>Ga0075441_10000822_pt1 | contig 15433 bp, 20 predicted proteins | sample CoawatmetaG00DNA_FD_71582 | JGI IMG/M metagenome (GOLD analysis project Ga0075441, IMG submission 71582) | Marine microbial communities from the West Antarctic Peninsula - Coastal water metaG002-DNA | ecosystem: Environmental > Aquatic > Marine > Coastal | place: Atlantic Ocean: West Antarctic...
GCTTTATCAGGTCCTACCGTCCTACGAGCAAATCTTATATCACATACATTATTTAAAAGGAGTGAGTCAAGTGCTGCTCTTTGTATCAACATCTTTCCTTTTGCAAATTCCAAACATCCTTTCTTCGTTTAGGAAAAGGCCATTTTTAATTCTTCCTTTATTTGTAATTGTTACATTTGAAATAGTTACACCCATGTTATTGGGAAATATGACTATATCTCCTTCCTTCGTATATTTAACATCAGGACCGGCTAAAATAACTCTACCCCTTCTCCATGCTTTATTCATGGCGTTAGCTGGAATTACAATACCGTTACGCTCTATTTCACCCTTATCAGTTTCATCGGCATATTCTATTAATAGAATATCATCAAAAATAAAACTTAATTCATAATCATCCTCTATACCAAAATCTCCCTTAAGAGGAGTAGTTAGGTCAATTAAACTTCTAGTTGGAATTAAACTATCTATACTTGCCGATGCCATACATCTATTTAGCAAACGTTTTTGCTAATTCTACATATTGTAGTAACTCTCGTTTTGATATATTTTTGTTCTTGGCTATTAGCTCTAAATAATTTTCTTCTTCAACCTCTTTTTTCTTCTTTTTAATATAGCTTATTTTTTTCCATTTAAGTCTAGGTATGAGGTAATAATAAAGTCTATAAGCCTGTTGTTTATCATCAAAAATTGTACTAAATTTATTAAATGTCTCATTTGTAAAAACAGACATATCGTTGTTATAAAATGAAAGCCATCTATTAAACAAAAAAGGAACAAATGCTTGTTCTCCTTCTGTATCTAAATCTTCTGCTTTATCTTTTTTAGAATAGAAAAGCTTGTTTTGTAACTGAAAAAAATTCATTATTTTTTAAAACGATAGTAGCCATATTCAAATAATTCTAAATGACCGCGGTGAATAACATCGAAACAGCCATTTGTAAATATTTTTTTCATACAATAATTTTTGTAGTAGCAACAAATTGATCCCTTACTTCTACATTAAAATAATCAATTACAGAGTCACTAAAGTAGGTAGCTTGTTCTTTCGTAAGATTAGATGAATAGGCAAAAGCTGGCGCTTTGTCTCCGGCTGTAATATTAATGCCTGTATGCCCTATAGCGACATTATCTTTAGAATATGTAATAGATACACTTACTTTTCCGGAATCCCGTACCTTGTCATCTGCGCCAATAAATTGATCCTGTACTAAGAGATCATCACCATCAACCACTATACTCTTTTTAATAATACCAGATAAAATATTTGCTACTGAAGTGTTAAATAGTCGCTGAAATGATACAGCACCCAGCGGACATAACCCGGGAATCTCCCAGCAAAAATTTATTGCATCTTGACTATGAATAAAGTCATTTGTAAGTGAGTCCTCGAGGTCAATTAACTCCTCTTTTACATACATAGGAGCTCTAAATGCTACAATATTACCTACTGCAGTTACATTTTTTCGAAAAAATTTATAAGCAAATCTTTCATGAATTAGCTTACCATCATAAACACTTTGTTTAATTAACATATTATAGTATATACTACGTTTGATTATCTTCAAGCTCTGGAAGCATTATTCAGCCCAGTACATTACTAACATATCATCGTATGCGGCACCTCTATGTCTGTCTATAAAGCTAAGGTAATGGTTATTACCTTTAAAACTATTATAAACTTCATCAAAAGTTGCGGGATTCTGCATATCTTCAATTAAAATTAGACCGTTGGGGGCAAGCTTATCATGAAAATAGTTAAGACATTTTATTTGAGATTCTAGAGTATGAGGACCATCATCCAATACTACGTCCCATTTAGTATCTCCAAAAATTTCATCCAATTTATCATAATCATAACCGTCCATTTGATGAAATATGATATTGGGGGCTTGATGTCCATCTGCCCTCACTCTCACAAAAGGCTCAGTATCAATACCGTGAACATACGCGTTGGGAAAATAATGCCCTAACGCCTCCAATTCCCCGGAACCCCAGCACGAAACTCCTATCTCTAAAACCCTCTTTGCAGTAAGCTTTTTATGCTTTAAAAGAGGGCCATATAAGCCGTCATATTTATGATGAGTATGCTTGTCAGTACCTCCAATTAAAGTATATAATTCGGTTAAGGTTTTATCTTGCATTTAGATATTATCCCTCTTTTTGTTTGGCTTCAACTTGCTCCTTAATCCATTTATAGGTTTTTGCTAGGCCATCTTTTAACGGGTAATTTGGGGCCCAATTAATTTTTTCTTTTATTAGCTTATTATCGGAATTTCTTCCTGCTACACCTAGAGGACCGTCTATATGGTTTTTATTAAGTGTTTTATTTCCTATTTCACACGCGTAGTCAACAAGCTGATTTATTGTTACCATTTCATCAGAACCAATATTTACTGGACCGATAAAATCCGAATCTACGAGCCGGCGAATTCCTTCAACACACTCATCAACATATAAAAAGCTCCGGGTTTGCTTACCGTTACCCCATATTTCAATTTCATTATTATCTGCTTCAATAACCTTTCTACAGATAGCAGCTGGAGCTTTTTCTCTACCACCGTTCCATGTACCTAGAGGGCCAAATATGTTGTGAAATCTTGCTACTCTAACAGGAATCTTGTAATTTCTATTGTATGCCAAGTACAGCCTTTCACTGAATAATTTTTCCCAACCGTACTCTGAATCTGGGTCAGCCGGATAAGCAGAAGCTTCTTCACAGTTTGGATTATCAGGGTCTAATTGGTTATGTTCCGGATACATACAGGCACTGCTGCTATAGAATATCTTTGTTTTATTAACATTTTTACTCTCATTCAGCTCTCGTACAGCATTTAAAATGTTTAAATTAATGGTAGCGGAATTATGCATAATATCTGCATCATTTTCCCCAGTAAAAATAAAGCCAGCGCCGCCCATATCTGCAGCTAGCTGATATATTTCGTCAAATGGTATCCTGTATTGGTCAGGCACGCTTTTATAAAAATTTCCCTGCGCTCCGTCAAATCGAACTGCTCGGTTACAATTTTCTTGGCTTCTAAGATCAGCAACATTACCAGAAATAAATTCGTCTGCTTCGGTTTTATTGTATTCAGGTTCTTTAAGATCCACACCACGAACCCAATAACCTTCTCTTTTTAACCTTGATACTAGATGATTACCTATAAATCCACCAGCACCTAACACTAGAGCGTTTTTCATATTAACTATTATACCAATTTTAAGAATTAATCAACCATATATTTATCTGATGGAACAGAAGGCCACCTGACTACTATTAAATCTGTATCTTCTAAAAAAGTTACCTCAGAGATTTCATTAGGGTGGTAAATAAACATAAAACCGTCGGTAAAATGCCGTTCTCGTTGTACTTGATGATCATTAACAACCATAGAGCCAGATACAACATATGTTAACTCTGTTGTTACTTTATGTGTATGTCGCTGACCGACTGTCCCCTTTTTATGGTGTTGGTGACCTACTTCAAAAAACGGATTTTTGAATACAGCCGGCTTAAAGTCACCAATAAACCAACCACCCTTAAAGTCTTTAATTTTATGTACGTCCATTATTTTCCTGTTTCTGCTTTTTGTATTCTAGTTGCATGTCTACCACCATCAAAAGTAGTGGTTTTCCAAATTTTTATCATTCTATCTAATAGAGATATATTAACAAATTTACTTGGAATAGCAAAGTAATTTGCGCAATTATGTTTTACTGCATACTCTGCTGTATACTCATTAAATACCAACGCACTTCTTATACCAGGCTGTTTATTTCCTGATATATTCATACCTTGACCTGTTCTGCAAAACGATAAAGCAAAATCACAATTACCCTTTCTAATAAAATCCGTAGCTTGAAATACATAATCATTGTAATCGCAGTCCCGGTTAACAAATGTACCAAAATCGGTAAACTGTAGGTCGTTACTCTTTAAAACCTTTTTAGCTTGTTCTTTAAGCTCCCACCCAGAGTGGTCAGCGCAAAGGGCAATGGGCTTTGTTCCAAACGTTTTTAGTGTATGGGTTACAAAAAAGTTTAATTCTTCTGGAGTGCCCATTAAATGCATTTTTTCAACGCTTTCTGTTTTAATGCATTTACCATTTTGAATCATTAAATTATAGAGGGGACATACATAAAATTCATTATTTGTGGTAAGATTTTCATCTATCATTTTTTTACCATATTTGACAAATTCACTTCCTTTTGAGAAGGTATACACGCCAACTGCTGAATTTTCACTGATTACTTCTTTCTCAGCAGTTCTCTTAACAGTCTTATCTTTGTTTAATTCTACGTAGCTATAAGCAGGGTTGTTACTCTTAAAGGTTAGTATTAACCCATCGTTGTTTAAATCTAGTGTTGTTGGATCAAAAAGCGGCTCAAAGAATACATCCAAAGTATACACTACAAGTGGGTCGTCGTTATTAATATATGGTTCCGCCATTAAGCATGTCTCTACAGATCCCCTTGTTATTTTATCGATAATAATAATTGTTATGTCTTCGCCGTATCTACTCTTTAAAATAGTATCAAGAGAAAAATTACTTACATGATCTCGTCTAATTGCAAAAATTAAATTGCACTTATCTTTGTTAATAATAGATTTTAAGCTCCAATCAATCATCTGGGTATCATCCACCATGATTAATTGTTTAGGCATTACATATCCTTGATCTACAAATCGTTGCCCTCTGCCGGCGATTGGGATTAATATATTAGTTTTTTTCATTAATGCTTACTAAATGTTTAGAAGTTAGTTTATGAGCTGTTGTTATAATACTCTGTAAATCGGAATTTTCAACCTTATTTAAAATGCTGTGTATAACTGAGCCAGCAAACATATCGCCGGCGCCTAATACGTTTATATCATCTATAATAGGTACTTCTACGTCAAATGTTTTATCTCCGTTAGAGCAAGTACTTCCACCCTTATTGTGCAGAATAACCCACCCCTTAACTATCTTAGTTAGTTCATTTAATTCCATAAACAAGTCCTCATCAGAGATAAATAAAAAATCTACATATTTTAAAACATCTAAATTTGATAATATTTTTCCTTTACATGTATCAGCAGAAATTATACCCCCCGTTTTACTAATTTTTTCCACAAAAGATAAATCCTCGAGCTCATTAATATATAAAATATGAGACCAACTGGCGGGGTTAATATACGGCTTTCTTTTTTGTAGATTTAAATTTGCAATGGAAGATCTTTCTGCCTTTTTCTTATTAACCAATATTAGAGCTTCACCGATTCTAGTTGGCTCTATATTAATTTGATAGTTAGGACTAAGCTTAGATAACACCTGCCAAACATTTCCGATAGCACCCACGGACTTATAGGAGATATCTCCATCAAATACCGTATCCATTGTTAAATGACCGTAAAGCGTAATATTATTCATTATATATATTTTCGTATAATTCAGCAATAACTCCAGCGCCACCCTTTGAATTAAGTACCTCTTTTGCAGCTTGCTTTATACTAAAAACTGCATCACTAGGACAATATGTATGGGTTAGTCTTGTTATAATATTAAGATCAGGAATATCGTCTCCTACATATATAATTTCATTTTCTGATACCCTATAAGACATTTTTATTAAATTTAAAATTTCCTCTTTATCTTTAACAGGAAATTCACGTGTGTAATAAAATTTTAGTTTTCTGCTTTTTGCTACTGCTCTGTTAACTCGGTCATCGGCTGACAATAGACATACCTCAACATTATGATTTATAAATCGCTTGATAGCTGTAAAGTCCTTGTCATTAAAGGTTTTATGTATTACATCACCGTTTAAGTCATAAGCTTTCCGACCGTCTGTTAAAACACCGTCAATATCCAATATTAATAGTTTAAACATTGTACTTCTCTATAACATCACTGCATATACCACAACACTTATTTGCAAAGTCTGTACCTGTATGCATTAATTCCGGGAGGACAGCAATAGATTTTAATGTAAAATCTGTAGCTACAGATCTAGAATGATGCCAAATATAACCGTGAGATGTAATTACAAGATCTTCATTTGTATGCCAAAAGTAGTGAACTTTATCTTCGGCCAACTGCATCCGAGCATTAATACTAACAATCTCTTTTAAGCTTTCTTTATTTTTTAAATGGCACCATAGTTGTTTATTTTGTAAAAAGTCTATTTCTACTTGATGGCGGTGGGCATCATGACCAAGCCAAAACCTATTATTACTAAAAGAGACATCAACTTCTACATTATAGCCCGCGCCTAATGCATCTTCTACGTAGATTGGGTCATTTTCATGCTCTGTCCTGCCATTAGTATTACCCCTATGTGATATTAATTTATTCCCACTCCTCGTCATAATAATATTCCCCCTGTGGTTCATATAAATCATACATATAACCTTTATTGTATTTTTCCCACCACATATCGACTCTTGGAAAAACTTTAAATATTTTATCTCTTAAATTAGCAGAAATTTTCATAGCTCTTCCACGGTTAGGCGAAGTATCTACTAGATAATCTTTAAAGTTTTTAATATGATCATATACTTCAGGATCAAATTTTGCGAAATAATGTGCCCCAAAATAACAAGGAATTCTTACTGTTTCAGTTTCAAACCCTCCTTCAAGTTTAGGTGTTATTTCATCATCTTCTTTGTATAACGGGCAGCTATATAGGTCTTTTATATCTTCTGTAAATCCCCAGAATACATGATCCTGTGGATGATATGGAAAATAGCTCCCCATCCCAATTGCAAAAATATGCCCCTTAGGCCCGGTACCATCTGAATATTTTATGTCGGTTTCAAATCCTACCTTATCAGTAAACCTCTTAAGCATTTCCATACTGGTCTTAGAGATCATTTGATCACTTCTAAACTTAATAGTTTTTTCCGTTGTTACTTTATCTAATCCTGCGTTAGTGGACACCAATTGTAGATTTAAATTCATTGGAGCTGTATATGGAACCGGTGATTTAACTATAATAATATTTTTATCAGTTGACTCTATATCTTCTTCCTCCCAAGTAGAAATAATTACTTTGTCAATAAAGTCGAGCTTCGAATAATATTTTGCAGTGCTATAAGTACCTGGAAATATTTTTCCTTGTATTACAATATCCATATATTATTCTTTTCTAAACGGCATTATCCAGGTGTCAAGCTCTGCTGCAGAGGCTGCAAATGGCTCATCAAAGACTATATTGTACTTATCCATTGTTTGCTGGATTTGAGGTTGCCTAACTTCCATATTCCAATCATGTACAGCTATCTTGTCACCAGGCTTAAGCAAAGGAGCATACATATTAAACTCTCTAGCTTTATCCCCGCCATCACAAAAAATGTAAGTTTTAAACTGTTCTAGGTTTTCTTTAATGTGGTTATAAGTAGATTCTGTAAATACGTTGTCATGATGATAATTAATATAAGGTGACATTTCTGCTAGTCTATCAAACCAGTGACCAACTCCTTCATCATTTCTACTATACCAATCTTTATCTGGAAACATTTCATACGTATCAAAAATGTATGATTCAGTAATAGCTGCCATATTAGCAAGATATGTACTAAGTGCTCCCTTTTGACTACCAAATTCGACAACATAATCAAATCGATTAGATTCAATATAATATTCTTGCCAATAAATGCTAGCATAATTTTGTGACATGCCAGCCCCCATAAACCGCCTATTAATTATTTTCATATCCTCAAGGGGCATTATTTTATTAGTATACACCTCTTTATCAATTAAAGGGTGTGCACCATGAATTTTAGTTAGTATATCTTTATCATATTTCATATTAGAGCTTGTTGTAATTATTTTACTATATCTTTAGTTACTACTGTTAATTCAGGTAGGGGAAATATAAAGCCACCTCCAGAATCAATAAAATCTTTTTCTCGTTCTAATATTTCTGCTTTAAAGTGGTAAGGCCCGACCAGATAGTAGTCAGGCTTCATCGCTCTACTTTCTTCTTCAGAAATTAACTTAATACCACTAATAGTTTCAGCCCCGTGTTTCTCTGGACTGCGTTCTGAAGCATACGGAATAGTCTCTGGTCCAATATCGCAATAATTTAATATAGTGTTAAGTTTTGTAGATGCTCCACATATATGAATTACTTTGCCCTCTTTGTGTACAATATTGTTAACTAAAGAGGTAAGTTCCTCTTTGTGCTTTTCAACTTTAGATCTAAAGTCAATATATGGTGTATCTTGGTCTAAACAGGCTTCATATTCACTAATTTTTAGATTTAAAATTCTTTGTTGCCTTTCTCTAGTGTCATAATCTGCATTATCTTCATGAGTAACATAGCACATAATACTACCTCCGTTTGTAGGTGTCTTTTGGACGTCAAATAATTTAAGGCCGGCGTACTTCATAATATACTGTAGAGGCGCTAAATGATAGTGAACAATATGCTCATTAACGATAGAGTCATAAGCTAAATTATCTAATAATGACTTCCAATAGGCTACTTCAAACACCCATATTCCTTTACTTCCTAGGAGGTATTTAATTTCCCCGGCGAAATTTACTGGATCTTCAATATCATAATAACATGCAATAGACGTAATAATATCTGCTGTACCATGGGGTATAAGTTTGTTTACTTCGGTTGAGGGAAATGTAGTATTAATAACCTTAATATCCTTATCTGTTTGTCTTGCTGCGATTACTGACGGATCAATTCCTATTTTATTAAATTTACTAGAATAATTTCTTAATAAAGTATTATCATTAGAGGCAATATCAAGAACAGTTCCGGAACTAATGCCTGTAATATCAAGAGATGTATTAACAATAGACTTTAAGTGGTCTCTCATAGTTTGACTAATGCCACTTTCATACCAATAGTTACAATATAGTAAGTCTGTGTCAATACTATGAGCAGTTTGCACTAAACCGCACCCTGTTTGAAATTTAGTTGTGTCACATCTAACGACTTTGTTTGGCATCGGTCGTTTTGGCGGAGGCTGTACACCGTCTTTAACAAAACAGCCTTGAAAATACTGATCACCTAAATCAATAACATCTTCTAAATGTGGATTATCGCAAACCCTACACGTTTGTCTATGTTTAAGCATACCTTATTATGTTATATAAGTTCAAAAAATCAACATTCTTCATATATTAAATGTATACCATTACCTAAGCCTGTATTAATTATTTTATAGTTAGAATTTATGCTTAATAATGTAGCATGGAATTCAGATTCGGTTGGCCAACCAGGCTGACCTAAGCAGTTACAGTCATCAACTATAATAACATGGTCGGAGCGGGTACTTGTATCTTTAACTGCCTGTAATTCTTGTATGACTGGGCTTGCAGTATCACCGTTATGAGCATCTAGTAAAACCACTAAACGCTGATCTACAACATTTAATATCATTTTAGAAAGAGCTGTAGCAGAACTACCTTGATAAAAATTAATATTAGGATATTTTGACTTTAATTGCTTGTAAATAGGCATTAAATTACCAGATCTGTAGTGATTATCTGTGACGTTTAATTCAACTGTATATACACTATCAAAGTGATCTGCAAAAAATTCGGTAGTTTCTCCTTCGTATGTACCTGTCTCAACAGCAACATTTATTTCATCTAAATTTTTAATTTTGTCTTTATACTCATAAAGAATCCCTATAAAATAATTGGGGCTATATCCATGGTCTTTATGCGCTTGACAACATAAAGACCATCGTTTATCGTCTATATAATTAATATCTAATTTCATTTTTTAATAATTCTATATCATTTTTAACCATACTAATAGCTAATTGCTCTAAAGTTGCATCAAGCTTCCAATTTAAATCGGCTTTTGCTTTTTTAATATCTGCTGTTCTAATATCTTGCCACGAGTTAATAGCATCAGGTCTATAAAATTCGGGTGATATTGTAATTAATACTTTATCTTTATAAATGTATTTTTCGTTTAAGCCTTCTCCCTCCCATTTACCTTTTATACCAACACTTTCAAATGCCGGATTTATAAAATCTCGAATTGTATAAGACTCTCCGCTTCCAATAACATACTCTTTAGGCTCTCTTAAGTTTAAAATATCCCATATTAATCTCACACAGTCCCGGGCATCAGTCCAGTCTCTTTGAGCATTTAAATTACCCAGCACTATGGGCTCAATGGGCTTATTTTGTTTTAGGGCATGATGAATTTTTGCGACTCCATTGGTAATTTTTCTTGTTACAAATTCTATACCTCTGCGGGGGCTTTCATGATTAAAGAGCCAGCACTGGATAGCAAAAATATTAAATGATTCTCTATAAATTTTTATAAACTGCCTAGCAGAGCATTTAGAAACAGCGTATGGGTTACGCGGGTTGGATGGGTGCTTTTCATCTTGGGGCGTATATTCAATATTACCAAATTCTTCGCTTGAACCTGCATTATATAATCTACATTTAGGTGCATGTTTGCGCAAGCATTCTAAAATATCTAGAACGCTAGTAGCATTAACATGAAAGGTTTGTTGCGGAAATGACCAACTAGCTCCAACAAATGATTGTGCTGCAAAGTTAATAAAAAATTTGGGCTTATATTCAAAAATAGCATTTTCAAGACTATGAACATCAGTTAAGTCTATGTCTATTAATTTAAATCTTTTATTTTTTATATGTGATATATTCTTATAATTTGGGACGCTTAATCTACGTACCCCACCTAGAATATTATAATCAGTATTTGCTAATAAATGCTCTACCATGTAGCTGCCATCCTGCCCGGTTACTCCTGTTACAATAATGTTTTTACTCATTTTAATTTTTCGTATCCTATTTTAACTTCCTGAATATTATTACCAAAAAAGTGTTTTTGCAGTTCCTTTTTAGCCAGCATTCTATGGTAGTTGGTTTTATCAACTTCACTCGCGAGCATTTTGTCTTCTTTTGCCGCATCAACTGCATTAAATGTCACCTCATTAGCGTTATACAGCTTATCAAATTGACTTGATAGCATAATATTATCAAATATTTCCTTACCGACCTGAGCACGTATAAACTCTAGACAAACTTGAATATCTTCGTGTTTCATAAATCCCTTACTTACTTTAAGTAAAAGGATAGCTAGATAATCAAACGCATATGCTTCGTCAACGAGTAAAGTAATCATATTATTTATATAATATAAAATTAACGAAAATCAAGTTTTAGTCCACGTGACCAAAATTTGTTTCACAAAAATTCCATTTTGGAGAACAGTACCCTTTGCAGTAATCAAAATTGGTACCAATCCCACGACCATATAGTGTTAAATTATCAAATCCTAATATTCTAAATATCCAGCAAAAGCATGTATCTACTGTATGAATTTCTTTAGCTTTTTCAGCTAATCCGATCCAATCAAACGGTCTATCGAAATCATAATCTACAATCGTTACTTCATTATCAAACTTTGGCACATTTGATTCCCTTCTTTCTTGATGAGTAGTCCCGTAGAATCTGTTTGTTAGGATAAAATTATCCTTATCGAATGGACTATTGTTATTAATATATTCTTCTAATTGTTTTTCACGTTCCTTGTTGCGTTTTATTGTGACATATTTGTACCAGTCTTTATAATCTAGACCTACAAAGTCATACTTACAATATAAGAAACCGGGCCCTTTATTAACTATACATTCTTGTGTAATTTCAAATGGTATATATAGTAGCTCGTCTGTGTTTATTATTTGCCTAGGATTGGAAGATTCTAACTGCTGCTTAAATGGATAATCTTCTTTTTTATCAACAAATATAATATTAGGGTGACTAATGTATTCGCTAATATAATTATAACCTGAATATACAGGCCAGTATATTATATCTGCTTTTTTTGTTTCTAAAAGTCGTACACCAATTTTAAATAGATGCAATATATCTCCTAATCCGGCCGGCTGTCTTATTACACAGGTCTTCATATATCAATTAAATAAAAACGGATAATTTAAATAGCACCAATCTTCAGGAATTCTATACTCCTCTACCTTTTTAAAATTGTATTCGATAGCGGTTTTTTTAGACTCATAGATCTCGTCACCATTTTTTTCAATATCTTTAAATATTTCTTTAAGCTCTTCTATATTGTCAAAATAAATTATCCCATCAGGATCAAAAAAGTCATTTACGGCATTATGTCCCCAGAAGATCGGGATGCTTTTTGTTGCAAAAGCATCTACAATCTTTTCCGTCCAATACCCCGGTTGGCGACAATTTTCTATTGTAACAGAAAACTTATATTTTAAGAGAGCTTCTTCTTTATCTTCAATAGAATTATATCCATGACCGTATACATCCATGTTACCCTTAAATTGTCTTATTACTTCATGTCTAAGTTTATGTCCCTCCACAGAGTTTTTACTGGATGCAATAATTGATGTCTTATTTTCTTTTTTTGTTCCTTTATATTTGTTAATCCAACACCTACCATGAGGATAATATAAATAGTTTTCACCCTTATCTAGCAGATAAGTATCAAATGTTAAAACGTAATCAAATAATTTATTATTTTGTTCAATCCAGTCATATACATGTGGGTGAATTACCCTAGGTTCTAAAATCCATGCAATTTTTCGCTTAACAGCTGATGCTTTATGAATGTCATCTAAGCATAAATCAGTTATAAAGCAAGATGTACTAACTAGTTTATTTTCAAAGCACCACTTTACATGTTTGTTTGTACCTTTGTGACAAGAGGATGGCTCACCTCCAAAATTTTTGTCTCTAATGTTAATTTCTACCATGATTTTATATATTCTGTAAGTTCTTCTTTGGTCATATCCTCTACCTTCTGTACCTCTTCTGTATTATGTTCATAGTACTCGTGATTGTCTTTGTCTATAATACCTACCATTTCTTTTTCATGAGGAAGGTGAAAGAGTAGAGGGTTATTACCACTCATTCCTGCTACTTGTACACCCAAGGCGCCGGCACGAGAAATAATTTCATTATCTTCATACCCCCACCCTATAAAATTTGGGTTAAAGCAGTTTATCTTTTTAAAAGTTTCTTTAGAGCCAAGAAGGCAGCCACCTACAGCTTTAGTATTACCGACTGCATATAGATTATTACGATAGCCAGTTGTTAGATTTGTTTTGTCTATGAATGAATCAATAAAATCATATAACCCATCTACACCTTTAATTTGATTCTTTAATGAGTGTTCGAGATAAATTGCGGTTCCATTATATCCCATACAAAGGTAATTATGTTTGTTAATAAGCTTTAAACTTTTAACAATACTGTCTAAACTTACAATACAATCTATATCTAAAAAGCAAACAATATTATTTGTAGCATGTTTAAATCCTAAGTTATATGAAATACACTTATTATATATACCGTCATTCTTATAAAAGATGTATTTATCTTCTTTATTCACTAGATGTTTAATTCTTTCTTCTGAATCATCTTCAACAAAAACAAATTCACTATTAGGGTAAATTTTTTTATAATATGGATATACTAAATCAAAATTTTTCATTCTTTCATCAGTATCTTTTCTAAAATGAACTATAAACGATATTTTTTCTTTAGGTTTTTTAAGCTTTAAAAAATTTAAAACGTCCGTGACTTCTACCATATCCACGGTTGTAGGCCCAGTGCCATTTTTCTTAGCAAAATATTCCCATGATTCCTCTATATTTGACTGCCAGTCTTTTCTAGGTCTAATTGCTGAGCTTTCTTCTGAACATGCCTGCTCTTCAACGTAGTCTAAACTATTTGCGAGATCAGGCCACCACCAATATGAAGTAGTATACCCTAACTTTGCCAAATGATATGAATGATCTACATGCTCAAATGCATTAGTATATTTTTCGTCATAGAGGCCTATGTCTTCCAAACATTTTCGTGTATAAAAACATACCGCTCCAACGCAATGCATGTTAAGGGAAATTTTAATATCACCATAGTCGATGACTTTACGGGGTATAGGATCACCACCACTTACCATTCCTTTATTAGCAGGTCCATGATAAGCAAACATAAAGTGCTCTAATCCTGTTGTTTTATATGCCTGAATATATTCTTTAAAGATATTTCCTTTTAAGAGCATATCATCTTCAACTAAGATAATATAATCACATCCTTTATCTAAGAGATGCTTCATGGCTTTATTTTTTGCTTTTCCCACACCTTCTCCTCCAGTGGTTTTAATTACTGGAGCTTTTGCATCTTCTAAAAGATCTTCACCATCATTTACAACTACAATATAATCATACCACTTATGATCTATAGATTCCCGACATTTTTTAAAGAACTCCGGTCTATTACATGTAATAATACCAACTCCAATTTTTTCACTCATCATCAAATTTTATTGTAGAAGTTATGCAGCTCTTTTTCGGCTCCGAGCAAGTTAACCCCGGGGTTTGTGTACTTAAAGTCGCTAAATGTTGATTTTTAAGCGCTTCAAACCCTTCTTTGTTTTCTGGCTCCTTAGGACCATCGGTATCAAAATAATCCGGTTCAAATAAATCATAATATTCTAAAAAAGGCTCAGGGGTTGTAGCACATTCCCATGGTGTAGGGGCGGAGGTGCTTAGACCTATTTCAGCTCTAAGTCGTGAAGCGACTCTATAATATATAAATTTTCGTGTAGTATATGCATGCACTTTATATACATTTGTTATCTCTTCCCAAACAGACTGTATTATATCCTTTATGATATTTTCTATGTTTTCGTTTTCCATTTTTTATTTACTCTGACGTACCCGTAGAACCGATGGAATTTCATAACCAAGTTGTTTAAATATATCTTGTACCTTATCTGTACATAGATATTCAATTTGTTCATTTGATAAGTCTAACTTATCATCAGAATTCATATTTTTAAATTCTTGATTTATTTGCCATGTTCTATAATGTCCATGGTCTTTAACGTTGGGTCTAAATCCCGGACCGTATCCGCTTATTTCAACATGCCGTAATGGGCCGGGAAGTGGACTAACATTATCCCACTTCCCAGCCCCAGGTACTATGACATTATTTCGCTTTATATTATTAAAAATTTCATCAGTAAAATTTAGACCTATTTGATTGAATAGTTTTTTTACTTTAGCGTAGTTATCAGGAAATAAATCTTCATACTTAATACAGTAGATATTTGATTGAGGGGATTGAGACGTTTTTAAAAACAAAGCAGCGTCTTTATACCAATCTTGAGCTGTATGACCTGCATGTATATTATAATTAAATCTCTGATTTATAGATGATAAGGCATAAAACGGGTTTCTGATGACAAATATTTGTATAGTGTCCTTGGGTGTTTCTGGTGTAGGGTAGTCGAAGAAATTATCACTTACAAAAGGCCACTTTGTGACAATATACTTTGCATTTACACTTTGGTTGATAATATCTGGCGTTATATCTTCTATTTCATAGGGATGCTCATATACTTCATCAATATGACCTAAAATCGATTTGATTATCGATGTACCTGAATGGGG
>Ga0075441_10000831_pt1 | contig 15377 bp, 13 predicted proteins | sample CoawatmetaG00DNA_FD_71582 | JGI IMG/M metagenome (GOLD analysis project Ga0075441, IMG submission 71582) | Marine microbial communities from the West Antarctic Peninsula - Coastal water metaG002-DNA | ecosystem: Environmental > Aquatic > Marine > Coastal | place: Atlantic Ocean: West Antarctic...
AACATTTAAATGTTAAAAAGATGCAGTTTTTTTAGGTGTTAATTGTTAAAGAGGTTTATCTTTGCCACCGTATTAATCATAAAAAAAGAAAAATGAAAAAAAATTTACGTAACATATTAGTCTTAGCAATGGGATTAATGACAACAGTATCTTTTGCTCAAGACTGGGATGGTGATTCTAGAACGAGAATAGATATGAGTGGTGATGGAGACGAAATGTCTACTGACCAAAGAGCAACTGTAGGTACTACATGGGGAGGATCTGACTGGTCTATTCATGGTTCAGCTAATGTAAACTATACATTAGGAGGAACTGATGCAGTAACTGCAACAGTTTATGAGGCTTACGCTTCTACTGACCTAATGGGTTACGCTAGTGTAACTGCAGGTCGTCAAGCATTGGATTATGGATCAGGAGCTATCGTATCTTCTAACCAGTGGGGTGCTAACAGATCAACTTGGGATGGGTTCACTTTTGGACTTGATCTTGATATGGCTGATGTAACTTTTGGTTACGCTTCTACAAGTGGTGCTGATGCTGATTTAACTGGTAGATCACAAATGTGGTTAAATGCTGCTAAAGGTGAAGGTGACTGGAACGCAAATTTACTTTACGTTTCTACTACTTTAGGTGATGCTGATGCAATGACTGCAATGGGTCTTGATTTATCTTACGCTATGATGGGTGGTGACTTAAGCTTAGACGTTTCTTACAACACTGCTACTGGGTATAGTGCTGAAGATATGGATATGACTATGCTAGGTGCAACTTACAATGTAAATGAATCTATGTCAATTTCTGGAAGTCAAACAACTTATGGTGAAAATGGATTTAATGTTGGTAGTGCTAGTATGGGTGGTTATGCTTCAAGTGGTAGCTTAGGTTACTTAGGAGCTAACGATGTAAACTTAGCAATTGGTGGTGCATATGCAATGGGTGATTTCACTTTAGGAGCAACTATGAATACTATTACTAATGAAGTTTCTGCAGTTGATAGAGATGTTATGGATATTTCTGTAGGATATACTATGAGTGCAAATGCTAACTTATCTTTAAGTATGGCAACTGATACTAATGGTGATGACGAAACTAATTACATGTGGATTACTTTAAACGTAATGCCGTAATTACCTTCTGGTAAAAACATTTAAAGGGCTGCTTTTTGCAGCCCTTTTTTTATGTCATAAAAAAAATACAACTAACAAGATACTGTTAAGAAGTGCAATATTATTTTGCATAATCTATCTAGAGCTTTGCTATCTTGCGACCATTATTAACTAATTAAACAAAGAAGAAAATGAAAAAAGTATTATTAACAGCAGTTGTTGCACTATCAACGTTAGTGGCTTCTGCACAATTTATGGTTGTTACCACTTATGATGGCGACCAGGAAGAGAATGCAGATAAAATTACTGCTAACTTAGGAGTTGGGTATATGGTGAATGATGCATTTACTGTAGGTTTAGCAAAAGGAGCAGTAGATGCAGCAGGCGATGATACGTTTGACTTGTGGGCTCGTTACAATATTGCTCAAGTAGAAGGAGCTTATGCATCATTACAAATGCCAACTGAAGATGGGTCGGAAAACATGAGAATTGGTGTAGGTTTTGCTTTTAACGTATGGAATGACCTATATGTTGAACCAAACTACACTATGCCAACAAGTGAAGATGATAATGGGGATAGAGAAGGAACATTCAATTTTGGAGTTTCTTACAGATTCTAAGAATTTAATTTCTTAAATAATAAAAAGCCAGCTAATTAGCTGGCTTTTTTATTATCCTATTATTTCTTTTGCTTTTTGCAAAGCAGCACCAATACCACTTGGCTTAACACCCCCAGCAGTAGCGAAGAAAGCTTGTCCGCCCCCACCACCATCTATCTCTTTAGCAATGACTCTTATCATAGCTCCTGCATTATAACCTTTAGCTACTATATCATCCGTAAGCATAACAGTAAGCAAGGCCTTTTTATCCACCTTAGCTGCTAATACCATTACTAAGTTTTTTTCTTTCCTTAAAGCAAAAGAAACATTCTTCATGTCCTCCGCTTCCATAATTACCTGCTTAGCAATAAAACAAACGCCATTTACCTCAATTGCATCCTTTAATAAATCCTGCTGTATATTCCCAGCATTTGATTTTTTTAGAGCTGAAATTTGTTTCTCTAGAATTTTGTTAGTTGAGATTAATTGCTCCACACCCATTTTCAAATCCTTATTTTTTACAATACCAGCAATTTTATTTAATAATTCCTCTTTAGTATTCAGATGAGCAAAAGCACAAATTCCTGTTGTAGCTTCTATTCTTCTTATTCCTGATGAAGTAGAGCCTTCAGATAAAATTTTAAATAAACCTATTTCTCCAGTTGCATTTACATGAGTGCCTCCACATAGTTCCTTTGAAGAATCAAACTGAATCATACGCACAACATCATCATATTTTTCGCCAAACAACATAATAGCACCCATGTCATCAGCCTTAGCTAAAGGCAGATCTATATGTTCATTCAAATTGATATTTGCTAATATCTTAGCATTTACATCTGCTTCAATTTTTTGTAAATCAGCTTTTTCAATTTTAGAAAAGTGTGTAAAATCAAAACGCAAATAGTTAGGATTAACTAATGAACCCTTTTGTACTACATGCTCTCCTAAAACAGTTCTTAAACTTTCCTGCAACAAGTGGGTTGCAGTATGATTTCTCTCACTAGCTTTTCTATCAGCAGCATTTACTTTCGCCACAAAATTAGCATTTACATTGTTTGGTAATTCATCCGTAAAATGGATAATTAACTTATTTTCTTTTTTTGTGTCAACTATGGAAATAGTTTCTGTTTGGGATTCAATTACACCTGTATCCCCTACTTGACCTCCTCCTTCAGGATAAAATGGTGTTAAGTTAAATACAAGTTGAAATTGTTCTCCATCCTTTGTTTTTACTTTTCGGTAACGAGTAATTTTAACATCAGTTTCTATATATGTATAACCAACAAACTCTAACTTATCATCCTCTAATAAAACCTCCCAATCGCCTTTCTCAATCTTTCCTGACTTTTTGGATCTATCTTTTTGCTCTTGCATTGCTATATCAAAATCAGTTTGATTAAAACTTAAATTTTGCTCACTTAGTATAAGTGAAGTTAAATCAGCTGGGAAACCATAAGTATCATACAGCTCAAAAATTTGTTTTCCTGCAATTTCACCCTTAGCACTTTTAGTTATTTGGTCAATTCTTTTTAAACCATCCTCTAAGGTTCTTAAAAAGGATTCTTCTTCTTCTTTTACAACTTTCTGAATCAAGTTTTTTTGTGCCTTAAGCTCGTTAAATTGTGAGCCCATTTGACTAACTAATACCTCAACAAGTTCATGCATAAAAGCACTTTTCAGGTTAAGAAAAGTATACCCATACCTAACTGCTCTTCTTAGAATCCTACGGATAACATAGCCTGCCTTTACATTGGAAGGCAACTGCCCATCAGCAATTGAAAAAGAAATAGCACGAATATGATCGGCAATAACACGCATTGCAATATCTTGTTTTTCATTTTCGCCATACTTTAACTTAGTTCTTTTGGCTATAGCTTGAATAATAGGCTGAAAAATATCAGTATCATAATTTGATTTCACTCCTTGCATTATCATGGCTAACCGTTCAAGGCCCATACCAGTATCTACATGAGAATTAGGTAAGGGTTTTAAACTTCCATCCGAAAAACGATTGTATTGCATGAAGACCAAATTCCAAATCTCAATTACTTGAGGATGATCTTCATTTACTAAATCTGCACCACTCACTTTTGCTCTTTCAGCATCAGTTCTATTGTCAAAATGGATTTCAGAACAAGGACCACAAGGACCTGTCTCTCCCATTTCCCAAAAATTATCTGATTTATTTCCGTTAAGAATTTTATCCTCGGGCAAGTACTTAGCCCACATATTAAAAGCTTCATTATCTTTTTCAAGTTTATCCTCTTCTGCACCTTCAAAAACAGAAACATATAACCTGTCCTTATCCAACTTACAAACCTGAGTCAAAAACTCCCATGCCCAGCTGATTGCTTCTTCTTTAAAATAATCCCCAAAACTCCATGAACCAAGCATTTCGAACATAGTATGGTGATAAGTATCATGTCCTACTTCTTCCAAATCATTATGTTTACCAGAAACACGCAAGCATTTTTGAGAATTAGCAATTCTCAAGCTTTTAGGTTCAGAGTCTCCTAAAAAAATATCTTTAAACTGATTCATTCCTGCATTGGTAAACATCAAAGTAGGATCATTTTTCACAACCATTGGTGCCGATGAAACAATTTTATGATCTTTCGATTGGAAAAAATCTAAGTATAACTTTCTGAGTGTGTTGGCTTTCATTTTTAATCTTTATTCTTACAATTCACAATAAGTTGTTAGAAATCAACAGCATTTCACATATTATCTAATGTTAAATCCGTAAATTTGCTGTAATTATTTTAACATGGCTAAAGTAAAATATTATTACGATACTAAAACACTAAGTTACAAACGAATTGAACTTAGTGGATTAAATAAATTAAAACGTTTATTTTATTTCCTTATTGGTAGTGCTTTTACTGGATTATTAATGGTTATCATCTTCTTCCAGTTTTTTGATAGTCCAAAAGAAAAAAGGCTGAACAGAGAAATTGATATACTCACCACTCAGTACGAAATAGTAGATGACAAACTAAGGCAAGTAGAATTGGTGCTAGATGATGTCCAAAATCGTGATGATAATATTTATAGAGTAATATTTGAAGCTGATCCAATTCCAAAATCAATCAGGAAGGCAGGTTATGGTGGGGTAAACCGATATGAAAACCTAAAAGGATTTAATAATTCGGCCCTTATCATTAATACAAGTGAAAAGGTAGATCAGATTTCAAAACAGCTATACATTCAATCTAAATCCTTTGATGATATTATTGAGTTAGCAAAAAATAAATCAGATATGCTAGCTGCATTGCCAGCAATCCAACCTGTATCCAACAAAAACTTAAGCCGTATGGCTAGTGGATATGGATACCGTATTCATCCAATCTACAAAACAAGAAAAATGCATTCAGGAATGGATTTTTCAGCAAAATCAGGCACACCAATTTATGCTACTGGTGATGGGAAGGTTTCAAAAGTAAGGAGAAGCAGAAGAGGTTACGGAAATCATGTGATAATTGATCATGGCTTTGGATACAAAACTTTATATGCGCACATGAAAAAATATGCGGTAAAAAGAGGACAAAAAGTAAAAAGAGGAGAAGTAATAGGATATGTTGGAAGCACAGGTACATCAGTGGCACCACACCTACACTATGAAGTGCATAAAGATGGAAGAAAAATAAATCCTGTTAATTTTTACTTTAATGACCTTAACCCTGAGGAATACGAAAAGATGTTAGAGATTTCATCTCAGAATAATCAATCATTCGACTAATGCCTTACAAAGAAAAATCCACAGAAAAGTTATTTTATAAAATTGGTGAAGTAGCCGATATGTTTGCAGTAAATGTCTCCCTAATTCGTTTTTGGGAAAAGGAGTTTGAGATTCTAAAGCCTAAAAAGAATAACAAAGGCAACCGCATGTTTACCAAAAAAGATGTGGACAACCTTACCATTATCTACCACTTAGTTAAAGAAAGAGGATTTACTTTGGAAGGAGCTAAACAAAAATTAAAAGAAAATAAAGGGGATACGATTGATAATATCGAAATTGTTAATCACCTAAAAGATATTAGAGGTTTTTTAGTTCGACTAAGGGAGGAGCTTTAGTAATAGTTTTTATCTATCAAGTAATGCTGAACATAATCCTTCACTCCTGATTCCAAATCAGTAAACGATTTGCTATACCCAGCCAATATTAATTTATTCATGTTTGCCTGAGTAAAATATTGATACTTATCCCGAATGTCTTCAGGAGTATCAATATAAGAAATTGCACTCTCTTTGCCTAAAGCCTTAAAAGTAGCATTAACTAAAGCTTTAAACGATCTTGCTTTACCGCTTCCCAAATTATACAGGCCATTTTCCTTTTTCTCTCGCATCATAAAGGTAAGTACTTCTACCACATCTTTCACATATACAAAATCACGCAACTGTTCCCCATCTTTATATTCAGGGTTATGTGAACGAAATAATTTCATTCCACCAGTTTCATTAATTTGTTTTACTGCATGAAAAATAACTGAGGCCATTCTGCTTTTATGAAACTCATTAGGTCCGTAAACATTAAAGAACTTAAATCCTGCCCAAAATGATGGTTGTGCATCTTGTTTCAAAGCCCATTTGTCAAAATCATTTTTTGAATCGCCATAAGGGTTTAAGGGAGCCAATTTTTCAACTACTTCATGACTATCAACAAACCCAAACTCTCCCATTCCGTAAGTAGCCGCTGATGATGCATAAACAAAAGGTATTTTATACTCTGAACAAATTCTCCATAAGTCTTTCGAATAATTAAGATTCAACTCATCAAATATAGCAACATCAAATTCCGTAGTGTCTGTACGCGCACCAATATGATAAACTGCTGAAATAGAACTAGCATTTTCTTTTAACCAATCAACAAAAATATTTCTTTCAACTTGCGCTGAAAATTGTTTTCCTACTAAATTTTTATTTTTTTCTTTATTGGAAAAATCATCTACCAAAACTAAATTAGTTTGTCCTAAATCATTTAGTTTACCCACCAAACATGAGCCAATAAATCCTACTGCACCTGTAACAATTATCATATGACAAAAGTACATAAAAAACCATACTTTTGTACTAATGGACAAAGGACAACTAAAAGCAGTACAGCAAAAGCTACTGAACGAAATAGAAATTACTCAGCACAAGATAACTGAGTATACTGAACTTTGCAAACCCATTTCTCCTGAAAACGCAATTGGCAGAATTTCACGAATGGATGCGATAAATAACAAAAGTGTTGTAGAAGCAGCTCTAAGGGAAGCTAAAAATAAAATACAGCAACTAAAAGTTATGCAAACCAAAATTACGGATGCTGACTTTGGCTCTTGTATCAAATGCAAAAAAGTTATTCCTTTGGCAAGATTAATGATTCGTCCACACAGTAAATTTTGTGTGAATTGTGCTCAATAAAATGTACTTTTGAACCCATGAAAGCATTGCAATTAATTTTTAGATACATAAAGTATCTTTTTAGAGCTAAAAGTAAACATTCCGCACAAGCACCCTTTATTTACGAGCTAATTACACAAGTTATTGATAAAAGAACGAATAACGACTCTTGCAAAAACATTGAAGAGCTAAGGAAAGAGTTATGTAAGCAAGAAAGAACAATTAAGATTACTGATTTTGGAGCGGGAAGCACCATTAATAATTCTAAAACAAGGAAAGTAAAAGATGTTGCCAAGAATTCAGCCAAGAATGCAAAATTTGGAAAATTACTCTACCGAATTATTCAATTTTACAAACCCAAAAATATCCTTGAGCTAGGTACTTCATTAGGAATAAGCACATCTTACTTAGCAAAAGCAGATGCTAAGGCAAAAGTATTTACATTTGAAGGATGCCCCGAAACAGCAAAAATTGCAGAAGAAAATTTTGAAAAGCAAAATATAAAAAACACATCAATTACTTTAGGTGATTTCAATTTAACACTTACTGAAAAGTTAAAAGAAATCAAAACTATTGATTTAGCTTTTATTGATGGAAATCATCAAGAAAAACCAACTATAGCTTATTTTGAAAAGTGCTTGGAATATGCCAATAACAATACTATTTTTGTTTTTGATGACATCCATTGGTCTGATGGCATGGAAAATGCATGGAACTATATTAAATCACACTCAAGCACTACGTTAACAATTGATTTGTTTTTTGTGGGAATTGTGTTTGTTAAATCAGAATTAAGTAAAGAAGATTTTACAATTCGTTTTTAAAATATTATGAAAATTTATACTAAAAAAGGAGATAAAGGAAAAACTCAATTATTGGGTGGTAGTATGGTTGACAAAAATCACATTAAGCTAGAATGTTATGGAACTATTGACGAGCTAAATGCATTTATTGGAAATATTTATGACCAAAAAATCAAAACTTTTCATAAGGAGATCCTATTTAACATTCAAAATCAGCTATTTAATTTAGGCTCTATTATTTCCTTTGATGGGAAAAAAGATAGCATAAAATTGCCTAATGTGAAATCCGAAAATATTGAAATGATGGAAAAAGCAATTGATACAATGGAAGAATCTTTGCCTATGTTAAAGAATTTTATTCTTCCTTCAGGACATCCTTCTGCTTCAATATGTCATATTGCCCGTACGGTATGTAGGCGTGCTGAAAGAAATTTAGTTGCTCTAGGCAAGCATCAAGAAATAGATCCTTTACACATACAATACCTCAACAGGTTATCTGATTATTTATTTGTATTAGCTCGCGCTATTCTGAAAGAAAATAACGCTAAAGAAATTGAGTGGCAAAAAGATTAATAAATTCACCTTCAAGTCAATAAAAAATATATTTTTGCAAAACATTAAAACAAATTAAAAATGTATTGGACTTTAGAATTAGCATCAAAATTAGAAGATGCACCTTGGCCAGCAACTAAAGATGAGTTAGTTGATTTTGCAATCCGTTCAGGAGCACCAATGGAGGTAGTTGAAAATTTACAAGAACTGGTAGAAGAAGAACCAGGTATGCAATGGATACTATTGAAGACATTTGGCCGGATTACCCTACAAAGGACGACTTCTTTTTCAATGAAGATGAGTATTAAATAAAAAGGCTGAATTTCAGCCTTTTTTTATTTTGTATACTCTTGTAATAAAAGTACATTTGTTTCCCTTATACAATTAGAATACATGGCAGGATTATTAAATATTATCAGCAAATTATTTGGAAACAAATACGATAAGGACGTAAAAGAAATTACGCCTATTATCGAAAAAATTAATATCGAATTTGGTAAATTAAGCACTTTAACAAATGATGATTTAAGAGAAAAAACTAGCGATTTTAAAAACCAAATTTTGGATTTTACTAGTAATGAAAAACAAGAGATAGAAGAGCTAAAGAAAGAAGCAAATCTATCAACAACACAAACTGATGAAAAAGAAGGTTTGTACAAAAAGATTGACTCCCTTGAGGAATTAATAATCACAAAAACAGAAGAGGTATTAAACCTTATTTTACCACAAGCCTTTGCTGTAGTGAAAGAAACTGCAAAACGATTTGCTGAAAATGATGAAGTAATCGTTACCGCAAATGAGAATGACAAAGAACTAGCAGCCACAAAAGATTTTGTAAGCATAACAGCTGAAAATGCATCCTATAAAACGTCATGGGATGCTGCTGGAACAGAAATTGTTTGGGACATGATTCATTATGATGTTCAGTTAATTGGTGGTGTAGTATTACACGAAGGGAAAATTGCTGAGATGCAAACTGGAGAGGGAAAAACGCTATCCGCTACCCTACCTATTTACCTAAATGCCTTAACAGGACTAGGGGTTCACTTAGTTACTGTGAATAATTACTTAGCTAAAAGGGATGCTCAATGGATGGGACCTTTATTTCAATTTCATGGATTAAGTATTGATTGTATTGATAATCATCAACCCAATTCGGATGAAAGAAGAAAAGCATATTTAGCCGATATTACTTATGGTACCAATAATGAATTTGGTTTTGATTACCTTAGGGATAATATGGCAAAAAGGTCAGGAGATTTAGTTCAAAGAAAACTCCATTATTCTATTGTTGATGAGGTGGATTCTGTATTAATTGATGACGCTCGTACACCATTAATTATTTCAGGACCAACACCACAAGGAGATAAACACGAATATAATGAGTTTAAACATAAAGTTGACCAATTAGTTGCTGCACAAAGAAAATATGTAACCACCATATTAGCTGATGCTAAAAAACTAATAGCTGAGGGAAATAATAAAGATGGAGGATTTAATTTATTAAGAGTTTTTAGAGGATTACCTAGAAACAAAGCACTTATTAAATACTTAAGTGAGGATGGAGTGAAAATCCAATTACAGAAGACGGAAAACTACTACATGCAAGACCAAAACAAGGAAATGCACCTAGTAGATGAAGAACTTTATTTTGTGATAGATGAGAAATCAAATTCTATCGAATTGACTGAAAAAGGGTTGGAATTGATGACAAGTTCCACTGAAGACAAGGACTTTTTTATACTGCCTGATGTTGGGGCTGAAATTGCTGTTATTGAAAAATCAGAAAAAAAAGATACCGATAAAGCAAGCGAGAAAGATGTTTTATTACGTGATTTTGGGATAAAAAGCGAACGCATACATACCATTAACCAACTCCTAAAAGCCTATACTCTTTTTGAAAAGGATATAGAATATGTAGTGATGGATAACAAGGTAAAAATTGTTGATGAACAGACAGGTCGTATCATGGATGGGAGAAGGTATTCTGATGGATTACACCAAGCTATTGAGGCAAAGGAAAATGTAAAAATTGAGGCAGCAACTCAAACTTATGCTACTGTCACATTACAGAATTATTTCAGAATGTACAACAAGATTGCTGGAATGACAGGTACAGCAGAAACTGAAGCAGGAGAATTCTGGGAGATATATAAACTAGATGTAGTCGCAATCCCAACAAATCGCCCTTTACAAAGGGATGATAAAGATGATTTAGTATTTAAAACAAACCGAGAAAAATACAATGCTGTAATTGAAGATATTGTTAAACTTACTGAACTAGGAAGGCCGATATTAGTTGGAACAACATCTGTTGAAATTTCAGAATTACTGAGCACAATCCTTAGAAAAAGAGGTGTAAAGCATAATGTCTTAAATGCAAAGATGCACCAAAGAGAAGCGGATATTGTTGCGGAAGCAGGTATAGCTGGAGGAGTAACTATCGCAACAAATATGGCAGGTAGAGGGACAGATATTAAGCTTGCACCAGAAGTAAAAACAGCTGGAGGATTAGCAATAATTGGAACTGAAAGACATGATTCAAGAAGGGTAGACAGGCAGTTAAGAGGACGTGCAGGAAGACAAGGAGATCCTGGTTCATCTCAATTTTATGTTTCGCTTGAAGATAAATTAATGCGGCTGTTTGGTTCAGAAAGAATTGCAAAACTAATGGACAGAATGGGACTTGAAGAAGGAGAAGTTATTCAACATTCTATGGTAAGTAAATCCATTGAGCGTGCCCAAAAGAAAGTAGAGGAAAACAACTTTGGTGTTAGGAAAAGATTGCTAGAATATGATGATGTAATGAACCAACAAAGGGAGGTTATTTACAAAAAGAGAAAACATGCCTTGCATGGTGATCGTTTGTCATTAGATGTTGCAAATATGATATATGACACTTGCGAAAACATAGTGGAGGAATTGCAAGCAAGTAAAGAGTATGAAAACTTTAAACTTGAATTGATTCGTTTATTAGCTACAGAATCTCCTGTAAGTGAAGAAGAGTTTAAGGACAATTCAATAGAAGTTTTAACGGAGAAAGTATATGAAAACTGCTATAAAAGCTACCAAGCAAAATCATCAGCTATAGCAAGCCAAGCCTTCCCAGTTATTAAGGATGTTTTTGAGAATCAATCAGCAACCTATGAAAACATTGTTATTCCATTTACTGATGGGTTAAAGACCTTACAAGTAGTAACTAACCTGAAAGAAGCGCACGATTCGGAAGGTGGAAACATTGCAGAAGCTATTGAAAAAAGTGTAACGCTTGCAATTATTGACGATATTTGGAAAGAGCATTTACGCGAAATGGATGACCTGAAACAAGCGGTACAAACTGCAAGTTATGAGCAGAAAGATCCACTTTTAATTTACAAATTTGAATCTTTCAATTTGTTTAAAGCATTGATTAACAAAGTAAATAAGGATATTGTTTCTTTCTTAATTAAGGCTGGCTTACCTACACAATCAGCAGTACAAGAAGATAGGCACAGGGCTGAAAATCATCAAACAAGCCGACCGGAAAATTCAGGAAACTCACCTCAGCAAGCAGGAAAACCAAAGCCAAAAGCACAACCGATAAGAGCTGAAGAAAAAGTAGAGCGTAATGCTCCCTGCCCATGTGGAAGTGGGAAGAAATTCAAGAAATGTCATGGGAAATAAAAAGTAAGAAAGATGAAATACTTAATTAGAAATCTGCTTTTCACCTTTTTCCTAATAAATGTTACTGCTTGTAAAACAGTTGCTTATAAAACTTACAAACTTTTTCCTGAAGCGGAAAATACTCCAGAACACAATTTTGACATAAATTTATCAGGAAATACACCAAATTATTCCGAAATAGATTATTGGGTAGAACATCCAAAAAAGGAGAAGCATTATGCTAGTTTACCCAAAAACTACCTTGACAGCTTAGACAAAGAAAATCCTAATATAGATGCTTTCTTTATCCACCCTACTCTGTATCTAAAAGGGAATAGCTGGAATGCAGATATAAATGACAAAAAGCTAAATAAGGAAATTGGAAATGCAGCTATAAAAAATCAAGCAAGTGTTTTCTTAGGAATTGCAAATATTTATGCACCACATTACAGACAGATGCATATACAATCTTATTACGATTTAAAAAATGGATTACAAGCCTTTGAGGTTGCCTATTCGGATGTGAAAAATGCATTTATTTATTATTGGGAAAATTTCAACAAGGGGAATAAATTTATAATTGCTGGACATAGTCAAGGGACTAATCATGCAGAAAGATTATTAAAAGAAATAATTCTTAAAAATGACAGTATGAGAAGCCTACTACTTGTTAGTTACCTTCCAGGAATGCCAATCAAACAATTTCATAAAGACTTACCTCCTTGCAGCTCGCCTAATCAATTAGATTGTTTTCTTTCTTGGCGTTCATTAGCAGAAGGGTATTTTCCAGCAGACTGGGAAGTGTCTGACAGCATATTTTGTGTCAATCCTATTAGTTGGAAGATAGACAGCCTACCTTCTCAAAAAAAGAATCATCTAGGTATTCTTTTTCAGAACCATAAAATACATTATCCGAATTCAATAGAAGCATATACAGATAAAGGAGTGGTTTGGATTAAACCAATAAAAATTCCCTTTGCTCGTTTTTACAAAATGAAAAACTACCATATAGCAGATTATAATTTATATTGGATAAATATTAGAAGTAACCTAAGATATCGATTAAAAGAAAATGGATACAACTAATGGATATTACGCTATATTTTTCTTTGTTCAGCCATATACCTAGAAACAAATTATAGTTCGTAAATTTACTTCCAATTAATTAAAATCTATTCCAATGAAAAGTGTTTTTTCAATACTTCTATTTTTATCTATTTCCATAAGCGGATACTGTCAATCTTATTGGCAACAAGAAGCTCATTACCAAATGGATATAAAATTCGATTCTGATAACCATCGTTTTGATGGAGATCAAGAATTGACTTTCATAAACCACTCACCAGACACTTTAAACAAGGTATTTTATCATTTATACTTCAACGCTTTTCAACCGGGAAGCATGATGGATATACGCTCTAAAACAATACTAGATCCTGATAAGCGTGTAGGTGATAGAATTTCTAAGCTAAAAGATAATGAGGTGGGAAAACAGCAGATTATTTCTTTAAAACACAATGATGTGCCTCTAAAATTTGTACACGATAGAACTATTTTAGAGGTGTTTTTAGAAAATAAAATTCTTCCTGGAGACACAGCTATTTTTAGCATGAAATTTAAAGCTCAAGTACCTGTACAAATTCGCCGTTCTGGAAGAATGAATAAAGAAGGTATTGACTATTCTATGTCACAATGGTATCCTAAAATGTGTGAATACGATATAGATGGGTGGCATACTAACCCCTATGTTGGTCGTGAATTTTATGGGATTTGGGGGTCTTTTGAAGTGAACATAAATATGGATGCAAGCTATACCATAGCAGCAACTGGAGTTTTACAAAATGCAGAAGAAATAGGACATGGGTATTCAAATACAGCTGTAGATACTACTTCAAATAGACTTACATGGAAATTTAAAGCAGATAAAGTACATGATTTCGTTTGGGCTGCAGACCCAGAATACACACACGATATTGTAGTAAACGACAATGGACCCGACTTTCATCTCTTCTATTTAAAAGGGGAAAAAACAAAGGAATGGGAGAATTTAGGTCCTTATATGATTAAAACTTTTGCTTATGCAAATAAAAACTTTGGCGAATATCCTTACCCTCATTACTCTATTATACAAGGTGGGGACGGAGGAATGGAGTACCCTATGGCAACCTTAATTACAGGACACAGAAAACTAAAAAGTTTGGTTGGCGTTTGTGTTCACGAAGCTATGCACAGTTGGTACCAAGGAATGTTAGCTACAAACGAAAGTCTTTTCGCGTGGATGGATGAAGGGTTTACCTCATATGCTTCAAACAGGATAGAGCAACAATTATTTCCTGAAGATTGGCCTGAAACACATGAAAGCTCTTACAAGCGCTATAAAAGAATAGCCAAAAGTAAGTACGAAGAACCATTGTGTACTCACGCCGATCACTTTAACACAAATTGGGCTTACGGTACAGCTTCTTATTCTAAAGGGGTCGTAATACTTGATCAATTGAGCCATATTGTAGGCCAAGAAATAGTAGATAGATCACTATTGCGATACTTTAAAGAATGGAGCTTCAAACACCCTACTTCAAGCAATTTCAAAAGAATTGTTGAGAGAGAAAGTGGCATTGAACTAGATTGGTATTTCGATTATTTTGTGAATACTACCAAAACTATCGACTATGCTATTTCTGAATTTTCGTCCACTAAAAATGGAAGTAGAATACTTCTTAATAAAGGTGAAATGCCAATGCCCATTGAAGTAGAGGTTGTTTTATCTAATGGGGACCATCTATTGTATTACATACCTACAGTTTTAATGCGTGGCGCAAAGGAAGTTGAAGCTACAACAAACCAACTAGAGGATTGGGCATGGACAAACCCAACTTACAGTATCTTTTTAAAACATAAAGCATCAGATATAGTTTCAATTAATCTACACCCAAAAGGTTCGATTGCCGACGTTGAATTACTAAACGATTATCTAATAATTCCAACAAAATGGAACTGGGATAAATACGACTTAAGACTTGAAATCTTAGAAAAAAAATATATAACTGGTTTTTTTGCTGGTGTTAGAAAAGAAAAGATTCCGAATCTTATAAAAGTTAAAAAGTAAGTAACTTAAATATTAGAAAAAAATCCTTATTTCTTCTTTTTCATTGCATCCACTGCCAACAAACTACTTTGAATTTGCATTTGCAAGTCCCCAACATTATCAGGAGAGTAGGGCATAAATATAGTACTTGTATTATTTTCAGAAAGCTTAGCAACCGTTTCATAATGTTGAGTCATAAATA
>Ga0075441_10000836_pt1 | contig 15354 bp, 2 predicted proteins | sample CoawatmetaG00DNA_FD_71582 | JGI IMG/M metagenome (GOLD analysis project Ga0075441, IMG submission 71582) | Marine microbial communities from the West Antarctic Peninsula - Coastal water metaG002-DNA | ecosystem: Environmental > Aquatic > Marine > Coastal | place: Atlantic Ocean: West Antarctic...
ACTGAACACAACACTCATTAATAAAATAGCCATGGTAGACACTGTAGCACGAACAGTTGCCATACTAGTATGAAAACAATTGTCCGTATTTTCACCTTCATCGACTACAATTTTATAATCTTGGAAATAGGGTGGTTTAATGGAAGGTTGATTTAAAAATTCAGTGGCGGATGAATATTCGATACGTGGAAGAACATATGGCCATGATGCATCACCTAACGATAATCCACAACGATCGTAATCCACATCGTCCCATAACTTTTTGGCAAAGGAAGAACAGACATGAATTTCTTTACGATCTATATCCACAAACATTGTTTGTTTATCAGAACATCCAAGACAATAAAAATATTCTAAATTTGGAAATTCTCTTAAACAAGTATTTGATAACAACGATGAATAAGAATCTTTAATTGTAGCATCATGTCCAGAAGTACAACATGCTTTTTGATTAAATTTGTAACATTGGGTCAATGCAGGGAATGGCTGAAGATTGAGAAAAAAGTAAAGGAAACAAAACAAAAGAGTTAGTCCACGGTCAAATGTCACAACAAAAAATAAGTATATCTTCAATTTATACAGTAAAAAACTTACTTTGGAAGCATCATCGTATACTGAACAAGCTGAACATTTAGCTGGATCACCGGTTGTACTACAATGTTTTTGTACGTCATCGGAACTACATACTGTGGTTAATTCTGTGAAATTGTGTTTCTTGTTCTTTAATACACATCCATTCTTTTTATTTTTAGGCCATGCTTCTTGTGCAGTTGTTGTTGTAATGAAGAAAACGAGGGCGAGGAGGGATGAAGTCTTGATTGATAGAGACATTATTTAATTAATTATAGATGTATTGAATTACAATAAATGTAGAAAGAAGGAAACTGAATTGAATTGCACGTGATATATGAATAATTAGTATTTATTTAATAACCAGAACAGCGAGTGAGTTGGATAATGTGTTTGTTGGAACTCTCGAATTTTAGCAAGCAACGCCATTAGATTCAAACCAAGACTCAATATCTTTTATGTTCGTTAATCTTTTAAGGACAGTACACCAATATACTTGAGCCAGCAAAATAGCCGCTGCCCTTTTATTCAAAATTGTGTTGTGTTTTGTTGTTTCAAGTACATTTCTGTACCAAGAGGGCACAGCTCCCATGAAGGATCAGTTCAAACTTTTTACAACAAAACAACGATACAATACAACAATCATTGTTCTGTAATTGCAATTCATATATAAAAATAAATAGAGATATAACAAATTCTCTTGCTGTTTTTAAAAAGATATGAACTCAGATGAAATGAAACCAGGACCAAGTGCACTAGGTGGACCAAGAAGAAGAGATGAACCTGTACGTAGTGGTACCGCAGCGAATGCTTTAAAAAGTAGATTATATACAAAGAATGGTACAGGTGGTACCTCTATGCAAAAGTTACCCGGAAATAAAAGAAACAAAGGTAAAGGTGGATTTAGTGGACGCACCAACAAAGGATTGGTGCCACGTAGTCTTGGAAGAACTGGATTACGTGGAAGTCGTTCTACACCAGCGTTAGGACAACTCAATAATACAAGTAAAGGTTCAAGTATGGGTTCATCTTTTGGATCAAAAGCAGGATTAATGACCAACAATTTTTTGCCGGGTGTTGCAGAAAATGCTCCTGCAATTCAACAAGCACGATCTTTACGTGCACCATCTTTTGGTGAAGCTGAAAAAACAGATACATCTGAAAAGACTGAAGAAAATATCGAGACAAAAACTTCATCCACAACAACAACAACAAAGACAACAAATGGTAAAAAGAAAAGAAGAACAGATCAAACATTTACACAAATGTTGCAATTGGATAAAGCTACATTGCGTGAATTTCTTCGTGGTGATTTCTTATATTTAAAAAGTGATCATGATGCTGTATCTGTCTATGATTTACATGTTGTAGATCACGAAGAAATAGTAAAAGATCAAAAAACAGGATTAGCTGGATCGTATTGGACAATGTCACGTGCTGGTTTAACACAATTTTTTCATACAGTAGTTGGTGCAGTCGGACCAGATGCACAAAAAGATCCTGAATTTACGGATTTAGAAGTCTGGGAACGTGACTTTCATATTTTTAATATTATTCAAGGTATACGATTTTTTCAACAATATCCAATGTGGAAAACGTTTCGTACTTGGAGCAAAGGAATGAAAAAAAGAAAAATGCAGAAAGCTAGTCGTGCTTTGAATCAAAAATTGTTTTTATTGAATGCTACTTTGCGTAGTTCAATGACACAGTTGCGTCGTTTATGTGTCGATGTTTCACAATTAGGTTTGTTTACTATGCCTACCCGTGAAAATCCTATTAAAATTGAAGGTGCCGTTGAAAGTGATAGTACCGCAAAAAGTTCACAATCAGCATTAGCAGGATTAACAAGTGGAACCGGCAAAAAGAAAGACACCTGGCAACCACCTACGGTGGACCAATTCTTACGCGAGCAAGTCAAGAAACGCGCGTTGTTGGCTGATTGGTTAATTGATTTTTCAGATGATGTACGTGCACTTGTAAGATCTGCATGTGACCAAGTATTAGATTCTTTTTTAGCAAGAAATCATATTGAAGCGGATCATCCTATGACATTTACAGAAAAAGCTGCATTACGTACTGAATGTCGACGTTTAGTCAAATTTGTATGTCTGTGTGATATGTTAATTCGCGACACACTGCTTGAAGTCGGTATCGAATCGACGGAAGCCTTGCTGGAATATTTACATCCTAGTGTTAAATCCAACACTGTTACTATCGTACATGAAATCGAAGAACCAACCAAAGGCAAAAAAAAAGAAAGAGAAGCGGTTGATTTTGACGAAGAAGGACATCGAATTTACGAAGATGGTACTACATCCGAAGATGAACGTGACGAAGAAGAAAAACTTCAAATGAAATTAGCTGCTGCTGCACATCCATGTGAAGTACGTTTAATGTTAATGACGGAGATGTCTGTTGTTAAAATTGAAACGGCATCACCGAAAGGAAGTCCAAGAGAATTAACGGAAGAAGAAGCAGCAGCAGCTGCAGCAGCCAGTGAAGCAGCTGCAGCAACTAAAAAAGAAGAAGAGAAAAAAGAAAGCGAAGGAGAAGAGGGCAAAAAAGAAGGAGAAGACGGGAAAAAAGAAGAAGAAGAAGAAATTGAAATGGTACAATTGTGTGACAGTAATATTCATCTTACTGTCAGTGAAGATTTCTTAGTCGAAGAATTATTGCAATGTATCGATGATGGTATTCGTGTCTTAGCTGTACCTGAACCTATCATGTCGCACGAAGATTTACAACCCTATGTACGAGGTGCAAATGCAGAAGGATCTAGCAATGGTGGAGGAGAAGATGGAGGCGAAGGGGGAGCCGTACCTATTGATCAACAAGTGCAATGGAGTCAACGTTTTAAAGATGCTAAAAGAAATATTCAACAAAGAATCGAAGAATCATTTGAATCGTCCAGAGAATATTTAGCTATATTTAAACCTTTTCAGAAAGAATTTGAACAAAATGAAGATACATTGGTAGATGTAGCTGCCGCTTTTGCCGAAACACCTTTAGATGAAATGGAAGATCAGATCAAAATATATAAGCAAATGAAAGGAAAATTTGATGACATCCCACGTTTAGCCGACGTTGGTCCAGTTCGAGTCTCTTCGTTAATTGTGCGTGCGCAATTACTTCCTTCACCTATTCGATGTTTAGCAGCTTTGCAAGATTTGTTGCCACAGTTAATTCGATCCAATACAGAAGAGTTGGGCAGTGAATTAGCCGACAAAATTTCGAAAATGAATGCTATTAGTCAAGATGTACAAGCCTATATTGATCAACGTGTGTTTCATGCTAAGTGTTCTGCTGAAGTTGAATCTGTAGAAGAAAGATTTAATCGTATACAAAGAATGGTTGATATTATCACAGTCAATTTTGGAAAAGATAATGTACCTGACGATATTAAAGCACACAATCGAATGTTGAATGACAGCAAATCAAATCACGATGGTGCAGTAGATGCCAATGAAGCACGTTTGGCGGAAGAAATGCCAAAATGGGTCGCTGACATTGTAGAAAAAGTCTCGAATTTACGTGAAGATACCGATAATTTAATGGATTTATTGAAAAATCCTATTATTGCTGATGAAAATGAAGATTCATCTACTGTCATTGGGTTTTTAGAAGAACAGACTGCAGTCGTTGAAGAGTTGCGTGAGCGTGCCCACGCCACAGAACAATGGCAAGAAACCTTGGAATTAGAAGTGGATGAATACGATGAATTAAGTGATGTGACGATGGATTGTGCTATTAAATTACGTTTATGGAAAGCAGTACGTACATTTAATGATACTACTGAACAATGGGGTGCATCTGCCTTAGAATCTTTGGATTTGGAAGAAATTACTCGATTGGTACAAATGTCCATGAAAACATGTGGTACTGCCCTACGATCTTTAGATGGTAATCCTGTGCCTGAATTATTGAAAACAAAAGTAGATTCTTTTAAATTAGCTATACCAGCTATCGAAGCCTTAAGAAATCCCGGTCTAAAAGAAAGACATTGGGAAGAAATTGAAGGTGCACTTGGGCATAAGTTTGATGAAGAAAGACCTTGCTTGAAATACCATTTATCGGAACTAATGGAATTAGGCATTGACAATGCTGAAAAATCTGAAATTATTGAAGCAGCTAGTACAAAAGCATTGCAAGAAAAAGTATTGAAAGATATGTTTGCTGAAAAAATTCTATTAGTCTGGAAACATCTAGAATTTGAAGCGGTCATGTACAAAGAAAGACACGATACCTTTATTTTAGGTGGCATTGAACCAGTCATGGAAGGCTTGGATGATTCGCTTGTGACATTGAATACTATTTTAGGTTCGCGATATTGTGCACCTATTCGTTACGATGTTACCAATTGGCAAAAGAAATTAGTTTTGTTGTCTGAAACGTTGGACGAATGGTTACAAGTGCAACAACAATGGATGTATTTAGAAACAATTTTTTCAGCAGCTGATATTCAACGTCAGTTGCCAGCTGAATCCAAACGCTTTTTCGAAGTCGACAAATCGTTTCGTTCCATTATGGAAATGACCAATGAAGTACCTAAAGCAGTTACTGCTGGTACAATACAAGGTCGAAAAAATAAATTAGCTAAACATAATTTAACGTTGGACAAAATTCAAAAAAGTTTAGAAGCGTATTTAGAAACAAAAAGACAAGCTTTTCCAAGATTTTATTTCTTATCCAATGATGAATTGTTGGAAATTTTAGCACAAGTGCGTGATCCACATGCGGTGCAACCCCATTTACAAAAGATTTTTGATTGCGTTAAATTTTTAGAATTTGGTGAAAAACCAGGATCCATTGATATTATAGCCATGAAAAGTCCAGAAGGCGAAAGAGTTGAAATGGGTAAAAATTTAAAAGCAAGAGGTAATGTAGAAGATTGGTTAATGGCAGTACAAGATCGAATGCAAAAAGTATTGCATGATTTGTTGAAAGAAGCTTGTTTAGACTATGTACGAAGACCACGAGCTGAATGGATTACGGAAGGTGGACATCCAGGTCAATGTGTAGCTACTGGTGCACAAGTCATGTGGTGTAAAGGCACCGAAGATGTTTTAAAAGCTGCCAATACTATTCAAGGTGGTATGCAAAAATGGGAAGAAGAAAATGTCAGAATGGTGTTGGAATTAGTCATGAAAGTGCGTGGTAAATTGAGTCGTTTAGTACGTAAAATTTTGGTTGCTTTAATTACTACTGATGTACATGCCAAAGATATGATTGTCTTTATGAATGAAACTAATGTAGATCGTATTAAAAATTTTGCTTGGGAACAACAGTTACGTTATTATTGGGATACAGAATGTGATGATTGTATCATCTTACATGCAAATGCCAGATTAACCTACATGTATGAATATATGGGATGTACTTCACGTCTCGTTATTACTCCGTTGACAGATAAATGTTGGTTGACCATTACTGGTGCCATTCATTTAAAATTAGGTGCGTCACCAGCTGGACCAGCCGGTACCGGTAAAACGGAATCTTCCAAAGATTTAGCAAAAGCTATGGGAACGTTCTGTATTGTATTTAATTGTTCCGATCAAATTGATTACATTATGATTGGTAAATTGTTTGCAGGTTTAGCACAATGTGGTTGCTGGTGTTGTTTAGATGAATTCAATCGTATTTTGATTGAAGTCTTATCTGTGGTAGCCCAACAATTATTAGTTTTACGTACCGGTATGAAAGCAGGAAAAGAAAGAATTATTTTTGAAGGCAGAAACATTGCTTTGTTGTCGCATTGTGTTATTGTTACAATGAATCCAGGTTATGCTGGTAGAACAGCATTGCCTGACAATTTAAAAATTTGTTTCAGACCTATTGCTATGATGGTTCCCAATTATGCATTAATTGCAGAAATTGTCTTGTATGCACAAGGTTTTGAAGATGCTAGAAATTTAGCTAGAAAAATGGCAAAATTATATATTTTAGCTTCCGAACAATTGTCTCAGCAACCTCACTATGATTATGGTTTACGTTCTGTAATTTCCGTCTTAATCATGGCAGGGGGTAACAAACGTAAAAATCCAGACATGTCTGAAGAAGTCGTCTTAATTAAAGCCATGCGTGATTCGAATTTACCTAAATTTTTAGCCGAAGACGTACCATTGTTTCGTGCCATTCTCGTTGATTTATTTCCAGGCGTCGAAGTACCAATGGACGATTACGGTGCTTTGTTGCAAGCCATTAAAGATGAATTGGAATCTCTTGGATTACAAAACGATCAAGAAGAACAAATATCTAAAATTATTCAATTGCATGATATGGTTCGTATTCGTTTTGGTGTCACTATTGTGGGACCAGCTTGTGGTGGTAAATCAACGGCTTACAAAGTCATGTGTGGGGCGCATACACGTTTGAAAGCGGAAGGAAGCGAAGATCCATGGTACCAAACGAGTCGCATCGATATTATTAATCCAAAAAGTATTAGTATGGGTGAATTGTACGGTGAATTTAATGCCATGACACAGGAATGGACCGATGGTTTGGGATCCACTATGATTCGGGCTCAAGTTCGTGAAATTACAGATGATCGTTTGTATACTATGTTTGACGGACCTATCGATACGTTATGGATTGAATCGTTGAACACTGTATTAGACGACAATCGTATGTTGTGTTTAGCAAATGGTGAGAGAATTCGTTTAAAAAATTTAGGTGTCGGTCCATCTGAAATGCGTATGTTGTTTGAAGTTGAAGATTTAGCTCAGGCATCTCCCGCCACTGTAAGTCGATTAGGAGTGGTCTTTTACACTCCTTCTACTTTAGGTTGGCGTCCTTACGTCAAATCATGGATTATAAGAGATTTAGATGCGATCATGCATGAAGATCAAATTAATTCCATATTAGAAAGATTTGAAAATTCGTTGGATCAAGGTATTAAATGGAGAAAAAGATGGGCAGAAGAACCCATTGTATCGGCAGATTGCCAAACGGCACGTGCTGTATGTAACATCTTGACTGCACAATACATTCGATCTGGTTTGACCAAAGAAGATACCGGAGACAACGTTCAAAAATTAGTCGATAAAATGTATGGTTTTGCATTTGTATGGGCTGTTGGTGGATCCATTCATGCAGCAAATTGGGAAGCCTTTGATGAGTTTCAATCCGACGTATTGGACGGTATTAATTTTGGCAGAGACGGTGCCTATGGTTCCTATGTCTATACACCGGGTGAATACGATGCTATTAATGCTGAAGATCCATTCAAAGGGGAAGATCCAGGTCAAAAAGGTGTGTTCCGATCGTTCAAAGAAATTGTACCAAGTTTTGAATATATACCCGGTACATCTTTCTTTGATTTAGTAGTACCAACAATGGATACCGTACGTTTTGCATTGTTATTAAAAATGAATTTTGAACGTATGTCACCTGCTTTTTTTACAGGATTTACTGGTACTGGTAAATCAGTAGTCATGGAATCTTGTTTCAGTGATTGGGCCAAACCAAAAGAAGAAGGCGGTGAAAGCGTGTTACCAATCTTAACAGCATTTTCTGGTCAAACAGCTGCTAAATTAGTACAAATGACGATTGAATCGAAATTAGAAAAGAAAAGAAAAGATTTATTGGGTCCACCATTGGGTATGACGACTGTCATTTTTGTAGATGATGTAAACATGCCAGCCAAAGAAGAATATGGGGCACAACCACCTATTGAATTGGTACGTAGTTTGTTGTGCGATGGATTTTTTTACGATCGTGACAAATTATTTTTAAAGAAAATTGATAATTTTGTCCTGTTTAGTGCAGCAGCACCACCGGGTGGTGGTCGTGCCGATTGTACGCAACGTTTCACCGAACATTTTCACATGTTGTGCATGCCACCTTCTTCAGAAGAAGTGTTGCAATCTATTTTTGAAAATATATTGGAAGGATTTACTTCGAAATGTAAATTCGACGCAGATACAGTCTCTAATTCACCAAAAATGGTTCAAGTAACCATTCAGATCTATAACCAAATAGCAAAAGATTTGAGACCCACTCCTTCGAAATCGCACTACACTTTTAATTTAAGAGATGTCGCCAAAGTATTTCAAGGTTGCATGATGATACGTTCCAAAGAAGCACCCAATGACAAAGAATTTACAAGATTATGGATTCACGAAATAATGCGTGTCTTTTGTGATCGTTTAGTGAATTTTGAAGATGTGGGTTATTTTCAAAAAATGGTAGCAGAAAGTGTTGGACGTGGATTTACGTATGGGTGGTCTCAGGAAGATCTGTTTGAAGACGAAGATAATCCATTGCAGTACTGCAATTTCTTAAGACCCCCAATGGAAGATGGCAGTGTTATATATGAACCGGTCAAAGATTTAGTAAAACAAAAAAGAATATTGAACGATCAATTGGAAGATTACAACATGTCTAATCCAACTCAAATGAAATTAGTTTTTTTCGTAGATGCAATTGCACATATTTGTAGAATTGCGCGAGTTCTGTCACAACCACGTGGTAATGCGATGTTAGTCGGAGTCGGTGGTTCGGGTAAACAAAGTTGTACTCGAATGGCTTGTCACATGAGTGAAACAAGAGTGTATCAAATTGAAATGGTCAGAGGATACAATCATTTATCTTTTATTGAAAATTTAAAAGAGATAATGATTTTTGCAGGTGTAGAAGGTAAACAATTAGCGTTTGTCTTAGTTGATTCACAAATTGTAGACGAATCCTTTTTGGAAGATGTCAACAACATATTGAATACAGGACAAGTACCAAATATGTTTCCTCCAGAAGAATACAATAAAATTTGTGAAGATTTAAGACCAGAAATGAAAAAATTTGGAATCGATACACGAGATGGATTGCGCAAAGCATTTGTAGATCGTGTCCGTAAAAATTTACATATTGTCTTGTGTCATTCCCCCGTGGGTGATGCATTGCGTGTCCGTTGCCGTGAATTTCCGTCGTTAATTAATTGTACTACTATTGATTGGTTCAATGCTTGGCCAGTGGAAGCTTTAAAATCAGTAGCGAATCAATTTCTGGCTGAAGTTGATTTAGGCGACGATGATACAATGGTAATAAATATGTGTAATGCCTGTGCTAAATTACATTGGTCTGCTACAACATATGGAGATCAGTTTTACGAACAGTTAAGACGAAAAGTGTACACCACGCCTAAATCGTTTTTAGATATGATTGAACTGTATATTGAAATGTTAAATTCATACAGAACAGAACAAAAAATTACACAAAAACAATTAAAAATTGGATGCAAAAAATTAGCCGAGACCGGTGCTGTTGTTGCAGATTTAAAAATTGATTTAACTGCTTTGGAACCAATTTTGAAAGTGAAAGGGGAGGAAGCAGTCAAAATGATTGCTGTTGTGACCGAAGAACAAGCCAAAGCAGAAGTAGTGCAAACCAGAGTTGAAAAAGATGAAGCTGTAGCTGGAAAACAAGCAGCAGAAACTAAAATTATTGCTGACGATGCGCAAGCTGATTTAGATGAAGCAATGCCTGCGTTCAAAAATGCATTGAAAGCTTTGGATGCCTTGGAAAAGAAAGATATCCAAGAAATCAAAGCCTTTTCGTCTCCACCTGATGCTGTAAAAATGGTGATGGAAGCCATATTAATATTATTTGGAAGACCAACCGATTGGAAAAGTGCCAAAGGTTTATTAGGTGAAATGACGTTTATGGAACAACTAGTGAAATTTGACAAAGACAATATTCCCAGTAAATACATTAAAAAATGTAGAAAATATACAAAACAAGATTGTTTCAGTGTAGAAGCTGTTGGCAAAGTATCGTCCGCCGCAAAAAGTTTGTGTATGTGGGTACATGCTATGGTAGTCTATGATCGTGTAGCAAAGACAGTGGGTCCTAAAAAAGCTTTGTTGGCTAGAAAAAAAGCAGAACTGAAAGAAACAATGGATTTATTAGCAGGTAAACAAGCTGAATTAAAAGCTGTTATTGATAAAGTAGCAGGTTTAAAAAAGACATTGAAAGAAACGTTGGATGAAAAGAAAAGTTTGGAAGATCAAGCGGCATTGACTGCTACACGCTTAGTTGTGGCTGAAAAATTAACCGGACAATTGGCTGAAGAACAAGTCTCCTGGACAGAAAGAGTTGGTGTTTTGGACGAAGGAATTATTAAATTAATTGGTGACGTTTTTATTAGTGCTGCTTCCATATCTTATTATGGTCCATTTACCGGTTTGTTTCGTGCCGACATGATCGTATCTTGGGTAACCATGTGTCAAAGTTTGAAAATTCCGATTTCAGACGGTGCCAATTTAAAAGGTACTTTCAATGATCCAGTATGTATTCGTGGGTGGCAAATTGACGGTTTACCTACCGACGATGTCTCTGCAAACAATGCTATTATGGTAACGAAAGGGAAACGTTGGCCTTTAATGATTGATCCACAAGAACAAGCTAAAAAATGGATTAAAAAATTGGAACATAAAAATAAAATTGTCACTTCACGTCTAACAGACAAAAATATGTTGCGTGATTTAGAAAATTGCATTCGTATTGGGAAACCTTTATTGATTGAAGATATTGGTGAAGTATTAGATCCCTCTTTGGAACCGGTGTTACAAAAAGCAACGTTTAAACAAGGAGGACGTTTATTAATTCGTCTTGGTGATTCCGATGTTGATTACGATCCAGCCTTTAAATTTTATTTAACTACAAAAATGCCAAACCCTCATTACTTGCCTGAAGTATGTATCAAAGTCACTGTTATTAATTTCACAGTGACAACAACTGGTTTAGAAGATCAATTGTTGGGAGATGTTGTTTTGCAAGAAAGACCAGATGTACAAGAAAAATTAAATAAATTAGTATTAGCTATGGCTGCAGATGCCAAACAGATGAAAATTATTGATGCAGCTATTTTGAAAGGATTGTCGGAATCAGAAGGAAATATTTTAGACGATGTTGAATTCATTCAGACCTTAGATGATTCTAAAATTGTAGCAGGTTTAATTAAAGAAAGACAAGTAGATGCCGTGACCACTTTGTCGGATATTGCTATTATTCGTGAAGGATACAACGCTGCTGCTGTTCGTGGTTCCATTATGTATTTCGTAATGGCTAATTTAGCCAACATTGATCCTATGTATCAGTACTCGTTGGCTTATTTCAAAGTATTGTTTAATTTATGTATTGAAAATTCAGACAAAGACGAAGATATACCTACACGTGTGGATAACATTAACAATTATGCGTTGAAAAATATTTATACCAACGTCTGTCGTGGTTTATTTGAAAAAGATAAATTAATTTTCAGTTTGTTATTAGCTGTTGGGGTATTAATGGAACGAGGAGATATTTCAAAACAAGAATGGAATTTAATTTTGAGAGGTGCCGGTCTAAATGTTAATCCAGAACCCGTTCCATCCGATGAATGTACACCTGCTGCTTGGAACTTGTTGTTTGTCATTGAAACTCAATTGCCTCAAACATTTGAAGGATTGTGTGACGGTGTTGCAGCTAATTGGAAAGCATGGCACCGTTGGTCTAGAAATGATTCACCACATACAGCTACTATTCCTGATCAAGCATACGACGAAGATTTAACTGAATTTCAACGAATTTTATTGGTCATGGCTTTAAGAAATGAAAAAGGTAGTGCTGCTTTATCTTATTTTGTTGAAGCAAAATTAGGTAGAATGTTTGTCGAATCACCACCTGTACGATTGGAAGATATTTACAACGATATGAATTGTAGATTGCCAGCTGTATTTATTTTATCACCCGGTGCCGATCCAACTGGATTAGTCATGGCATTGGCTCGAAAAATGAATTACATAGAACGTTTGTCGACTATATCTTTGGGTCAAGGACAAGGACCAAAAGCAGTGAAATTAATTGAAAACGGTAAAAAATCAGGAGATTGGGTTATGTTACAAAATTGTCATTTAGCGAAATCTTTTATGATACCTTTGGAAAACATGTGTGATGACATGAGTCAAGTTACATTGGAGGACGGTAGACCAAACAAAATTGCAGATTCTTTCCGATTGTATTTGACCTCTATGCCTGCTTCCTATTTCCCAGTACCTGTTTTACAAAATTCAGTAAAAATGACAGTAGAACCACCACGTGGCATGCGTGCCAACGTCTTGCGTTCATTGACGTTGTTGAACGATTGGACTTCGTTTGATGTATGTGAAGGGGTACATGGTGTGCCAGTCTTTCGCATGTTGGCGTTTGCCACTTGTTTCTTTCATGCTATGGTGCAAGAAAGAGTACGATTTGGTCCATTGGGATGGAACATTCCTTATGAATTTAATGATTCCGATATTGAAGCATCAGTATTGATTTTAAAAGGTTTTTTGGAAGAACAACCTGACATTCCATGGGATGCGTTGCATTATATGTCAAGTGTCAATGGATATGGTGGACGTGTCACTGATTTCTTAGATGAAAGATGTATTGAAACCATCTTAGCTCGATTTTACAAACCAGAAGTTTTAGAAGAAGGATTCATGTTGGATAAGAAAGGTAAATATACCATACCTAAAGGTTCACAATCAATGGATCAATTTAAAGCCTACGTATTGACGTTACCATTAGTAGATCCACCCGAAGCATTTGGATTACATGCAAATGCACAAATTTCATTGGAATACAGTCAAACGAGGTACAACATCAACACGGCTCTTCGTTTGCAACCTAGAGATGCAGGTGGTGGTGGTGGTGGTGAAGAAAAAACCACTGATGAAATTATTACAGAATTAGCCATTGATATTGCCGAACGCTTGCCTGAAATTATGCGTGAAGAAGAAGCAGGACCGTTGGCGTTTGTAATGCGAGGAGACTATTTAGATTCATTGTCTACTGCATTAAAACAAGAACTAGTGCGATACAATAGAATTATTGTCAAAATGGAAGATACCTTGGCTGATATCCAACGTGCCATTAAAGGTGAAGTCTTGATGTCAGCAGAATTAGATGAGCAATACATGGCAATGAACAACAATTTAGTACCAGCAAATTGGGCCAACGTAGCGTATCCATCTTTGAAACCATTGGCTTCTTGGACCGATGATTTAATTAAACGAATTAATTTTATGCGAACGTGGTTGTTGAATGGACCACCCGATTGCTTTTGGATGGGAGGATTTTATTTTCCACAGGGATTCATGACTGGTGCTTCGCAAAATCATGCTAGGAAATATAAAATTGCGATCGATACCTTGAATTGGGCGTTTGAAGTGAAACGAATTGAAACGAGTGAAGATGTGAAAGGACCACCGGACAACGGTTTGTTGATTACGGGGTTGTATATGGATGGTGCTGCGTTTGACACCGAAAATTTGTGTATGGCAGAAGCAGCACCAGCGACCAATTGGCAAATGTTGCCTATTATTTTATTTCTTCCAGTAGCAAATCATAAGGTTGATCCTGAAAAATATGCCTGCCCTTTGTACAAAACAAGTACGAGAAGCGGACAATTGAGTACAACAGGTATGTCTACAAATTATGTTTTGAATGTAGAATTGCCGTGTCCAGAAGATGGACCACCAAGCAAATGGGTATTGCAAGGTACAGGTATGGTTGTTAATTTGAATGAGTAAGAGTGTATGTGTAGATTTAGAAATAGGAAGTTTTTGTAAAATGAATTATTATCGATAATAAAAAATAATAGAAGGTAATAGAAGCTAATAGAAGAGGTATATAATTATATTTTCTTTGTTATTTTACAACTATTTGTTACGTGTTTATTTACAACTATCGCATTAACACGCACACATACACGCTTTTCTCGTGTACCTGTAGTATGCACCATCGTTTTACATCTTTGACGATTGTGGTGGTTTACCACCAGTTAAAAAAGCTGCACTTCTCAATGCAATCGTATTCTCGACGTTCAGACTAAATCCGTCTCTTTCTACTAAATTGTCCAAGATACAATAAAACTTTCCTTTCTCCAAACAATCAAACACTTGCTCCGCACAAAAACTAGGTTTCATACCTTGACTCATCATAGTTTCAAACATTTGTACGACTCCAACACTTGAAGCATCTTGATCTCTTGCTTCCATGGACATAATACGTCCACCAACTTCACCAGAAGTACTTGTAGTTAATGCGGCATCTGCTACTTTCAAAGATGTGTTCAGCAACGCTGTTTCAACTATAGCTGGACACAATACTACCATTTTGATTTTATCTTCTGCACCACGATTTCTTATTTCAGATAAGAGTGCTTCAGCAATTGCTAAGGCAGCATGTTTGGATGTACCGTAAGGTCCTGTACCACCATTTACAACACCCGCTATACTTGCTGTGATTTCTATTGCACTTTCGCAGTCCTGTAGCAACATGCTATTTGCAAATACCCTTAATGTGTTGGCTAATCCTAAGACATTAACTTTGTATGTGGTCAACCATTCTTCTTTGGTGCCGGTAAGAATTGTAGATTTGGGAAAGAAAACACCGGCATTGGCCGATAGAAAACGAATTGATTGTTTTGGAAAATTGAGTTGTATTTGTTTCAATAGATTTTCACACGATTCATTGGATGAAACGTCACATGTGTAGCCTTCTATTGTGGTGTTTGGATGTTTTTGTCGCAAATTGGCTACTGCTGTTTTTAAAGCTGCGGGTCGAAGGTCAGATAAGATGATATCCATTCCTAAAAACGCACATTGATTGGCCATGGCATAGCCCAGTCCAGAGGCGCTGCCTGTAAGGACTGCTAATCCTTTCGATAATTTGGATAGATCCATGGTTAATCTCTGTCTCTTATGATATTTTTAATGTCGATGATAGGAGAAAGGTTATATGTCGAATATTTCTCTGCTGTGTTGA
>Ga0075441_10000841_pt1 | contig 15311 bp, 16 predicted proteins | sample CoawatmetaG00DNA_FD_71582 | JGI IMG/M metagenome (GOLD analysis project Ga0075441, IMG submission 71582) | Marine microbial communities from the West Antarctic Peninsula - Coastal water metaG002-DNA | ecosystem: Environmental > Aquatic > Marine > Coastal | place: Atlantic Ocean: West Antarctic...
CTGTTGCGCACGATGATTATCGTGGCTGCGTCGCGAATGGGTGTGTCGGTTGTCATGTTAGCCGTTGCCAAAACCGTGCATTTTTTTGGACCACTGGATCGCAACAACAAGGCCTTTCATGCGGGGTAAAAGATACAGTGAAAGACCAACACAAATTACGCTGAACACAGTGGCCATCACCATCGGTTCTGGTCGAAAATTGGACCAAGTGAAGTGGATGAGAACAGCAAGCAAGTGTCCGACCACGAGGATCGTAAGATATGCGGGTCCATCGTCGGCGCGGTGATGATGCAAATCTTCGCCACACACGGGGCATTCATCCACGACCTTGAGATACCCATCAAACAAATGCCCTTCGCCGCAGTTGGGGCAACGGCGGCGCAGTCCGCGCAACATTGCGGGCTTGGTCGGGCGGTCGATAATGGCGAGATCGGTCATGGCGGGCCTCAAATACAATGCTGATAAACAGATGAGGCTTTTCACGCCTTTTGGAAAGCCCATAGCGCCCGATTGCGGCCCGATGCCGCAAGTGATCAAAAGTTTTTTCAAGAAATTCCGACGGGAAGTTTTCTGGGATGCGTTGAAGGAGGGTCAACAGCGCAAACGATGCGCAAACCCACAAAGGACTGAACAATGAAATCGACATTACTAATTGCCGCAATGGCCGCAGGCCTGACTTTGACAGCGATGGATGCATCTGCAGCGGGACGTGGACAGCAACATGACGCACCTGATTTTGCTACACTGGACACCGACGGCAGTGGCACAGTGACCTTGGCCGAAATTGAGGCTGCAGGCCAAGCCCGCTTTGACGCGATTGATACCGACGGCAACGGCGCTTTGTCACTAGAGGAAATGGTGGCTGCACGTGACCGCGACGCCACGCGGCGCGCTGAACGTATGATCTCTCGGATGGACGAGAACGGTGATGGTGAATTGCAAGCCGACGAGATGACCCGTCGAGGGCCAGATGCGGAGCGTATGCTGTCACATGCCGACGCCGACGATGACGGCGAAATTTCTGAAGAGGAATTTGATGCGGCCGTTGAGAAGCGTGGCGACCGTGGCCACAAAGGCCACAAAGGCCACAAAGGGCGTGGCTAATAGACCAAAAGGATGGGGCGCTTCAGTGCCTCATCCATTGCTGTGATAAATGAGTGTGGATACAATAGTTACCTATGACGACCCAATTGGGATCTTGGCGCGACGCACCCGACGCCGCATTGCTGCTGGCCTATGCCCAAGGGGACATGGATGCGGCGCGCGTTTTAACCGCGCGTGTGTTGCCACGAATTTTGGCACAAGCAACACGGATGCTGTCGGACCAAGCCGAAGCCGAGGATGTGTCACAAGATGCGTTAATGCGGTTGTGGAAAATCGCGCCCGATTGGCGGCAAGACGAGGCACAAGTCACAACGTGGTTGTACCGCGTGACGGCCAATCTTTGCACCGACCGGCTGCGCAAACGGCGCAATGTCCGGCTCGACGAGATTGCGGAACCCGCCGACCCAAAACGCAGCGCGCCGGGGCAGATCCAAGACAAGGCGCGATATTCAGCATTATCGGATGCGTTGGCTCAAATGCCAGAACGGCAAGCACAGGCCGTTTCGCTGCGACATCTCGAAGGTTTGTCCAACCCTGAGATCGCCGAAGTCATGGATATCAGCCTGCGGTCGGTCGAAAGTTTGACCGCACGTGGCAAACGGGCATTGAAGGACATTTTGCAGGGGCGCAAAGCTGAGTTAGGATATGATGATGACTAAATCTGATGACGATATGATCGATGCCCTGTTTGCGCAGGCACGAACGCAATCGCCTGCGGTGCCCGATGATTTGATGGCGCGCGTTCTGGCGGATGCTGCTGATATGCTCGTGCAGCCCGTGGCCGCGCCCAAGCCGCGCCTTTGGCCCGCGTTTCTGGACTTGATCGGCGGATGGCCTTCAGTTGGCGGATTGGCGATGGCAGGCGTTGCTGGTATCTGGGTGGGTATCGCACCACCCGCGTCAGTGGCAACTTGGACCGCTGATCTGATCGGGTCGCCTGTCTCAATCGATTTGCTCAGTGACACCAGCGATTATTTTGCGGAAGGTTTGCTTGATGGATAGCGAAAAATCGAAACCACGGTCGCTTTTGCGGATCGTATTGGTTGTATCACTTGCGCTCAATGTAGCGGTGATTGGGGCGGTGGTCGGACTGACACTTTCGGGTCGCAGCCACGCCGGACCACCACAGCGGATGTCGTTTGAATTCGGGGCCTTGGGGCGGGTTCTTGACCGCGATGATCGGCGTGCAATTAGCGAAGCGATGCGCCGCAATGGACCGCGTCCACTGTCGCGGGACGCTGTGAAATTGCAACTTGGGGCAATTGCTGAGGCGTTGCGGGCAGAACCGTTTGACCCCGACACGCTTACGGGATTGATTGCCGAGTTGCGCAATCGTTCAACGCGCGTGCAACAAAATGCGCAGACTGCTTTTGTCGCGCATTTGACTGCCATGTCAGCGGATGAACGGGCAACGCTCGCTGATAAATTGGAACGCGGGAAGCCTTAAGACGCGAGCCGTTCGCTCATTGCGACTTTATCGCGCCCAGCAGACTTGGCTGCATAAAGCGCCTCGTCGGCAAGGTTGCACATTGAATCGATTTGAACGCGATTCAGTCGTTCAAGCCCACCTACGGCGACGCCCACGGACATTGTGACGTTCAATTGCGGCTTGTCGGTTCCAAGCGAGAACGGGTGCGCCGAGATCAATTTGCGTAGCCGATCAGCGGCAATATGGCCTTGTTCATTATTTGTATTTGGCATGGCGACCATGAATTCCTCACCACCAATCCGTGCGACAAGATCAATCGCCCGTAAGTTCTCGCGCAATCGATTGGCAATCTCAATGAGAACCTTGTCTCCTGCTGCGTGTCCATTGCGGTCGTTGATCGACTTGAAATTGTCAATATCCAACATCATCACTGCGAATTCGCGCTGTGACACGCGGGCCTGCTCGGCCATGTGGGACAAATGCGGCTCGACATAGCGCCGATTGTATAGCCCAGTAAGCGGATCGGTAACAGCAGCATGCAAGCCGTTACGCACTGTGTCGCGCAATTTGTCATGCAACAATTTTTGACGCACCAGCGCCCTGGCCCGCAACACCATTTCACCGTCTGAGATATCAAGGCTCACGGCGTCATCTGCGCCAAGGTCCAAAACCATTGCTGCGATATCGGGTTCGTTGCGAGGCAAGATCACAAATAACGTAGACAAACGGGTTTCCGCGCGTGATCTCAGATCAGAAATCAACCTGAACACAGCGCGTCCGTCGTCATTGTCTTGGGTGCCATCGATCACAAACAGATCGGGAACAGGTGCCACTGAGTTGGCAAGCACTTTGTCGGTTTCAAGCCGCGTGACCGGAACCGCAAGCCCACTGTCTAATTGGGCGGCAAGAGCATCGCCGCTGATCGTATGGCGCGACAAAAAAGCAATACGCGCAGTTGCATCAAAATTTCTGCGGGCTTCTTCAAAGCCAAGCGCGCGGCTGGTTCCGTCCCGCAACATTAATTCGTGGCGTGCATGCCGTACGCGTAGCAATGATCGCATACGAGCCAACAGCAGTGCGTCATTGATCGGGCGCGGAAGAACATCATCAGCGCCAGCATCAAGAGCATCAAGAGCATCAAGAGCAGCAAACCGCGCGCGCGCAGTATCTATGACCCCAACCGAAATTATTGCAATCGCAGCGGTATCAGGGTTCTCTTTTAGCTCGCGGCAAAATCCATGCCGGTCTTCAGTTGGGTCGGATAAATTGATCAAAATAAGATCAGGCTTTTTGTGGGCAATGGCGAGTTCGGCATCTTTACGTGATCCACATGCATCTACACTGAATTGAGCGGCGAGCATTTTTACTTTCAACACAATCCTGTTCGTTGGAACAGTATCGACAATCAAAATGCGACCGGTCATATCTATGATCCTTCCATGTGGTTTCTACCACGCTGACAAGGCCACCCTGAGGGCTAAAAGTTAAAAAACGGTTTCCATCTGCGTAAGGAATTGATCATGTCACCAGAAAATGCACAGACGATTGCCCTGCAGGCCCTTGGTTGGCTCGTTGGGAATGAAGAACTTTGCCCCGTGTTTTTGGGCGCCACTGGCGGGTCTGTCGAAGATTTGCGCACGCAAGCTTCGGCTCCAGCGTTTCAGGCGGCTGTCCTCGATTTCTTAACGATGGACGATTCTTGGGTGATGGAATTTTGCGATTTTCATAGCTTGAAGTACGATCAACCGCTGATGGCGCGCTTTGCGTTACCGGGCGCAGAGGCGGTGCATTGGACTTAAATCCGAATCGTAATTTCGCCATCGGGGCCTGCGGCGCGGCTTTGGCATAATATCATCGTGGTTTGCCGTTGGGCCTGCGACAGCACAAAATCGCGATGCTCTACTTCTCCGTCGGTCACCGTACATTTGCACACGCCGCACAGTCCATCGGCGCATTTCACATCAACATGCACGCCCGCACGCAGCAATGCATCTGACGCGGGTTCATCGGCCGCGACATCAATTTTCCGCCCGTCCGGCAGCCGTAACGAAAACGGATGGTTTTCGTAGTCAGGCGCGTCAGGCACGGCGAAATATTCTAGGTGTCGCTGTTCCTCAGAAAACCCATTTTCGGCGGCGGCATCCATAACGCCCGTCATGTATAGGTCGGGCCCGCAGGTATAAACATGCGCGCCTGTATGCGGTTTAAGCGCGAGGTTTAGGTCGGCGCGCGACCCCTCGTCACTGATATGAACATGCGCGCGACCGGCCCATGGCTGTTTTTCGAGCAAGGCGATAAATCCGGCGTCGGCCCGCGTGCGCACACTATAATGCAAGTCAAATGGACGCCCCAATGCATGCAAACGGTGCGCCATTGCGATCATGGGCGTAACGCCGATCCCGCCACCCATCAAATAGCTGTGCGCCGCGTCCTCGATCAGCGGGAAATGGTTGATCGGTTTGGACGCAAACACGCGCCGGCCCTCGGTGAAAATGCGATGCATTAGCTTTGATCCACCGCGCCCTGTGTCCTCTCGCAGGACGGCAATCTGGTAAGACTTGCGGTTCTCAGGGTCACCCGACAGCGAATATTGCCGAAAGAATTCAGGCGCGACGACAACGTCGATATGTCCGCCGGCGCTGAAATGCGGCAAATCGGCGCCGTTGGGGTCAGACAGCTCATAGAGCGTGATACTGTCGGTCAGCGGATCAGCCTTCGTCACGATCAACGGCAAAACAGGGGTATCGCCGGAATTTGCGGTATAGACATGCTCGGGTGGGGTGCCGGCGGCGCGCCGTACGCGGTGTTCATCAGCAGTGATCATCTCGCCGTAAGCTTGAATGCCTGCCTCGCGGTCCATCGGGAATGGCCAAGGATAGGGGGGCGGCGCAAGCGGCGCGGGATAAACAGCCAGCGTTTGGTCTGCGAATTTTAGGTCAAGATCAGGCTGCAAGTCTCGCGCATTTACCGGATCGCGGGCAGGGCGGTATGCACCATCATCGATCATTTCCAGATCCCACCACCATTTTTTCACGGTGTTTATCGATCCGTTCCCAAACTTATCATCCAATGATGTTAATGCCTTGGCCGCTTGGGGAACTGCCATTGCAAGCTTGCGAAAAGGGGCTTCGGCGAAAAGCCCTTCAAGGTTCCACGGACAGGTTTTCATACACCGCCCACACATCGCGCCGTTCTTTTGACTGACACGGTAGGTGGTACATTTCTGACTGTCGGATTTCCAAATCTCATAGCCGTTGAACATCAACTTTGGGCCCGCCGTGATCGCACCTGACGGGCATTCACGGGCGCATTTGTTGCAGGCTTCACAGAACTTTTGCAGGCCAAAATCAATCGGTTTGTCATGGGTCATCGGCATATTTGTGGTGACGATACCGGATTTGAGGCGTGGTCCAAGGAATGGGTTTAGGATGACCTCGCCAATGCGGCTGACCTCGCCCAGACCCGACAGCAATAACAGCGGCGGGTGCAAAACCTCGTCATCCATCACCGAATGGACGCGGGCTGTATAGCCGAGATTGCGAATATGTTGCGCCAGAACGCCACCGAGCAGCGAAAACCGAAGGTAGGCGCGCATTGATTGGGCGCAAGCGATCCAATCGTCGCCAGACGCACCTTCCATTGTCTCGTGGCCTTGGTCGATGATCATGGAAATGGCGTTGCTGTGGTAAGGCGTAATCGTCTCGCCTGTCGCATCGTGGCTATAGTAGGCATAATCAGGACAGGCAGACAGACCGACGGCATCAACGCCAAGAAAATAGAGCGCCGCCTTGATATTACTGGCGTTATTTGTCAAATTTTGTGCATTTTTTTGTGTAGCAGCGTCACCGTCTTGCAGGACCGTCAACGCCCCCAATGAAGGACGAAATGCGAATGCGCTTGCCGACTTGCGCATATAATTGCCGTTTTTTGTGGCTTCTTGCACAGGTTTTCCGAGATCGCCGAACAAGGCGCGGGCAAACAGATTGGCGCGTTTGGGAACGCGGGCCACATTGGGCGCGTCGATATATGTGGTTGGATCATCCACCCGTTTGAGCGTCTCAAAGGGGTGCGGACCAGCCTGAAAATCACGTTTGGCATAGGCGTCGGCAGTGCGCGCCGATTTGGCATGATCGCCGGTGCCCATCCGGTAGCTAGCGGGCGGTTTTTGTCCGGCTACGATTGGTTTATCAGTTGCCAAATCCAATGTGGTTGTGACAGCGGCCAAGCCAAACCTGTCACCAGTGAACGGATTGACCAAGCTGCCGTCTTGCAGTGCAACGAGGCCAGCGCAGACTGCCAGCGCCCCCAAATGCACGTCGCTTGCCGCCATTGAATGGGCCCGCGCATCATGTCCCAACGTGCGAATATAGCTCGCCAAGGTGACTGCCGTCTCAACCGCGCGCAGACAACTGCGCTGCGGCAATGCATCTTTGATCCACTCCGCGCCATCCTCGTCCGCGTGCGGTGCCCGCGGGTTGGCGTATAAAAAGACAACGGCATGGGTATGATGGCGGCAATCTGCGGCGGGCAGCGCCATGCTTTCGCGCAAACCAGCCATAATGACATCAATACCAGCGGCCAGCGTTTTGGGCTGCATCGTGCGCAGCTTATCTGCCAAACGATCCACGTCGGGGTTGATCAGCGAGGCGTCTAGCCATGCGGCCGCAGGAATTTCACATGTTCCGACCATATCGGCATCGCAAAAATAACCGAATGATTTTAAATGGTTGGCCCGTTCCTGTAGGTCATTTGGTATTTCAGCAGTTTCTTTTTTGACCATCCCGTCGCGTGTGGCATCCAGCATCGCTTGGTAATCCTGCATCGCGTTCACGATACTGGATGGATCATCTGCGCGCCGGAACGACAGGCCGATCATGGGCGCAAGTTGCGATAAATCGCAGGCATCCTTCCGTTGAAGTTTTTCCAACGGGTAGGGGCCAAGATGCATGGGGCGGGAGCGGTAAGAGCGGAGTTTGAGCATTGTGTTGACACCGTCCGCCTTGCGTTGCTTGGTGTCAATAACGACCCTGCTGAAAAGGACTGCAAAATGATCAAAGGCATCATCTTTGACAAGGACGGCACCTTGTTTGACTTCAACGCAACATGGGGGCCATCGACGCGGGACATGATTGCGTCCGAAGTGGGGGGAGACCCGGCACGAATGGCCGAGATGGCCGATGTTTTAGGCTATGATCTGAACACAGGCGTGTTTTTACCCAGCAGCCTCGTGATCGCCGAAACGGTATCTACCGTTGCGGATGCGATGTTGGGGCTTTTGCCTGACGTGACAAAGCCTGACTTGATTGCCCGCATAAAAGAAGCGACCAAATATGTGCCGCAAGTGGAACCAACGCCGTTGCGACCCGTCTTGGACACACTTCGGGACATGGGTTTGATCCTTGGTGTCGCGACCAATGATGCAGAGGAGCCAGCACGCGCCAATCTGGCCCACGTTCTAGATATGTTTGATTTCATCGCCGGTTTTGACAGTGGCTTTGGCGGTAAACCTGCACCGGGACAGTTGTTGGGGTTCTGCGCGCAGACGGGCCTTACGCCTGCTGCGTGCATCATGGTTGGCGATAGTGTGCATGATCTCGCTGCGGGTCGTGCCGCCGGTATGAGGTGTGTTGGGGTGCTGACGGGGCCTGCGCCGCGGGCTGATCTTATGCCGCATGCTGACGTTGTGCTGGGCACTATTGCGGAATTGCCAGCGTGGATCGCGCTGCAAAGCACTAAGTGATAGCAAAAAACGACACATTTTGTCGCGAAAGCGCTGCCAAGTCCGCTTGGGCCTGCCAAGCTTGATGAAACGGGTTTGAGCAAGAGGCAAGATCATGGGTGATACACCACGCAAACGGGGCGGTGGCCGCGCAGGGAACGCAAGCCGCAGAGGGACGTCTGTGATCGACCAGATGCCGTGGCGCATTCCCGTCAACACCGACAACCCGACAGAGCCGCTTGGCCCCGAAGGTGTCGCCGCGATCCACAATGGCGCCATGACCATTCTCGAAGACATCGGCATTGAGTTTCTGAACGAAGAAGCCCTCGCACTTTTTAAAAAAGCAGGGTGTACCGTCAACGGAACCAACGTGCGTATGGGCCGAGAGTGGGTAATGGAAATGGTGGGCCACGCGCCCGCGCAATTCGACATCACGCCGCGCAATCCAGACCGCAAGATCACCATTGGCGGCAAGCATATTTTGTTTGGAAATGTGTCGTCCCCCCCAAATTATTATGACCTTGAGATCGGTAAAAAGGTAACGGGCAACCGCGAGCAATGTGCTAATTTGCTAAAGCTGACGCAGTATTTTAACTGCATCCATTTTGCGGGCGGGTATCCGGTTGAACCACAAGATATCCACGCCTCGGTTCGGCATTTGGACGTGCTGTATGACAAGCTGACGCTGACCGACAAATCCATGCACGCCTATAGTCTTGGCAAGGAACGCGTCGAAGATGTGATGCAGATGGTCCGCATCGCGGCTGGTCAGACCGAGGACGAATTCGAAGCCAAGCCGCATATGTACACCAACATTAACTCAACCTCGCCGCTCAAACACGATGTGCCGATGATCGACGGGTGCTTGCGTTGTGTGCGACGCGGGCAAGTTGTTGTTATAACGCCGTTTACGCTTGCAGGTGCGATGGCGCCTGTGACGATGTCGGGCGCTGTGACGCTATCAATCGCCGAGGCATTGTCGGCCATCGCCCTGTTCCAATACGTGCGCCCCGGTGCGCCTTGTGTCATTGGCACGTTCACCAGCAACGTTGATATGAAATCTGGCGCGCCTGCCTTTGGGACGCCGGAATACATGCGGGCCACCCAAATGACCGGACAGATGGCGCGGTTCTATGGCCTGCCTATGCGCGCATCGGGCGTCTGTGCGGCCAACGTGCCTGACGGCCAAGCCATGTGGGAAACGTCCAATTCGCTGTGGTCTGCGGTGCAATCGGGCACGAATATGGTCTACCACGGCGCCGGTTGGCTCGAGGGTGGCCTCATCGCCTGTCCCGAGAAATTCATCATGGACTGCGAAGTCATCCAGATGATCCAACGCTACATGGAGCCCGAAATTGTGGCGACGACGCCCGACGACATTGCAATTGATGCGATCCGCGAAGTCGGACCAAACGGGCATTTCTTTGGGATACAGCACACCCAAGATCGTTACGAAAACGCATTTTATGCACCGATTGTATCCGACTGGCGTAACTTTGAAGCCTGGGAAGACGCCGGCGCAGAGTGGACAGCCGAGCGCGCCCATCACAAATTCAAAGAGATCATTAACACCTTTGAAGCCCCCGCAATGGACGCAGGTATTCGCGAAGAACTGCAAACCTTTGTCGCAAAGCGGAAAGAAGAAGGCGGCGCGCCGACTGATTTCTAAGGGTTATTTGCCAGTGACACAGGCCGTTACTGTATCAGCCATCGCTTGCAGCGTGTTGATATAGTGATCAGTCCCAAGCGGGATATCAGCCCCCAAGAGATCAATCATACCAGAGTTGGCAGATGTGCCTTCCGCAATCACGGCTGTCCATCGGTCACTGATCTCTGGGTCGGCTAAAACGCAGGCCACGTCGGGGAGACTTCGCAGCCGCGCGATATGCGCCGGGCCAGGTGAATTGGCGGCGGCATCGGCAATCGTGGCAACGCTCATCAGGTCAAACGCGTCCTCGAAATACCCATAAGCATCGTGTGGCCAAATGATCGGCTGCCCAGTGGCTGGTGCAAGCCGTGCTTTGAGCGCGGTGCGTAGCTGCATAAGGTCAGTTGCGTAATTTTGGGCGTTGGCTTGGTATGTTTCCGCATTGGCAGGATCAATATCTGCAAGCTGGTCCGCTATGTGCCCAACCCAAACCGCGGCGACTGCAGGATCAATCCATGCGTGCGGATCAATATCACCATGGTCATCATGCCCGCCCAGATCCCTCTGATCCCAGCCCGCCGACTCAAGCAACTCAAGCGTGACCGCGCTGGTTGCCAGTGTTGCAATCGGATCAGCCAACCAAGGCGTCAAATCGTGGCCAACCCAAATGATCAGCTCAGCGTTTGATAGTGTCCGTGCATCGGATGGGCGCAGGGCATAGCTGTGCGCGTCCGCGCTTGGTGGCAACAACAGCGTTGGCGCGCCAATGTCTCCCATCACGGCCGACACTAAACCGTGTATTGGAGCCAAATCAGTCAGAACGTTGGGTGCTGCCGTTGACTGAGTAGCAAAGATCATTCCGGCGAAAATGGAAGTAAGACGCATGTGTTCTTGTCCTTCGGGCTAAATAGAAGTAGGGTGTATATGTTATAACATAATGGAATACGCAAGATATCTTCAACCCCCATCGGATTCACGGCCCATGATCACGCACATTGCGTGAAATCGGCGCTTGCTGCTGCCCAAACAGTTTGTGTCCAGCGCGGTGTCCAAATGACGCCTGCGCGCTTGCGTACGCTTGAAATTTTGTTGGAAGAACATGCCGCAATGGGCGCCTATGATGTGCTTGCGCGCCTGAATGTGGAAGGACTAGGGTCTAAGCCGCCCGTGGCCTACCGCGCGCTTGGGTTTTTGGTTGACCAAGGTTTTGTGCACCGGATCGAACGGCTCAATGCGTTTATCGCCTGTGCCTATCCCCAAGACGCACATAACCCAGCGTTCATGATCTGCCGTTGCTGCGGCACCGTGGCCGAGGCACAGGCCCAGTCTGGCACATTTGTCCAGTCAGCGGCGCAAACCGGTTTTCAAACTGAACAGACCGTGATCGAGGCCGAAGGGCTTTGCCCGTCTTGCCAACCTCAGGTGCAGTCATGACCGCGCTGCTGTCGGCCACTGGTATCACGCTGCGACATGGTCAAAATACGGTTCTGGAAAACGTGAGCCTTGCGATAACTGCGGGCGAGATCGTGACAATCGTCGGGCCAAACGGGTCCGGAAAATCGTCATTGCTGCGGGTACTGATTGGGGCGCTTACGCCACAAGCGGGGACAGTGACGCGTAAAGCGGGTTTGCAGATTGGTTACGTCCCACAGAAATTGCACATCGACCCGACAATGCCGATGACAGTGCGCCGGTTCTTGGATCTGCCAAAGCAGGTCGAAACGAGCGTGGCGATGCAGGCATTGCAGACAGCGGGAGTGCCGGAAACGACGAATCGGCAGATGAGCCAATTATCGGGCGGACAGTTCCAACGGGTTCTGTTGGCACGCGCGCTGCTTGGTAAGCCCGATGTTCTGATGCTGGACGAGGCTACACAAGGGTTGGACCAACCCGGGTCAGCACGTTTCTACCGTCAAATCGAAGACGTCCGCCGCGACCTTGGCTGCGCCATTTTGATGGTCAGCCATGAATTGCACGTCGTGATGAGCGCGTCTGACCGGGTTATCTGTCTGAACGGGCATGTTTGTTGCGAAGGGACGCCAGATGTTGTCTCGGCAGCGCCCGCATACCGCGAATTGTTTGGCAGCGGCACTGGCGGCGCGCTCGCGCTCTACCGGCATGAACACGACCACCATCACCACCATCATGATCACGAGGATGCGCCGTAATGCTGGATGATTTTTTGATCCGCGCAGGGCTGGCGGCCCTTGGTGTGGCGATGGCCGCTGGGGTATTAGGGTGCTTTGTCGTCTGGCGACGCATGGCCCATTTTGGCGATGCAACTGCGCATGCGGCGGTGCTTGGTGTGGCAATGGCGTTAATGTTCGGCTGGTCGATATTTGCTGGCGTCGGGCTTGTCGCGCTGACAATGGCCGTTCTGATCTACGGGCTGACGGGGCGCGGCCAAGCAGTTGACACGATATTGGGCGTTTTGTCACACGGAGCATTGGCGACAGGGCTGGTCGCAGTCACGCTGATCCCAGGACAACGGGTTGATTTGGATGCATATTTATTTGGCGACGTTCTGACGGTGACACGCATGGACGTCGCGATCATTTGGGGTGGAGCAGCCTTGGTCATGGGGGTATTATGGTCCCATTGGACGGCGCTTTTGACCGCGACACTTAATCCTGATCTCGCGAGCGCATCGGGGATAAACCCGCGCCGTGAGCACTTGATCTTGACGCTTTTACTCGCCGCCGTGGTCGCAGTTGCGATCAAAGTGGTGGGGGCGTTGCTGATCACCGCATTGTTGATTATTCCTGCTGCTGCTGCGGCGCGCGGGTTTGCGCGGACACCTGAACAAATGGCGGGTTTGGCAGCTGTGCTGGGGGCGATTTCTGCGGTCGCAGGGCTGAAGGTGGCAGTGATGTTGGATACACCTGTTGGGCCGACGATCGTTTGCGTGGCCGCCGCACTTTTCGCAATTGGGACAGTCGTCACCAAATTACGGTCAGTCGGTGTCTAACCAAAGCGTGACAGGGCCGTCATTGACCAACTCAACCGCCATGTCGGCACCGAATTCACCCATGGCTACCGTGATATCCAACGCTTGCATGTCGGCGATAAACTGTTGGTACAGGGTGCGGCCTTCGGTAGGTGGGGCAGCCATTGAAAACCCTGGCCTGTTGCCGCGCGAGGTGTTGGCCGCAAGCGTGAACTGAGACACAATCAGCGCGGATCCACCAACGTCTTTCAACGACAGGTTCATCTTGCCCGCACCGTCTTTGAATATGCGCAGTTTTGAGATTTTAGCCGCAAGCTGCGTCGATTGCACAGGCGTGTCATCTTTCATCGCACAGACAAGGACCAAAAGGCCTTGTTCAATTGCACCGATCGTTTGACCATCGACGGTCACGCTGGCGCGGGTGACGCGTTGGATCAGCGCTCTCAAAGTTCGGATGCCCAAGGCGGGTTGGCACCTGCGCGTGAAACCGTGATGGCGGCGACCTTGGCACCAAAGGTGGCGGCTTGTGTCAGATCAGACATCGCGGCACGGGGCAGGGCTGCTTTGGTCAGCAGGCCTGCGGCGTGCAAATCGGCCAGAAATCCGGCGCTAAACGTGTCGCCTGCGCCGACGGTATCGACGACATCTGCCTTCTTGGCAGGCACATGGGCGGTGCCATCGCGGGTCAGAACGGTCACTCCTTCGGACCCACGGGTTAGCAAAATGACCTGCACGTTGCTGCCCTCAAAAAGAACCGAGGCATCGGTGCCACCCGTGATCCATTCCAGATCTTCATCGGATGTTTTGATGATGTCGGCGGATCCGAACATGTTCGTCAGACGGGCGCGATAAGCGGCCTCGTCGATGATAAAGCTAGGGCGGATATTTGGGTCGATCATTGTGACAGCCGTGTCCGACACGCGGCCCATCAACGCGGCATAGGCGGTGGCACAAGGTTCAACGACAAGGCTAATTCCGCCAAAGAATACAGCGTTGGCCCGCGTTTCTGGCACGTCAGCGGGCTGCAACATGCGTCCAGCCGTATTTTCATCATAAAATGCGTAGGACGCATGACCATTGGTGAGAGTGACAAAGGCCAATGTAGTTGGGCGATCCGCGATGTGGGCGGGGCTGCTGTCGACGTGGGATGCCGCCAATTCAGCGCGCAGAATGTCACCAAACAAATCCGATGACAGACCTGAGAAAAACTGCACTGGCGTATTTAGGCGACCCAATGCAATGGCTGTGTTAAACACTGACCCACCAGCATGCGGGGCGAAGGCAGCGCCGCCAGTTGTGGCCTCGCGCGGCAACATATCGATTAAGGCTTCGCCTGCACAAAGGATCATTTTTCTCTCCGCTTACTATTGATTGTTAGCGATAACATATCCTGCAATAAGCGCAACAATCAGGCCAAGCAACACGGCAAATGTAATTTTCCAAGCCGAATAGGGCCGCTCACCCTGCACGCGCCCTGTGCGGCCATTAACGACAAACCGGAACGCGCGACCCCTGTATTTATAGGCCGCCAGCCAGACGGGCAGCAGGATATGCTTGAACGTCACATCAGCCACGTCGGTATCTACATCCGACACGCGCTGTTCGTCACCGCCGATATCATATTTGACGTCCCGTAGGATCATGCGGTCCATGAAATCACGGGCCTCGGTGAAGCCGTCGGTCAGCTCAACCTGATACCCTTCGGCACGAAAGCCTGCCAGATAGTCAGGTTTGTAAGGCTCTAACGCCGATAAATCCCATGGCTCTAACCCATCAGTGTATTTTTTTGGTAGGCTTTTAGATGCAAGAACCAATACGTCATCAAAAAACCGACCAACGCGGCCAGATGCAGGACGCCAGCGCGTTTTGCGTACGCGGACTTGCTTGGCTTTGCCGTCGCGCATAACCGTGCGGTTTTCGTAGTAATGGGTGCCACGCTGGCCGCTGTACTGGCTTTTGGTATTGGCATCAAACGTCCAATAGGGCACGTAGATACCGTTCATCTTGCGGCCCTTTCGGGCGTAATCCATCAGGCCATTCGGCGCAAACCAAAGGCTGCCAAGCCAGTCGGCTAAGGCAGCTCGTGCCGCGGTTTCATCCATCGCAAAGGGCAGTAATCCGCGCGGTTTGATATGGCGATGTGTACCTGTGCCCCCGACCACAGGGGTTGCGCAGAACGGGCATTCAGCGGCGTGCATATCAGCGTCAAATTCGGTCACAGCCCCACAATTTGGGCAGGTTGAAACCCGTGTTTCCTCAATCTCTTCTTCTGACAGTTGATTGGCGGTAGCGGCACGAAAATCTAGCTCTTTGATGCCGCCACGAGCGTGTTGGGTGCCTTCAATCGGCTGCGCATTGCCGCAATGGTCACACTGCAATTGGTGAGCGGTCGGATCAAAGCGCAGGTCGGACCCGCAGGTGTCACAAGGGAAGCGGTGTTCAGCAGTCATTGGGCGATTGGCGC
>Ga0075441_10000845_pt1 | contig 15270 bp, 21 predicted proteins | sample CoawatmetaG00DNA_FD_71582 | JGI IMG/M metagenome (GOLD analysis project Ga0075441, IMG submission 71582) | Marine microbial communities from the West Antarctic Peninsula - Coastal water metaG002-DNA | ecosystem: Environmental > Aquatic > Marine > Coastal | place: Atlantic Ocean: West Antarctic...
CGTTCTCCGATGCTAACTTCTTCCAATAGCCCTGATGTTCCCAAGTCCTTGTCTGAAAATGTGTCGATGTTCATTACGATTCTTGCTCCCGTTGCTTTGGCTAGGGCTTCCATGTCACTTCTTCGAACTCTTCTAACTGCGTAGATGTTGTGAGCGGCTAGATGTTCGATGATCGCCGGGTGAAGTTCTCTTGAGCAGAACAGAACATTGAGTCCCGTTGCCTTGAGTCGTTCTCCTATCTCGACTAGTTGAGCATTGCGAGAATCAATAAACTCCTTGACTCCAGAGTTGTCTTTGAGTTGAACATTGAGTTGCTGTGCGTAGTCTGGGATGTCTATGTCTGCTGCAATCAACCCGATCTTCGGGTTCTCTACTGCATCGGGCATGACGTGGTCTAGTTTCTCTCCGTCAATCAGTAGTCCTGCAATCGCAGTCGATTCCTTGACTTTGCCGTTAGGTCGTTGTACGATATTGATGTCTTCGATCTTGGCAGCCATTGCTACTTCGACACAGATGGCAGCAAGATGTACTTTGTCTGCTTCTGCTGACTTGCCGGTCATGGCTGTTTGAGCGACTAGGTTCAACATGTCCTCGTTGACTTCTGTTCCCATGTCGAGTAGGATCTCTTCTGCCTTGAGGGCAGCAATTTGAAACCCAAGAGCAATCTTGGTCGGGTGAATCTTATTCTTGAGTAGCCCTGCGGCTTGCTCCATTAGTTCCCCTGTCAGGATAAGTGAAGAAGTGGTCCCGTCATGGCATTGTTCTTCTTGAGTCTTGGCGACCTGCATGATAACCTTGGCAACTGCGTGATCGATGGCTGACTGCTTTATGATTGTGGCACCGTCGTTGGTAATAACTGAGTCTCCTGCTGTATCTACTAACATATTATCTAGGCCATTAGGTCCTAGGGTATGCTTTACTAGAGTAGATAGTTCTCTTGCGATGTGAATACAGACTTCTCTGGCAGTCGCGCCAGTTTGACTCTTTGAGTTATTTACTTGTTCGGACATCAGAATGCCTCCTCTTGGGAGTCTTCTGAGGAATCGTCTTGGTCTTCGTCGGTCTTGAGCGCATCATTGAGGCGAGTAAATAGGTCGTAAGCAAATTGAATCATCTCGTAACCTTTGGGTTGAATGTGTTCTGCGAGGAACTCGTTTATGATAATCAATTGTGCTCGGGTCAGTGTTAGGGTTAGTTCTTCCTGCATCCCCGGTGCGTCCAATTGTACATTTACTTTGCTGGCTTCTTGGGTTGGCTGCGCCTCTTCCATAGACTCTAAGTCTTTCAGCCCATACTTAAGAGTTCATCAGAGGGCAATGACTTGAACTTCCTGGTTTATAGTAATAGCAGCCGTATCTCCTGCGTCGTCTGTTACTGTGCAAGTGATTTTATACAGCACATCGTGTGGTTGCCCTACCGTCGAAGATGAGTCCCCTACAAGGGTCAGAGTGTTATATTGGGCCGCATTGGTTGTGCCAACGGCGGCCACTTTCAATATACCCGTAGCGGTATTATCATCGTCTCCTTGCTCTACTAGTGTCCATGCGTAGGCATAACCATCGCCGGAAGTATCGCCACCTGCTGCGGTGGCCGTAATATCAATTTCACCTGCGCTGCTGGTTATGGGATGTTCAGCGGCCGCGCCAACCAGTGCTAAAGGATTGAGGTTTGCTTTATTGAGGCTGATAGATAACGCAGCGGGGCCTTGGCCCATAGCAACTCCGCTAACAAGTGGGAACATCAGATACCACCAAATGCTAACCATTCAGCGTTGGTGCCAGTAACCACGGCAACAATAGAAGTAGCAGCATAAGCAGTAGTGTTGGTCTTGTTTGCCGTAGCACCGTTAATTTTAACTCCGGAAGCAGGTCGAGTTATGACAATATCTTGACCGTCGCCATTAACCAAAACAAATTGAGTTCCTACGGGTGGGTTTGCAGGTAAAGTAAAAGTCCCTGCACTACCTTTGGTGAATTGATAGACTGTTCCCGATTCAGTAGTAGCGGGAGCAGGGTCACTTGTGCAGACTTCGACCGATGCTCTAAATCGCACATCTCCGACAACATCAAGCGTTGCTGTGGGGGCGAGAACACCAATACCTACTTTGTCTGTTCCACCATCTACGACGAGCATATTTGCATTACCGTTTGACTCAACACGGAAGTTCATGTCAAGTGATTCTTCGTTGAAAACAACACCTAATGCATTCATGTCGAGCCTTCTTTTCAAAGCCCCGCCGTGAAGTGTTCGGAAGTATATTTCACCGTCTTCGCTACCGGCAGTAACATCATTTATTCTTGCATACATATCGGCAAACTTATGCTCGGCTTCTGTTCCGGCTCCGTCATCTTGGTCGCTGTTCATGGCTAAGAATTGAATTATTCCTATGTTGTCGCCATCAACAGGAGTAGCCGATGTTCTTTTGAAAGTCATAACTGGGGCCACATTGGCGCCAGCGTCGGTTGATTCTAAGCGAATCGCTTCGCCCTCTCCAGTAACAGCAACATGTAAAGGGGCAGCCGGGGAAGCAGTTCCTATACCAAGCAGTCCATCATGCGTAAGCCTCATTCTTTCTGCGGCGGCTGTACCGCTTGCAGTAGAGAATACTAACTCGGTACTGTTTGTAGTGGCGTCAAATGCTGCGTCTGCTTCTGCGTGAATTGAAGCAAGGAGTAACAATGCGTCTGCTCCTGTTTCTAGTGGTGCTCGGAAGTTGAGTCTCCCTATGACGTCACCATCAACCACTGTGGGTTCCTTTGTTGAGAGTGTTAGTACTGCCCCCACTGTAGTTAGACCGTCTTCTATGTCTACTGTCGTTAGTGGAGTTGCTGTGCCGATGCCTAATCGGTTGTTGCCCGCATCAACAAATAATTGATGAGTGTTATCATCCGATTCGATTCGGAAGTCTTTATCGGCAGAGCCTTCGTTGAAGACGGTGTTGCCGCTCGACAGTATGACGCCGGTAGTTGCTGCTGTCATATATCCCATTTAATCACCTCAGTATGCTAACCAGTGCAAGTATTGTGTGTTCGTGGTAGTGTCTGCAAATATTGATGAGAGTCTGATGACTTCGACGAACATACTTGCCCCGGGCGAAAGAGGCATTCCGTTAATGTTTGCGATGGTCCCGCTTGCCGCGACACTTGAACCACCTATTACTATGTCAGCAGTATTGTTCGGGTTAGCGGTCAACTGTATTCCTCTTCGTGCGACACAATCTAACTTATCGGTAGTTAGTTGGGCTAATGAAGTGGCTGTTGTGGTGATTGCTAATGTGCTGAACGAATTTGATGCGAACTTTTGTCTGCCCGTATCGGAAACGAGCATGGATATTTCGGTTGACTCGGCTAATACTCCACTAACGGCTCGTGGGATGCTGCCTAACGCATCGACCTTAACTTCTGTGAGGCTTTTCGTTACTTCTGACGGTCCTGCCATGGTACTTGCACTATACTTGGCTATTTCAGTCTACCGAAGGGTGAGGGTTATAGATGCGAGTAAAGTCTTTATGTTTATGCGAACCGTTACCCGCGAAGATGTGAAGGCTCCTTATGGCAGATGTTCTAATTGCGAGTGCAAGACTCGTAGCCATTTGATGGAGCCAGCCGAGTACGAAATATACACTACTGAAGAAATTAAAAGAAGTCCCGATCTTCATGCTGGAACTCGTTATGAAGAATTCTCTGAGGTAGATAAGTACGAGATGGTGATTGAGCCGAAGGTGATGTGCCACAAGTGTTGGGTGGTTAAACAGCAACAGTTTTCTTCATTGGTTAAGAAAAAGTATGACCTGTGGATGGATAAGACTATCTTACATTCTTCTGAAATAAAGAAGGCGGTTAACACCCAAGTCGCCTACGAGTTCGAAGACGACAAAACCATTAGTGCATTAAAGAACTTGGCCAGACAACTAAAGGAGACTGCCCTAGATGGTTGATGAGAGTATTCTTGCTAAGATAGATGGCTTCATTGAAGAACTCAAGGAACTTGGGATTGAAGACGTTGTGTTTGCTGCCGCTTCTCCTGAAGGCTTTATGGCTGTTAAGTACGATGGTAATCCTAAGTCTATACTATTCCTAGTTAGAACCCTAGACTTGAATATTATGTTTGACTCTATGCAAGAGATGGTTATGGAGGTGGCTGCTAATGGACGAGAGAATAACGGCGAATGAATGGAACAAGCGCAGAGACTGCCCTATCTGTAGCGATATTGCAGATCACAAAGTTGACCTAGAAGGTGAACTAGTGGTTGATGATAAGACGGGCGAACCGGTGGCTTGCCCCCATTGTACTCATAGAGATACTCGTATCTTTCACACAGTAGGTGGTGTTGAGGGCAAGAAGTCTTCTACCCGCGGAGATACTCAGATTTGGAACCATTTGATTAGCGTCAAGTGTATGAGTTGTGACTTCAAACACGTTGTTGCTAACAATGTTTGCTTGGGCGAACCTTGGGATGAAGTCTTTGGCTTCCGTCGCAAGTTAGACCAGAATGAAAACCAAGAGCACGCAATTAAGTGGTCGAATGAGGAGGCAGTTGGTCTCCGTGGTAGCAAGGCAAAGTACTCCCGTGATACCGAGTTGTTCGGTAGAGGTCACAGAGCCAAACGCAAGATAGAGACGCGCAAAAGCAAGGATGGTACCAGCAAAGTCGAGTGGAAGCCGAGTAAGGAAGAACGCAAGTTACCTAAGTTCAAGGACAGCGAGTGAGGTAACTTATAAGAAGGGGATGAAACTTCCTATAAATTGTCCAAACAGGACATCAATCAGGTGAACAACATGAGAGAAGATAAAACAACAAACGTAAGCATTACCGTAGAAATCGCTGGCCAGACTGTAGTATTTCAGCAACAAGTGAACAACCACGAACTTCAAGAGGGCACTGTCGCTCTTCTTAACTCCGTGATGTTGCTCGCTAGCAACCTCAACGATGAATGAGGTTAGATTATGCGGTGCTACTTCTGTAGTAGCAATGAAACAATAGTCAACGACGTGTCCGTAGGACGTGTTGTGCTTTGCTTAGACTGCGGTGCTAATCACCTTCAACTCGACGACGTTATGCCTAGTTCTTAGGTGCTATCGCATAGAAGGCAATTATTCCTAATCCCATGGTTAGTGGGGATCGAGCGATTCTTCTCTTCCATCCCGTTAGTTTGTATCCTTTGTTGAGATACCAGTCTGCTACTACGTATACTGATGCTGCCGCAACCATACCTGCTCCCATGGCATGAGATTGTGATGGGTAGTCTACGAAGCCAAACAGTCCCGGTGTTTTACCGTCTGTGGGTCCGCTACCGTTTCTTCTTTTGCTAAGTGGGGCTCCTATCTTACCGTAACGGTCATCTAACGCCATACGGTTAATGTCAACAAAGTCGTTTGTGAGGTTTTGATTCTCCCATGCAATCACAGGGTGATAGCGGGGTCGTTTTGATCCTAAGTCACTGTTGCCGTGTCTCATCACAACCACCCCAGCGCAGATTCGACTGTTTCGACATCTTGGGTCACTGGGTTGTTTGTTTGGTAAGACTCAGTCTCGGTTGCATTACCTACTCTTCTCTTGAGGTGAGAAGGTACGCCCATGAGTACTAGAGGAGACTTATTAGTATCTTCTCCATAGTTCCATTCCTTTTCGATCTTGAGGGCTTGTGATGCTCCGATACCGTAGAGAGCAATAGGGTGGTGCATCATGTCTCCTGATGTTTTTCTATCCATCATACTATGGCTTGATGAAGTTGAAGAAGTGGTTGACGTACTTGCACCGATGCCATTTTGTCCTGGCCAGAAGTTGCCTGACTCTTTTGTTGATGCGTCGTATATCTTTCTTGCTGCAAAGTACAGAGACATTCCTATCATGGCCCCAGTCAGAGGCTTTTTGCGCGTAAAGGTCACGTACTCTTTAAGCATTTAAATCATCCCTGTGTTGCTATCCCAGCGCCAATCATAAGGGCTAATGGTGCTCCGATTACTGCTCCGACTGCTGCTGCACGACCAGTCATCTTTTTGGTGCTTAGTCTGTTTTCAAATCCTAGTACTTTGTTTGAAACGAGGACCTGGATTACACTTGGTACGACATAGAGAGCGATGATTCCTGCTCCTGCAAGGGCTCCTAGGTTCAACGAAGTACCTGTTACTGCTCCAAGACCTCTTGAGTATCCAAAGAGTTGTTGGCCTTTGTTGTTCACGCCGTTTTCTGCTGGCCCGAAAGTTTGTTGCGCTGAGTAGTATGGTTCCATTTTAATCACCTTAGGTTATTTACGTATTTTGCGAGGTATCCCGCTGCGGCTCCAGCCAGTCCTAGGGAAGCGGCATATTTAGCACGTTCTCTAGTGGTGTGTTGTTGATATTGTGAATAGATGCTTGCAGCAAGTACTCCTGCGGAAATACCGCATCCGACCCAAACTTCTGCTCCTGCTCCTTGTGTTGCTTTCTTTGCTTGTAAGTATCCCGCGACTGCGGTAAACCCTGCTACTCCACCAAATGCCGAGTTTCTTGCCACTCTAGTCCAGTTCGGGGCGGCACCTTGGTTTTGTCTTTCCATGAATCCAAAAAGCACTGCGCCGCAAGCAGTTGCTGCGGATATCATCAGTGCGTTTTCTTTTAACATACTAATCATCTCAGTTTACTCATGCCGCTTATTCCTGCAAATACATATGAATCTGTTACACTAGGACTATAGGATTGAGATATTATCTCCTTATTGTCCTTATAGTTTAAGTTAGGGAAGAAGACGGAGTCGTGGTAGTTTCTATCGTATCTAATTGGGCCACCTTGGGTTCTCGATTGTATCTCGTCACCCACAGTAGTTCCTCTCTTAGTTGGTGCGTTGCTCGCTGTTGCTCTGAACATCAAGTCATCTGGTGATCCACCTTCTGTTCTGATTGCTCCGGCTAGGCCACTTTCTTGGGGTCTAGGGTCGAATAGGTTGCCCATCCAGGCCGATCCCGTCTTTTGCTTTCTTATGACTGCGGCAGTCAAAAGACCACCGTAGTAGATAGCGACCGGAGCAATAAAGAATCCAATCATTGGGTTTCGGTCGGCAAAGTCTAGTAGCGGGTTATTGTAGGCCATGGTATCACAACAGTAGGGTCTTCTTTCTCTTTCTTTTGATGATGACTTCTCTGATTCTGATTCTGGTGCTCGCATCTCTGTTTGAGACCCCGTTAGGTGGATTGATGACTCCCCATGTGTCTCTGCTTAGACTTCCGACGTTGTCCGTCGCGGGGTTCGTTTGCTTATCTGGCTTAATGGGGCAGCCTGGGCTGACCGTCAGCATGAACGCTCCGTCTGTGCCGGTGGTGTAAGAGTGACTGCCTCCATACAGTTGCCACTGGCTAGTTCCTGCATCATAAAAGTGAATGGACGTGATTTTGCCCGGGAAGTATATCTTATCTTCGTCCTTGACCCAGAGTTTGGCTCCTCCGGCGTCTAGGTTTGTCTTGAACACAGGCGCTTGGTTGAAGTTTGCGTTTGTTTCGCTGCTGGTCTCTGAGGAGTCTTTGAAGTACAAATACTGTTGTTGCGATGGAATCTCTGTGGTAGACATTTGATTTCCTGGCCACGATACGGTATTTGGTGTAGGGAATCCAGTCTCCGCTAGAAGTTGTTCTCCAACATCGCCCACGACCAGTCTCATGCCCGCCAACGCGAGGGGCACGATTCCAAGGGTCACTTCCCCAGCGAGGCCAACATAGGGGTTACTTACCCCTAGTGTCAAGCCGTTGTTATTGACATGGGCCAGATTTAAGATGCCTGTGTCATATTGTTGCGCCGATCTTACCAGTAATTTACCTGCATCCCTGCTTGATACACCAGCGAGATTCGCACCTTGAATATAGCCTCCTCCAGTGTATCCTATATACTCTGGTGAGGGTAAACTTCCACGGGCAACCAACGATTGTCTGTCTGGCCATCCGAATACATCTGAAGTATGGGTTAAGTCATTTCTAATCTGCACTTTTAGTCTGTCTGAGTAAGCATGGGGGTCTCGGGGCTCGTAGCGCATCACGTAGGATCAGTCTGGTCTTCTTGGAAGAGCATAGAAGCCTCTTTCAGATCTGTCAGTCTGCCCCTTCATTAGTAGTTCCGCTGCGCTGATTCCGCTTGGGATTTTGTTCTTGTAGTCATCTATCTCTAGATAAATTGACGCGTACGGATTATCTGTTATGACTTCTATTGATATGAGGTCTCCCCCTTCTATCAGGTTTAGTATTTCAATTTGTTCTCCGCCCTGGAGTACTTGGCTAGACAGTTGTTCTGTAATGAAGATGGTTTCGTCGACTACCCGCTCTGTTTTGTGTACTGGGCTAGTAGGTAAGACGTTAGTTTGGTTGGAGTTTGGGTTGTTCATGTCTTGGCCCATGTAGTTTTGAGTGTAGTCCACGGGCATTAGTTTTTCATCGTCATAATAGTCATCTTGTCTTCGTCTTGCCATGGTTATCCCTCCCTCACTATGTATTCGACACGAGTGTCTTTCTTTTAACGGTTGCTTCTCTAACTAGGAATCTACCAGTGGGTTCGTACCCTCCGCCGTCGATGTTGTCGGTATCCATAATAACACCGAGGGAGTTTGTGGGGACTCCCGTGGTCTCGAGGTTGCCAGAGGAACTTAGCGCAGACCCAAGAGTCATCTTTCTGGGCAGGGCAGGGCATCCTGGTTGGACTTCTAGCATAATCGCGCCGTGTTCTCCGGGGCTGTAGTTGTCTATTTGTATCCAACGGGGGTCGGCGTCGCCATCGGTGTCGACTGCCGTTGTGTCGAATGCGTAAATTCGGTGGAGTCGACCTGGGAAGTATATGGTGTCGCCTTCTTTAATGAATATCCGGATAACGCCTTGTCGCGCAAAGAGCAAGGCGCCGAAAGTGTTGGCCAGCCCGGTCTCCGCTCTGTCTTCTGCTTTGGAGGGATATATTACTATCTGCTGTTTAGAGTTGCTGTCTGCGTCAAACTGTGCATTTCCGTCGTCGCCGGCAATTTGCTTCGCAATGCCGGGCCAAGGATTACGATCATAAGTGACTGATTCATCACCTGACAATAAGCCAACGAATGATGGGTCGTCGGGTAACACGGTTTCTCCGGGAGATGCTATGACTAGCCTGGACCCGGCGCGGTTCATCGGGCCATCCGGTCCTATTTCCAATCGAACTGCCCCAGAGATTCCCGCATACGGATGGCTCACTCCCACTATTGTCTCGTCGTCAACTAGTGGTTTTGTATTTATTACTCCTGAATGATACTCATCCATATTAACTCTCAGGAATTTTGCTGCGGCGTCGTGATGTACTGAGGTTATGTTTGCATTTTTGATATATCCGCCTCCAGTGAATGATAGGTACTGTGGTGTGGGTAATCCTCCCCTGGGAGCGTAGAATTGGCCTCGTGTTGCCCCATATATCTCATTGCTGGGGGCTATTCTGTTCCTAACTTGTACGAGTAGTCTTTTGGAGTATGGTATCGGTTTTTCGGGCTCGAACCTAACTACATAAGAGCCATCTTGGGTTATTGACTGTGCGTAGAATTCGTCTTCGTTTCTTTCTGTTCGGCCTTTCATCAGTAGTTCCGCTGCGGTAATTCCTGGCTCCTTAGTGCGATACTCGTCTAACTCTAGGTAGATTGCTGCATAAGCATTGTCAGTGATGACTTCTATAGAGTGTAGTATTCCTGGCGTGTCGTTACGGACGAGGTCTATGACGTCACCCGAGGGGACTATTATATTCTTAGCGTGGTCGGTAAGAGAACGTAATCTGTCTTCAGTCAAGTAAGAGACCCCCGAATCATTTCGGGAAGTAGTCTCCGAGCATTGAACCTTCGACAGGAAGTCCCGTAGTGTTGATGATTTTGAATCGTAGTCTTCCGCCAGAGCGAGCCTTGAAAGTGTTGATTTGTTCTTGGGTCAACTCGAGGATTCTGTACTTCCAGCCGATGAATCTTACGCGACCGTCGAGTAGGTACTCGTCCGAGTCGTTGACGAATCTTAGACTTGGGAGGTTGTTCTCTCCGTGTTCGACAAACAAACAGTAGTCCCAGTTAGGTGCTTCTTGTGATGACAGGCTTCCGTCGATGAATCCGTTGATTCCTTCGATCTTGCCTTCGGTTCTTGCTGTGCCGGATGAGCCTTCAGGGGCTTCATCCAAAACGAACTTTGGTACACCAGCAGGGTGTTTTACGTATAGTTTTCCAGAGACTGCGCCGACGTGTAGGGTGTTTGCCACAGTTCCGTCTCCTTTGAAACCGATTGGTGTTCCGCCTTCGTTTGGTGAGTCGTCACTCAACGAGTGCCAGTCTCCTGTATCTTTAACCATGAACTTAGGTTGTAGAGGTAGGGTTGGGCAGAGTTGATACAAGTTTCCTTTGAATGGTTCTAGGTCGTCAAAGGTGATGTGACCAGAGTCGAAGTCAGGCTTGAGGATGTTTCCTTTCAAGTTAGCCGCTGCGTCTGAGTCAGTAATATCGTAGTATGCTTGGATGGATTGTCCACCGTATTGCATAAGAGGTGTCGAGTCTGTACCGTTTAAGGTTGCAGCCGATGCGTTACCTACGTTTACTGTGTCTGTGAAGAAACAATCTACTGTGATTGGTTCGACTGCAGTCACTAGGTGCATTCTGCTTCTTACTCTAATCAGGTAACCTGGTTCGAGTTTAATTCCTTGAGAGAAGATAGGGTTATCTCCAATGTTCGCTAGTTTTCCGAAAGCGTTTCCGCTTCTATGTCCTTGGTTATTGTTTGCCATTCTATTCACCTTCTGTTTTTCTGTCTTTGGGTGTGAGCGTTGCTGCTCTAGTCATGCCGATGTAGGCACAGCATATAACCGCTTTGATTGCGATTTGATAAAAATAAAAAGAGGGATACCAAGGGCCGAGGCCCCGGGTATCCCGGATTAACTGTCGCTCCTTACCGCCCTCTCTGCAGGGACGGTTTGGAACCGTTCTTTGTCAGCGTGTTGCCACGCTCGTCATCTCAAAGAGATGGTTCTGTAATCTTGAAACTGCTTAGCAATCAGTAAAGACGACCGAGGCAGATTGTAGAAACGATACCGCCTTTTCCAGCGATAGCGTCATTCAATGCCGCTGCGGTTGTGTCTTCTGTCAATGCGTCGAGTGCAGTAGTTACTGCTGATGCGCCAAGGATTTGGGAATCCGCTAGCAAGTTGGTAAGGTTGAGCGTGTTAACGCCGTGGTTACCTGCTTGTGTGGATGCTCCGTGTCCGTCGAAGATTGCTTTCATAAGTTGACCCTGTAGGGTTACAACAGATGTAAAGTTGTCTCCGATATCGAATTCAGCAAGAACTTCAGCGTCAGTTGGTGTACTGTCTACACCTTCTGTACCGTTAGCGTTCTTTTCACTCAGGTCTGAGATGAACAAGTCATCTGCGGTACCGGTGTCGCCTGCTGCAATCTGGATGAGTCCAGTACTTAGCACTGCTTCGATTTGCATGCCTCTTGTTGAAGCAGCAGCATCAAACTGTGAACCAGCAAGTGGTACAGCCGTGATGTCTTTCAAGATGTTTCCTTCGACCTGGTCGGTCAAAGCGGTCGCGTATCCTTCGCCTAGAGTACCATCAGCAACGAATGCGGTAAAGTCTGGGCGTAGAGCCGCAGGGTATTTACGAGATGCGATTGAGTGCACCTTTTCCGCCATTGCTTTGGTGGTTGTTCCGTCAGTCTCAATGACTAACGTGTTTGTTCTAACGATTTGCATACTCGAGCCGAATGCGACGTCTAGTCCTCCTAATGAAGCCATAACTTGTCACCTCCATATTCTGTTAAGTCCCGTTGGGGACTTAACTCAACTCTCCAATGTTTTGGGTCAATTGAATCAATTCGTGGTGTTGTCCAACGACTGATCCGATGACTCGCCACTTCTCTGCACCAGAGATAGTAGAGTTTCCGAAAGTAGCAGCGCCGCCAACAACACGGTGGTTGCAGACGATGTTCTTTTCAGGTTCGATAACGATTGGGCTTTCGTACCATACAAAAGGTTCTTCGAGAACTTCGAAGATTTGTTGGTCCAAAACCGGTGTTTCGATACCGCTGATTTGCCACTGGTGTTCAGTGATGAGCAAAGGCGTTACTGGGTATTGGATACCCATGATGAGGTAGAAAAATTCTTCAAGGGACTTGAAAGACAATGTCTTGCTAGCCCATCCGAATGAGTCTACACTCACTGCGTTTGCGTTACCAGTTGAACCCGATGAAGGGATCAGCCACTGTCCGAAAGTACCTAGGATAGAGAATTGATCTGCACGCAGAATTCCTTTTCCGTAGTCGCCCTTTGGCCAGACGCCTTGCGAACCGCGTCCCCAATGAGGGAAGTTCGAGGCGATTTTTTGTTCAATAAGGGACAGATAAGATTTAATCTGCCCAGTCGGTCTATCGTAGTATGGTCGTAGTTCCATTCTTTTTCACTCCTTTTTTTGTGTTGCTTACTTCCCTAGAGGGGGTCGTTCGCATTCCTTCCCACTATAGGGCACTATATGAAGGAGTTGATTCGCTTGAATCTCCGGCGAATCTTTTTATGTGTGCGTACAGTCCCGATACTATGAGCAGGGGACAAAGTAAGCAGATTACTGTCAGGTTCGATCTTAAGGATTGGATACAGGTTCTTCAAGAAGCAGAGTTAGAGGGCATCAAGCCTGTGCAGTTTATTCGTAGCACTATCCTTAAGAGACTTAATGGTACTCTAGTTGATGTTCGTGGTATCGACGCTTACATTAAGCAGCGAGACCGTGATGATATGCTAGGTAACCGCAGACAACTATGAGGTGATACTTTGGAGATGCTGAGACCATTCGGACCTTGTGTTATGAAAGTCAAGGCATCTAAGGAGTTGATTCGACTCCTACTCACTAAGGCTGTAGAGGTTAGAACCACTAAGGCTAAAGAAAACGATCACAGGAATAAGTTATCTGGTAATCTGTCCGAGGAGTATAGTTACGCTGACGTATTCACTGACGAACAGCAGGAACTACTATCGAACGAGATACTGGGTCGCGCTCATGGCTATACACTTGCTGCAAGTTCCTTACTTAGTCGTCCTGTCACTATACCCAAGAGTGCTCTAGAGATAGATACTCCATGGGTTAACTTCATGAAACAGGGCGAGTGGAATCCTAGACATTATCATACTGGATTATTATCTCTGGTTATTTTCCTTAAGGTTCCTTCTGAGATTGCTCTAGAAAACTACAAGGAAGATTCGGTTAAGAAGTCTCTACAACCAACGGCAGGAATGCTACAGTTTACTTATGGTGAACAATGTGAGTTTTCTAGTTCTACTAAAAACATCATTCCTGTGATGGGTGACATGTATTTGTTCCCTTCAAGTCTGCATCATCAAGTCTATCCGTTTATTTCTGATGCAGAGCGTATCTCTGTATCTATGAACATCAATAGGAAGTAGATACTATGATATTCTCTATTGATGAAGTTCTTTATTGGACTATAGGTTCTATTGGTATACTTGTTGTTCTTGAAGTAGTCTGGTGGCTTGGTATCTTCTCTTTCTATAAGTTAGCAAAGATCCGGCACCAAGCCCTAGAAGAAGAATAAGTGGGCCGATAGAATAAACCAGCGACCCCTCGCTGACCCGGGAACTATCGACCCGGAGTATCCCGGGCAGATAGTAGGTGTTTATTCCTGTAAATAAAAAAGACCCCACCAGAGTCCCCCGAAGGAGACCCTGATGAGGTCAGACTGCATCTTGTCCGACCCTCTCTGCAGGGGTCGGTTAAGACCGTTGTTTGTCAGCGCGTCACCGCGCTCGGTCATCTCAGAGAGATGGTTCTTTGAATGTGCTTAGCCGTGGGTCAACTTCAGAAGATGTTGACTTGAGGGGAAGAACCGACGTTTCCGAAGAGTTGCGCCTGTTCTGCTGGAGCATCTCCGTAAAGATTGCCTTGATCCATTCCCATTCCACTGTGCTCGTTACCTAGGTAACCTAGGTAACCGCCACTGTAACCGCCGAGGTAGCCACTGGATCCCGAAAGGGATGCTGGGACTAAGTCGAGGACGGTGCTAACGTACGGCACACTGTTTAGGACGCCACTTTGCTTGATTGCGCTGCCCACGAACAAGAAGGTCGAGACAGTTGCAGCAGTTAGAGCGAAGTTGGTTGAAATCATGCTGCTGTAACGAGAAGCAGCGTAGATTAGTCCAGCAGATGTTGCAGCGAGTGCAACAGTCTTAGCAGGGCCGCTAACTAGGAAGTTAGGGACACCAGGGACCATGTTCATGACCTTATCGTAAACCATGCCACCAAGGACAGGGAGTGCGAAACCAGCAGCGAGACCAGCCATCATTGGGACGTCTAGGACTTTGCCCATGAACGTCTTGAAGCCTTTGAGTCCTCTTCCTGAAGCAGTTCTGCGTCGAGATGCAGTCTTGCGTCGAGAAACTCTTCTGCGGGATGCAGTTGCTCTTCGGACAGGTCTGCGTCGAGTAGTTCTTCTACGTGCAGGAGACTTGCGTCTGCGGCTTGTAGACTTTCTGCGAGTAGTTCTTCTACGTGCAGGAGACTTTCTACGGGTAGTTGTCTTTCTGCGAGTAGTTCTTCTACGTGCAGGAGACTTTCTACGGGTGGTCGTCTTTCTACGGGTAGTTCTTCTACGTGCAGGAGACTTTCTACGGGTAGTTGTCTTTCTGCGAGTAGTTCTGCGACGGGAAGTTGCTCTGCGCTTTGGTGCAGCCTTTCTTCGGGTCGTAGTCTTACGACGTGTAGTTCTTCTTCGTGCGGGTGCACGGCGACGGGTCGTTACTTTACGAGCCGCAGTCTTTCTTCTTTTGGTAGTTGTTTTTCTTCTAGCCATGGTTTTTCCTCCGTTGGAGCGAGTACTTGCTTTACGTCTGCTTGTTTTCTTGCGACTTGCAGCCTTGCTTTTGGCGGCTCGTCTCTTAGCAGGTCTGCGTGGATTCAAGATAACAACCTCAGATAACGGCATAGTACTCAGTGGGCCTCACCATCGTCTATGGTATAAAGGAGTCGTTGGGTTATATGCTGGTGTCATACAGAATAGTGATAACTCAGTAGATACTCCGAGTTACATGGGTGGACCGGTTTGACGCGCAGACAAGTCGAGCGCGACCTGTCTCGCAAGGTTCCTGTATCTGTTACTCTTGATCGCCCTATTTACGATTTAATTGATGATATGATTAGTCGAAGAGTATTCAAGGATCGCTCACACGCTGTCAACGCCGCGCTAGATTTCTTGGCGTGGACACTCAAAAATAACCCTAGTCAGTTTTACGGCGATAGATCTGTTCAGCAATCTCCGCCA
>Ga0075441_10000847_pt1 | contig 15233 bp, 8 predicted proteins | sample CoawatmetaG00DNA_FD_71582 | JGI IMG/M metagenome (GOLD analysis project Ga0075441, IMG submission 71582) | Marine microbial communities from the West Antarctic Peninsula - Coastal water metaG002-DNA | ecosystem: Environmental > Aquatic > Marine > Coastal | place: Atlantic Ocean: West Antarctic...
ATTCTGGCCTATCCTTAAGAGGCCCTTCCGAATAAACGTCTCCACCAGTAACCAAATCCGCTGAAGAAGCTTCGTTTGCCCACTTGGCCCAGTTTGCTTCCTGTGGAGCTTGAACTTCCTCCACATCTTTTTTTTTTAATCCCGTTCCATACTGAAACTCATCTTGAGAAAACTCTTGCTCCCCATAAAGATTAATAAATCGGTCATAAACCCTAGTATTGTAAGACTCGTCACTAGACATAGATTTAAAGAAATCTTTCTTATCCCATCCGTTTTGCTCACCACCAAGGTTACTAAATAACGTTTCTAAAAATTCGTCGTTCATATTTTATTATTCTGTTGGTTCTGAATTACCTGAAGGGTTTAAATCTCCTGTTGTAGTGTTCCAATACATTTCATCAGAGTGACCACTTTTATTTTCAACCATTTCTTTAATTTTTTCTATAACTTTTTGTACATATACCGTTATAGCATTGTACCCTGGTTGAGACTCTTGACCATCAAACTCATTGTTTGCCGTTACAAGCGCGTTTCTATATGGGGAGTCAGGAGGGAGACTTTCAACGTCAGAAAGTTGCTCTATTAACTGAACAGAGATTAAACCTAAAGCCTCATCTATATCCCCGCCAGCTCCGCCAGGACCACCATATACTTTCTGGTATACTCCTTCGCTAAATTTATCTGCAATATCAGATGGATCCATTCCCCCTCTCTCTTTTAATGTTGGAAAAAAAAGTTCTCTAGAATTTCTTGTAGGGGCTCCACTTACTGGGCCTCTAGTTTCTTGTCCGTCCTCACCAATTATAGGGTTCCCCTCCATGTCTAAGTATGTACCTACATGTTGCATAGTCTGAGGATCAAACTCTACATTAGAAACACCGCCTGTATTAAAAACAGAGTTTTTTTCGGCGAAGGTGTCGTAATTGTCTACTAGCTCAAAATTATTATCGTGATGGGCCTGCCCCTCTAAAATAGCTTGCTGAAGGTTCTGTCTTTGAGTAATCATAGCTTCGCTAGGAGTAAAACTATCATGAGCGTTATTTAAACCCTCTAAATGTTTTAAAAACGTAACATATCCCCCATTTCCCGACTCTTCATCGTAGTAGCCATTACGTATTTGTTCGGTAACTAAGTCTCTATGTTCGGCAAACCTTTCTACGTCATCACCAGCCCAACTGTTAAAAGTAAACCCGTAAGTACTTTGCAGCTGTTGCTCTGTACGATCTTGCTCTTGGTTTAGTTGATCAAAGTCGTTAGATAGCTGAGAGTCTCTGTACTTGTCGTTTACGCCCCTTTGCGTTTCGTAAGGAGTGCTTGAACTGGAGGCGGTCCCACCCCCCGCTTTAGTAACCCTTGTAGGGGAGCTCTGCGATAGTATGTTTTCTGCTGTGGCCATTAATCAAATTGTCTTTGTGAGAAAACTGAACGAACAGCTCTGTATAGTTTGTTTAGATCCTTAGAGCTTGGTTTTTTCTTTTTACTAATAGATTCTTGGATCTCATCAATGCTTTCTGCTTGCTCTGGATTCAAAATATACTCCCCACCTGTCATCTCACCAATCTTAGCCCCTTCTCTAACTATATCTATTGGGTTTTTTTTATGGCTAAACTCTCCTGGAGTTACCTTCATACCCTTTTCTGCGAGACCGCCTGTTAACATACTCTGACCAATATCTAATGCAGATTCTCCCGCCCCCACAACAGCTTCAAACTGAAGGTCTCCAGCTGCTCTATTTCTTTGAAATGCCCCCTCTATATTTTGTTCGCTAGTATTTATGTCTGACTCCGCAGCAGTTAGCTTTCTGGTAGCTAGAGTTTTATCAAAACCCACGTTTGTTGCTAATGCTTGATCCTCTAAGTTTGCTAGTCCTTGCTCAGACTGTAGGGATTGATTCATCTCTGTCTGAGCCTGTTTTGTTGAAGCGTCTTGAGCTCTTTGGGTTGTTCCAGCAATACCTCCCATTAGCGCTCTAGGGTCATTGCTTAAGGCTGCGAGCTCAGACATCTGCCTAGCTTTTATTCCAGAATCATCATAGCCCTTCATGCCTGAGGTAGCAAGATCTCTTTGAGCCTGGGACACTCTAGCATCAAACTTACCCGCTTGTTCTTGTTTATAGAAATCCGCCTCTTTCCCTAAAGCTGTATTTTGTTGTTCGGTAAATCTAGCTTTATCTTCCCCCGCTTGCTTCTTCCCCCTTTTTCCGCGTATAAGGTCTCCTATAAATCCCATTTGATTGTTTTTCTTTCGTTTAGTGCAAATTTAAGCAAATTAACCCAATCTACTATCTAAATTTGAAAATTCATATTCAACGCCTATTGAGTATAATTCTAGCCTTGGTTTAGACGGTATACTAGGTGCCGCACAAGACATTGTTATTAAGCAAGATTTGCCTCTTAAAAAATCCCCATCAATTTTTGAAGGAGTCGTAATAAAAAGACTAAGCCCTAAACTGCTAATAGATACTTGAGTGTCTAATGTTAAAGTGTTTGTTTCTTGGTCATAGCTAGTCGCTTTTATAGCATCATTTCCTAAGCGAATTAACGGAGACGGTTGCCCCTGTCTGTTAAATCCCATTAATTCACCAGTACTTACGTCGTATGTAGTTAAAAAGCTATAGTTCCCAAACATAACTGGAGAAGGAGGGTGTGAATTTAATCTCACCTGCCCAGCAACAGCCGTTTCTAAAACACCTATATACACGCTGTTATTAGAAGACCATATTTGAGATCTTGGAACCGCTATATATCTATTGCCTTCTCTTACATCCATTTTTGTTGGGCTAATAAAAGCTAGCTGATTTTCATTGTCGTCAAAATCTTTATCTGTAATAAAACTAAAGGCCCACTCGTCAACGTTTGTTTCTAAAGACAGAGCTTTAAATATTTTATTTCCAGATGGGCTGTTGTTTGCAGACACGGTAATAGATGTTGGGTATGGGCTCCCATAAAAAACATTATTTCCTGACGGGTTTTCAGAACTTTCTTTATGAACCCAAAAAGATTTTAAAGGCTCCGCAGTAACTTCGTCTATTTTAGTTTTGCAGGAAACAAATTTCTTGTCAACAACCCCATAACAAGTTGGTATAAAGCTATACCTTGTTGTCCATGCATTGTTTTTAGTTGAGTATGCTACTGTAGTGCTTGCCATTTATTTAAAGATCAAAGAACACACAACTTCCGTCGCTATGAGTTGCGTCAGGATTGTAATTACTTGCATTTTCGTCCATGCACCCGTATATTTCACCCGCTGGTATAGGCAGACAGCTATTGTTTTCAAAAGTTGCGTTAGGATTGTAATTTGGGGCAGCTGGGTTCATGCATCCACCTATAGGTATCGTGCAAGTCCCATCGTCTATTGTAGCCAGTGGGTTAAAGTTTCCTGAAAGAGGGTTTGTACATCCTCTTAATATACAACTTCCGTCGTTTACGGTAGCCTCAGGATCGTAATTATCCGCATCAGGATACGTGCACCCAGGTATTAGCTCCCCATAAACACAAGATCCATCATCTCGCGTAGCTAGGGCGTTGTAGTTGTCTGCTTGTGGGTCAGTGCAACCTAATACTCCCTGCCCGTCATTAATCTCGTCATCTTCACTATCTTCGCCTTCTTCATACCTGCAAGTATGATCATCTACCTCTGCCAGTGGGTTGTAGTTTGATGCTAAGGGATCCATGCATCCGTATACTATCCCTGGGTATCTACAAGAACCGTTATCTTGATTTGCTAAAACGTCGTAGTTTAACGCTGTTGGGTCTGTACACCCAAGGTATATGCAACTACCGTCATCTTCTGTAGCAAAGGGGTTGTAGTTAGGTGATCTTGAGTCTGTGCATCCAGGTATAATACAAGATCCATCATCTTCAGTTGCATTAGGGTCAAAGTTTTGTGCTAACCTATTCGTACACCCTAAAACTGGGTATTCACAACTTCCGTCATCAATGTTTGCAAGTGGGTCGTAATTTAAAGCGGTCGGGTCTGTACAACCTAAACCTCTATACACACAAGATCCATCATCCACTGTTGCGCATGGACCGCTGTAGTTAACTGCATTTGGATCTGTGCAACCTCTAACTAAACCTCTGCAATTTAATTCTACAGCAGTCATACCTAAAACCGAAAGAGCCTCGTTCCATTGGTCTACTACAAACACATCGTCATTATTGTTGTCGAAATATTCGTTAATAGAGTTTAATGTTACCGTGCAAGTTACTGGGTCTATAAGATCGCAAAGTCTAAGACTAGGCGGTCTATACTCACAACTCCCGTTGTCGTTTGTAGCTAAAGGGTTGTAATTTACTGCTGTAGGATCTGTACATCCTTCTACAGGTGCGTAAGAGCAAGTTCCGTTATCAATCGTTGCGTCTGGGTTGTAATTTAAAGCATCTGGATCTGTGCAACCAGATATTACGCAGCTCCCGTCGTCCACAACAGCATCAGGATTATAATTGTCTGATAATGGGTCGGTACAGCCTGACACAAAGCCTTCACAAGGGATGCTATTAACTAATACAAAATTAGTGCTCAGAAGCAAAAATTGCAAATAATCTAGCTGATTCATTCCCGTCCCTTCTTGGCCCCCAGCAGCTTCATAAAGAATTGTAACTTCTGCACTTTGGAGAGCTCCTATCTGAGCTTGTACTTCATTAGCTATGGCAAAGTAATCTTGAATATTTATGTTACAATCCCCATCCAAATCTGGGAAATGAAAGGTCGTTTCTGGCCCTCCCTCGTATTCAAAAAGATTACCGTCTGGTCCTTCTTGAATCATGAAAAGATCAATAAACGCTTGCTGAGCACTATTTATTGTTATCGTTCCTACATTAGGGCCTGATGCATGTACTAGTAAAGGGTAGTCACAAAGGTTACCTGTGTAAGGTTGACCTAGGCATACATCCGCACATGACCCGTCGTCTTGAGTAGCTTCAGGGTTATAGTTTGAATCGTTAGGATCCATACATCCTGGGATAAAACACTGAACAGGAGGTAGGTTAGCCAAAAGGATAAGCAGGTCTTCCGCTGTTTGAAATCCGTCTTCGTTAAAGTCTGGGAAGTTAGATGTAATTCCAGATTCTGCCGCTACAGCAGTAATCTGGTTGTATACCGACACTATTAATCCCGCATCAATAAATCCCTGCTCGTTTACAAACTGAGGGTAGTCACATGGGTTTTCAATAAGGTCATCCCAATCAACAGGTGGCTCTGGTGGAGGCGGTTCCGCTGTAACCTCTATGGTCGCCGTCCACTGATCAAAATTAACTTGGTCTGGGCACACATCTCCTGCTGCAGAAGGTGTAGAACTTTTTACGGATATTGACTCCTGATAAATTGCTGCAGGCAAAGTTGAAGGAAACGTAAGTCTCTGCTCAATAATTCTTTGCTCATTTGGAGGTATGTAGCACTGGTTTAACGTTAAGGGTTCTGTTTCGCCTTGCAAATAAAACGAACTAAAAGGCTCAGAAAAAGGAGAACCGTCTATTATAAATGAAATCAGCACCTGGGCTGTCCCAATGTTCTGGTATCCCCTTGTGAAAAGAACATCGTTATTTAAGCCTTGCCCTTCCATGATTGTTACATACGGGACGTTAGACGTACTGCCTATAACGCCTGGTATTGAAGTCAAGACTTCTGATAACCCACAGCCTTCTTCGTCAAACTGACAAGAACCATCGTCTAGGTTTGCCTCTGGGTTGTAATTTGATGAAGCTGGATTAGTGCAACCTAAGATAAAATCTCTAACTACTTCTTCAAACTCTAGATTGTCAAGCACTGTAAGCAGGTACTCCGATGTAATAGGATCGTAACCACCAACTATTCTTAGATCTGAGTAATCTGGCTGCTGAGAAGCCGTCATTGCTTTGGAGAACAAGTCCCTAAAATAAGAAGACATACTCTTGTCAGAAATAACACTAATTCCTTGAGAGGGTGCGTATTTGTATATCTCCCCTAATGTTTTGTGAGCAAAGTAGAAAGAGGTTTCTATTTTAGCAACCGATTCGGGGTTTCCGTCACAGCCCGCCCTTTGGGGGAAGTACCTTTGAGAACCTAAAACAGCTTTGGACGCAACAACCGTGTCCGATCCCGTAGCATCAGAGAATATATTTTTACCAGCAGGGACTACACAAACTGAGTCTTTTTGGATAACAAGAGCGTCTCCAGAGTCGTTTGCCATAAAGTTTATCTCCCCAAACTCTTCGTTTAGGTCCTTCCAGTTGGCTAGGGAGGCGTTAAACGACGAATAATTTACTTTAGGTGATTCGGGTTGACTGAAGTCGGAATAAGTGATTGTAGCCTCTCTAATGGCCTCTGAGGCCCCAGGTAAGTATGCGTTTGGTCTTCCTATAAAAGAACTGTCACCGTCAATTAAGTCTGAGGCGGTCTCTGCTTCTACAAAAAAGTCTAAGAAGTTAGGTTGACCTGGGAAGGAATCCGCTGCAGCGTCTGCAACAGGGTTTTCAATTAAATCTAGGAAGCCACCCGCAGACACATTTTGCTGTTCCGAAACAATAACTTGGCTTGAAAGTTTCTTTCTAGCGTTCATAGCTATAGGTCTCCACCATACATCACCCTGAACAACAGTTAAGGCGCTTGGATAGTGGTTTCCGTTTGAAACTATAGGGGCGTAATTTAATTTATTACCACTAGGATCTTCAAAACTTTGGTCTGGAATCTCGTAATAAAGTAATTGTTCTTTAGTTTTTGTTGGGGATAGTATCTCAATAACACAGTTGTCACCCCACAGGTGATTAGAAGACTCTACTGAGTTAGCGCTAAAGCCTTGTAGTAATGGGTTGTTTCTCAACATTAAAAATTGACCCTGCAACCATTTGTCAGATGTGGTATTTTGGTCTGAAAACAAAGGGTTTTCAAAAGGACCAAACATCTTAACACCTATAACATCAAAAACAAAATTGTACGGATATACTCTTTCCCCGTTGGCGTTTGAATAGGATACCACTCTTACCCTGTCCCCCTCTTTGAAAGAATACAAATTTAACTCACCTTCTGGTCCCCTTGCTCCAAAAGCGCTAGTGTAAGACAAAGGAGTTTCCTGAAGGTAGTTTAAGGAAACATATATAACTGAAGAGTCGCTTAAGTTGCTAGATTGCTCCGTATACGCCCCTCCTGACATGTATTGAATAAAATTAGAAACAGAGGTGTTTTTAGAATAAACTATTTTAAAGTTTGACGCCCAAGAGGGGGCAGCATTTTGTAGATTTAATCCTATCTCTATCCTTCCTTTGCCTCCAGGACCTCTTTCTGAATCTGAGTACCCAGGGACGTAAACAGGATCTATAGGATTAACAAATCCGTGACGCCCTCTTTCGTCGTAGTAAACAACTCCAAAGTTGTGGTATGCGTTTGTTTTAAAGCTTCTGTTAATTCCCCCTCCCGTTGCTGAACCCGAAGAATAAGCCTCTATATTTGATTTTTCATCTCCTCTATCATAATAGAAATTTTGTATTGCTGCTGCACCCAATGTTGGGGCTGCGCTATCTGATTGCCACCATTGAGCATAATCCTCAGCGTCATAGGTTATTATTTCGCTACCCGCTTCGTACGAAAGTAAAGGGTTACCTTGATTAACGGATTCGACTGGATCATAAGCGGCCTGATATTCTTCTAGAAGGAGTCCTCCTTCGTAACTGTTTGGTTGGTGCCTAGGATCAAAAACGCCAGGCATGTAGAATAGATCGTACAACCTAGGATTTAAGTCAATCGGTTGATTGTCTGATAATCCAACGTACGGAGTCCAAGCGTTATTATGGGTTTCGGAAATAGTGTCTCCAGAGGTTATTCGTCCGTTCCAAAAAATTCCCGTATCAATTTGGCTTTGTAATATTTGCGTATAAAATATTGGGGAATCGTTTGTTTCTGATGGCGGTCTCTCTCTCCAGGCTCTGTTGGTACCATATGAGATGCTTCCATATGCAGAAGGAGCTCCACCTGGAAGCCTGATCCCGCCACCAGGACCGCTTTCCCCGTCTAAAAGAGAGTACTTGAATCGAGTGTTAAGCTGATTTTGACCATTATAGCCAGACCCCAGTGAGCTTGGCTGCGCAGATTCCGCACCGAAAGAGTATCCTTGATACCCAAAAATATCACCATCGTCTGGCCCTTCTGGACCCAAACCAAGGGGTGGTGGGCTACCTTCAATGTTGTCTTGATTTAAAAACTCATCAAGCAAGATATCTCCCCCCATTTGATCCTCAGAGTTTGGGTACTGAAATGGTATTGGTTCTGAGCTACTTAAAACGTTTGTACCACTAGGGTCAAAATTATAAGTCCAATCAATATACCCTCCAGTAAATCTAAACCCATAATCTGCTGCTCCGTACGGGTAGTTAGTGCCTCCTTGCTCATTGTTGAAGGATGTCGCCTTCCAAAGGACGCCCCCCGCGACCGTGTCGTTAAAACCATTGTCAACCCCAAGAGATAAGCTGTTTGGGTATTCAAAAACGCTGTTACTTGGGAAGTTTTTTCTAAAAAGAACCTGTTCGTAAAAAGAACTTTCAGTTGGGTCGCCCCAAACGCTCTCATCTCCTTCAACAGGAGCTTGGACGTCTGTGCCATTTGACGACACGTGATTGTTATTTACGCTAACCGAAGGAAAACTGCTAATATTTTGGCTTAAAGAAAAAGAGTTGTTTGTATCAGCTTTTAAGTCTGGAAGAATAAACCACGGAGAGTTATCGCCCCATTGCCAATTTGAGCTTCCAGTTTCATCTGGTGCGCTAGCAACTTCCCTTACCCCCGTCATCCTCATGCATGTAGAAAACTCCAAATCACGCATGTTTTTAACACCTAATCGAACCTCGTGCCTACCATATCCAGCAGAGTCATAGTCATCCCCTAAGGGTTGACCGTTATTAGGAAAACTTTCTGACGACGCAGACAGCGGATCCCCAAATGGCGAAAAGGTCGGAGTTTCTTCATGAAAATGGTCTTCTAAGAAAAAGTCTACCTTGCCCTTGTTTAAAAGCACATACCCTTTAGGAGACTTACCCAACCTATCAATATTGGCTTCACTCTCTAGTATTCCAGACACCCCCATAACTAAGTTGCCCTTAGGGTCGCTATCATAAAAGCTCTCGAAAGCCTGATTGTTTTGATTGATGTTTAGAGTACTAACCGTAGTGGCTTCGACTAAACTTATACTATCTCCGTAAACGTCAGTTAAGTTAAAGTTGGTTACACCAGAGAGAGCTTGACATATAGCTCTAGATATCTGTTCACCCACATCCCCCCCTATAAAGCTTGTAATCAGTAATTTAACGCTAAAGCTTAATATACCGCCCCCGCCTGAAGAAGGAATGATAAACGGGTTAGCCGCGCTCGTCCCTATAGCACCCACAAACTCTTGCTCAGTCTCAATAGCATCGCTTAGCTCGTCAATAGGAACTGTACAACCTGGGTGCACCCTCCATTTAAAAGGAGCTAAAACACCAGAATTGCCGCCAAAATAAGACATCCTTGATGGAGCTCCTAAATCACCTTTTAGAAAATCTTGACCGCTTTTTGTGCTGTCTTGAAAAGTGTTTTGATACTGATCCTCATTTGTTTGTATTGCTCCCTCTTGATCATCAAATGTAAAGAACTTATAGTTTTTGCTATCCCCTTTAATGGCGTCTTGATGATACGAGTTATCAGCGTTGTATAAGTGGTAGTGGTAGTTGGGGGATATATTTAAAGTAAAGTTTATTTCAGTTCCTTCCGCCAAAGTTTCAGGAAGTCCAATGCAATCTATAATATATCCAGACGTTTTGTTTTTGGATTTTCCGCTAGGGTCTGAACCGCTAATTTCACGGATAGATTCCCTTACCGTAATCCCTGAAGTAAAGAAATCTTGTGGCCTATCCTTATATATAACCTCAGAAGTACAGCTAACCTTAACCTCATCAAACCCGTCTAGGTAGTTTGCATACATAAGTCGGTTCGCTATAACTGCCTGTGCTTCTGCTTTTCTAGGTAAACTATCAAACTGTTTGTTAACTTCGTTAACGTCTACGCCTGTTACAACCTTGTCGTTATAAAACTTATACGTACCGTTTGCAGCATTCCAAATTTGATTAAAGACGCCATTTGACTCTATCTCTAAATTTTCATCTTTGTTAAACTCATCAAAAGCAACAAAAAAACCGTCATTGCCCTCTCTTGCTAAAAGTCTAATTTTTTCTATCTCATTTCTAAAAGGAACGTCGTCAACAACAGAAGGAAGAGTAAGCTTACATAAGTTATTTAACAGGTGGTCTACTACAGTGCTAGATCCTTGCTGAACAAGGACGTCTGGAAAGGCTATGTCAGAATAAGGAGATATAGCAGACTCAACACCGTCTTTATATATTAGCTGGTACGCAAATTGAAAACCTTTTGTGTTGGTAAAATTACTTACGCTTTTGGTAGGATCGTTTAAGAACTCAAAACCTATTGTGCTTAACCCTAGCTTAGGGCAAGCTGATACGTAGTCTTTAAGGTTTACCTGAGAGCTCACTTCGTAATCCCCCAATAAGCTCTTGTATATATTTAACTTTTTTGGCTCGCTTTTGTTGTCTGTAAAATACAAAATAACGTCTTTGTCGTTGATCTTATCTTTTACGTCTGAAGAATTACTATCTAAGCTTGAGTTGTTTATATATACTACGTCTCCAGTTACAAATCCATTTTGGTCAAAATCAAATATATTGCTTTGAAAAACTTTTACTATTTTTTCTTTAGAGTCTGCAATCGGAAGTAAACCATATGGATCATACGCAAAAACACCATGCTCCTCCGCAATGCTGCTCCAGACATACATATACAACACTTTCCCTCTGTTGTCTGATGTAGATCCAATAACTCTAAACGTTCCTTCAAGCATCGCACCATTAGCTCCGCCTGTTGAATAGGGAATGCTTTCGTTACTTCTAACGCTTTTAATAACTCCAGAGTCTCCAGCGTCACTCGATTCCTGATCCGCATGCCCTGAAACAAAAACATTAAGCGCATCAATCATGCTGCCTCCAGGCACCAGCCTTTCGTCTAGAGACTTATCTAGTTTTTTAGGTATAATTTTCTCCTTCATTAGTATTTAGGAGATTGCTTAAAGTTCTTTCTTATTGTTTGTAAGGCGTCCTGTTTAGAGAAACTGCTTATTCTAGAGTTAGCTTTACGTCTTTCGTTGTAATACTCTTGTCTAGCTCTTGATTTTTCGTTTGCTGGAACAGAAGACTTCCTCTCTATAATCTTATAGTACATATAAGATCTTAAAGCTTCTTCTGCATACACGTTTATTTCTGGATCTCCTGATCTAGCCTCATCCGCAACGTACTCTACAACAACCTGAGTGTCGTCTGAGTTTAAATCCATCTCTATTCTGTTTTGATCTAGATTTAATCTATACGATCCTCTGGCGTTACCTCCGCCAGCACCATAAAGCCTTCCTTCTCCTCCTTGAAATAAATAGTTTTGAAACATATAAAAATCATTATCTGAAGTTCCACTAGAAGTAGTAGCCTTATCGTCTACTCTGTCCTGTATTTCGTTTGACGAAATATTTAAAGGGGAAGCGTCAAATGTATCATATCTTTCTCCAGTTTCGTCATCTGAATCTGTTTCAATACGTCTTGAATAATTAATATTGTCATTACTAGCAAGAACATAAAGTATACCATCCTGTCCAACAACACCTACTTTGTTTAACCCTGCAAAATCCTCAGGGAGAGAAACGCTATTTGTTGCCGTGTCTACAGATAACTTAAGAGATCTTATTTTTCGGCTTATATCAAATCCAAACTCTCGTATACCTCTTAAAGCTATGTTCCTTAAAACCACATCAGAAACGTTATTCGCATAATCGTCTCCACTCATAGTGAGTTTAAAGTCACCTAAAATGTTGCTTAATTTTACCTTGTTCATACTCATTATTCAGCTTTTTCTGCTGCAGAAGCAAAGTTTTGTAAATTTTTGTCGTTTAGTCTAATCCCAATAAGCAGAGCCAGTTCGTTGACTACTTCTGACAAATAGTGAGGAGGCAACATAAAGTCTTTACTGTTTTGAGGATTATACGAAAACATATTTATGTCCGTTGTGCTTAGGTTGTACCCAAAGACAGGGCTTAGTGGTGAGGCGGTCCCATCCGTAGCTTTGTAGGATCCTGGCGTTCTATAATAGTGAATCTTTATGTTGGCTAACGCCGTAGGAAAAACTTCTATGTAGTTGTCAACTAAAGCAATAGGAAACGCTTTTGTAGGTGCAGAAAGGTTGCTGTTTAAAATCTGAGACGCCCTTTCTGTATTGTAAACTATCTCACACTCTGTAGCGCTTGTTCCATAACCCCCGTAAGTAGAAGAAGGCTTCTCAGTAATTGTTCCAGCCTCTATAGATATAATTTTTGATAGAAAAGTGGGCTTATTAAACAACCCAGGAGCACCAGATATAGGCGATAAAATTTTTCTGTCTGAAAAATAAGACAGATCCTCTAAAAGTTGTTTTTCTTTTCCTCGCGATCCTCCTGCATCAACTTGGGAAAGTCTAGCTTTTTTTCCCTCTTGAAGCTCCTCAAACATCTCGTTATATATGTTCATCTGAGCAATTTGGGCAAACGAATTAAAGACCTGAGGAGTAACAAACCCCTTCTGTTCTTTATTGGCCAAGTCCTTGACCGCGTTATATACTCGATATACACTTATCATATCACAAATATACAACAAAAGAAAACCACCTATTTTGAGGTGGCTTTCTAAATAAGTCGTATGTAAAGATCTTATGACAAGCGCAAAAGCTTATCTTCTAAACTGTCTACTACGGAAGATCCCCTCTCCGTTAAACAAAAGCGCACTAGCACATCCATAGGTTCTTGACCTACAGGAACAGAGACTATAAGGCCATTAGAGTCAAGCCAATAAACTCCGTCAGCTTTAATTTTAATTATATTGTAATCGGCTGCTTGCTGTAGTATAGACCTAGTTTTAACCTTAGGATCGTTAAAAGAAGAAATAAACTCTTGTGGATTCCTCTTTGCAGTAGTTAGTAGGTTGTACCTAATTTCAGACACAGGTGTGTTTATGTTAATTCCAAAGTATATAGCAATAGGAAGAAGCTCTTGAATATCTTTTTCTCGAACTAACGTAATAGCATCATTTAACAAAAACTCTCTATTAAGTGTCTGTTCTGCTTCTATCTTTTTATCCTCTATTTGAAATAGTTTTCCACCGTTTGAAATATTCATAGGGTGAGAATTTAAAAACTTTCTTAAATTAGGCTTTTCTTTTGGTACAAACAACCGCTTCTCTCTAAAGACAACGGACTGCTTAAGAGCACTTTTGCTCTGCTCGTCTACATAAATAGACGGTTCGTTAGGGCAGTATCGTATTTCACGAACAGTGTCTTTTTCTTTATCGTATATAGTAGCGCCCTTTTGAGGTAGCATAAACGCAACACCTGCCTTTCCTGGTATAAAGTATTCAGTATTACCGTGGTCCTGAATGTTACGTTTAAACGCAGTTTTTTTCTTTACGGGGGCTTCTACTTCTTCCTTTGCAGGGCTTTCATAAACTTGGGTTGGAGCCTCCTCCATTACAACCTCTTCGGCTGCTTTTGTCTGGGCTTTAGGGCGCCCAGAAGCCCGTCTTGTTTGTTTTGTCATAATATATTAAATTGAATTATAAAATTGGTTTGTACAGACTGTACAAATTTTTTGCTAGTTGTGAAGCTCCTCCGTCCCCTATGTCTCTTTTTATAACGCCAAACCTTGCTAAAGTGCCAGAAAAGCTAGATGTTATGTTTGTCCCAGCGGTTCCAAGTCTTTGCAGAAAAAGATTACCATCTGTTCTGCCTGTGGCTCCTGCTGTAATTTTAGAAGCAATAGGGGTGGATTTCGTTTCGTATATGCCTTTACTTTTTTCTGTGGGTTTAGATTTAATTTTAGTAGTAGTTTTACTTGTGCTTTTCTCCGTAAAGGCAGGGACAAAAGCAACAATCTCACCTTCGTGATTGTGTAAATATACGTTAAAATCTTTATCTCGTCTTATAACGAATGCATAGCAGAACTGTCTTGATCCTATTTCTGTAGTTCTTGTTTTGTCAGGAAAGTTATATCTAACACTTCCATTTTCGTCCGTGTCTGTGTCAGCCTCAAAAGGCTTTCCGTCCAAACCATCATGCCTCATTGTAAACAAGCTTCCATACCCCTCTTTAGAAAACCCTAAAGTTTCTCCGTTATCATCTCCAAATAAAGCCCCAAAAGAATTTGTACCTACACCAGGGTCACCTATAACAAAGTATATAGTGTAATCGTCCTCTATAGTTACGCTTGGTATATTTAAAAACGCGTTTGCTGCAAACTTAGCGCAAGTTTTGCTAAGCCCTGTAGTCAAAGCCGTAGCTTCGGTTTGTACCGTTACCGTTCCAGTTTCGTTGTTTAAATTATGAGCTGAAGACCCTGTGCCTGAGTTTCTCCATAAAGTCAAAGTGGTATCGTCAGCCCCTGTAAGTAACTCATGGTTGTAATCTAGGAAAGGTTTATTTGCTCTGCTTCCAAAATTAATCCCCCCAACAATATTTCTAAATCTGCTCGCAGCGTCACCTGTGCTAATCTTTTGAGAAATCCTTTCAGTCGGTTGAGATTTAATTTTAGAATTAATATCTGTTACTGTTTCTACTACAACCTCTCCAAACGAAGCGCTATTCTTTAAAACATCAAATTTCATAATTGTTCTTCCGTCATCCTTAGAAACAAACCCCATTATAGATTCTATAAGTTTCATTTCTTTTCCTTCCTCGCAAGATATAGTAACGTTTGTTTTCTCTAAAGAATCCCCAATAAACATTTCGTTACCTTCATACATTCCAGCTCCGTTAAATGTAATATTTATCTGACCCTTTCCTGCTGTCATAAAAGCAATCTGATCGGCTGGAATACCTAAGATTGGTATATCTAACCCGCTTTCAGAAAACCTTTTAGCGGAACCAACTGGATCTGATCTACGAAATAAAAAAAACTTTTTCCCCATAACACAAATATACTAATTAATCTACACTGTTTATCTTTCCTATACTGGCCGTAGCAACAGAACTTACCTTACCTATGCTTGCAGCTGCGACCCCGTTTACATCATGGCTGTACCCAGTAGCAGCAAGGGTAAAATCTAAAGTTATTGTTACGTTAAAGTCTATACTAATGTCAGAAACTGCTGTATTAGCTGAATTAACGTAGTCGTTGTCATGATCTATTATAGCTAAAGTAAAGTGATCGTTGT
>Ga0075441_10000859_pt1 | contig 15090 bp, 11 predicted proteins | sample CoawatmetaG00DNA_FD_71582 | JGI IMG/M metagenome (GOLD analysis project Ga0075441, IMG submission 71582) | Marine microbial communities from the West Antarctic Peninsula - Coastal water metaG002-DNA | ecosystem: Environmental > Aquatic > Marine > Coastal | place: Atlantic Ocean: West Antarctic...
ATCCTGCTGGGGGCCGTAGGCGGTCCAAAGTGGGACAGTCTGCCGATGGCCAAGCGTCCGGAGAAGGGGCTGCTGGGTCTGCGTTCCAATCTTGAGCTGTTCGCCAACCTGCGTCCGGCCATTCTGTATCCGCAGCTGGCGTCTGCTTCGTCGCTGAAGCCGGAGGTGGTTTCAGGGCTGGACATTCTGATCGTGCGCGAGCTGACCGGTGGTATCTATTTTGGTCAGCCTCGCGGCGTGCGTGAACTGGAAAGCGGTGAGCGCCAGGGCTACAACACCTACCAGTACACCGAGTCCGAGATTCGGCGTATTGGCCGGGTTGCCTTTGAGGCGGCCCAGCAACGGGGCAAGAAATTGTGCTCGGTTGATAAGGCTAACGTGCTGGAAGTGACCGTGCTGTGGCGGGAAATCATGGAAGACCTGAAGCGGGAATATCCTGATGTGGAGCTTTCCCATATGTACGTGGATAACGCGGCCATGCAGTTGGTCCGTGCGCCCAAGCAATTCGACGTGATTGTGACTGGCAACATGTTTGGTGATATTCTTTCTGACGAAGCGGCAATGCTCACCGGTTCTATCGGCATGCTTCCCTCTGCGTCACTGAATTCCGACAAGCAGGGTATGTATGAGCCGTGTCACGGCTCGGCGCCGGATATTGCCGGGCAGGGCATTGCCAACCCGCTGGCTACCATCCTCAGTGCTGCAATGATGTTGCGTTACAGCCTGAATGAGGAAAAAGCTGCCCAGGCCATCGAGGCGGCGGTCAGCAAGGTACTGGACCAGGGGCTGCGTACTGCTGACATTATGTCGGAAGGCGGTCAGAAGGTATCCACCCGCGACATGGGTGAGGCGGTTCTGAACGCGCTTTAAAGCACCACTGGTTTGCTTAATCGAGACCCGACAACGGCAGGATGCAGCCGTTGCGGGATCATCCATCCTGTCCCTGCCAGCGATAACGGTAGAGGGTGGGCATAAAACGAGGTTCAAAGGTCGCACATGAAGCGAGTTGGACTTGTAGGTTGGCGTGGCATGGTGGGCTCGGTCCTCATGCAGCGCATGCGCGAAGAAAATGATTTTGCCGACATCGATCCGGTGTTTTTTACCACTTCCCAGGCAGGGAAGCCGGCCCCGGACGTAGGCAAAGACGGCGTTCCTCCATTGCAGGACGCGTTCGATATCGACATCCTCAAGGGGATGGATGTGATCGTTACCTGTCAGGGCGGCGATTACACCACCGAGGTTTACCAGAAGCTGCGTGATGCAGGCTGGGACGGTTACTGGATTGATGCGGCATCCACTCTGCGTATGGTCGATCACTCTGTGATCGTGCTGGATCCGGTTAACCGTAACGTGATCGATGCGGCCCTGGATAAGGGCGTAAAGGATTATATCGGCGGTAACTGCACCGTGAGCCTGATGATGCTGGCCCTGGGCGGCCTGCTGGAGCAGGATCTGATCGAGTGGGTGTCTCCGATGACGTACCAGGCAGCGTCCGGCTCTGGTGCCCAGAATATGCGGGAGCTGTTGAACCAGATGGGCGCGTTGAATGAGAGCGTCAAATCTGAGCTGGCTGACCCGTCTTCCGCCATCCTCGACATCGATCGCAAGGTGACTGATACCATGCGTTCCGGCGATTTCCCCACTGAGCATTTCGGTGTGCCGCTGGCGGGCAGTCTGATTCCGTTTATCGACAAGCAGCTCGATAACGGCATGAGCAAGGAAGAGTGGAAAGCGGGCGTCGAGACCAACAAGATTCTTGGTCGGAGTGACAACCCGATCCCTATCGATGGTATCTGCGTGCGCATTGGCGCCATGCGTTCCCATAGTCAGGCGCTGACCATCAAGCTGAAGAAAGACCTGTCAGTTTCCGAAATTGAAGGCATTCTGGCCAAGGCCAACGACTGGGTGAAAGTTATTCCCAACGATCGCGATGCCACCATGCAGGAACTCACTCCGGCCAAGGTCACTGGCACACTGAGCATTCCGATTGGTCGAATTCGCAAGTTGTCCATGGGGCCGGAATACATTTCCGCTTTCACGGTGGGTGACCAGTTGCTGTGGGGTGCTGCAGAACCGCTGCGTCGGATGCTGCGAATCCTTCAGGAACGTTAAAAAGTGTTACACAGCGGTAATTAATGCCAACTGTGTCCGGTTTTTTGCAAGCCGGTCAGGGGCGGAGGCTGATTTCAGCGTCCGCCCCTGTTATTTTCAAGGGCGCTAAGGAGTTCCGCCCGATAGATAAAAAAACGGTGCAAGGATTGCAGCTGATTGATTGATAAAACGGGTTTTATCAACAATACTTGCCAAACCGAACGGTATAATTGCGATATAAAAACGAGAAATAACAAGGCGAAAGTCATCCAACCTCGTCCGATTCTGTTGAGATACGGCAGTAAAGAATAACGGAGACTGGAAAGGAATAAGCATGAAGGTACGCAAGCTTGCGGTTGCCCTGGCGCTGGCGGGAGGGCTCGGCTCTGGAATGGCTCAGGCGCTTGGACTTGGAGAAATTGAGCTCCAGTCCTGGCTGAACGAGCCACTGGATGCAGAAATATCACTGAATCAGAGTCGCGGTGTTGATCCCGGTGAAGTGTTCGTCAATGTGGCACCGGAGGCCGCCTATGAGCGCGTCGGCCTGGACCGCCACCAGTTTCTGAGTCAATTAAGGTTTGAAGTGGTTACCGGGACGGATGGCAATCTGGCCATCAATGTTTCCTCCCGGGCGCCGGTACGCGAGCCGTATCTGAATTTCCTCCTCGAGCTGACCTGGCCCAATGGTCGCCTGATGCGGGAATATGCCGTGCTGGTCGATCCTCCGGTTTACGCCGAGGAATCTGGTATTGAGGAGCAAGTCAGTGCTCCGGCCACGACAGCCACCAGACAGCAGCCGGCGCGCAGCCAGGAATCTGTCCGCCGCCAGGCGGCAGCAGAAGGCTCCGTGTCGCGTGGCTATCAGGCAGATACGTTTGGTCCGACAGGGCCATCCGACACACTCTGGACCATTGCCCAGCAGGTACGTCCGGATGGTTCGGTTTCCATGCAGCAGGTTATGCTCGCGATTCAGGATCAGAATCCTAACGCGTTCATTGGCGGGAATATTAACCGCCTGAAGCGTGGTGAGGTGTTGCGGATTCCCTCTCTGGATCAGATTCGGAGCCGTAGCCGCGCTGAAGCCAATCGGGTAGTTGCACAGCAGAACCAGGAATTCCAGTCTCCGAGAACCGTTGATGCAACGGATACCGCCCAGGCTGCGGCAGGACAGGGTGCTACTCAGGCGGCAGCGGGTGATGAGTTGCGCCTGCTGGTTGCCGATGAATCGGAATCCCGGTCTACCGAAGACGGTGGTTCTGCCGGTGGTGACGGCGATCTGCCGGGCGGTGTTGATGCCGGTTCCGCAGTTGCGATGGAAGAGCTGGAGGCCGCAAAACGCGAAAATGACGAACTCAATACCCGTGTCCAGGATCTACAGGACCAGGTTGAGACCCTGCAGCGGTTGCTGGAACTGAAGAACAGCCAGCTTGCGGATATGCAGGGTATGGTGTCGGAAGAAGAGTCTCCAGCTCCGACCGATACTGCTGAGACAGAGTCTGACGTTGAACCGGCGACAACACCAGTAGAAGGTGATCTGGGTGCCGGCACCGGTGAAGATCCGTTCGGTGGTGGTCAGGCCGATGAAGTCCTTGAAGGTGAAACGGCCGACACACCGATGGCGGAAGAAGATAGCGCCATGGTCCCGGACGAAGCCGATATTGCAGGTGAAGAACCGTTTGGTGGTGATGTCGAAGGGGGTGCTGCTGATGAGGTGGTGGCAGAGCAGCCTGCCGTTACCGAGCAGGAATCTCCATCTGAATCCGAGCCCGCGGCCGTCCCGCAGACCCAGCAGCCAAAGCCGCTGCAACCAGTAACGGCGCCTGAAAAGGCATTTCCGGGTAACATTATTGACGGTATTCTGAACAATCCGATGTATCAGATTGCCCTCGGTGGTGGTCTTATCCTTCTGCTTCTGTTGTTGTTGCTCGTGGCACGACGCAATGCCAATCGCGAAAAAGAATTCTACGACCAGTTGAACAGTGATGAAGGCGAAGGCGGTGATTCGTTCGACCTCAGTCTCGAAGATGAGGATGAGGCAGAAGCGGAAGCCGGTGATGCCATTGCCGAAGCAGAAACCTATGTTGCTTACGGTCGTCACGATCAGGCAGCCCAGGTGCTCGAGAACGCCATTTCACGTGAGCCCAGCCGTACTGATCTGCGCCTGAAGCTGTTGTCTGTGTATGCGGACAATCAGGACCGCGACGCGTTTGAAAAGCAGTACCGTGAAGTTGAAGCGCTGGATGATGAGGCAGCTATCCAGGAAGCTGAATCCCTCCGGGAGCGCCTTGCTGAAGCTGAAGCGATGCCCAGCATCGACGACCTTGAATCCCAACTGCGCTCGGATTCGTTCGGCAGTCAGCCAGAGCAAGAGCCGGCCACCGAGCATGCTTCGGATGACTGGGATATCTCTGACGAGCTGAAAGCTGACGAATTTGAAGCCACTTCAGAGCCCGCTGATGAAAACGAGTTCGGTGAGCTGGAGTCCGATGTCAGCAAAGAATCCGATGGCCGGGATGACATGATTGAGTACGATCTGTCCGGCATTGGTGAAGAACCGGAGTCTGAAGACGAGTCCGCCACCGAAACTGATTACGCTTCACTTGATCTGGATTCCGGTCTGGATGAGGCAACCGGGACTTCCGAATCCAAAGAAGAGGACTTCAGTCTGGATTTCGAGTCGGCCTTTGAAGACGACGCACTCGCCGGTTCAGATGAGCCCTCCTTGGAAACCGATGAAGCGGAGCCGGTTGAGGCGGATCAGTCTGGTACCGTTTCGGATCAGGAAGACGATCTTGAGCTGGGCTTCGATCTTGATGACGACCTTGAGCCGACGGAAGAAGAGCCAGTTAAGCAGGAAGACACCGAGGTATCGGATCTGGACCTGGAGTCTGATTCGCTTGACGAGTCCTTCCTGGACGAGCTTGATGCGGAGCTGGATAAGGTTGCCGGCGAGGACGATGAGCCTTCTGAACTGGAGCTTGGAGAATCCGATCTGGATGACCTGGAACTGGATGTATCTGATGAAGATCTCGCGCTGATGGAAGAGTTCTCTGATAACGGAGAACCTGCTGGTCCTCAGGAAGACGAACCATCCCTGGAAGATGAGCTTGGGCTGGAAGATGCACTCAGCGAATCCGAGGCTGATGAGCCGGGCGTTGACCAGCAGAATCCGGAAGAGCTGGCGGAGCAGACAGAAGAGGTTGCTGAGGCCGAACCGGCTCCTGAAGAGCTGGAGGACGAAGTCGTGCCGGTGGCGTCAGACTCTCTGGACGAAAGCTCCACTCGTAGTGATAGCGGATTGGATATTGATGAGAGCGCTCTGGACGACGAGGATGACTTTGACTTCCTCGCCGGTACTGACGAAGCTGCCACCAAACTTGATCTGGCACGGGCCTACATCGAAATGGGTGACAGCGACGGTGCCAGGGATATTCTGGAGGAAGTTGCTCTTGAGGGTAACGAAGAACAGAAGGCAGAAGCACAAGAGCTTCTTAAAAATCTCTCCTGATTCGTTATAATCAACTAACCGCGGCAAGCGCCGGCCATTGAGCCGGCGTTTTGCTTTTTCAGTGGACAGCAATCGGGTCAGCACTTGTTCCTCACGCCTCAGCCTCTCACCACAGATAACGCCATTGGTAATGGACGGGTTGCCATCATCTTTGAGTACGACGGTCAGGCCTTTCATGGCTGGCAATTGCAGAAGAGTGGCGTGCGTTCGGTGGAGGCAGAACTTTCCCGGGCCGCGGCCCGCGTTGCCGACCATCCGGTCGACCTGGTGTGTGCAGGCCGCACCGACGCCGGCGTGCATGCCAGTTTTCAGGTAGCCCATTTTGACACGCCATCGGTTCGAAACCTTCGTTCCTGGGTCATGGGAATGAACACGGCATTACCTGATGACATTTCTGTGCACTGGGCAGGGAACGGTCAGGGCGATTTTCACGCCAGGTTTTCCGCGATTTACCGACGTTACCGGTATGTGATCTACAATCATCCGGTGCGCCCGGGGATCCAGCGTGGACAGGTGTCCTGGACATTTCGTCCGTTGGATGCCGAAAGAATGCATTGTGCAGCCCAGGCACTGGTCGGCGAGCATGACTTCTCCTCATTTCGCGCTGCCGGTTGCCAGTCCCGGACTCCGGTTCGGTTTCTGGAGCAGATTTCGGTAACCCGATGCGGAGAGTTTATCGTAATAGATGTGCAGGCCAACGCCTTTCTTCATCATATGGTACGCAATATTGCCGGTGCCTTGATGGCGGTTGGTAATGGTCAGCAGCCTGAAGGCTGGATTGGTGATATTCTGGAACGCCGTGATCGCAAACTTGCCGGTGTGACCGCCCCTCCTTACGGGCTCTACCTGGTGGATGTCGGTTATCCTGAGTCCTTCGGGATTCCCAAGGCATTGTGTGGACCGGCGTTCGTTACTCCCTGGTTTGACCCGGCCAGCAACGCGCCGATCACACCAACTCACATACACCCGAAACAGGGAAAGGCTCCTGCATGACAGCCCGCGTAAAAATATGTGGCCTGACGCGCCCGCAGGATGTGGAAGCCGGGGTAGCCTGTGGCGCCGATGCCATAGGTCTGGTGTTTTATGCGCCGAGCCCTAGAGCGGTCGATCTGGAGCAGGCCCGAATCCTGGCCGCCAAGGTTCCTGCGTTCGTGGCGGTTACTGGACTGTTCGTGAATCCTGAGCGGGATTATGTCGAAGCAGTTCTGGATGCTGTGCCACTGGATCTGCTGCAGTTCCATGGCGATGAGAGTCCGGAGTTCTGCCAGTCTTTTGGCCGACGCTGGATCAAGGCCGTCAGGGTGCGTGAGCCCGGACAGATCGAACAGGCGTTTGCCGATTATCATCAGGCTTCCGGTTTGTTGGTGGACGCCTGGGATCCAAACCGCTATGGCGGTACCGGCCAGTCGTTCAACTGGTCACTGATTCCTGAAAGCAGGCCCTTGCCCCTGATATTGGCCGGTGGGTTGTCATCTGATAACGTAGCCCGCGCGATTGAGCAGGTACGCCCCTGGGCTGTTGACGTCAGCGGTGGGGTGGAAGAGAGCAAGGGTAAGAAAGACACCACCAAATTGTCTCAATTTTTCAAAGAGGTTCACCGTGTCTGTAAAACTGACTGAAGAAATGTTGAAGGCGCTTCCTGATGCGAGAGGTCACTTCGGTGCCTTTGGTGGACGGTTTGTTTCAGAAACCCTGATGGATTCTCTGATGACCCTGGAAAAGGAGTACCTTCGGTTGAAGGAGGATCCGGAATTCCAGGCGACTTTTGATAATGACCTCGCCGATTATGTTGGCCGTCCCAGCCCGCTGTATTTCGCAGAGCGCCTGACTCGGGAAGCCGGTGGCGCACAAATCTGGCTCAAGCGCGAAGACCTCAACCACACCGGTGCCCATAAGGTGAATAACACCATTGGCCAGGCCCTGCTGGCCAGTTTTCTGGGCAAGAAGCGCATCATTGCAGAAACTGGCGCCGGTCAACATGGTGTAGCCACCGCCACGGTTTGTGCCCGTCTGGGCCTTGAATGTCACGTATTCATGGGGGCAGAAGACGTCAAGCGTCAGTCCCTGAACGTGTACCGCATGAAACTGCTGGGCGCGACCGTCCATGCCGTTCAGAGCGGTACGAAAACCCTTAAGGATGCCATGAATGATGCCATGCGCGACTGGGTCGCGAATGTGGATGATACTTTCTACATCATCGGCACTGTGGCAGGGCCGCATCCCTATCCTTTACTGGTGCGTGATTTCCAGTCGGTGATTGGGCGAGAAATCCGTAAACAGGCCATGGAAAAAGTGGGTAAACTGCCGGACGCACTGGTGGCCTGCGTCGGTGGCGGTTCTAACGCCATTGGTATGTTCTATCCGTTCCTGGCGGATGAGTCCGTGGAGCTTTATGGTGTTGAAGCCGGTGGTCTGGGGATTGAAACCGGACAACATGCGGCGCCGCTTTGTGCCGGTCGCCCCGGAGTGCTGCATGGTAACCGGACCTACCTGATGGAAGATGAGAATGGCCAGATCGCCGGAACACATTCCGTTAGTGCTGGTCTGGACTATCCCGGAGTGGGGCCCGAACATGCCTGGTTGAAAGACATTGGTCGAGCCAATTATGTGTCAGTGACTGATGACGAGGCCCTGGATGGCTTCCGTAAACTGACACGCGTGGAAGGGATTATGCCGGCGCTGGAAACCGCGCACGCCGTGGCTTATGGCGTGAAGCTGGCCGCAACCATGGACAAGGACCAAATGCTGGTGATCAACATCTCCGGTCGCGGCGACAAGGATATTCACACCATTGCCCAGCTTGATGGCATTGAGATCTGAAGGTATCAGGAGCAGGCATGAGCCGAATTGAAGGCGTATTGAAAGCATTGAAAGAGCAGGGCCGCAAGGCGCTGATTCCCTATATTACAGCGGGCGATCCACATCCGGATCAGACGGTCAGCCTGATGCATACCCTGGTCTCTGCCGGTGCTGATATTATCGAGCTGGGCGTGCCGTTCTCGGACCCGATGGCTGATGGTCCGGTGATTCAGCTGGCCTGTGAAAGGGCGCTCAAGCACGGTACGTCGCTGCGTCAGGTGATGGCGATGGTCAAGGAGTTCCGCAAGACCGATCCGGATACCCCGGTGGTGCTGATGGGTTATCTGAACCCGATGGAGGCCATGGGCTATGAAGCGTTTGCAGATGTGGCAGCGGACGCAGGTGTCGATGGCGTTCTGACGGTTGACCTGCCTCCCGAAGAGGCTGATCAGGTAGCACCGCTGTTTGCCGACCGCCATCTGGATCCGGTTTTCCTTTTGGCGCCGACAACCACGGATGACCGGATCAAGGCGATCAGTGAGCACTCATCCGGCTATGTGTACTATGTTTCTATCAAGGGCGTGACCGGGTCCGCAACCATTGATGTTGATGAAGTCGCGAAGAAAGTGGCCCACGTGCACGAGCTCACGGCGTTACCGGTGGGTGTGGGCTTTGGTATCAGGGATGCGGAAACTGCCGCTGCAGTAGGCAGAGTATCCGATGGTGTAATTGTTGGCAGTGTTCTGGTCGATACAATAGCCCGACATCAGACAGATCCTGACGCTTTGCGTAACGCACTGACGGATCTGCTGCACCCGATGCGCGAAGCGCTGGACAGCCTCGCTCACTGAGCGGGCATTATCCAGGCATCAAAGGACAGGACGAGAGCATGAGTAACTGGCTGGACAAAATCATGCCGAGCAAGATTCGCTCGGAATCACGGCAACGTACCGGAGTGCCGGAAGGGTTATGGAAGAAATGCCCCAAATGCGGCGCATTCCTGTACAAGCCGGAGCTCGAGAAGAACCTGGACGTTTGCCCCAAGTGTAATCACCATCTGCGGGTGTCTGCACGTCGTCGACTGGATATCTTTCTGGACAAAGACGGGCGTGAGGAGCTGGCAGCTCACCTCGAACCGTCAGATCGGCTGAAGTTCAAAGACAGCAAGCGCTACAAGGACCGACTCGCGGCGGCGCAGAAAGCGACCGGCGAAAAAGATGCGCTGATTGCCATGCGTGGCACAACCATGGGTGTCTCTTTGGTTGCCTGCGCGTTCGAGTTCAACTTCCTGGGCGGTTCGATGGGTCAGGTGGTTGGCGAGAAGTTTGTCCAGGCAGCGAATGTGGCTCTTGAGCACCGGATTCCGCTGGTCTGCTTTTCCGCCAGTGGCGGTGCCCGCATGCAGGAAGCCATCCTGTCATTGATGCAGATGGCCAAGACCGCGGCGGTGTTGGAGAAGCTCAAGCAGGAAGGCATACCATACATTTCAGTGATGACCGATCCGGTCTTTGGTGGTGTATCGGCCAGCCTCGCTATGCTGGGTGACCTCAATATTGCTGAACCTTACGCTCTGATCGGTTTCGCGGGCCCACGGGTTATCGAGCAAACCGTGCGCGAGAAACTGCCGGAAGGTTTCCAGCGCAGCGAATTTCTGCTGGAACATGGTGCGATTGATATGATTCTGCATCGTCATCAGATGCGTGAGCGCATCGCCCATCTGTTGGCCAAGTTTACTGCCCAGGAAAAGCCCGGCACCGAAGCCCCCATCGAATTTGAAGTTACTGAAAAGCCGGACGTTGATGAACCAGAAGGGCACTGAATCCTCCTCAGCCCCCGTTGGGCCTCCGGCCCTCGGGGCGTCTGTTCAAGAATGGCTGCACTGGCTCGAAGCCATTCATCCCACAGAAATAGATCTCGGCCTGGACCGGGTACTGGTGGTTCTGCGGCGGTTGTTCCCGCGCAAGCCTCAGGCTCGCATCATTACCGTGGCAGGGACCAATGGCAAAGGCACGACGGTTACGGCACTTGAGTCGATTTTGCTGGCAGCCGGCAGGAGCACCGGGGCTTATATGTCCCCCCATCTGTTCCGCTATAACGAGCGGGTTCGGATTGGTGGCCAGGAGATTTCCGATGCGACCCTGGTGACCGCCTTCGAGCGGGTGGAGGCGGCTCGCCGCGGGGTGACTCTGACCTATTTTGAATTCGGAACGCTGGCCGCTTTTGTCGCATTTGCAGACGCCGGCGTTGAGAATTGGGTGCTGGAAGTCGGGTTGGGAGGTCGCCTGGATGCAGTCAACGTGCTGGACCCGGACTACGCGGTGATCACGTCAGTAGATATCGATCATATTGGTTTTCTGGGGGATAACCGGGAAGTCATTGGTTTTGAAAAAGCGGGGATCCTCAGGCCGGGTATACCCGCCGTTTGTGCGGATCCAAATCCTCCATCCTCGGTCCTTCAACAGGCCGCGGCGCAGAAGGTGGCGCTGAAGCTCACCGGCCGTGATTATACGCTTGCTCCCGGTGCTCCCGGACAGGTTTTGCTCACTATTGGCGACGAGAAGATAGAGTTGCCAGCCAGCCCCTTGCCTGTCCAGAGTGTGGCGGCTGCGGCGGTGCTCTCCCGGCAACTCGTACCGGAGCTTTCACTGGAAAGCCTTCAGCATGCGATACATAGCGTGCGGGTTCCAGGCCGGTTTGAAACCATTCATCACGATCCGGATGTCATTATAGACGTTGGTCACAACCCCCATGCTGCTGCCTGGCTCGCTGACAACCTCCGTAGCCTTCGATGTGATGGTGATGGCCACGGGCGTATCCTGGCTGTGTACGGCGCGTTGGGAGACAAGGATGTGGAGGGTGTGGTCGGTGCCATGTCGTCCGTCGTTGATCAGTGGTACCTGGCGGGCCTGAATGTTGCCAGAGGGCTTGATTCCGACAGCCTGATGAAGCGTATCGCAAGCGTGCCATTTCGGGGAACGCCCGGCGTTTTTGATTCTGTGTCTGAGGCTCTCGCAGCGGCCATGGGCGAGGCAGTGTCCGGTGATCGGGTCGTGGTGTTCGGTTCGTTCTTCACGGTTGCTCTGGCCAGGGAAGAGCTTCTGCCGGCTTCGGAAGCGTCTTAAAGTTTGTCCATAGGCCCCTGGGAAGCTTTGAGTTCTGGCGAGTGGCCGGTTAGTATCGTGATCAAACAGGTTGTTAACGGGAGCCCTCTCAGGTGGATGGACTGAAGCAGCGGATCATTGGCGCACTGGTGCTGGTTTCACTCGCGGTTATTTTCGTGCCGATGATTTTTGACGAGCCCCATTCCCAAAGACAGTCAACCCCCATCACCATTCCCGAGGAACCTCCGTTCCCCGAAGTTGAGATGCCTGAATCTCAGTATCCGGATAACAAGACCGTCGGCGCAGAGGCACCCAGGAGTTCCGCGCCGCCCGTTAACGACGAGCCGGCGGCCGGTTTTCGGATCATCGAGGAAAACGCTGTTGCCGAGGAGGAGCCCGCCCCGGAGCCAAATTCCCAACAGGTGGAACCAGTACCGGCAGAATCCTCCGCTGAGCCGGAGCCTGCGGCGCCAGCCGAAAAACAAGATGCTGCCTCCACAGGCGCTGCAGAACCTGGCGATAAGGCCGAGTTTACGGGTTCACTTGAAGGTGCGTGGGTGGTGCAGCTTGGCAGTTTTGGTAACCAGGACAACGCCCGGCGTTTGCGGGACAAGGTTCTCGACATGGGGTACGGCGCCCACCTGCAACAGGTTGATCGCGGCGATAGCACCCTGACCCGGGTATTCAGCGGCCCGTTCGCCAACAAAGACGATGCCCAGAAAGCCAAGGCGGCCCTTGATAAAGCCTTCGGCTTGAACAGCCTGGTCACCACCGGCGACAAATAACTGGCCGTTGCCGGATTTAATCTGGCTTCGGCAGTTTGGTGTCACCCGGTTTCCTGTTAGAATCCGCCTTTCGTTTTCTCCACCGGGTTTTCCATGGAAGCGCTGATCTGGATAGACTGGGTCATCATTGCCCTCATTGCCGTCTCCACGCTTATCAGTCTGAAGCGGGGCTTCGTCCGTGAAGCGCTGTCGCTGGTTACCTGGGTTGGTGCATTTATCATCGCCCGGACGTTTCACCCCCAGATGCAATCGCTTCTGGAGTCCACGGTGGAAACACCGCTGGTGCGGTTGATTGCAGCGTTTGCCATCCTTTTCTTTGGCACCCTGATCGTTGGCGCGATCATCAACAATATGATCGGCCACCTGGTGCGTGCGACCGGCCTGTCAGCAACGGACAGGGTACTCGGCATGGGGTTTGGTCTTCTCAGAGGGGTTGTGGTTGTGATTGTCGCCATTGCCTTCACGCGCTACACGCCGCTGGCCGAGGATACCTGGTGGAGAACGTCGGTCATGATTGAACGCCTTGCTGTAGTTGAGGATTGGTCCAGGCGCACGCTCGGCGACGAATTTGCCCGCTTCCTCGGTCCGGAGCAGGGCGCTCAGACAGCCCCGGAGGCGTCCGCAGAACCTGAAGGCGTGGAACCCGCGTCTGCATCCCGTTAACATTCAGTTTTAACACTCGGAGATATATCCAGCCATGTGCGGCATTGTCGGTATCGTCAGTACTTCCAACGTCAATCAGCTTCTTTATGATGCACTGACTGTTCTTCAGCACCGTGGCCAGGATGCGGCGGGTATTGTTACCTTCCAGGACAACCGATTCTTTTTACGTAAAGACAATGGACTGGTGCGGGATGTTTTCCATACTCGCCATATGCGCCGGTTGGTGGGTAACGTGGGCATCGGGCATGTGCGTTATCCCACGGCGGGTAGCTCAAGTTCAGCGGAGGCCCAGCCTTTCTATGTGAACAGCCCCTACGGCATTACCCTGGCGCACAACGGCAACCTGACCAATGCCGATGAGCTGAGCAGCGATCTGTTCCGAACCGATCTGCGCCACATCAACACCAACTCGGATTCTGAAGTTCTGCTGAACGTGTTCGCCCACGAACTGCAGAAGCTGGGTAAGCTGAACCCCACCAAGGACGAGATCTTTTCCGCTGTGCGCGCAGTGCACAAGCGTTGCAAAGGTGCCTATGCTGTTATCGCCATGATCACCGGTTATGGCATCGTCGGTTTCCGGGACCCGAACGGTATCAGGCCCGCCTGCTACGGTGTCCGGGAAAATGAAGAGGGCCAGAATGAATACATGATCGCGTCGGAAAGCGTCGCCCTTAATGCTGCCGGTTTCAGCATCGTTCGTGACATTGCTCCGGGCGAGGCCGTCTATATTGAAACCGATGGCACCCTGTATTCAGAACAGTGCGCCGAATCACCCAAACTCTATCCGTGTATTTTCGAGCATGTCTATTTTGCCCGTCCGGACTCGATCATGGACGGCGTTTCCTGTTACAAGGCCCGGCTCCGGATGGGCGAGGTGCTGGCAGACAAGGTCCTGCGCGAGCGACCCGACCACGATATCGACGTGGTCATTCCCATTCCGGACACCAGTCGTACGTCCGCCATGCAAATGGCCCATCAGTTGGGCGTGAAGTACCGCGAAGGCTTTATCAAGAATCGATACATTGGCCGTACCTTTATCATGCCCGGCCAGAAAATGCGTAAGAAATCGGTACGCCAGAAGCTCAACCCGATTGACCTGGAATTCCGTGGCAAGAACGTCATGCTGGTAGACGATTCCATCGTACGGGGCACTACCTGTAAGGAAATTGTTCAAATGGCTCGTGATGCCGGAGCGCGCAATGTCTATTTTGCGTCAGCGGCTCCCCCCGTGCGCTATCCCAATGTGTACGGCATCGACATGCCCTCGGCCAGCGAGCTGATTGCCCACGACCGCACTGTAGAAGAAGTACGTGATCTGATCGGAGCTGACTGGTTGGTGTATCAGGATCTGGAAGACCTGATTTCCTGTGTCAACGATGTCAATGAAGACATCGACGGTTGGGAATGCTCGGTGTTCACCGGGGATTACATTACCGGCGACGTGGATGAAGCTTACCTGACCAGGCTGGAAGATCTTCGCAAGGATGAGAAGCGCTCAACCAGTCAGGTCGCGAATGACGACAACGCCATTATTGACCTGCACAATGATGAAGACTGACACCCGCAATTACGCCAGGAGACTGTCATGACGTTCGGCCGAGAAGAACACGTTTGGATTCCCGAATCGGACCTGGAAGGCATGTCGGTCGATACCCTGGCCGTGCGGGCAGGGCAGATTCGTACCGGGCAGCTCGAACACAGCGATGCAATCTTCCCGACCTCCAGCTTCGTCTATGGTAGCGCGGCCCAGGCGGCTGCCCGTTTTGGCGGTGAAGAGCCCGGTAATATCTACTCCCGGTTTACCAACCCGACGGTTCAGGCATTTGAAGCCAGAATTGCTGCCATGGAGGGGGGAGAGCGTGGTGTTGCGACTGCTTCAGGTATGGCTGCCATTCTCAGCACCTGCATGTCTCTGCTGAAGTCCGGCGACCATGTGATCTGTTCCCGAGGTGTGTTTGGGACGACCAACGTACTGTTTCAGAAGTACATGGCCCGGTTTGGCGTGGAAACCAGCTTTGTGAGCCTGACGAACACCGATGAGTGGAAGGCTGAGGTTCGCCCCGCCACCCGGATGCTGTTTTTGGAAACCCCGTCCAATCCGTTGTGTGAAGTGGCGGATCTTGCGGCCTTGTCGGCCATCGCC
>Ga0075441_10000861_pt1 | contig 15083 bp, 12 predicted proteins | sample CoawatmetaG00DNA_FD_71582 | JGI IMG/M metagenome (GOLD analysis project Ga0075441, IMG submission 71582) | Marine microbial communities from the West Antarctic Peninsula - Coastal water metaG002-DNA | ecosystem: Environmental > Aquatic > Marine > Coastal | place: Atlantic Ocean: West Antarctic...
AGAGTTAGGGTTAGGGTTAGGGTTAGGGTCAGGGTCAGGGTCAGTGCCACTGTACCTTAACCAGGGCAAACCCGACTGCTGACACAGGTCTGCTACTTCGTCGAAGCGCTGCGGGTGCCTTGGCACTAGCACCAAGGTTCCGTTGACCTGCTCAGGCAGCTGAACCCAGGCCCGCAAAAGACTCACTTCTTCACCACTACGAGTACTACCACATACCCAGCACAAACCCTCAGGCACCAAAGACCCTAAATAATCTACCTCACTGTCAGGCATCACCAAATCATATTTTAAGCTACCCAACACTGACACCGACGAGACTGGCGCACCTAGGTCTATAAACCGCTGAGCCGCGGCTTGATCTTGCACTAACAGCTGAGTCAGTTTTTGCAGCATGGGGGCAACTAACCAAGGCAAGCGAGCGTAAGCCCTTGCAGAACGAGCTGACAGGCGCCCATTGACCAAAATAGCAGGGATGTTTTTACTTGCACAATGGGCGATTAAGTTGGGCCATAGCTCAGTTTCAACTAACAAGACTGCACGCGGCTTAATGCGCCGTAACATCAACCAATTTGAAACACCAAGGTCGAACGGCAAAAAGCAGCAACTGACACGATCATTATCGGCAAACAGCTGCTGACAACGCGCTTGTCCAGTCACACTCGTGGTGGTCACCAAGACGGGGAATTTTAGCTCACTGATAATAGCGTTGATTAAAGGCGCAATGGCATTAAGTTCGCCTACGCTGGCAGCATGAACTAATACTGGTTGATGATGCTTTTTTGGTAACCAGCCATAGCGCTGCCAAAAACCACGGCGAAACTCAGCACGGCGCCAAATAAACAGCAGATGCAAAGCCACACCAAAGGGTAAGGCTAAATACGATAGACAGGTATAAACGAAGAGAGCCACGGGTACAAAAAAACCTTTTATTTGTTAAACTATTGTTAACTCTTATTCTTAGTGACGCCGACAACAATGAAGATCGTCAACCTGATATCCGGTAAAGACTTAGGCGGGCCTAAGCAGACCTTTCTACATTACAGTGACAATTTACGCCAATTAGGCCACCAAGTCACTTCTGTCATCCGCCCCAAGGCACAATTAGAAGCTTTATTAAAGCAACGCCAGCTAGACTATATACTACTAGATTACCCACGCACTCGCTTGCCACTATTAAAAACCATCGCCATTACCCGGCTTAAACAAGCTTTTGCTCAACAACAAGCCCAGCTTGTGATTGTTCACAAGCCCATTGATGCGGTACTAGCACGAGCGGCCCTGCCCCTCAACTGTAAGCTCATTTTGATTTTGCACAGCTACACCGCAGCCGGTATCAATGCCGCTGACGTGCTCATTTGTGTGTCCCCAGTACTGGCTGAGTTTGCCCGCCAGCAAGGGTATAATGGTGCCCTAGAAGTGATCCCAAACCTGGTTGAATTAAGCCCTGTCGAGCCCACCGCACGCGCACCCCACACTATCCCAGTGATTGCCACCATGGGGATCCTTCGGCGCACTAAGGGCCAAGACATTTTATTACAGGCCGCAGCTATCCTGCGTGATCGCAATATTGAATTTAAATTAGTTATTGCCGGTAAAGGTCGCTGGCATAGAAAAGTAAACAAGTGGATTCAACAACTGCACTTGGGCAGTGTCACCCAGCGCCTCGGCTGGATTAGCAACCCAGCAAGGGACGAGTTTATTGACGCTGCAGATATTTTTTGCCTACCATCGCGTAATGAAACTTTTGGCATGGTCGTAATAGAGGCTATGGCGCGCAAACGTCTTGTGGTTGCCACCCGCTGTGGTGGCCCACAAGGCATTATTGAGCATCAAACAAATGGCTTCTTGTGTGACATTGAGGCTCACAGCTTAGCGGACACATTGGCCCAAGCCATGGCGCTAAACACGGATCATTATATGGCCATGTGTGAGGCGGCCTACGTTACCACAGCATCCCACTACAGCCCCACCAAAGTGCGCCAACAAATTGCTGCCATGCTAGAGCATCACATTAATGTGCCCATTGATGAGCCCCTAAAGTAGCACTAGCAGCCATACCAGAGCACACTGTATCAAGGCTAGCAGCACCGCCGCAGATGCCACATCTTTAGCCACAGCAGACCAGTGATGACGCTCATCGCCATGGCGATTTATAGCAGCTTCGACGGCGGTATTGATTAATTCAGCAATCAGCACCACCAACAAACTCATCACCAATACAGCACTTTCTAAGCCAGTGTCTGGCCACCACAAAGCCAATGGCAACAGCACTAATAAGGCCAAACTCTCTTGCTGAAAAGCGGTTTCATTACGCCAAGCAAAGCGTAGACCTTGGCAAGAGTAGCCGAAGGCCTTAACTAGTCGACTAATGCCTTTAGGTTTATCAGTCGCCATTTAATCGCTATCCTGAGATTGAAACTGTAATTGATGCAAATGGGCATATAAACCCTGCTTAGCAATAAGCTGATGATGACTGCCCTGCTCCACCAACTGCCCTTGGTCCATGACTAAGATAACATCCGCCTGTTCAATGGTTGAAAGGCGATGGGCTATTACTAGGGTAGTGCGGCCCACCATGACTTGATCCAAGGCCGACTGAATGTGTCGCTCTGACTCTGTATCTAAGGCTGAGGTAGCCTCATCTAATACCAGCAAGGGCGCGTCCTTTAATAAGGCTCTGGCGATTGCTATGCGTTGTCGCTGCCCGCCAGACAAAAGTACGCCAGACTCGCCCACAACCGTGTGCAAACCTAAACTCATTCGATCGGTAAACTCAGTTACTCTGGCCGCCTTAGCCGCTGCGATTACCTGTTCATCGCTGGCATCGTGCATAGCTCCATAGGCAATGTTCTGGGCGATGGTGCCATTAAATAACACCACCTGCTGAGTAACTAACGCCACCTGACGACGCAAATCGAGGCGGCTTAGGTCTTGTATGTCATGCCCGTCTAACAAAACACGTCCAGCTTGGGGCTCATAGAAACGTAACAACAAATTAACTAACGTCGATTTACCACTACCAGAGCGTCCCACCAGCGCCACGACCTGCCCAGGCTCAATAACAACATTGACCTTTTGCAATAAGGGTTGCTGGTCATAACTAAAGTCTAGGTTTTCAAAAGTGACCAGACCTTTGGCTCGAGCCATCGGTTTAGTGCCCTGATCCTTTTCTGGCGCTTCATCTAGCAGAGCAAAAATACTTTGGGATGCAGCAATGCCTTGTTGCAGAATGCTGTTCACTTCGGTTATCGAGCGTAATGGCTTAGTGAGCATGCCCGAAGCGGTGATAAAAGCAATAAATTGACCCGCCGTCATGGTATTAATAATGCTTGGATGCAAGGCTAAATAAATTAAACTCGCCATAGCTACGGCGACAATCATTTGCACTAGGGGCGTTGACACAGACTCCGCCAAAGCCAATTTCATGGCTTGCTGTCGGTTATTATTACTGGCTGCCGAAAAGGCTTGCCGCTCCTGGTCTTGAGCACCAAATACGCGCACCACATCATAGCCCTTGATGGCTTCACTGGCACTAGCGGTGACCTGTCCCATACTATCCTGTAAGTTAGCACTTACATTTCTAAAGCGCTTAGATGCTTTGTTCACGACCCAGCCAATGAATGGGCCTACCGTCAAAAACACCAAGGAGAGCTGCCAGTTTAAATACACAATGTAAGCCAGCAAACCAATAATAGTTAGCCCTTCACGGACGAATATCTTAAGTGCATCGGTTGCTGCACCTGTGACTTGTTCTACGTTAAAGGTGAGTTTTGACAACAAAGACGCCGAGGTATTACGATGATAAAAGTGCGCAGGCAACACTAATAGACGATCGAATATATCTAACCTTAACTGATGAATAACCCGCCTTGCCACATAGGTGATGCCGTAATTACCTAAAAAGAAGCCTAGGCCACGCACTAGAAATATGCCTAATATGGCTGCAGGAATAATACTGCGGGCCGCACCGTCAGCATTTTCCACACTATCGACCATGTATTCCATTAAACTAGCAAAAGCTGGCTGAGTGAGCGCAAAAAGCACAAACCCAACAACGCTCACAATAAAGACTAAGCCGTGCTGCAATACGTAGCCCAATAAGCGCTTGTAGGCAGTCCATGGGTCTAGCGTTGACTGAGGGCTATGGCTTGTCTCTGGCCCTACGGGCTTGCTCATTTATTGTCCTTACATTAAATAGGTCGCTAGTTTCTCTAGCTGGTATCACTAGCTCAGTGTAAACTAACACTTCGTTATCAATTGAATTAGCAGCCTAAGTCGCTAACTTACCCCTTAATCCCACTCGAATTCTATATGCTATCCGACAAACCTGCGTTAACCAAATTTTACGCTATTAAATATTGGCCCATTTGGATCGGCTTGAGCTGCCTGCGCATCATCATCATGCTACCTTGGGCATGGCGCATGAGTCTAGGTCGAGGCATTGGCTGGCTATTATATCAGCTATCTGCCCGCAGAAGATTCATTACCGAAACCAATATTGCCCTCTGCTTTAGCCACTTAACAACCTCAGAAAAACGCTACATGGTGCGCCAAATTTTTGCCGACAATGGTATCGGGATTGTTGAGACCGCCATGGCTTGGTGGAGTGCCCGGGGTGCCCTAAATCGTCGGGCATCCATCGAGGGTGGAAAGTTAATCAAACAAGCACAAGCACAGGGTCGCGGTGTTATATTGGTTGGCGCCCATTACACCAGCCTTGACTTAGGTGGCATATTATTAGCTCCTAGTTTCCCCTACTATGCCACCTACCAGCGCCATGGTAATGCGTTAATGGATAGCATCATTCGCCGGGGACGACTAAACCATTTACCTGGCATAGTAGAGCGAGAAGACATTCGCCAGGTCATGCGCTTACTTAAACAAGGTGAGATCGTTTGGCTAGCACCAGATCAAGACGTAGGGCCAGAGCGCTCGGTATTTGCACCTTTTTTTGGCATCCAAGCCGCCACTACACCCATTGTTAGTCGCTTAGCTGCGGCGACAGGCGCAAAAGTGCTGCAGTTTAGCCACCATCGCACCCATCAAAACCAACGTTACTCCCTGACTATATCAGACAGCCTTTCTAGCATTCCTAGTGGCGACCTGGCAGCGGATGCGGCCAAGCTGAACGCGGCTATTGAGGCTAAGGTGCGGCTAAAACCGAGTCAATATTTATGGTTACACCGGCGTTTTAAAACGCGCCCAAGTAATAGCCGTGAGATTTATCAAGAGCTCAATAAAAAACCCAATAAGGACGCTCAACAAAGACGCTAACAAAGACGCTTAACAAAAGCGCCTAAAAAAGGCGCCTAAAAAGCACCCTTAAGACACCATTATCGTAGCCCAGATGGCCATGACTTTTTGACGCTGCTCACGCAAATCATGGTTCGACACTTTGCCAGTTTGATTTTGTAAGGTAAGGCGGTGCTCAACGGCTCGCATTACTTGGTAGGCCTCACGCAAATCTTGCGCCTGAGACACAGACAAAATAGCCTCTGCTTCAAAACCGTCTAATATACGGATATTGTCGGTGTAGGTCAGTAACTGTGGGCACCGATGGGCGTAGGCAAGTACGCCATACTGAACCATAAACTCAATATCAACGATACCCCCCTCATCATGCTTTAGATGAAACTGGGCAGTCAGTCCATCTGCATCTGGCTTACTGGCCATCTGTTGGCGCATTTTTTGGCGCATACCAATGACTTCTTGTTTTAATTCAGCGCTCGGTCTAGCTTGGCACAGCACCTGTTTTCGCACGGCTATAAAAGCCTTCGATAGTTTTTCACTCCCGGCAATAGGCCGCGCCCTCACAAGGGCTTGATGCTCCCATGTCCAAGCCTCATTAAGCTGGTATTGAGTAAAGGCTGACAGCGTCGACACTAACAAGCCTTTAGCGCCATCAGGCCTGAGCCGCATATCCACTTCAAACAACTGGCCAGCCGCAGTCACGGTATTTAAATAGTGGATCATGCGTTGACCAAGGCGGGTAAAAAATACACCATTGGCGATGGGTTTAGCCCCATCAGTTTCAGTTTGAGAGGGCATGTCGTAAATAAACACCAAGTCTAAATCGGAGCCGTAACTCAATTCCCAACCCCCTACTTTGCCATAGCCCACAACAATAAAGTCATCACTAGGGCCCTGCTCATTTTGTGGGTTGCCGTGGCGCTTACTGACCTCACGCCACGCCAAGCTTTTAACTTGCCCAACCACAGCTTCTGCCACATAGGTCAGCTGATCACTCACCTTCATTAGCGGCAAACGCCCCGTCACTTCTTGTGCGGCAATACGCAATAAATGCGCATGTTTAAAGTGCCTAAGGGCCTCCATTACCTGCTCAGTATCATCTTCTGGCAAACGCAAAAGGTTTTGCTCTAATTCTTGCTTTAGTTCAGCTGCATCGGGCACGTTAAACAAACTGTGCACATCCAACAGCTCATCGAGCAGGGAGGGCTGACGCGCCAAAAAGTCGGCAAACCATGAACTGGCATCACACAACTCAATCAATAATTTCAAAGCCAAGGGGTTTTCTTGCAGTAATACTAAGTACACAGAGCGCCTTAAAACCGCCTCAATCAGCACCAGCACCCGTGATAAGGTCAGTTCTGGATCGCTCTGCTGTGCGGTTATTGTTAAAATCTTGGGCATTAATTGCCCTAAGCGCTCTTGTGCTACTGGCTGCATGGTTTGTGCCGGCCAACTTTGGTGTAAGGCCCACAAATGCTGCAACACATGGTCGGCATCAGAAAATCCTGCTTGGGTTAACATGGCTTGCCACTCTGGAAGCAGGAGCAGCTCATCAGTTTGCTGAGCACTATGAGAAATTTCGGCCCAAAGTTGGTCTAACTGGCCATCAAGCCCCATGGCTTCACTGCCTTCTTCTAATGCAATGACCAATTTAAACTGTTGATGAATAACATCCCTAGTGGTATTAATGTGCGCTTGCAAGTTGCCCCAAGAAGAAAATCCTAGGGCAGATGCCAGCCTTACTTGCTCCAACTCTTGGCTCGGTAAGTCTTGGGTTTGTTTGTCATTAACGGCCTGCAAGGCGTGCTCTACATCGCGCAAAAACCAATAGCCTAAGCGTAACTTTTCCACCTCAGCCGAGTCTAGACCAGCCGTCTCAGGCAGGATATCTAACACCGCCATTAAACTACTGGTTTGTAACCTAATGTCTCGCCCACCTCGAATTAACTGAAAAGCTTGAGCAATAAATTCGACCTCTCGAATACCGCCCGTGCCCAACTTAACGTTTTGCTGTAAACCCCGGCGACGCACTTCGCTGGCAATCATTTTTTTGAGGCTGCGTAAGGATTCAATGGCACTATAATCTAAGTACCTGCGGTAGACGAAGGGACGCAATAGTTCTAATAGCTGCTGACCTTGGGATTGGTTTCCAGCAATCACTCTCGCCTTAATAAATGCATACCTTTCCCATTCACGCCCTTGTTGTTGGTAATAGATTTCCATGGCGTCAAAACTCAAAGACAAAGCACCACTGGCACCATAGGGCCGCAGGCGCATATCCACCCGAAACACAAAACCTTCAGCGGTGACCGCATCAATGGCCTGAATCAAGCGCTGCCCTAGACGAATAAAAAACTGCTGATTATCCACACAACGTCGACCACCTTGGGTTTCTCCACCAGCGGGAAAACTAAATATTAGGTCGATATCAGACGACAAATTGAGTTCCTTACCACCCAGCTTACCCATGCCTAACACCACCAATTCCTGAGGCTGTCCCTCATAACTAGTGGGCTGCCCCCACTGGCTAATACTGTCGTTATGCAGCCACTTTAAAGCCACGTCAACACACACATCAGCTAAATTAGACAGCTCCTCAACCAACTGTTGGCTAGTGCCTAAGCCACAGCGATTGCGCCAAATCAGGCGCACCTGATGGGTTTTTCTAAACTGCCTTAGGCATTGGTGCAATTGAATTTCATTGGCAACATCAGTCATTTTTTGGGTTAGTGACAGATGTAATTGAGGTTTAGAAAAAACCGCTGTGAGGGCATCATGGTCGAGTAATGAAGGCTTAAGCAAAAACAGTTGTGCTGAAAATGGGCTTGCTGCGATCACCTCAATGAGCTGTCGCTGCGGCTCAGCCTGCTGCCATTGGGTGGGGAAAGTCAAGTTTGTCAACAGGTCAAAGCACTGCAGAACTTCGTCTTGCAGTGCGCTGGGCAGGGCGTCGATGAGGTGCTGATTTGCAGGCGCCACAACAATGGCCATAAACATTACTCCCAAAATAACCGTCAGGGCGCCAATCACAGTGAACTAATCACAGCCAAGTGATGGCTAACCTATTATTACGGTGTCACATAAAACCTAGACCCTAACGGAAAAATTCACTTATAATCAAGTATTAGATTAATTTTTATGCCCTTAATTAGCCTGCCACAAAAGAACCTATGACAGAATTACACAAGGAAACGGCCACGTGACCTCAACTAATGATCTACAAGTCTCAAGGTTACAAGAAAGTCTGAAGGATGCGAAAGATATTGCATTGACGGCCTTGCGTGCTAATGGCGAACTCGGCGTCGTTATCAACTTTCTAGAAAAGAGTTTTTCTTGCAAAACTCATGTGGCGGTGGGGCAACAAATATTTAAAGCCATGCGCACCTTTGGTTTGTCGTCGGCAGTTCAAGTTAGGGTTGATGCGGGCGCAATCAATATTTGTGACCAAGAGTTTAACGGCCAAGCACAAGAATTTCAGTTTCTGAGTCGTTTAAAAGACAAGGGCCGTGTGTTTGACTTTGGCGAACACACCATTATTAACTATACGCACGTTAGCTTAATTGTGCGCAATATGCCCCTCGACCAACCAGAACGACACGGTCGCATCAAAGATAATTTGGCGGTTTTGCTAAACGGTGCAGAGGCCCGTATTAATGCCATTGAGGCTAGCGCTGAGGCCGATCGTATTAAATCTGAATTCTTAGCCAATATGTCACACGAATTACGTACCCCAATGCATGCCATTTTAAGTTTTTCTAACATGGGTCACTCACGCTTGCACAAAGTGGAGCTAGAAAAACTAGGCCATTATTTTGACCGTATTAGATCCAGCGGTAATCGCTTACTGTTGCTGTTAAATGATGTGCTCAACTTATCCAAATTGGAATCTGGAAAAATGGAGTTCAGCATGCAGCGTGGCAACCTAGTGGATATTATTCAGCGTGCAACTCAAGAGGTAGAAACCCTGATGAGTGATCGTGAGTTAACCGTTGTTATTGAACCTACCGACCTCAACACGACCACTTATTTTGATGAGGAAAAGATTCTTCAAGTGCTTATTAATTTACTTTCCAATGCCATCAAGTTCACCCCTGTGGGTAGGCAAATCACTATTTTCTTTGACCCTGTGGTCACGGCCCAACCCAAAACATCAACCCCACAAAAAGACCTACTGACTGTAGTCGTCGATGACCAAGGCATTGGGATTCCTCAAGCCGAAGAAGATACTATTTTTGACAAGTTTATTCAAAGTAGTATTACCAACACAGGCGCAGGTGGCACTGGCTTAGGTTTATCCATCGTTAAAGAGATTATTAATGCTCATAATGGCTACATTGCCGCTTCTGGCAATGCCGATGGTGGCGCTCGCTTCCGCTTTAGTTTACCGCTACTTACTCAGCAAAATGTTGAAATTAATCCTGACGAAGAACCTGAGGTCGACTTTTTCTAAATAAGGCCTGCTTGTGTGATTGACACAAGGGCCGCAGCGCGGCTTAATAGTACCTTTCCAACCCCACCACAACCATAGGTAATTAAAGTGATCGAAACCAATCAGCAATACGTGAACTGGTTCCGTCACTCTGCGCCTTATATTAATGCCCATCGTGGGCGTACGTTTGTCATTTATTTGCCCGGCGAAGCCTTGGCCCATGACAACTTTGCCCATACAGTGCATGACATCAATCTGCTCAACAGTCTAGGCGTTAAGCTGGTTTTGGTGCATGGTAGCCGCCCACAGATTCAAAAAACGTGTAGCAAATCGGGCATCGAAAGCCAGTTTCATAACGGTTTACGCATTACTGATTTAGATCAACTGGCTTTAGTTCAGGCCACAGTCGGCCGTCAAGCCATGCAATTAGAAGCGCGCTTTTCTATGGGATTGGCAAATTCACCCATGCAAGGTTCTCGCATTCGCACCAGCCGCGGCAACTTTATTACGGCCCGTCCCATTGGCGTGAAAAACGGCGTTGATTTTGCCTATACGGGTGAAGTGAGGCGAGTCGATTCAGAGGCCATAGGCAAGCAACTTGATGAGGGTAATCTGGTACTCATTTCGTGCTTAGGTTATTCGCCTACGGGAGAAACATTTAACCTAGCGGCATCACAAGTCGCAGGCCGTGTTGCGGCCAGTCTGCAAGCAGACAAACTCATTGTTTTTGGGGCTGACAAAGGCATTAGTAACTCTCGTGGAGAGCAGGTTATTGAGTTACTCACCCGAGCAGGTCACCGCTTAGTTCACCAACATCAAAGCAGTGGCGATAGTTGGACTGATTTATCCATGCATATCGATGTCCTGTCCAAAGCCTGTGATGCCGGCGTCTCTCGGGGCCACCTGCTCAGCTACCAAGAAGATGGCGCCTTACTCAGCGAACTGTTTAGCCGCGATGGCTCAGGCACCATGGTCATCAAAGAAAGCTACGAACAAGTTCGGAACGCCTGCATTGATGATGTTGGGGGTATTTTGCATCTCATTCGCCCCTTAGAAGATGATGGCGTGTTAGTGCGTCGTTCACGTGAATTGCTAGAATCTGAAATTCATTACTTTAGTGTGATAGAAAGAGACGGTGCTATTATTGGCTGTGCCGCACTCTATCCCTTCGAAGATGCACGCCAAGGAGAACTGGCCTGTATGGCCATTGATTCCAACTACCGTGGTGGTGACCGTGGCCAAGTGTTATTGCGTCATATCGAAAAACAATCGAGTCATATGGGGCTACAAACCCTATTTGTGCTCACCACAGCTTCTTCTCACTGGTTTATAGAAAACGGTTTTGTGGCAGCCGACTTAGCTGAGCTGCCTACTAGTAGACAGTCTTTATATAACTTCCAACGCAGCTCAAAAGTGTTTAGTAAAGAATTGCTATAACCTCATTTAACAAGATTAATTAAAGCCCACCAGCTGAAGGCTATGTGCGGTCTAACACTAAGTAGCTAAAATTGAATGGGTTGGGCTGTTTAGCTAAAATGTCCTCGCGACCCGTTTCATGCCATGAGGTGGTGTCTAAAGCAGGAAAATAAGCATCCCCTTCAACGTGACCATGCACCCGTGTAAGGTATACACGATCAGCTAACTCTAGCGCTTCTGCATAAATTTGTGCACCACCAATTACCATCACTTCTTTAACACCATTAATGAGGTTAATGCTCTCACCTAAAATAATGGCTTCATCGAGGCTTGAGACCAGTTTAATGCCCTCAGCAGAGTAGTCTTTTTGACGGCTTATGACGATATTATCCCGCCCCGGCAAAGGCTTACCAATCGATTCAAAGGTTTTGCGCCCCATGATTACAGGCTTACCTAAAGTCATGGCTTTAAAATACTGCAAGTCCCCCGGTAAATACCAAGGCAATTGGTTGTTACGACCGATGACATTATTTTCTGAAGCGGCCACAATTAAAGCAATAGTCATACGGCAACAGCCCCTTTTATGTGTGCATGAGCTTCATAGTTGCGCAATTCAAAGTCGTCAAACTTAAACCCAAAAATATCCTTCACTGCAGGGTTAATGTGCATTTGTGGTAAGGCCATAGGATCGCGAGACAACTGCAAATCAACCTGTTCCAAATGGTTAGAGTAAAGGTGCGCATCACCTAAAGTATGCACAAAATCCCCAGCCTCTAGGCCACACACCTGGGCCACCATCATGGTCAATAAAGCGTAACTTGCAATATTAAACGGCACCCCTAAAAAGATATCTGCACTGCGCTGATACAACTGACAAGACAATTTGCCATTGGCTACGTAAAACTGAAACATCATGTGGCATGGAGGCAACGCCATGTGTTCTACATCGGCCACATTCCATGCACTCACAATGAGCCGTCGTGAATCTGGGTTATTTTTTATCTGACTGATGAGTTGCTCAATTTGATCTATATGACCACCGTCTGGCTTTGGCCATGAGCGCCACTGGGATCCATAAACAGGACCCAGGTCACCATTTTCATCAGCCCATTCATCCCAGATGCGGACGCCATTTTGAGTTAAATATTGGGTGTTTGTAGAGCCCTGTAAAAACCATAGCAGCTCATGAATAATAGACTTAAGGTGCAACTTTTTAGTGGTCAAAACAGGAAAACCTTGAGCCAAATCAAAGCGCATTTGGTAGCCAAATAGGCTCAGGGTACCGGTGCCAGTGCGATCTTCCTTTGGCACACCAGAAGCGCGCACTTGGCGCATTAATTGAAGATACTGCTGCATATACAACGACCATACTAAAAAATGAAAGACAGGCTATTTTAACCTTTAATGGGCGCCTTGCGCACTAACAAATACAGCCCCAGAGCAATCATAGGCAAAGACAATAGCTGCCCCTGCGTCATCCAATCGAAGGCCACATAGTTTAAATGTGAATCGGGCTGGCGCGCAAACTCAACCACGAAACGCTGCAAGCCGTAGCCTAACAAAAATAAACCTGAAACACGCAAGGCTGCTCTAGGTCTGGCCGAATAAACCCAAACCACAGTGAACAGAAGCACGCCTTCTAAGGCCATTTGGTAGAGTTGCGAAGGGTGTCTTGCTAATGCGTCTACGTGGGGGAACACCATACCCCAGGGTAGGTCTGTAGGACGACCCCAAAGTTCACCACCAATAAAATTACCTAAGCGACCTGCACCTAAACCAATAGGCCCAATGGGGGTTACAAAGTCCAACACCTGGTGAAATTGAAACTGATATTTACGAGCAAACCAAATGACGCCAGCAATCACTCCTAGTAAGCCGCCATGAAAAGACATGCCGCCTTCCCACACGCGCAACAACATCATAGGCTGAGCTAAAAACGCCTCAAATTGATAAAATAAGATATACCCCATGCGGCCCCCTAGCACGGCACCCAAGGCACCTAAGAAGACTAGGTCACTGACTTGATCTTTGGTAAATCCAGCTGCTGCGGCGCGGCGATTACCTAGCCACAAAGCCGATGCAAAGGCGACCAAATACATCACCCCATACCAATGGATCGCCAGCGGGCCTAGGTGAATTAATACGGGATCAATATTGGGAAAGATGAGCATAATTGTCCTTAATACCAGATACTGATTAACATACGTAAACCCACTAACAATAGCATCCATGCAAATAAACGTTTGAGCATGTGCGCCGATAGCCGATGGGCAATTTTGGCACCATAATTGGCAGCCACAAAACTGGTCGACACTAGACCCAACAAAGCTGGCAAATAGATGTAGCCAAAACTGTATGCCGGTAACAGAGGGTTACCCCAACCTAGAGCGGCATTGGATGCCGCACCGGCCATGGCAATGGCAAACCCACAAGCGCTAGCCGTGGCTACAGCCTTTTGCATGACCAACTGACGGTTCGACAACCAGGTGACCAAGAGGTTGCCGCCGCCAATCCCGAACAGGGCTGAAACCCAACCAATAAAAACCCCCGCTGCACCCAAACCCATATTACCCGGCAACCGCAACTGGCCAGTGCTAGCGTGCGTAAGCATCATTCTTAAGCTCAAAAAGATAGCAAAAGCGCCAAAACTGGCTTGTAGGTATATGGCAGGAATGGTGAGCGCAGTATTAACCCCTATAAAAGCCCCACCCAGCATGCCTATGGCAATCGGTTTGACTAGCGGCCATTCAATGGCAGCCTTTTTTTGGTGGGTACGAATTGCGCCTAAAGAGGTAAAGATGATGTTAGCTAGGGAGGTGGCAATCGCCATGTAAAAGACTATTTCAGAGGGCAGTCCTTGCAGATTAAATGCTAAAACTAAAGCCGGCACCACAATAACACCGCCGCCAATCCCAAACAGCCCCGCTAATATGCCAGCGATGGCGCCAAGGACCATATAAGCAACAAAAATCATGCGTTCACATCTAGGTAAGAAAGAAGCTATTATCTACGCTCAGCTGCATAAGCGCAAAGTTTAGAGGATTAAATATATTATGTGCCTCATTGTTTTAGCCCACCAACTCGATGTCGATTACCCTCTCATTATGGCCGCCAACCGTGATGAGTTCCGTGGTCGCCCAACGCAAAATATGCATTGGTGGCCTAATATTGAAATATTAGCAGGCAAAGACCTGGAAGCGGGTGGCACCTGGTTGGCTCTGCACCGCAATGGCCGCTGGGCGGCGGTCACTAACTTTCGTAAGTCACTTAACCCACCTTTAGCAGGCTTTAAAACGCGCGGCCAATTAGTGGTCGACTTTCTCAGCCACAGTCACAGCGCCATCGCGTTCGCTAACGCACTTCAAATGGAGCAATTCGCAGGCTTCAATTTATTACTGTGGGATAACCATGAACTGGTTTTTTGTAGCAACCAAGCAGCCCGTCAACCGCAGGTACTGGCGGCTGGACTATACGGCTTAAGTAACGGCCACTTAGACAGCAACTGGCCCAAAGTAGAGCATGTAAAAAAAGTCTTGCGGCAGTCTTTAAATCAGCCTCCACAACACCAAGTGTTGCAACAAATGATGCAGCATAAGGCCATAGCAGAAGACCGAAGACTGCCTAAAACAGGCATAGCCATAGACTGGGAAAGGCGTCTCTCAGCCTGTTTTATCGATGCGCCTGAACATGCTTATGGCACCCGCACCTGCATTAGTTTGTATGCTGACAAGGTGGGTAATATCGATGTTCAAGAGACCTGCTTTGACCATGGCGCACGACTAGAACAACACTTTAACTGGCGCATGCCATCAGGTGCCAGAACCTCTCAGGCTAATTAGTCACCTAGCCCTTAGAATAGCGGTTAATGACCCACATAGCAGTTAATGACCCACATAGCGGCTATGTAAGCGGGTGAGACCCGCTGCTTCAAGGTGATCACGAATCACTTGCTGCACGCCATCAGCACCAGCTTGCTGCAGCGCTTGCT
>Ga0075441_10000864_pt1 | contig 15063 bp, 18 predicted proteins | sample CoawatmetaG00DNA_FD_71582 | JGI IMG/M metagenome (GOLD analysis project Ga0075441, IMG submission 71582) | Marine microbial communities from the West Antarctic Peninsula - Coastal water metaG002-DNA | ecosystem: Environmental > Aquatic > Marine > Coastal | place: Atlantic Ocean: West Antarctic...
TCACACTCGCCGGTCTTCGGGTTGCGGCGGAATCCGTTCGGACACCGGGGCTTTTTGGTGGCGGCGGGCTTTTTGGGCGGTGAGGCCATAGCAGCCTTCGGTGGTGACCCGTTCATCTTCTTGGCGGCAGGACGCGCGTTGGCGATCCGCGCGACATTCCCCCGCAGTCGGTTACCAGCGGCGTTGAGGTTGACCTTGCGCTCAATTGCGTGAAACTCATTCATCGTGAGCCCGAAGATGTTTTTAAAGTTGCGAGTCACGGCTGCGACTGTTTTGGTGGCGGCGGTGTCAGTGCACGCGGCGCAGTTACCTGGTGCCGCCTCCTTCTTCTGTTTGATCGCTTTCCGAACGAGTCTTGCTTGACCGCCAGCGGCGCCGAGGGCCTTGGTTGGGCGCGACATCCCTCCACCCGCAGCGAAAGTCATCAGCTTTAGCTTTGGAGGCGACCGTAGTTTCTTACGGGGTGATGACTGTTTTTTCGTGGTGACGCGTTTCATCGAACGCTTGTTGAAGGCTTTGATGTTATTCATAAGCCATTCGCGCGGGATTGCCGGAAGTTCATTGTTGTTTTTGCTGTTTGCCCAATGCACCATTCGTTGTTTTGTTTTACTTACTACTGTAGAAAAAAATGGGTGCGCGAGGATGTCACGAATGGACGGCAACGCACAATGACCGACATTTAAACGCAACCGGTTGTTCTTTATCTTGTCGGTGTCTTTGTTTCCGAGGTAGTCCGCTGGGATCAGGTCCTCGATAAATGAACGCACTTCCCTGGGTAGTTTGGGAAGACCGTACAGTGAATTCAAAAAAAGATGAACGTCGTACCGATAGTCGCTCCCTGGACCAATACCGTACTCCACGAGTTCTTTGTTGTCATCGCCCAAGGATGCAAACCCAAAGTCTGCAATGACTGCTCGTTTGGTCTGTTGATCCACGAAAATATTCTCCAAGTGAAGATCGTAGTGACGGAATTTGGGGTATTTTTCAAGGATGGTGTACAAGGTATGCACAATCTGTTTGATAATGGTACGGTATTGATCAGTGGTCAAAGACGCCACCTGATGGAAGAGTGACTTGCCATCGATATATTCCATATAAAGAACCCCTCGTCGGTTGCCGCACTCGTAAAACGCAAAGGGTTTTACGATATGATTTTGGTCAATCGGGTTTATTTTTTTGAGGATCATATATTCTTTTTTAAGGATTTCGGTGGGACCTTGTTTGATTGCGACCTGTGTTTTACATTCGGGATCTGGGCATCCGATGTATACCGTCCCTTCGCTGCCTTTGCCCAAAAACGCAATCCCACGAGACTTTGAAATTTTTTTGGTGGTTTCCCGGAGATGAAAGCCGCCCTTTTTATTCTCGTTGGCGATACGGAAGAGCACGTTTTGGGGTCTACACCCTTTGTTTTTTAGAATTTTATTCATTTTTTTTTGTTGTTATTTTAGAAATGTTTTTTTTCACTCGTCAAACTCCTCGTCCTCGTCCTCTTCCTCACCCAGGTCATTCACCGCCTCGTCATCGCCGTCAGCGATCGCCGCCGTACCGACACCTTGAAAAGCGAACGATGGCAGCTTGGTCGGTGCGTCCATCAGGACCTGCTGAACCTTGACGCTCACCCCGAACTTGTTATCGATGAACCAGATCGAGGAAATCTCGATTATGGACATTACTTTCTGGCCACCCGTGATGGTGTCGAAGGTAACCGGCTTCCGGGCGGCATTGTAGGCTTCCGGTAGAAAGCTACCAGTCTTGATGTCGGTCATCACCTTGAGCTTCATCGTCGATGGGTAATCACCTTTTCCCGGTTGGACCACCGGCTTGTACAGCGCCTCCCGAATCACATTGATATTGTACTTCTTACCGAGCCACTCGGCCGAGTTCTTGGCGACCGTGTCGATCACTAGATCATCAAACGCCTGGAATTGTGCTTTGAGTTCATTGAGTTCCGGTGTGTCGTCAAACGACAACTGCAAAGAGTAAGAAGTCTTTTTGGTTGCCTCGTCGGTGAAAGAGCTCAGCCCGAACGGAGCACGCATATAGGGCAACTGGAGGTACACCTTCTTATTCTTCGAGCCATTATTCAGGTAAATTGCCTTACCACCGAATTTGTTCTTGTGAAGGTTCGAGAATACGATGTTGGAAGCGTTGAAAGTGTTGGACATTTGAACGGAGAGAGACATTGTTGGTTTGGATAGTAGATTGCTTTGTACACTATCTACGCCGTCAACCTTTAAGTTTATTTTGTTGGGTATACAAGTAAAAAAGAAATGGACACAAGTCATATCTGGATGTTCGGTGGGTCGGTGGTAGGCGTGATAGTTATCACATTTCTTGTCGCCTTGATTCCCCAATTTAAAGAACATCGGTTGAAGTTGTTTGGTTCGGTAAGTATCGCGGTGGTATTACTCTACGGGGGATTCATAGGGTACAACTGGGGATTCAAATATCCTGGATCTAAGTTTAAAGACATTTGGAATCCTTTTGATTTGCTGGTTAAATCGCCGCCGGCGGCAGCAACAACCGACCCGACTAGTACAGATAATAAACAGCTGGCGGAACGAGGTGACCAGCCGAGTGACGAAACACTCCAATGTAGTTTTATGTCGGCGACCAACGCCTATAGTTACAAAACAAATGAACGCATCCCCCAGTCGACCAGTAGAGAGTTTGATCAGGAGTCCGGTGTACAGCTTACCAAACCGTTTACTTTTAGTGACCTCTGCACTGAATGTGACCAGCACATCTACAAGGAAGATAATGACGACCAGAAATGTGTTCAATACGAATACGACTTAGCTGTGAATGAAATCGTTCAAGAAGGGGTCACCACCGTCGACATTGATTCTGGTGTATGTACAGTGGATATGTATGAACCAGCTATACCGTGCAGCGACTTACCGACCGTCTCCGCGACTACTTAAAAATTCTGATCAGAAAAGCTCACCTCGTCCTCCGTGTCAAAGAGTTTGCCATAGTCGCCGACCCTCTTTTCGAAGAAGTTGGTTTTTCCATCCAGTGAGATGTTCTCCATAAAATCGAATGGGTTGTGTGTGCCGTACAGCACCGCGTAACCAAGCTGTTTCAGGAAACGATCGGCAACGTACTCGATGTAGGTGGACATCAGGTCAGAGTTCATACCGATGAGCCGACACGGCAGAGCGTCCAGGATGAACTCCTTCTCGATCGTCACCGCCTCAGTCACGATCTGATGGATGCGGATGGCCGACGGTTTCTTGTTGAGCATCCCAAACAGTTCGACCGCAAACTCAAGATGCAGTCCTTCGTCGCGACTGATGAGTTCATTGCTGAAAGCCAACCCGGGCATCAATCCGCGCTTCTTCAACCAAAAAATAGCACAAAAACTTCCCGAAAAGAAGATCCCCTCGACACACGCGAATGCGACCAACCGCTCGCTGAAGGGGACAGACACCGCGTCAAACCACTTGAGTGCCCACTGTGCCTTTTTCTGGACACACGGAATAGTCTCTATGGCACGAAATATGATGTCTTTCTCAGCTGTGTCCTTCACATACTTTTCAATCAACAGACTGTAGGTCTCGCCGTGGACCATCTCATTGTGTTCCTGGTAGGCGTAAAAAGACCGCGCTTCCGGCAACTCGACTTCTTTAGCGAAATTGTTGTTGATGTTTTCAAACACGATCCCGTCTGCCGACGCGAAGAATGCCAGGATGTACTTGATGAAGTGCTGTTCGTCGCCGGTCAGGGTCTCCCAGTCGGACAGGTCCTTACTGAAATCAATCTCCTCGGCGGTCCAGTTGGAGGCTTGGGCTTTCTTGTACAGGGTCCATAGGTTCGGGTACCGTATGGGAAACACCGTGAACCGATTCTTATTTGGAGTTAAAATAAGTTCAGTAGTGACCTTGTCAATGTATTCCTCTAATTTGGAGTATCCACCAATGTGTACACCGTCAATAAAGACCTGTGGGTACGTGGTCGCACCAGTAGGAAGAAGATCCTTTGGGTCGGTGAGCACATTTTCAATTGTTACTTTATCATCGTCATTCGCTCCCCATTTGGAATTTACCAGTTTGATAGCTTCGACGCACCATTTGCAGTTGTTTTTGGTCAGGATGAGGATTTTCATATTTTCCAAGGGTGTGTACAATACACGTGTATTTTTTATTACACAAAAAACAAAAAATGATTGAACAACACGAACTTAAGGTCGGTGAACTGCTGAAGGTTCTGTTGGTGGTCGGTGATGATGATGATGATGATACTGACGAATGCTTTGCCAAAGTGGTTGCGAATGACAGTACAGGATCTATAATATACGTCACTTACCTGTCCCAAACATCCAAGGTGTACCGCGAAGCCTGTGTATATTCATTTGACACTTCGGTTTCTGTGCTTCAGGACACCAATAGTATCACCGAATACTACGAAGGGGTCATTGATATTACCGATATTGGTGTGGTGTCTAGAGTAGGGTCAAACCAATTTGTGTACGACGAGGAAGTTAACAACGATAGTGATCTGGGTAGTGACATTTATGATGACGATGACGTCGAGGAGGATACCGACGACGATACCGACGACGATGACAGTCTCATTGACGACTCTGATCTCACAATGGGTGAACCCCCATCAGATGCAGCGGAGATTGACGCGGACTGGTCAAAGTGGAAACCGACGACCACTGGTGCTAAACATTTCAAAGACACTATTGAACGCATCGAGTACCTCGCACGTCTCGAGTTGGATAATCAAAAATTGATGTCCCGTACATAACCTTCGTAAGCTGGTAGAAGCTCTCTTTTATACAATATTAGAACGAACTCTCATACTCGAAATCAACAACGATGGCAACTGCTGAAGAAGTCGAAGAATCTTGGATTCAATTTGAAGCTATTCGTGAGATACACAAGTCACCACCAGTAGAACAAAAAACATATATAACCAAATGTGATGAATTTATCTGTAAATGCGGTGGACTCAAGATTTTGAACGTTGACAATTTGCCAACGTGTACGAAATGTGGAGTCGTTCAAAGTTACTATGTGCTTGACACGGCTGAGTGGATCAGTAGTGTGTCAGACACCGGACAAGTCAATGACCAGGCTCGATGTGGTATGTCAAAGGATCTTGAGCTGTTTTCCGAAAAGTGGGGCGTCGGGACAACTATCGAAGTCACACGAAACTCGTCGACTGCGACAAAACGCGCAGCCAAGATTAACTTTCATCAGTCGATGAATCACAAGGACCGGGCGCTGTGGCACGCCTACAAGGACATTGAGTTCGGATCAGCCGGTCAAAATCTGTCGGCTGGAATTATCCGGGACGCCAAGATTATCTACCGAAAGTTCAACGGTGAAAAGCTGACCCGTGGCGCGGTTCGGTTGGGTATCAAAGCAAACTGTGTCCTTTTTGCCTGTAAAATGTCTGGGAACTCGAGGACGACCCAAGAGATTGCGGACTCCTTTGGCATTCCGACACGAGACATCAGCAGGACTTACCAACTGTTCAAGGATACCGTCGAACCAACCGAGGCACAGAAGAAGGCATCGGGTATCACCAAAGCATCCGATGTGATTCACCGACTCCTGAATGCCTTTTCATCCACCGAGATTGACAAGAAGATCAAGATCCGATGCATCAATATGTGCAAAGACATTGAAGAGCACTGTGTCGACGTGATGGGCAAGACACCGGGAAGCATCGCATCCGCAATCATTCACATCAACCTACCACACATTTCGAAGAATGAAATTTGTATCAAATGTGTGGTTTCGGCTCCGACGCTGTCCAAGATCGAGGCGCTCATTGTTAAGTACTTAGAAAACAAGTGAGTGTTTGTATATATATATATAAAAATATGCCCGAAATCAAAGGTACCCTATTCCTGTCTACGCCATGCTACGGCGGTGTATGCCTGGAGCCATACTTTATATCAATTCTACAACTACAAATTTTTCTTAACAACAACGGCTACAAACTCATGCTCGACACCACCGAGAATGAAAGTTTGGTCCACCGCGCCAGAAACACCTCGGTCGGACGTTTTATGCAAAAATCCACTGCAGAGTACTTTATGTTCATTGATGCCGATGTCCATTTCGACCCGGCGTCTGTTCTGAGGCTGTTAGAGTCCGGACACGATATTTCAGTCGCGTGTTATCCCAAAAAATACATCAGTTGGGAACAAGCCCGGGATGCGGTGACGAATCAGGAGGACACGAACAAAGATATGGCGATGGTGTCGTCATCCTTGGTCGTGAACATCGGTTCCGATAAACGGTCGGTCGAAAACGGGTTCATCGAAATCTTGGACGGCCCGACAGGGTTTATGATGATCAAACGGGACGTATTCACTCGAATGGAAAAGGAGTACCCCGAACTGAACTGCGTCAACGACCACCAGAATCGTGATTTTGACACGTACTGTGCACTCTTTGACTGTATGATCGACCCTGAATCCAGACGGTACCTATCCGAAGACTACGCCTTTTGTCGACGATGGCAGAAAATGAACGGTAAAATCTTTGCGGACATTACGACGACCTTAGGGCACGTTGGAAATCTCCCGTTCAATGGGAAGCTGAGTGATCGACTGGCGGTGGTATTATAGTCCAAATTAAAGAGGTGTGGAGTTTGTCTTGTATTATATAATAGTAGATAAATGTCACAGACCAAGATTTTTACAATCATCGTGACAAGGAACAAGTCGTGTCACGTACGGACTTTGCACAGTATACTGATTCTAAACCAGCTATGTGCAACTGCCGGAATTATTCAGGATATTAGTTTTGTGAAGGATGACCGCTTCGCCATCACGGACACCATTACCAAAAAACTGAAGGACTCGACTGGTGAGCGTGTTTTGTTTTTTGACTATGGGGTGTCCATCGCCAACCACGATACCCTCCGTCAGATGCTGACCAAGTTTGACGGGCACTGCATGGTTATGCCGTGCGTCACCGAAGGTATTGATTGGTCGCGATTCACGGAGACTGTAAGGTCTTCCGAACCATTGCATCAAAAAGGATTGCACTTTGACACCGAGGTGGCGGCGGCGGGTAATGACCCCATCCAGCCTGTGACCAAAACCGATCCAGTCTGTTGGTGTATGAACATCAAGCCGGTGGTCAAGTTGATGAAGGGTACCAAAGGGGAAGGACTCAAGCTACCGCCCAAAAATTCAGACCTCTTTGAAAAGCTGATTGCCAGAAAAGTGAAGGTGGTGGCGCTCACGACCGCCGACGTGGTGACGGTGTACCCACACGAGTGCTTAGGGAATATCCTCCACTCGTCCGGTGTCATTCAACGAAATTGAAGGAAAAAAATACGTGTACCGTTGAGTACTTCTTAACTAAAGCATACAGACGTACATTACACTATAAACTTACTTACGCATTCTCATTATGCGCGACCAGCTTGAACGCTCCACTGCCGCCGACTGGACGGTAAAAAAGGATACGCCTTTAGAAAAGGATCTTCTTCATTTTTTACATTCCACGTGGGGAACCATCGAGACCATCAAGGATCACAACTTCAAGAATTTTTTTCCCGGACCGCAACCAGTATCGATCGAGCGCAGACACTTTGAACTGTTATCATCCAGTGCACCGTATGTCGTTTGCGAAAAGACCGACGGGGTTCGACACGTCCTTTTGGCCAAGATGTTTGACGGGAAGAAGGTGTGCGTGCTGATTAATAGGGCATTCCATATGACACTATTACCTTTGACTCTACCCAAAAAAGCATATGAAGGTAGCGGAACTGTGCTCGACGGCGAACTGGTCCAATCTAAATCCAAACCCAACAAGAAACTGTTTATGGTCTACGACGCGGTGTGTGTCGGTGGTGGGGTCGGCAACGTCCGGTCCGGAACTCTCATCGACCGCCTGACGGTCGCCGATCGCGAAGTCGTCAGTAAAATTATGCGGCTCGAGAAGGACACTGTCATTGTCGCGGTCAAAAAATTCTATGACGCCAAGACCCAAGTGCGGCAGTTGGTTGAAGGGACCCACTTCGACTATGAGACGGACGGGATCGTCTTCACGCCGGCGAATGATCCGGTGAAGGTCGGGACCCACGACACGATGTTCAAGTGGAAACCACTTGAACAAAACACGATCGATTTTTTGGTTCGCGGCGGGACACTGTACCTTCAAGAAAAGGGTCAACTTTTTCGTGAAGGTGAACTTGTTGGTGAGGAGAACCCCCTCCTCGTCGACGAAAAGATTGTCGAGTGCCAGTTTGTTGAGATTGGGAAGTGGAAGCTTATCGGTGTGCGTACAGACAAGACCTACCCAAACAGCCGGTTCACTTACTACCGGACGCTGGTCAATATCAAAGAAGATATCAAAATCAGTGAGTTTTTTTAATAATTGTCACAATCGTTTGGGTCCCATTGAGATTGTCCGTCAACATTAGTCTGAATAACCCCATTGTCACCCTTGTAGTAACTCAATTTGTCTTTCCAGTCCATGGTTGTGTATGTTTTTTAGTTAATTCTTACTCAAAATCCTGTTGAACATACATCGAGAACGATAGGGACTAACCCTATTTTATTTTTACTATCGTCCCCAAGTAAAAATATACCCAGGCTCTGCTCTGCTTCCGGGCTGAATCGAGGTGAATTCGAGCACATGCTACCCGTGGCTAAGCTAAACGGTCCCTCATACCCGACATCCTTTACGTTAGATCCTTTGTGAAGGACCAGTTGACTATCATTAAAATCACTCAATGATTCCGCAGCGTTTTGACGAGTGGTAGGTGCACCGTCTAATCTCATCCAACCGGTGTCTTTGTAAATTTTCAAAGACCAAACTCCTTTATTATTCTCTTTTTGTTTATTGTCGTATGACCATATACGTTTAAATGAATCCTCGTTTCTTTTATATATCTGAAACGTATCTGCAGTTAAATACATTCCTACAATATCGCACGGTCGCATATCCGCTTCGTCGTCCCCCACGTTGCACTCGTTAGCATCATTTGCTGGGGTACCGATTTCAGTTGATTCGATATATTGACCTGGATCTAATTTAAACATATTTTGGTCACTGTCCGGCCATAATTCGCTTGGTACGGTGAAGTCATCTGTTATCAACGTTAAACCATCTAGTGGATTTGTCTCCTTCATCACACACTTTCCACCAACCAAATTGTAGCCCAAAGGCTGACCGTCTGAATTTTTGGCAGTGCTGCTGCACGCCGTAACGATTGTGCATTTTTTGTCGCTGTCGCGTTTAAAGGACGCGCCGCCTTCACAATCGTCGCCTTCGCAGACAGTGCACTCGTCGCCTTCCTTTTGACAGTTATTGGACGTCTTGTATATGTTACACCACCACACCGGTGGGGTGTCGTATATATATTTAGACACGAAAAAAAGGGCGGTGAGGAATAATACTAAAATTGCGAATGCCACTAATCTTTTCGAGTGGTTCATTTTTTATTGTTTATAATTACGTTTATAAAAAAAAAGGTAGTGATAGTCCGTGAATGGAAACAGTTCAAGCTTCTTGGGTGGGGCTCCATCGTCTTTGAGATACCATATGTCCTTGTGTTTGACACACGCAACGTAATGCCCACCCGCAGTCGCTGACCCGGTGTGAATGCAGGTCGCGTACAGTGTGTACTGTCCATCCAATAAAGTGTCAGTCAAGGTGATCTTCTTTTTTTGGTGATACGTCTTGAAGGTCATCACCAGCACCAACGGCGGCTGACTGTCCAAAAAAAATGCGCGGGTCGCAGCTACGTGGTGGGACACGCCGTCGTCATCAACATACCCACTCTCTACTGTCGAGTACCCACCCCCGTGACACGCTTTGAACAGATCGCCGACGTTTGGGACGGTGTCGGACGAAGAAGAATTGGACTCTAACATAACAACATTGGTCTCGCCGGACCGGGTCGACTTTCCGGACTTGCAGATCGTCTCTTGTACAGTCGGCCTGTAGAACACATCTTTGACAAATTTGCCTAAAGACTTGGAGAGTATATCAAGTACACAGAGGTACACTTCCTGAACATCCTGCTGCCTTCCATCTTTGAAGGTCGGGAACAGCTTTTGAAACACAGTCAGCAGTTTTTGAGGGTTCAGTGGACGACACCCACCGTCGCCCGTCACCGTCCACATTTCGCGTGAGAGTCGTTGATATTCTTTGGTGAATTCACAGTCGCCAGTATAGTTCTTGTGAATCATCAAGTTGGTCAATTGAGGTGTCTGGAGAAGACATTGCAAAGCGCTGTTGAAGTAGCACGTATTGCCGAGGTTCACAAGCCCTTTCACCATCCGATCGTTTAAAAGTTATAAACTTTTCTATATTTTAAATATGGAACATTTCTTCGAAACAACTGTCCGTGACACGTTCAAGTATTACCAGACCAGTGTCCCGAACGTCGAGTTTGAGATTCGGTTGGGGAGACTGCACAGTAAAGGCTTTGACACCAACGTTGGCGATGAGGTGTTTGCAAAGGTTCTGAAAGGTCTCAAAAAATACACCGACTGGGAAGAGGTGAAGGTGACCGACGTCGAAGTGTACTCGTACGACAACAACGTTCGGTACACCTTTGACCCAAAGACCGACAAAAGTGAGACGATCCAGAAGACCGGCATCAAGAAGGTAGACTACCGATTCGATGGGACTGCAGCATCCACCGCCCCATTCGACCTCCGATTTTCCGTCGCCAGCGAGAAGCCGCTCGGGACCGAGTGCCCAGACGGATCCGAACCAACCCGAATGATCCAAAAGTATCGCGAGTCCTTCATCCGCAAGAACCTTTCCATCGATATGACCATCGTCACCGGTGACAACCAACACGACCCGGACACGGAGGACGAACAGATTTACCAGATCGAATTCGAGATCATCGATCCCACAAAGGTCCAGTCGGACAACGATCTCTACGCACACTGTCACAAAGTGAAGTGTCTTATGGATTTGATGTAAAAAAAATAAAATATTAATCCACCGGTATTTACGTGAGAGATTTTTTATTTGCTTCAATTAACAAATAAAAAATGAAACCGATTGTTGTCATTGCGCTTTTTGGATTGGTGTACTACTTGACCAGAGAGATTGTTACACCGACTCCACAGGTGACCGTCGGTGGTGACTTCACTACCAAGTACTTCGCCATCAGTGGCGGTGATTCAAAAAATAAATTCAACGAACTCAAGGATGGTGGAATGTCACCGGACACTTTGAGGACATTCGCCCAGATGGAGGATCAGTTTCTGGGATACGAGTATCAATCGGTACTCGGCGGTGGAGCCGGACTGACCGCCCCGAACCGCGTTATCGAGGCGACCAGACTGTCCGAACAGATCAAGGACGCCTTCCCGGGGTACGAGTTTGGATACCACGCGATGCACATCAAACAGATGTCCGAGCCGAATAAAAAAATAAACCCTTATTTACATTAATTAATAAATGTTCATTAAATTGAAAAAAAGTCCTCGTAAGAATAAGAAATTTAGGGTTACGTTCGAGGATAACAAGACAGTTGATTTTGGTGCATCGGGTTATTCGGATTATACGATACACAAAAATCAGGAAAGAATGCATAGATATTTAGCTCGACACAAAAAAAGAGAGAACTGGTCAAAAAAAGGTATTAAAACTGCCGGATTTTGGTCGAGATGGTTATTGTGGAGTAAACCAAGTCTAGATAATTCTAAAAAATTAATTGAACAGAAATTTAATGTTAAAATTTCTTAACACGCCCGGTTCTTTTCTTTTCTTTTTTTGCTTTTTTGAGACGAGACGGTGTTAGTTCGGAAAACGTTAAAGGCGTGTCTTTTGTGACACGGAATTGTGGTCTATAGACTGAATCGGATGATGTGTATCTGTTATCACCTGTATCAGATGTCCAGTTTTCTAAAAACCATCGGGTCAGTCCACTTTTTTTCGGTTTTTTTCCGTGATAAGGTGATACACGTGATCCGTATTTTTTACTAAAGGATCTTTTGTATTCGGAAACGAGTTTTCCGCTCCGGTAAGCAGAATGAACCGGATTTTGTTTGTAAATTCTCTTTTTAATTATTTCATACAGTTTTGTATCAACCGGCGTTGGCATTTTTTTATATATCTCTAATTAATTACAATATATAAAAAAAAATAATGTATCGACAAGTTGTAACGGAAGCATTTGTAGTCGGTGTTATTTTAGCAGTAGTTGGCATTTTATTCATACAAAAATTTAATTTCACATCCCTATTTATTTTAGGATTTGGATTCCATATAGTGTGTGAATTTACAGGTGTTAACAGGTGGTACTGTAAATACGGATCAGCTTGCTCCTCCCGTTAAGCTTGGCAAAAATATATTATTATATTAAAAAAAACCAAGATGTCTTCGTCGCTTTATTTTATACAAGGACACTCAGCGAGCGGAACCAATACTAACAAAGCCCCCTTGATTCCAAAGAATACATACATTCTGTAGATAAAGTAATGAGGTGTATTTATTATGAAACGAAATAAATAATGTCAGACGATACGGAAGAACTAATTATTGGTTTAATAATAGGTGCGTTTATTATAATTTTATTACTGTTGGTGTAAAAACAAAATCACGACCGATGAAATTAGAGAAATTACTTGTTATAAATGGAAAAGTACAATGGATACTCTGTTTGCTGATTACGATGTCTACGACATTGACACCGACTTGATTTATCTCCACGATGTCACAGTCAAAACTGGTGTCACTATAGGACCGTTTAGCAACGGAGACTGCATAGAGTCGATCATATTCAACTGGGCGACGGGTGAACTACAATTTTGTGAAGGAGACACGATCGTCTACTCGACAAAAATAAACCTTATGGTACAGGTGGAAAAAAATATATAACACGTATAGTAAAAGATTATGTTTCGTGCGGCAAAGTGTGGACCCAGACGGTCAGCGAAGAACCCGGATGCCTACACCGCGAAACAAGTGAAGGAGTTCGCAATCAAAACCGGGGGTGACATCAAGTCCATCGGGTCCAAATCAAAAGCCAAATTGTGTGCAGAACTGACCACCCGACAGGCTCTGATGATTGCTAAAGCTCGGGCAAATATGCGCGATCTGCAGAAGGACAAGAGACTCAAAGTTGCTCGGGCAATTGGGGTTGCACGCAAAAAGAGATTGGCCGTCGTCGCACCCGCGAGGGGGGTTGTTGGTGGCAGTCGGTTCAAACCGGAATTGTGTGGACCACGTCGGTCCAAAGGCAACCCAAATGCGTATAACCTCATTCAAACCAAGGCTTTTGCAAATGCCAAAGGGATCCGCGGCAAAACAAAAGCCGACCTGTGTCGGAAATTGACCGAACAGCGTGCCGCGATGATTGCCAAATCGCGGAAGAATGTCCGCGCCCTACGGGTCGCCAAGATGCTCAAAGGCGCGCGAGCGGTGGGCGACGCGCGGCAGGCGGCAGATGATTTATTTCTGATGCGTGCGGTGGGCGGCGGCGCGCCGCCGGTTGTAGTACCCGGACCACAAAATCCATTTGACACTCGGCTATGCGGCCCGGTCCGGTCTAGGGCAAATCCGGATGCCTATCTAATGTCCCAAGTTAAGAAGTACGCTAAAGCCGATGGTATCAGCCTCTCTAGTAAGGTGTATGACCCGCGAGTGGAACGTTTTGTAGTGATATATAAGACCAAAGCTCAACTGTGTCATTCACTCTCACGTATTCATTCACCACTGTACCATCCACGAAGTCCACCAATGAAGTTCGAAGCTAGACGCTGTGTGGCGGCGAAATCCAAGGCTGTCCCAGACGCCTACACGCTAACTGAACTTCGCACCATTGCAAAAAGTCACAACATTCTCAATGTAAAATCGCTGTCAAAGGAAGAGCTGTGCACAAAACTCGGAGCACCATCTTTTGCGCGCCGCGTGCAGCATGTCACTCTCGCCCCCTTCAACGAAGCACAGTGTGGCGGGTACACGGCGGCGATCATCGAAAAGTACGCCAAAAAGTACAAGATTGTGGTCAATGGCAAGACCAGCGCCCAGTTGTGTCAACTCATTTCCCAGAAACAGGACCTCACCGAAAAAGCCATCGTCGAACTGGACAAAATGCTCGCGGTTCAGCGAGTTCCAATCCTTGAAAACATCCACAAAATGATCACCAAAGTCATAAAGCTTAGCAATCTCCGCCACATTGGATTCACGCACTGCGGAAGTCAGAAAAACGTCAACGCCCTCCGTGGCGTCTGTGCTGCACAGGTTCTCAAGTTGGCTGAACTGTTCCACAAGCAAAACACCAACGCCAAAAAAGTCCAGATGCTGACTCAGCTTGGGAATGCTAGTCCGGTGTGTATGGAAGCCAAATGCAACTGGCTCGAGGAGTTCATCGGCATCTACACCGGGAACGTCCGATTCAACTTCAACTCACTGACGACCAAAGATGCTAACATCTCCAACGCTGTCAAGGCGTTTCTCAAAAAATGGTGTAGAGAAGCGAAAACAAAGCCGAACCCAAAGCAGTATTTCCTAGACAAACTACCTGATCTGTTCACGCGTGTTCAGGCACTTCTACAGGATAAGCGCGCCAGCGACGGTGTGATTGACTATACGGACATCGCGCGGTTTATTTACGATAACGGTCCGTATATGCTCCAGTGCGAGGAGCGAGGCCCTCTCCCGCCAGGTGCGAACGAATACAACCAAGGTAATCTGCTATGGAACATAAACCTCAACAATGTGAATGTAAACACCGACAACCAAATCCGCAACGTTTTTGGAATGATTGGGCTTCAATTTTAATTTAAAATTGTGTTAGTGATGCTGACGTCCCGTCGTCGTCGCAGCAGCAGCAATCGGTAGCTCGCGATTAGCAAATAATAAAGTTAAAAAAAAAAGAAGAGAATAGAGAGAGAGATAGAGATGGGCAGACTGTTCATTGACAACGAGCATGATGACACAGACCTCACTAAATATTACTATTGTCGATGTTGCAAACACGTCCACAATAATAATGTCGAATTCGGATCCGGTTCAAAATGCACCGCCATCGAATGTGAAAGCGAGCGCGGATCATACTTGGTTTTTTTGGATATTTCGTTCAACAACATTGTTGTGAACACCGCTGACC
>Ga0075441_10000865_pt1 | contig 15060 bp, 21 predicted proteins | sample CoawatmetaG00DNA_FD_71582 | JGI IMG/M metagenome (GOLD analysis project Ga0075441, IMG submission 71582) | Marine microbial communities from the West Antarctic Peninsula - Coastal water metaG002-DNA | ecosystem: Environmental > Aquatic > Marine > Coastal | place: Atlantic Ocean: West Antarctic...
GAAAAAATAAACAGACGAAATATAAAGTTATTAGAGCATACCTTAAAGGTTTATGGCTTAGACATAGGGCATGTAATGGCAATGGATTACCATACATCAAAGCATCCATTGGCAACAACGATAAAAGAGCAAGAGATAAATCAATTAAAGTCAGCTTTGCCTTATGCAACTACTCAATGCATTACCAATTTATCTAATTTATATGTATCTATCAAGGAGCATAGAAGTGCCAACAGAGAAAAATCTCTTTTAGATGAAAAAAGGTTTCTTAAAAAGTTTGATATAGTTAGAAAAGCTATACGAGTGACAAAAGAAAAGGCTGATAATTGGTGGAGAACGAATCATGCTAGGACAACATCTAGAATTAACTGTGATAAGGGTGTTAAGGCGGGCATAGAGCAAGATGTTACAAGTGAGTATGGCACTAGAAAAATAAACGTGCCACCTTTATGGTTTCATAAAGTATACAAGCATGGATTACAAGGTGTTGAGTATAAAGGAAGACCTTGTTTTGTTCTTGAGGTATCTCACATTCCAATCGCTAGATTGAAAGCTGATGATATTAAAATATACAAAGCAACTATAGTGAGTTCTACAAAAGGCAAACTAACTCTTCATGAAGATATGTTCTTGGCATCTTTTGAAAGCAGTCCTTTGCATGTAGGAGTTAACAACGATATTACCCCCGCAGAATGTATCCTATCTGCAAGCCCTGAGTTACGAAGAGCAGAAACTAATGTATCTCAGAGAATAGGTAGGAATGTATTAAACAATCTTTTAGACTAGGAGAAGTGATGAATACAAATCTAGATAAATGTTCCAAGTGTGATGAAGTAAATTATGCTTGGGACATGACACACAATTCAGAAGTTGATCGAATTGACGTGACAGAAACAGAGTTCAATAAAAAATGGACATGGTTATGCCCCCCTTGTTTTGACGAAGTAGTTGCAAAACAATACAAAAAAAATAGGAGTAAATAATGAGTAAAGATTTAATTCAATGGTGTCACAAGGGTTATGTTTATAATCCTAGTTTTATGGGAGATCAGGTGTTCAGCCATGATGTTCACAAACTTACTGATGATGGAGAGTTTGCATTTTTTTATGATGGCAAAAAAGATAAGCTGATGACACAAGATCAATTTATCGAATTTGTAAATTATATGATCGAATGTACCGCTTTAGTTCATTAATCAAACCAATATCTTAATCCAGCCGTTACCTGCTGGGTTAGGCTATCAATAGTTAACCTCAACTTTTAGGAGAATACAAATGCATTACTTATTAATATCAATGCTTGTCGTAACAATATCTATATCGATTGGATGCCTAGCAGTCAGTCTTATTATGGGGGAGTTCATTATAACAATGTGCTTCATGGTCACGACAGTTATGTTGGTAATAGAAATAGATAAAGAAACAAGGAGAAAAATATGAGCGATATAGTTTGCGACAGTTGTAATGAGTATGTTGATAAGTCCAATATTACTTTAGTCCAACCTGATTATTATAGGTGTGTTGATTGTGACGAATTGGAAGAGCAATTAATTCCTTATAAGTCTTCTAATTCAAATAATATTTCTTGGGCATATGCAATGCTTGAGATTGAGGGCTTAGTTAATGCTGAAGTTTCTGATCTATTAAAAAAAGATCAAAAATCAGTAGCAGTGCATTTAAATAAATGCTTGGATACAATTAAGAGAGGTTGCTAATGGTAAGCGAAAGGCTATTTAAAAAAATAAATGACCTACTCGATACTGAAATTGAGAGCGAAGAGTATTGGAAAAAACAAGGCAATTACTTTATGGATCAAGACAGACTTGAGTTTGCTATATCAGTACAAAAATATATAATTAAACTAAATAAAAAATATGCAAAAAAAGAATTGGAGAATGAAGAATGAAAAAAATAGTAAGACCAAGCGGTCGACCAAGAATTACTAGTGTTAAATTAGTTGATTTAATTAATGGGAATGAAAAGGACAATCTTTCAGTTGTAATAGAAAAACAAAAGGATTTAATTAAAAAGATAAAACATTTTCTTGATGAGAATATTTCAGATGCATACTCACATTATTTATCTATTGATGATGATGCAGAACTTGACATTCTAGACAGAACTCCAAGATGGCATCAAGATATTGCTAGAAGTGGTTGTGCAGATGAATTGGAAATGAAAATAAGAAAATGGGAGAAAGGAGAATGAGTAAAGCAGATGGCTTTTTAATATTTGCTATGGGTTGTTGCATATTCGTAATGTCTATGGCTTTGATCTCTGATCCCTATGGGTATTGGACACAAACCTTTGAGAGACTTATGTCCTTATGTTTATTTGGATCAGTTGGCATAACAGTTATGGCAGTTGGTCTAGCAAAATTAGTTATAAAAGATTAGAGGGAGAGATCACTCCTAGTGGTGCGTAAAAGTGGATGCGTTGATTTGCATTATATCAAACCTAAAAGCTATACATCTCTAAATTACTTTCCCCTCACGAATTTTTTCAACGAAAGTTATTATGGGCAAAACTGCGATCTCTTTAAAACTATGATCAGTTAATGTATGGAAAGCCACAAAAAAGGCTTGTTAAAGCCTAGTACAAGGGGGATTGTGTTCTCCCTTGTACGATTACTAACCAAGCAACCCACATGCCCTGAGTGGGCTTTAAACATAGGAGAAAAGGTATATGCCTAAAGAAAGTATAGATCATTGTTCAGATTGTAAGGTAAGACTTAAAAACACTAAACATGAAAGAACTAAAGCAACATTATGTCCTGATTGTAGGGGCAATGCTCACACAAATTATAAAGCAAAAGAATTAACAAACAGTTTAATTATACGAAATAGTAAAATGACAAATGAAGATTTAGAAATAAGTTCAGATGCTTTTCAAGATGATCCTAGAGCTGAAACAGAAGTTCTTAAAGGAAGAACATTTACTGCTGAAACTCAAATGATAAGCGGTTTTTCAACACTTGCAGAAGCTATGTCCCCAAGCACTTACTCTTATAGAAGTGGCAAGGCTAGTGAAAACTATGAAAAAAATAAAAATAAAGTTAGCTCCAAAAGTTGACTTTAACTTTTAGAAAAAAAAAACGAGGGAGACTTGGAGAAGTCCCCCTCTATGCATAGTAAGAAGTGAGAAGCTGAGATACACTCACTCAAAAACAACATAATCCCACCTTTATATTAAGTCAACTTTTTCCCCAACTTTCGTAAAATTCTTTTATTGGCTTAACAATTTCCCCCACATTATTTTTAATAAATTCTATATGCGGTCTAGTTAAATTCTGATCTTTTATTATTTTTAATAGGATTGCATAACATCTAGATCCACCCTCCATTTTCAAATGAGACATGCATCTGTTAACTTTTGTTCTCAATATGTCGTTATCGTTATTAGACGTATCGTGAGTAGCCCCAATTCTAGGACTGTAACTTGATGCCCTTACACCTATCATCCCTGATCTGTTGAAATCCATTTGAAATTTATCCAACACATTAAAATCATCAAGCGATATACTATCATTAAGAAGCAAGCTATCAAGACAAGTTTGATCAACAATCCTCATCCTGACTTTATTGGTGTTGCCTATAAACTCAGGTCTTATATTCTTTTTATTAAAAAGGTACGTCTTCATCATCATCATCTTTTTCATAATAACTTTTTGGCATTGGCTTTTTCTTCCTTATGCTTGGATGAGTGTAACCTCTTGGGGCTAACATATCTTCCGCACTCTGCATATTACCAAGACTATTGTATCTTGAAGTAACTTTGTCAAACGATAAGCCACAGTCTCCAATAGAACCTACCCAAGAAAATCTGCACTTCCAAATTAGTATTTGGCTTATACTTGAAGATGATGGATTTGGTCTATGAACTGTTAATCCTATATCAGCTTTAGCAAACCAACTAGCTGATCCTGATATGTCATAACCTTTTGGTGGTGGCACAGTCCCATCATCCTTTCGTAGCATCTTTGTTGGATGAGCAACAAACCAAATATGTATTCCATGTGCTTGAGCAAAAACTCTTAGCTTAGTTAACATATCAGAAATCCAATCAGTCTCTGAGGTTGTGCCATCTTTCATAATATAGTTATAAGGGTCTATAACAACCCCCCTGACACCATGTCTCATAACCGCAACTTTCATTCTTTCCATAATGCTATCTAACGTAGATAGCGATCCGTCAGCCTGATAAAGAAATGAAAAGTGATCTTGCACAAACTTCTTTCCCTCCACTAAATCATCCTTTGACAACTTAGGTGTAATGCCATCAAAAAATGGTTTGCCCATATGTTTACTTATAAGTTTTGCTATATGTATTCTTGGCTCATTCTCAAAGGAACAGATACCAAATTTCCAAGCCTTATCTCTTGCTATGTTTACCATTATCTGATCAACAAATTCAGATTTACCGCTAGATGGATGACCAGTAACCACAGTTAGCTGACCCTCAACAACTGTATATAAAGGGTCTACTTCTTCATAGCCAGTAGACACCCCTGACCCCACTCCTTTTTCATAAATTTCGTCAACTTCATCATAAAAATGAGAAGCATCATAAAGTCCTGAAACTGGATATGGTACTGGATTAGAGGCAATCTCGTCTAATTTTTTTCTACCATGCTTAATAAGCACTTCATTGGCATCCTTGCAATCTTTAGGATAATCTATCTTGTAACATTTATCCTTGCCAACTCTCCTCGCAATTTCCTCCGCCATTGCCTGACCCGCTTTGTCATTATCCATGGCTATTACAATTTTATCGCACAGTTCTAATTTCTTCTTGGAGTTCCAAATAAATTTAAATTTGCCATCTTCATGAGCATCAATCTTGCCATCAATTACTTTCATAACCGCCCCATGGGGAATAGAAACAACGGATTTATATCCAACTTCTACGAATGAAAGACAATCCATCTCCCCCTCGCAAATGATTATCCAATCATTAGTTTCAACATTATCTATATTAAAAAAATTAACTGCTGATCCCTGACTAGAAAAACCTTTTGTTGGGAATGATCTTATCTTAGCAAATTCTGTTTCCCCCTTGTTTACATAAGGGAAAACTAAACAAGGCATTTCTTTTTTTTCTGATGCTATGTAATGATTTTTAAATTTTACCCCAATACTTTTAGCAGTTCCCTCTGATATTCCTCTGCTTTTTAAATAACTTAAACTTCCATTTTCTGACGATATATCGTGCCACTTCTTGTCAACAGCATGAACCACACTCTCCCTCCTTATATATTTTACATTATCTTCAAATCTAATTGAGCCGTTCTCTTGGCAATGCCAGCAATTAAAAACTACTACTGAGTTATCAACCTTTAACGATAATGTTTTTTGATCTCTTTTTTTTCTGTCACTTGAACAAAATGGGCAATTAATTTTGTGTTGCCCGCTACCTAATTTAAGAGCATCTGCCCTTATAATTGAACTTAGTTCCATGATTTTCTCCTATGCATTGAAGAAAAAGATAGTTCCATAAAAATTCCTCGTCAACAAAAAAAAATAATTTTATTATTAGTTGGCAGACAGAAAGCTAAAACAAATTTGCCGCTTTGTATGAACATGCGGTCTAAAAGTTAACTTCAACTTACACTAGTTATAACTAGTATATATATATATATATTTATAACTAGTATTGTTATAACTAGTGGGCAGAACTTCTTGACTGAATAACCTTTTTTAATCTTTCACCCAAGTACCTAGCAACAACTTCTTTGCTAGTTAATATTTGTTTCATGTGACCCCTCAATCTGTCAGTATTTAATTCAGCCATGTCACAAACCTCTTCAAAATCATCACTCTTTACCCACCTAGCTACGGATAGTTTTTCGTGATAACCACCTAAATAAGAATCAGAAATCGCTTGGCAGATCACATGATTCCAAAGGCGAGACTCGGACATGAGTTCTAGGTCTGTCTCTGTCCAACCCCCAATATATATACTTTTGTTTAACTTGTCTGTCGTTGACATATATCTTTCCTTGCATACAATCCAAGACCACACTCTCATCCAAGTCAGGTCTTCTAGAAGCATAATATATAATTAACTCTACTTTTACATCACTTTCAAGAGGATTATCCAAAATAGGGCATTGTTGTGCAAATATCTTTTCATAATTTCTAGCTTTGTCAGATTTTATTAGTGCGGGTCTATTGCCAAATTTAACTATTTTTCTAGAGTTTGACTTGCTTGCGGGTTCGCCCTCGATAATAAAATTTATTTTTCTTTGGGTTTCTATTGACATAAGTAGGCTTTCCTATTATTAATTAGATTGCATAGTAGGAGATGACATGAGAATAACCAATAAATTTGGTATGCCACAACCATTTGTGGATTTTGCCCTAAACGATAAATATAGTAAAGGTAAAGCTGATATTTCGGTAACCACTCTTATCGACAGTCCAAGAGTTCGACTCATGAAAGAAAACTTTGATGACAAGATCGAAGTTGATGCGGTGGATATGATATGGGCATTGTTTGGTACTGCGGTTCACTCTGTGTTAGAAAGTTCTAACCCTTATCCAAAGGTAGGGCATCCATCTGATAAAATTATTAACGAAGAAAGACTGTTCTCTGAATTAGATGGTTGGCTTTTGTCAGGTGCTTTAGATAGGCAAGAAATGCATGAAGATTCAATAACAATTATAGATTACAAGGTTACTTCTGTTTGGTCTGTGATATATGGCAAGCCTGAATGGGAGAAGCAGTTAAACTGTTATGCTTATTTGGTAGACGACAAAAATGCTTTTGCTAAACAAAACGTAACTAATTTAAAAATATGTGCCATCCTGAGAGATTGGAACAGAAGAGAAAGCGAAAGAAAAGAGAACTACCCCAAGTCTCCTATTGTTTTTGTAGATGTGCCATTATGGAGTTTTGAAGACAGATTAAATTATCTCAAAGAAAGAATGAAACTTCATCAAGAAGCACAAATAAACTTTGATATCAATGAGCATTTGCCCTTATGTTCTGATGAAGAGACATGGAGAAAAAATAATAGTTGGGCAATAAAAAAGAAAAAATTAAAAAGAGCAATTAAAGTTTTTGACAATGAGAAGTCAGCTTTAAGTTTTCAAGAAGAATATCAAAAACATAGACTGCATTCAAATGATGCTACTGAAATAGAATTTCGAGGTGGAGAGTACACTCGTTGTGAGGGCAACTATTGTTCTGTTGCTGAATTTTGTAATCAATTTAAAGAGAGGTAGAAATGGCGGAAGATAAAATTAATTATCCAAGTGATATAAAGAAAGAAAAAAAAGTTGTTAGAAGAATAAGGAAAAGTGGATTGGTAAAACTTAGACCTAAGATTACATCCACTAGGTCAAAGGGTTCTTCTTTAATAAACGATCATATAATCGAAGCAACAAATAAAGGTAAGAGTGCTTATGTATGTATGCCTATAAAAATTTATATGTATATAAGAAACAAAATAAGAAATTGGCTTAAACAATGAATAGCATAGTTGATTCAAAAAGAAGTAACTATCTCTCTGTATTTAAACAAGGGGTAGAGGATAGCATTTTCTATAAAGATAAGTATGAAGATAATAAGAGTTCAGCTTATTACAGAAAAGGATATGAGTTTGGTTTACTAATAGAAAAGAAAGAATTAGAGGTAAAGAATGAAAAGTAATATACCACCAAAGGTTGCTGAGACCTTAAAAGAAATAGGGATGACATCTGCACAAGCGGGTTGGGATTGCCATGGAACTTATGTGCTATTACACAAAGCATTGGAAAAAGTTTCAGTTAAATTTAATATAAAATTTGATAAGCCTGAAGTCTTAGAAAGAAACTCTGAAAAAAGAATAGCTAGTCTTCTTGTTATGGGACACATGGGAGATAAATCAGAGTGGTCTATTGGAGAAGCATCCCCATCCAACAATAAGAATAGTTATCCATATGCCATGGCGGAGAAAAGAGCCAAAGATCGTGTGATATTAAAGTTGATTGGACTTCATGGAGATGTGTATGCAGAGGATGAAGCTGACAGTTTTAAAAAAGAACGACCTGAAGAAATAAAAGGCGGGACTAATGATAATCCTGATCAAGATGATTTGCCAAAGGCTACGTTTATCAATTTAGATGGCAGTAAAAAAGATGAGAAAGGCATAGAGATGATCAAAGAAGTGTTCGTTCAGTTTATGCCTACGACTGATAACAGAGCAGACTTAGTTGGCTTTTGGAAAAACAATAAAGAAGCAAGGGATGTTTTAAAAGACAAATCCCCTAAAGACTACGAAGAAGTAGAACTAGCCTTTAGAAAAAGGGCTGAAGAAATAACATCAACAAAGGAGAACAATTGATGGACAACAATCAATATCCCGCAACGGGCGGACTATTCGCACAAAAAGAAAAAAGATCAGATAAAAGCCCTGATTACTCAGGTATGCTTAATCTTGAAATAGAAGTTGTTAATGACTTGATCAAGCAAAAGGAAGAAGGAATTGATCAACCAAAAATAAATTTAGTTGGGTGGAAAAAATTAAGTAAAGCAGGTAACCCCTACCTAAGATTGATTGGCAATATTGAGAGAGAAAGGCAAGAGCAACAAAACGGATATGCCGAACCTAACAAACCTCAACAACAGTCCCCCGCTAAAGATGAATTAGATGATGAAATACCATTCTAGGAGATATAAAAATGGATGAAGTAAAAGCTAATACGGATGCATTAGGTGTGCCTAGTGTAAATTTTGAAGCAGTTAAAACATCAATGATGCAAGATAAAAATGGAACTAACATAAGGTTAACTATACATCCTAATGACGTTCCTGAAGCATTGCACAAAGATTGGATTGGCTCTAGGTATATGGTTGTTATGGTCAAGTTAAATGAAGACGGAACTCCTGAGGGGATATCATCAAATGACACAAAAGAAGTCTGAAAATAAGGCTGACATAAAGTCTGACTATCTTACATTAGATGGTGTTGCTAAATATCTATCTCTGAGTAGAATGACTGTCTACAAGCTGATCAATGATGAGGAAGCGGACTTCCCAAAAGGTTTGATTGTAGTTAAGTCTGAAGTAAGACCAAGGAAACTCTACAAAAGAAAAGATATAGCTAAGTGGCTTGATAGACAAATGTCTTCTCCTAAAAGTTGATATCAACTTATGAGACCTATATATGAGAATGATTTAAACTTAATATCAGAAAAACAAGTAATAAACCACGTTTCCAAATCTTGGAACGTGGTTTCTTGCAAACTGCCAATATCATATAAATTAGATTATGCAATGTATCGTGACCAAGATTTACTAGGATTTGCAGAAGTAAAATGCAGAACTCATAAATTCGGCACGTTCCCTACATATATGATTTCTTTAGCTAAAGCTCTAAAGGCTAGAGATTTGTGGCTTTACACTCGCAGACCAACAATACTAATTGTTTCGTGGTTAGACAGAATAGGATATTTAGATTTTTCTTCCGATCACCAAATTAAACAAGGCGGTAGATCAGACAGAAACGATTGGCAAGATCAAGAGCCTATGTGTCATTACGATTTAAAAGAGTTTAAAGGAATAGGAATAAAAACATGAAAAAAGATAACGTGAATAGACCTGATCATTATAGAAAAGGTAATGTTGAATGTATAGACGCTATAAAAAGTGCGACAAGTGATGGCTACCAATTCTACCTACAGGGAAACATCATCAAGTACATGTGGAGATTTAATCATAAGAATGGGATAGAAGATTTACAAAAGGCTCAATGGTATCTCTCAGAATTAATTAAACTTAAAAAGAAGAAATGATAGTAGTTGAGGTAAATTGATCTGGTGCAGCGGGATTTTAATTTTAATGTGTTCCGTCAACTTTTAGCTACATGTTTTACGAAGAAAATCCAAATCTGGCTGCGGTTTGTTTTGCCTACTGTATCACAAACTTCTAGCTCAGAAGTTAAATTCAACTTTTAGCCCGCCTTTTTAAATCCCGCTGACCTCATTAGTATAAGCCCCGTTTGCTGAAGATCATTCATTTTTTCTCTTCTTAATTTTATAATCTTCTTTTTGGTTTCTTCAGGTATTCTAGGATTTCTTTCTATCTCTTTTATCTGACGTAACATTCTATTTCTTGCATTATCAATAGCTTTCATTCTTCCCGCTATGCTTAATTCTTTTTTGTATTTTCCGTAAATAGCGACAACATCTTCTCTGTTTCCTGCTCGTTTAGCCAAATCAAGTCTGGAAAGTATCGTAAATAGGTCTTGCCTATTATCTAAATAATGACCCGTGTCCGCTCTGTCAGAAGGTCCGATGAATACTTTTCGTACTAACGGAATACTTCTTACTATATCTCCATCAAAGTCGCCCTTCATTGCATCAACTATGTCAAATGGAGCTTCAAATGTACGTTGAGCAAACCGACCTACCCCACCTGTGATATATCCAAACCAATATTCTATAGTGTTTGGAGACCAATCAGCAAATCCACTTTCAACTTCGTCTCCTAACGTCAAAGAATTAATAGTAGTTGCTATTGTTTTAGCTATACTACTTGTGTTTGACCAATACTGTTGACTATCAGGTTTTGGATTAGAACTAAAATTAGGAGACTCTTTATAGATAGGGTCTCCTTTATAATCTTCGTTGATAGAAACAGAAACAAATGGGTCTGCAACTGTAGGAAGTGCAAATGTTAAGAAATGGTCAAATGCACCTATAGGACTTAAACTTTCAAAAGCCGTTCCAACAATAGAATTTGTTGCTTCACCCGCAGTATACTCTCCTCTTTGAACTCTGCTTAATGATCTACCCAAATTTGTTGCCATATTAAGACCATAGCTCAAAGGTATTTGCACAAACTTATCATCCATTAAACCAAGCGTAGGAAATATTAAATTGTGTTCAAGCACATGTCTTGGTAACTCATCATAATCTGATATACCATCTTCGTCTTCATCTCCAGAAAAGAGATTGTTTACTTGATCTTGCAACATTCCGTATAAAACTAAACCACCCCAAACTTTTCTAACTTTAGGAGACCTTACCGCAGAGTTTATTAATGCCATTGAACCTTGAAGAGAGGCATTATAGAATAAGTACCATGAATTCATAAATGCTTTATTTTCTCCACCTTTGGAGAAGTTGACAGTTACGTTCCTTGCCGCTTGAGCGGCTTGAGTTTCCGTCATACCTCTTTCTGTCAAAGCCTTAAATGTAGCAACACGGACACCATTCTCAACTGCTGTGTTGTAATCATCTAGTTGTTGCAATAGCTTTTTAGTGAATCCATTTTTATTTAAGCCTAGTTTCTTTTTTATTCCAGTTTCAGAAATCTCATTTAAAAGACTGCCAATATTATTTATTTGATCTCTAACGTCTCCCATTTGGTTAGTGGCGTTCTTACCACCAGCCTTTACAAAACGCTTATATAAATCTGACCAATCATTCTTAACCTCTGCTTCATTCTTACTTTCTGCTCTTAATACTGCCCCTATTCCTAGAACTGCTTTGTAAGAACCTTTTAGAACTTCTGCGGTCATTCCTTTTTCGTCATATTGTTGTACGTTTACTCCTGCGGCTTCTAAATCTCTAAAGAAGTTAGGAATAACAAATGATGGATTATAGGTTGTGTTGATCATAGATAAGTATCTGTTAAGTTTGCCCATCATTTTTGTCATAGCACTTGTCTGTTGTGCAGTCATAGACCCGTTCATAGCCCTTGCTATTCTGTCATCTTTAATAAAGATAACTTTTTCTTTACCATTTTCCTTTATTATAAATTCATTATCAGGGTTTATTCCTCTTAATCTTCTGTCTTGTGGTACTACATCACTAACATCTACAGCAATTTTGTCCATTTCTTTAGCGAGTGATTCGTTGATAGCGATAGAACCGTCCGGCTGTTCCTCTTGTCCTCTTACAAGGTTAAGAAAAGAAAGACCAACTACATTTCTCTCACCACGATCAATAGCATTGTTGTTCTGGGCCATTAAAGAAGCGGTAATGTTTTGTGCATAATCTCCTACTACAGAACGCCCGGTCGCTCTACGGTCTTCTTTACCTATTGCTCCAAAATAATTACTAAACCTTCTTTTTTTACCATACCCATCATCAAATAATATTTTCTCTGCTTCGGGATCAAGGTCCCCTTGAAGCGGTACGTAGTTATCGTAAACTATTATTGAATCAGGGTCGTCTCTTTTCATTTGAAGTGTATTTTCTGGTAAAAGACCGCTCTCAATACGTTGATTTATGGTATTGTCATTAATTTGTTTAGCAAAATCTCTAATTTCTTGTATTTTTACTTGTTCGTCATTAGACAAAGTTTTAGCCCAAGCAATTATTGCGTTGGCTTCAGTATTTGTCATTCCAGATCCATTAACAACTGCACCTTCTGTCTTTTTAGCAATGTATTTGTTACGTTCTAGTGCGTGGTGCGCATAAAGGATGGCATCCGTAATCGCCAACTTTGGGTTAATATATTCATCTACAGAACCAGCAAAAAAACCTTTCATTCCATCAGTAGCACCATCAATGTTACGAAGTTCTTGTATTTTTCTTTCTTCTATATTTAATTTTTTAATTGCACTAATCATAGGCTCAAACAATTCTTTTTGAACCTTTTCCACTTTAGCTCCTGCAATGCCTTGAAATACTTCTTCTCTCATATAAGTATCAACGGCATCAGTTATTGTGTATCCATTTTTCCTTAATTGATCCATTAAGGCACCAACAGGTAACATAGCATCTTGCATATATGTTAATATTCTTTGGGCTTTCAATATAGCCTGATCTTGAGGAATTACGTAACCTAAACCTTTAGCTATAACTCCTGACAAAAGATCGTATCTTATTTTTTGTCTCTTTTTCTGCATGTCTGCAACTATTTTAGCAGAATTAGGGCTCGTTTGATTAGGTGGAGCATTACTAATAGTAGAAAATTTTCTTTTTTGAGATTGAATTGGGGTACTGTAAATAGTTCTTACAGTATAGATAGGGAGAGTATCATTCCCTTTTCTAATTGTAGTATTGTCATACTTCAATGAAAGAACTATTTTTCTATCTTCTTGACCAGCAACAGTATTAGATTTTGTCCATTCCATTCTAATATCATTATTCCCAACTCCTCCATCAGGTTCTAATCTAATACCAGTGTCTCTTCTTCTTATGTCTCTGTCTAATTCTCTTTCTGAGTCTCTTCTTTGTTGTTCATATGCTGTTAACATATCATCTACTAAATGAGGTATTGATGGATAGTCATGAAAAGCTAATATGCTTTGTTCATGAGTTAAAGCAGGCTTACCGTTTTTATCAACTCTTTTTCCTTCTATATGAGCAGTGCCAAATCCTCTATATTTTCCTCCACCTAAGTCTATATGCTCTCCTTGTTGTATAAAAGTAGGTGTTAATCCTCCTTTTACATCTCTAACTAATCCAAATACTTTATCTAAATTTCTATTTTTTGCTTGTCTAAGAAACTTTCTTGCCATTGTATCTGTAAGGTTAGGTTTGCCTCTTGTAGGAACAGTTTCAAATTGCAATTGTGGATTTTTTGCAAACATATTAGTCAACATAGAATACTTAATATCTTGAACTGTTTCTCTAATTTGAGATTCTTCTTTAGGCTCAAGAAATTCATACATAACTTCATGTCTTATGTCAGGGTCGTCAGTTACGACTTCTTCACTAACTCTTGCTGTCTCAACCTGAATGCCTCCAATGTCGCCTTGGCGAAGTCGTCCATCTGCTCTAACTCCACTTGTTCTACTATAGAGTCTGTATCTCTGTTCTGAGGAAAGTGTGGTTTCGATTTCTGCATTTGTAAATCCTTCTGTTTGTAATAAATGTATTGCACCATCTAAGTAATCATTGTCTTGACCAGTGCCTTTTGCAACACCTAGTTTCTCAAAAAATCTTTTTTCTGCAAACCACCATGCCGCTTGTGCATCTGCATTTTCTATATTAATGCCAGTGTCATTTTCTAATATTTCTCTAGCTCTATTAACTAATCCTCTCATCATCGCTCTGTCAATTGCACCTCTAGGAAGGTCCTGTTCTCTAGTTGACATATTCTCAAAATATCTTTGAGTTGATAATGCAAGTTCTGTTTTTTCAGGAATTGGTGCGTCTTTCTTTTTGCCCCCAGTTTCTGATTCAAAATTATTTTGAAAATCTTTTCTCCACGCTTGATATTCTTTACTAAATTGAGTAGCAAATTCTAAAGCGTTTGCTTCAGTAACTATATCTATCCCTAAAGATGCTTCAGATCTTTTTATTAATTCTTTATCTAAATCATTTAAAGGATTGTCAGTTATTTCTTCTCCTGCTTTTGAAGGTTGTTTTCTTCCTTCCACAGCAAGTAAAATTCTTTGAATGTTATTTTGAATCGTGGCATCTGTTGGTGCTTTTTTAAATCCCATGCCAGTTAATCTGTTTATAGTTCTCATAAACCATATATCCATTGTTAATGGCTTATAATTTTTACTAAGGTTTTGAAAGAACCCGTTACCTATTTTAGGACCTATTATATAAGACCCATATACGAGTGTGTTTGCTGACTCTCCTGTAGAAACAGTTGCTTTTGTATCAATTATAAATTGGTTTGTTTTTAATAATTTAGGTGTAGTTTCATGATTCATAAACTTAATAAATTCATCAGTGCTTGCACCTGCTTTTTTCATAGAATTATAAAAAGCAAATGAATTTTTCATTGCCTTTACTCTGTCACCTGTTCCTTTTACAGGAAATCTTCTTAATTCAACATCAGGATTTGAATCAACCCATCCTTTATATTGTTCTGAGGCAAATTTAAAGTTTGGTATAACTCCCATACCATTAGAAGCAACAGCTAATGCAAAATCAAAGGCTAAAGTATCTGCTTTATTTTTCATTATGTCAGGAAATAATTTAACAACAGTTTTCTTAGCTGCGTCTAATATTTTATCATACCAACCAAGAGCATTTTTATTATGTTTAAGAGCTTGTTCTAGTTCAGCTGCTAACATCATTGATACATTTTCTCTAGCCGCTCCTCTTACATTAGAATTAGAACTGTATACATCAAAGATTTTATTTTTACGTTTAATTTGATGATT
>Ga0075441_10000866_pt1 | contig 15050 bp, 20 predicted proteins | sample CoawatmetaG00DNA_FD_71582 | JGI IMG/M metagenome (GOLD analysis project Ga0075441, IMG submission 71582) | Marine microbial communities from the West Antarctic Peninsula - Coastal water metaG002-DNA | ecosystem: Environmental > Aquatic > Marine > Coastal | place: Atlantic Ocean: West Antarctic...
ACCGAATATATTCCAGATGAGTACCGTCAATTAGAAAATATATCGTGGGAAGAAATCACAGATACACGTGGAGATATTGCTTATAAAATGTCGTCAGATTTGACAGATGTTAGTGGTATCACTTATCAGTTTTTTGTTTCAAATGATTTAAGCGACAACAAATTTGAAAAAGGAACAACCGGTAATGCCGATAATACATTCACTTTTGATGCTTCTTATCAGTATGTATTCTGTTATGGAAAACTCGTAGATGATTTTCATTCCATTGACAAAAATCAAATCTTTGCTCTCCATCATTCCGCGATTCAAGAGATAGACCGATTACAATTGGAAGAAAAAGAAAAAACAACAGCATTGGAGACAAAGGTGACTGAACTGGAAACCAAAAACGCAGAATTACAAACCCAATTAAATAATATTATGACAATATTGAATAATAATAATCTTTCATAAAAATACCCAAACATTGAAAGATAAAGTGACGAAGAATGTTCTCAGTGAAGTAACTATTGATATTGGTAAACCGAAGACAATATGATAAAAATATATTCATAAAAATTATATTTTTATTAGCGGATACACAGTGGCACTCGAATCGTATTTTTATTTTGACCGCATATAGTATATGGTTAGGCGAAATACAACAAAAAAACAAACTTTAGGATTAAAACCGATTGATGCTATTCCGCTATTGAAGTGTAAAAACCAAAAATACGGATGTGACGTAAAAGCGAGAAAATATACTTGCTATACCCGTGTGAAATATAAAAAGAATGCTACAAAAGCTGACCGTATTACTCTAACGCACCGAAAACGTGGGACACGTAAATTAAAAACGCCTATATTGAGGATATTGGATTGGTTTGATTGTTCTCATTTCAAATAAACTTTTTTCTATATTCTATTTTCTATATTAAATAATTTTACGCTAAAAATGTAAAAAAGTGCACAAAAGAATTGGCTCAAGATTTTGAAATTGGACATAAAATAAATGTCCAAAATGAAAATCCTCGATGGAGAATTAAAATCGGGTTTTCGTGAAAATACGTTTATGACGATAAAGCAGCCGTTTATGATTTTTTACTGAAATTCTATTACCATAAAAAATTAAGTATTTTATATGGTGAATGGTTTAGAGGAATTATATGATAGTATGTTATACGAAAAATGCCTAATCCAAAACTCGCCGTTAATCGCTTAAAATTTCATTGTGAAATATGTAAGTATTATTGTAGCAAGCAAAGTGATTTTAATAAACATTTATCAACGCGTAAACATAAAATCCTAATAAATCCGAATCCAATCTCGCCAGAAGTCGCCAAAGTGTATACTTGTGATTGTGGAAGAGAATACAAACATATGTCTAGTTTATGTAATCACAAGAAAAAATGTAATAACATATCGGTAAATGATGAACCCACAAATGCTGCTACAATACTTGATAATCCTTCATTAGTTGTTGAATTATTGAAACAAAATCAAGAATTTAAGGACCTCATATTGGAAGAACGTCGTGAATTCCAACAAATTATAAAGGAAATGGCAGGGAATATGGGTAACAATACTGTAAATAACAATAACAACACCAATATAAATAGCAATAATAAGTTCAATCTGAATGTGTTTCTGAATGAGAAATGCAAGAACGCAATGACATTAAAAGACTTTGTCAAATCCATCAATATATCCGTGCAGGATTTCATAGAAACAGGAGAACGTGGATTTATAGATGGCATTTCGAATATAATTGTAGAACGAATAAATGAGATGGAAATCCACGACCGCCCACTACATTGCACTGATTTGAAACGTGAAACCGTCTATATTAAGGATGAGAATAAATGGGAAAAAGATGAGGATAAAGTCAAGTTACGTAAGGCAGTAAAAGGTGTTGCGTATAAGAATGAACGAATGCGTCCAGTATGGTATGATTCAACGCCCGATGTGGGTATAATGGGAACAGAAAACTATGAAAAGTTCTTTAAATATTCAGAATCATCACTGGGCGGATGTGGACGAGAAGAAACCGAATTATTTGAAGATAAAGTGATGAAGAATGTTATGAAAGAAGTAACAATTGATAAAACAAAGGCAATAGAATAATGTAAGTATTTTATAACAAATAAGTTATCTTACTCTATTACTAATATAAAGATTTGGCGTAATAATGTATAAGATGCCTAAGGTCAAGATTGATTATTCCAATACTATATTCTATAAGATTTATTGTAAAGATCCTTCCATAAAAGAACTTTATATTGGTCATACTACTAACTTCGTTCAACGTAAATATTCACACAAACAAGGCTGTATAAATCCAAAATCAATGAACTATAAGTGTAAAGTATATGAGGTTATAAGAGACAATATGGGATGGGATAATTGGACGATGGAAATAGTAGCATTCCATAATTGCGAAGATTTGTATTCTGCAAAGAAACAAGAACAACATTATTTTGAGGAATACAAAGCTACCTTAAACAGCGTTGAACCTTTACCTCCACGAAAACCCAAAAAAGAAGTGATAGTAAAACCCAAAAAAGAAGTGTTATATTGTAATTCGTGTAAGGTGTATTTTACTAATCGCAAATTACAAGAAGAACATAATAAACGTCCAAGACATCTTAAGATGGAACACGTTGAATCGGTTCCAACAAAATCCTGTATATATATGTGTGAAACGTGTTGCTTCTATACCAATAATAAAAATGATTATAGGCGACATATGTCTACATCTAAACATAAAAACGACGGAATACTCAATAAAACTCAATCTCATATCTGTGAAATATGTAGCAAATCCTTTAATGACCGCTCTGGATTATGGAGACATAAGAAAAAATGTAATGACGAACCGACAAATAATGACCCAATAAATGCTTCTACCACACTTGATAATCAATCATTATTAATTGAATTATTGAAACAGAATCAGGAATTTAAAGACCTTATATTAGAAGAGCGTCGCGAATTCAACCAAATTCTAAGGGAAATGGCAGGTAATATGTGTAACAGTAAATAACAGAAAGAATGTCATAAAACAAAGGCAATAGAATAAAAATATATTCATAAAAGTATATTTTTATTTGTAGATACTCAATGTTCGTGCACTGGAATCAGTAGCATCCACGTATTTTGGCATCCAAAAATAAGGTATAATATGACCCAACCCTGTGTAATGTTCTTCGAAAATGGTCCTGTAATATATCTGTTCGGATGTTTGTGGGGGTAAATGTGTAAATGAAACGGACTCGCTATATAACCCAACAATTTTAGATGTGTGCTCTTGGATAATTTCATACAAGGAACGCGTTTGTGTAGAAACCCCGTCACTGAACGCTTCTTTTCGTCTCCATAATACACTGTCAGGTAAGAGTGGTTCATCATCATACTTAGCATATTCTTCTTTGGAAAACGCTTTTCGTATAAGGTATTTTTCAGGGAGTTTTTCGTTCGTATGAAACCGAATATGTGTGGGTATAGATAAATAGAATTCGGTCCATTCACGGTCTAAGAATGGAGTTCTAGGTTCTAGTCCGTGTGATGAAATAGATTTATCTGACCGTAGAACATCAAATGTATGTATATCCTGCAGTAACCGTCTACATTCTTTGTCAAATTCGATTTCATCTGGGGCATTTCCCATATATAAGTATCCACCGGATAATTCGTCAGACCCATCTCCATTAAAAATCACTTTAGCATCACTATGTGTGGATATGTATTTCCCAAGTAACCAATTTCCTATACTTGCTCTTACAGTGGTAGTATCATAACTTTCAATCCCTATAATAACCTCAGGTATAGCATTAATAAACTCAAATTCACTCAACACAACTTCTGTATGTTTTGTCCCAAGATAATTGGCGACTATTTTTGCGTGTTTTAAATCATCGGCACCTTCAATCCCAATACTGTAGGTTTCGAGTGTAGGTAGATTATTTTTCTTATGATAGTCATTTACGATAGCAGTAATTACACTACTATCAAGCCCACCCGAAAGCAAGCAAGCAATAGGTCTGTCGGTAGTGGAGCATCGTTTATGAACTGCGTTTATGAGGTATTTACGAATATTACTGAAAATGGTGCTGGTATTAACATAATCGGTATACATATTACTATGAAATCCGTGATAATGGTATTGTTGCGATGATATAAACGTCCAAGATTTCTGTGTTCCGTCAGGTAATTCGTAACAAGAAAATGTGCCAGGTTTAAATTGTTCTATACTATAATCTGGATATTTGTATGCGTGTTTAGGGTCAAGTGTTCGTGTATTGCTATTCGTGTCTTTGATATAGTCATAACTATCATATAACCCTTTAATTTCACTAGCGAATCCATATAAATGATTTTTAGATGAATTCAATCGAGATATAGGTTTCATTTGGTATAATGGCCTAACACCATATGGGTCTCTTGCGATGTATATTTTGGATGGCGTGTCAAACCGAGTATCAATTAATACAAATGCGAATACTCCATCTAACATACGTAATGTTTGTTCCATACCATATTTCAAGTACATATGGATAATAACTTCACAGTCAGAATCAGTGGTAGGTGAAACATTCAAAGTTTCATATAATTCATTGTAGTTATATATCTCTCCGTTACAAATCAACGAGATATTGTCAATACGAATGGGTTGATTGGCTTCATCGTTTAATCCATTAATCGCTAATCTATGAAATCCCAATTGTGCTTTTATCGCACAATGAAATAATGTTGAAAATTCGGGTCCTCTACGTTTACCATTATCGAAACATGATTGAATAATAGATTGCGGTATATGATTATGGTTATTTAATAACGCAAAAATTCCGCACATTTGAAATAGTATAATAATAACGTAAAATTATCTTTATATTGTTGATTATTATTTGAGAACATAATGTATAGATGAGCGATTACATTGATAATACCCCAAAAAAGGAGAACAAGAAAGGAAGTAAGAAATCCAATTTAGGAGAAACTGAAGTAAAGATGAACGCAATCAAGCCTGCGGATAGTAACCATATATTCCAATCTGTGAGTTTTACTGAGGTTGGTATTCCTATGTCAATTACTGCGAATGTTGATACAAATACATATGACGTGTTAGCAGATACAAATGAAACGCCAGATGAAGAGGTATTAAATGAGGATAAAGAAAACGATGAAGAATCCAATGCCAGTGATGACGAGAGTATTGATATAAATGAAATATTTCAAGGACATATTAATATACTGTTTGTGAGCTCATTATCTATTGTCGGATTATTTATCTTATTTAGAATGATCCAAAAATCGCGATAAAAAAGTGTCAAATATAGCAATTTGACACTTTCAAAAAGTGGGTAGTTAGATATTTACATAATAATATTTTTTCTCAGCTTCTTCATTTCTCTCTCTTGAATACGCATTTCAAGTAACTCTCTCTTTTGATTGATTTTATCTTGCTTGGCAGCCAACTTGTCTTGAATTGCCTTTTCCTTAGCAACCAACTTGTCTTGAATTGCCTTTTCCTTAGCAACCAACTTGTCTTGAATTGCCTTTTCCTTAGCAGCTAATTTCTCTTTCTGTGCGTTTTCCTTAGCAGCCAATTTGTCTTGAGTTGCCTTTTCCTTAGCAGCCAATTTGTCTTGAGTTGCCTTTTCCTTGGCTGCCAATTTATCCTTATTCTCTTGTATTTTGATATTAGTATATTTAGTAGCTAAGTATTCTAATATTAACGATAAATCAAGCATAATTTTAGTGCGTTCTTCGCGGAACTTCTTATTAGGGGGTTTCATGTTGCATATTATACTAATCAACTTTGCGAAGTCATCTACAATAATGTTCTTGGTTAGCTCAGTGTGACCTTCAGTCGGACAATATTTCACATCCATATTTAGTAGATAGCCTCCTCCTCCTCCGTCATTAAATGTAAATGTTGGAGTTTCGTCGATGACTTTACTATTCTGGTTTGCCTTGGGGGGAACAATGTGATAACCGTAATAAATAGTATCAAGAGTGACTCTTAATATTTGATGTGAATAACTAGGCATTTTAATAGTGTTGCAGCACCTATCGTTAAAGTGAAATGAGTTAGTCATTACATAGTGTTCTTCGATTAGCTGGTTAAACTTTTTATAAATGCCGTTTACGAAAAGTGTTACACGAGTATCCGCTGGTAGAGCGGCGATACGTTGTTTAAGTTCTTGTTTTCCCCGGGTAGAATATAATTTATGCATAGCATAACTTGTCCTCTCGGGTTTGCTAAGAAACTTAGTGGTAATATGCCGTTGGAGATCATATGGTAATGTTTTATCTTTGCCAGAAGCATAGACTAAATTACGGCTCATAATGAATGTATTTTAAATAGAACAGATGCTCTTAATTGTGATACTCTAGATTGTATAACGAAAAGTTTTTCAATTTTCTGGTTGATAGAACGGCTGCTCTTATTGTGATGCACTAGATTGTATACCAACCCCGAAACTGAAAATAGTGATATTACACCAAGTAATAGCACTATTGAATTATAACTTATAGCGTTTGTATAGTTCCAAAGCAACTAACCCACCAAAAATTTGTGCCAAACTATATGGTACAATTTCATTTGTAGGAAATTTGTCTGCGGCGGACATTACAATTGTGACAGCAGGATTAAGATGACCGCCAGAGATAGGTGAAATCATAACAATAACCAGGGCTAACGCAGCACCAATCGCAATAGGGTTACCGGTTGCGATAATAACATATACAAAGAAGGTAGTCCCTAAGAATTCAGCTAAATAATTATACATTTTTGAGGTATTATAGTGTATCTGGTGAAAAAAAACCATAGTAATTATTTGCGAGCACCTTTTTTTACAGGAGCAACTGAACCACCCGCCCGAACTCTACGTAGAGCACTATTACGCGAGTTCTTGTCATCTGGGTTCGTGAACGAGAACTGATTCCCATTTGCATTGAATGTTCCTTTACCAACGGCTCCTGCTCGGCGTCTACGCATAACATCAGACGCGTCTCTAGATTCCCCCATCCATTTATTGTCAGAAGGTATAACACTGGGTATTGTTTCAATGAATGTTTGACGGTCCATTTGAAATCTGCTCTCATTGTTACTAGTGCTGTCTTTTAATGGCATTGCGTTAGCCGATGTAAGCACGGCGTTATTTATATTTTGAATAGTAAATTTCATCTTGTACATTTTGGTATAAATTCTATACACTTATTATAGAATTTATTACGGATTTAAAAATTAATGTGCGGAATCATTATAATTACGGTTCATAGCTTGTTGTTTTCTGAAGCGAATATAGTCAGAAGAGTCAGGCACGAATTTAACATTTGTTGACGATGCAGGAACCCCACTATTGTCACACGTAAATGTCATTTGTTTGGGTCCTCCACAAGAATAATTCTTTCTGCCCAAGAAATCACCTAAATTGTTAACTGCTCTAAATGGGGTGATTACTCTCTTCTCTCCCGCATATGTTCCAGTAGCATATGGTGTATTCCACGAACTACGTAATACTTTTCTTGCAATGGCACTTTCGCTATCTCTATGAGAAGTCACTGTTTGTTTTGATGAGTGTCCGTTATAAGGACCTCCTAATACTGAACTGCTCATATTATATTGTTATAATATAGTAAAATATTTTGTTCTCAATCATCTATAAATAATTCCTAAAGTGATAATATTTAGTTAAAATATGTGTGTATAGTAATGAGCGAGAGTGAAAACGATATGATTGAAACACCAACCGATAGTAATGATTATATAAATAATATTACAATGAACTTTCTAATGAATAAAAGCCAGCGTAAGAAGTTAATTTCAACAGAAGATCCCGCCCAATATGAACGAGAACAAAAACATATACGTTCTTTAAAAAAACACAAAAATGAAATAATGGATTTAACAAGAAGACTAATATGTGAACCAGATACCCAAATAACGACTGATGTGAATGAATCATTTAATGATTATATGCGGACATTACTTCAGTATTTAAAGATGAAAGAGATAGAGAACAAAGGATATGATAATGATTCTGATGATGATATGTTATTCGGTAAGGTAGATGAATCCGACGACGAAGGTATTAGCGAACCAGATTCTCATATGACGAATGATATAACTTCATTTTGGGGCACTAAGCTAATCAAAAAGTAGAGTTCGTGAATATTTGTCTAAATAAGATGGTGTAAAAATCTAATTCTAATATATATATAAAATCAATGTCTAGAAAGAACAAGACAACTAAAAAAAATCATACTCTAAAAAACATATTAACAAAACCGAATCAGCTGAATTGTAACCCAAATGTATTAGGCGATAAGGTGGTTCGTGGAAGTTGTTTACCTGAAAATATATTACAAATATTGAAAGAAAGTTATAATGAGAGTAACCCATATAACCAAATAATACACATAAAACCAAGAAGCATATGGAAAGATTTAAAGAAAAGATTGAGAACATGTTCGAAAGAAGACTGTTGGTTAGATGTGATAAGCGACCCACTGTATCGCGAAAAGGTAGAAAAATACTTGTACGTTCAACGACCTCTCCAACCAGGTGGGTGGAAAACTGACCCTAACCAGTGGTTAAGTAATCATGATATAGACAATGTGCTTATTGAGTATGAAAAATCATACCCAATGTTTAAAGCAATTCAAACCGCAACAATAGATTTCGATGATTTATGCTATATAGATGATTTATGTAAATTGAAAAACAAGGAACAGGTAGAGGAATATTTGAAATTAGGAAAAACAAAAATAGGTGTGGTGTTTAATTTAGATAAGTTTAGTGAAGGTGGGTCACATTGGGTATCATTATATCTGGACTTACAAAACGGATTTGTATTTTTCTTTGATAGCAATGGCGATAAGATCCCAACTGAAATAAAAAAATTAATAGAGCGTTTAAAGAAACAATGTAGAGAACTAGAAACCCCCATAGAACTGAAGGAGTATAACAATTATAGAGTACGTCATCAAAGAGAAAATTCAGAATGTGGTATGTATTCTTTATTTTTCATAATAACATTGTTGACCGGTAAAATAAATAATATTCCGGTGAATTCACTAGATGAAACACTCGATTTGTTTAGAAAAGCAAGGGTGCCTGATAAATATGTAAGTAATTTCCGTAAAATATATTTCAAAGTATAACAAAATATATGCATAGTGTAAAGTAATGAGTGATACCCCAGTAAAAGATAATAATGCTGTAATTACCACAAAAATATACCCAACCAAATATAAAAATCGTAAGGGATTTCGTGTAGGTAATATGAAGATAAGTTTTGATACAAAAAATGCGCCATTTACGAGTAGCGACCAAGTAGACCATTATTTAAATGAATTGTTCTCGTATATTAAATGGACTAGCGCGAAAAAGCATCCTGACGATGAAACTATAGAAGACAAACAGAAAAGTATTCACGATTTTTTGAAAGCAAAAAAAATAGAACATATTTTTTCACCGAAAGTGGTGTTAGATACGAAAGGCGGCAAAGGAAAAAAACAAACAAAGAAAAGAAAAATGAAAAAAGGAAAATCTAAAACGAATAAACGTAAAATGAAGATACATAAAGGTGGTAATCAATTAAATTCTGAAACTAAATCCTATATTGATATTGCCATAGAAAATGGTCTAATAGACCAACTAGAAAGTGTATTAAAAAAACATCCTAGTTATGCTAATTATGCCTTAGATAAAATACCTAATATAACAGAATTAGACGAACAAGAAAGAAAAGAAATGGAAGAAATTATAATAAGTATTATAAAGAGAAATCAGAATAAAGATAACTAATTAGATAATATTATCAGAATATTATTTAATGTCATTGTTCGTTCATCCAGAAAACCAAAAAATTATATGGAATATAATAAACGGGAATCCATATATTATTCGTTATTTTGAATCGAAACCCCCACAAGCAAAAGAGGAATGGTTCCGGCAATCAATCGAAAAATTCTATACGCGAATAGAAGGTAAAGAAATCGAACCAAATGATCTTAACATTTTGAATAAAGAAGTGCTCACAAGTATGATACAAAGCGTTCATTTACAAAATCCTCAATATACCGCACATAATTCAAGTCAATACGCACCCCCGCCCGAAACCGCAATTCCACCACAACAAATTCCCCACGAACCCATGAATATAATGACCCACGCAAATACTATTAATACACCTACAATAGTAAACGATAGTAAAGAAGATATATTTAATAAACAGTTTCAGATACGTCAACAAGAATATGATACTATGTTACAGCGTAAAACTCCTGAAGATATAAATTTCCGTGAAAAATCTAAAGATGAAAACAAGGATATAAATGAATTATTGGAACGCGAGAGGAGAGAACGTGAAGAATTGATGAGACCTATCCAACAAACAAATAAACTAAATATAGATTCTTCGAATAGTAATAATATTAAACTAGAAACAGTAGAATTACAAGAACCTAAAGAAAGGAAATCTGTATCGTGGAACACCGAATCCCCAAATGGTAAACTAGATGAGTTATTTGAAGTTCAAAAATCTGAAATATATTCAATGCGTTTGCACATTATAGATATGACAAAACAATTGGAAGAAACGAATAAACGGCTATTACAGGTAGAAACTCTTTTACAAAAAAAAGAACAAAATAATGATTATTCTGAAAAAAATCAAGAAAAGCCTCAACATCATGTTTCTAAGTATGCTATTTTAGAAGAAAATATGACAAATACACCCATAAAAGATGAAACAGTATCAGTAGAAGATGTAAATAGTGATAGTGACGCGTAAAAAAATCTATGCATTGAATATATAATGACTGTTGGTTCAAGAGCTCAAGTATTCCACGGAACTGTCGATAAGACAACCGGTGGTTTAGAACAGAAGGATTTAATGAAGAACAAGCACGGACGTATTGTGTCTGTCAAGAAGCACAAGACCGCCAAAAAGAATAACCGTCTTAAGAAGGCTGGTTACATGACAAAGAAGGGTGAATTTGGTTCATTCTTAAAGCCCAAGACCAAAAAGAACAAGACCATGAAGAAGAAATAAATAATTTTGGTATATGACATATGATATTTAGATATCATATGAAAAAAATAGTATAAAGTGAAATGGATAGTATTCAAAATAGAATGGATTTATTTAAAAATACTCTTTTTATTAATTTAGAACATCGTAATGATAGATTAGAACACGCTACTGAAGAATTTAAGAAAATGGGTATAAAAGCTGAACGAGTTGATGCGGTGAAAAAAGAGGTAGGTGCGATAGGTTGTACGATGAGTCATATAAAATGTTTAGAAATAGCAAAAAGAAGGAATTATGATTATGTTTTTATTTGCGAAGACGATATTCATTTCAAAAATCCCGAATTATTAAAACAGAATTTGGAAAAGTTCAATCAAAACACGAAATTAAACTGGGATGCATTAATTATAGGAGGAAATAACGCACGTCCGTATCAAATCGTAGAGGAGTATTGTTCTCGTGTATTTTATTGTCGCACTACAACCGGATATATAGTAAAGAAACATATGTACGACATCTTGCTTGATAATTTCAACGAAAGTGTATCTAAATTAACTCAAGATCCTTCGAAAGAATCGGTTAAGAAACACGCAATCGATATGTACTGGCAGCGATTACAATACCAGCATTTTTGGTATATGATTACACCCCCAACAGTAACTCAATATACTAGTTATAGCGATATTGAAAATACTACTTGTAATACTGAAAATCTATTATTAGATATGAAAAAGGAATGGTGTATGCCGCAACATCTAATTCCATCTAATAAGTAAGGCGTAAAAAGTTAGATAACACTGATTTATTTTTTTCTTCATATTCCATATTCTTTAAGTTAGATGAATATTCTTTCTTCATCATTTTTTCGCGATATAATTGGTCTTGTTGGGCTAACATACGTTCAGCTTCTTGTTTAGACAGTGGAGCTGTAGATTGTTGTCCTCGTTCTCGCACAAAATGATCTACTGACGAATATTTTGTGACATTTTGATAATCACGTTCGCTTACTGAGAATACAGTTTCATCCTTATGGACTTTTCGTAAATCATCAAATTTTAATTTACTAAATGGGTCACTTGTAACATAGGTATCATCTTCATCATTATCTTCATAAAAATTAGAGGTTGATGACCGGTTAGATATAATGTTCTCAACACCCCTATATTTTACTAAACCCGTTTGTTGATCTTTAATTGAGTTGAATATTTTCCCCATATTGCTTGAATTTACAGTTTCATTCGTTGTATATGATGGGTCGTCGTTTTTAAACCATTCGTTTTTACTTTCGTCAACTTTGGTAGCCATATTTTTTTCAAATAAATCATTAAATTTGTCTTGGAATTCGGTTTTTGACATATCATTGATAACAGAAGAAACTTTTTTGACGGTTCTATTATCATCTTCGTTATTTGTGTGTGGGGTATATGCGGTAGTAGTTGGAGTTATTTTCTGGTTTTGTTTATTTTGATTATCGCAAAAACGAACTACAATATCAAATGCCTTTTTATAAAAGAGAAAATATTTGGAATCTAATTTTGACTTATCTGGGTGTGTCCTTAATACCACTTTCTTAGCGCGTTTAAGGTCTTCTTGGGAAATATTATACGTTAAATCAAATAATCCAAGCAGGTCTTCTAATGAATACATATGAATGTTTAGATTGTGGTCTTTTATTGACATTGAATTACTATACTATACCCACTAATATTCTTTCAATATTTTTTACGAAATACATATAGAAATAATGTGGTTAGTATTAATATAATATGACACTTCCGCTTATTACTGAAATTAAGTCTCGCAATGATTACCTTGCTCTTATTAAATCAAACCCCGGTTTACTTATTGTTAAATTTGGTGCGGAATGGTGTGCTCCTTGTAAAAAAATAGAAGGAGATGTAATGGATAAATTTAATAAGATGCCCGATAACGTCCAATGTGCCGTTATTGATATTGATGTTAACTTTGATGTGTTTGCTTTCTTGAAAACAAAAAAAATGTTCGCTGGAATTCCTGCTATTCTATGTTATCACAAAGATAATGACAGTTATATTCCAGATGAGATTCATAATAATTCGAATAAAGATGAATTGGCTGAATTTTTTATACGGTGCGAGGAACTACTTTGATTTTCCCATCTTCTAAAAATGATTGATATACTGAGGTTAACTTGTAGTTAGGATGCGTAAAATCATATACGTAATTCCAAAAATTTAAAACCTGTGGATTTGAAAAGGTAAATTGATAATTGTTATCAAACTGTATTGATTTTATTGTGTCAGATAAGAGATTTAACGAGCTATATGCACCCCGATATATTTTGTAGTATTTATATTTATATATGAAATTATATAAATATGCGTTGTAGCCAAACCATTCATAAAAACTTTCAATGTAATCTTTATACAATGGATTTATTAATGTGGCATATATATTATTTGGTATCTCATCCAGGCATTGTTGTTCTGCAGGGGTTACTTGATATTTGAATTTTACAAAATTACAAATTACCATATTTGATGGTGCACAATTTATTTCTCTTGCTATATTTATAATATATGGTATGAATTTACGGATAAAACTAGAGTTACAATATTGGTTACATAAAATGACGTGTGTATCTGGTGTCAGATGAGGCTTAATACGCTCACCGCAACGTTTAAACTCAGTTTGAGTAAACATATCAAATACAATAACTAATTGTGAACCACTGCTTAATCTAAAATACGACGGTATAATTTGGAAAATACTGTTATTATTATGAGTTGTAAAATTATCATCTTCGTTTATTTTTCCTCCGATTGATATGTATATGTCCCGTATATCATACATATCAATTATATTCTTTATTATTTGTCTACATTCTTGGGGTTCCGATAAATATACTTGATTATATATAGACATGTAAAATGTCTATATGTAATTATTTGCGACCGCGTGTCTTATTGACCTTTTTATTTTTGTTATTCGTTTTTGTTTTATTTTTCTTCAATTTTCCTCCAGAAGAACCATATTGAGATTGTTGTGTTTTCTCACGGTTGATTGGTTCAGCTTCAACTAGTTCTGGTTCAATTGGTTCAGCTTCAACTAGTTCTGGTTCAATTGGTTCAGCTTCAACTAGTTCTGGTTCAACTAGTTCTGGTTCAACTAGTTCTTCGACTTCTGGACTTTGTGAATTTGATATACTTGGAAGCATATTTATTGCTGAATCTTCTTCTTCTGATGTGGTAGAATCCATAACAGTTACATATGCTAATACTGACGATGTAATTGTAGCATATATGTAATGAGTCCATGATATAATAGTTTTGTTCATTTGTTTTTGGTTTATAATGTTATATAATTATGATATTTTTTAATAATATTATGCCTAAATACATATTATTTATTGTTCTGATTCCAATCTCTCTCGTGCCAATACAAATTTATCGGTCCACGCCTTTTTTACATTTACAGATACAGTTGATTTCATATGTCTTTCATATTGTTCCGGACTGTCGTAGTATAGACAAAACGACCCACTGCCTACATAACCACTTGTATCTTTAACCTTAAAGAAAAGTTCTTCGTTTAATGAACCAACAAAATAGTTGCCATATTTATGGCCGGTAATTGCATCGCGGATCATAGTTCCTGGGATAAATGATGTTGAGTATACTTCGGTTTTAGTTTTAATACCTGCATAAGATTTTACAATACGATGATATCCAGAGTCGAGCATTTTGATTTCGTCATATTTCCATCCTTTACGAGTCATTCTTCCCACCTGTTTATCGGGTGACTTTGTAGAAAGGTCATCCGTGACTACAGATAAGTTATCGTCGTCAAGTTGATGCATGTATGCACGGTCATCGTCGTGAATTGATTGGGTCGAGTTGTTGTCGTAATCGGACATTTAGAAAATAGTAGTATCTATAGTAACGTGTGTTATAATGACTTTACGAACAATATCTTTATGTAGTTTTACAAGTTTATTTTTACAATATAATATGAATTTATATTGTATACAATGATATCAATCAAACCAGA
>Ga0075441_10000879_pt1 | contig 14937 bp, 25 predicted proteins | sample CoawatmetaG00DNA_FD_71582 | JGI IMG/M metagenome (GOLD analysis project Ga0075441, IMG submission 71582) | Marine microbial communities from the West Antarctic Peninsula - Coastal water metaG002-DNA | ecosystem: Environmental > Aquatic > Marine > Coastal | place: Atlantic Ocean: West Antarctic...
AACCTATACTATATAATATAAGTCTAAAACATACATTTGTCAAGTTTTATTTTGTATTTTTTAAACTCTTTGACCTGTTATCCAACTTCTTATTATTTTCTTCCCTAGAAACTCTCTTTTTTCTTCGGTTTCTTCCTCGAAGCTATTAGCATCAAACTTACTACTTACTGGAGCTCTAGCATTTATAATAGAATACCAAAGACCATCAAGCAAGTCATCATTCTTTGCTTTTGGAAAATGAAACATCTCATCCACTAAATCACTATGTTGCTTCTTTATATAAAGCTTTCCTCTGTTTACTATTGGGCAAAGAAGAGATTCTAACCTATCTTCTTTTTTTATTCCTGATGGAGGTCTTACACCTCTTGCTATTCCTGGAGCCATTTTTCTATCATTGCGAGATAATTCGTTTACAGCATCCTTTATTATTCCTTGAGCTCCGACATGCTCTACATTTGCTCTTCTCATAGGTTGATATTCTTTTGCATATTGGAATATTTTACGAGGCATATCGTACAATGGTATATGCTCTCTAAATACATCTATTACATATATATTTTTATCACTATCGATACCAGCAACAACGATAACCTGGTAATCGTGCTGGGCTGAAGATTCATAAGCCAAATCAACACCCATATAAACATTAACTGGTATAGCGTCTTCTTTTGTAACAATATATGCTTGATTGTTTTTTGCTTTAAACTCTCCATCAAAATAATTAATCTTATCTATTTTAAATTTTGCACTCTCTAAATCACGAGCGTCATTCATATACTCTTGAGCAAACTTATGAAGTTGCCCAACATACTCGTAATCTTTTCTTATTCCAGCTATTTTTTCTTTTGAAAAGTAAGATGGCCAAAGTGGTTTATCGTCTTCTATTACCCTATGAAATACCATCTCCCAAGTATACATTTCATTATTCTCTTTTGCTTGTAAGTAACCATCATATATTCCTTGCAAAGCAGAATCATAGTGTACAATAGTGCCTATAAGCCATATAGAACCCTCATTGCCTTTTGATTCTTCAAGAGCTGGATACACCGTAGACATAAGCCATTCTTTAATTTCTTTACGTCTTTCTGGAGTCTTAGTATTTAATTCGGATTCAAAATCGTCAAGTATAATCTTAGTATACCTTAGACCAAGTTCTGATCTACCGCGAAGCCTTTGGCTCGTACCTTTAGCTATAATTCTATCACCTTTAGCCGTAGTAATTTCTTTCTCAGTCCATTTAGTCCCAGCCATGTCACCAAAATAATAATTTAAAGCTGGGTTAAATTCTATATGGCTTTTAATGTACTTTAAATGGTCAATAGCTTGACCTTGCTCTTCTGATACCCAAGCAGCAAATTCTTTCTTTCCTTTTGGATTAAAGCATAATCTATGCAATAAAGCAGCTTTAGCCATAGTAGATTTAGTATGACCACGAGGTAAAACGAGACAAAGCCTTCTTATTGTATTATTTAAAAACAAATCTCCAACTTCGTGATGAAACGGAGCTGGCTTTGATTTCATAAAATCTTCAGGTAAGAACAGTTGCCCAAAAGCAACCAAATCTTTGGATACCATATTAAGAATTCGTTCTTTTTCACTTAGGTCGCTTGGTATTATGTTAAACTTTTCTATTGTACCAATCTCCATTTGGAATTTCTTCAAATACATCCACTAACTTTAATAGCCGAGATCCAGCAACATAGACCCAGCTTCTAATTTTTTCACCATTATCCATCTCTACATTAACCTTTACCCTGTCATACAGACCCATACTAACACCTTCATATAAATCATATTGTGCTAAATCCTCACTTGTAACATTGTGTACCTCTACGACAGTTCCTTTTCCTTCATAGTCTTGTATCATAGCTGGAAATTTTTGATGACCAGGATACACAAGAGACGTATCTTTTACTCTACCTGTATTTTTATTCCCATCTCTAAGTGTTCCATACACAGCTAACTTCATTTATGCTGCATTCCATTGTTCACCTACTAAGTCTGGGTTTTTACTAATCTTATCATCATTCTTCTTAATCTTCTTTTTTCTTACTAAGTCTACTGATTTTATTAAAAAATTATCTACCTCATCTTCTTCACTAATTACCTTAGTAACAAATTTTTCAACATTATAATCATTAATTAAATAATCTTTTAATAATATTTCAAAGTTTTCTTCATCCATCTTCTTATGAACTTCAAAAGTTAAGTTAAACTCTATTTTCTTCATTATGATTCTCCATAGTTAAAAATTAATCCTGGCATTCTTATTTCAAAGTTCTCATCATAGGATGAAAAACATTCGCAACACTCTACTGAAAAAAAATCTTCTGATACATTATACCAAACAGATGTGTAGTTCTCCATAGGAAAACCGCATATCATACATTCTTTATTTTTCAACTTCTCTTGAAGCTTCAATGAGCTTTTTCGAATCTCCGCCTTGGATAGCATTTAATTGATCCTTTGTAAATCCTTGGAATAGTGTTAATGATTCTGTTCTTTTATCTGTTTCCATCATTCCACTTATTTGCATAAGAGTTTTAATAGCTTGTATTTTATCTTTATCCTGAGAATCGTCATTGTCAACAACTGATCTCATCTTTTCAAGTAAATACAGTGGAGTAATGTCAGCTTCGTTTAAAACTTTGTCAACTTCTTCTCTTATCAATCCTTTAACCCTTTCAGTGCTTAATAATATCTTTCCTTGATAATCTGCGTATTTTTCATTATTAGTGGGATATGCTTTTATAAAAGCCTCTGATATACCATTACCTTGAGCGACATACTTTGCAAAAAGAAATTCTCTTCTAGTAGGCTTTTTTCTATTAATTTTATGTTGATAAGGAGAGAGATCCTCCGCAGCAAAAGAATACATGTTCTTTCGCATATCTCCCTCCATCATAATATTATCCCTACAAATGAAAGAACCAATAACTGTCCTAATATAGTAATTACACACGCCCTTAGACTGACTATCTCTAAGCTCGCCCCGCTTAAGAACTTGACAGACTTGTCCGTCGTCAGTCGTTACCCAGCTACTTTCAGTGCCTTCCCTCCAATTGCGAGTTAAATTTTCATTAGGACAGTATTGGTTAAACTCCTTCTCATCATTGTATATCTTGTGCTCAACATCTTTTATCTTACGAACAAGCATATACTATAATATAACCCTTAAATAGACTTTTGTCAACACTTAGCTTGCAATACTTCTTAATTCAGTAGCATTACTACTAAGACTTGTCTTACTTCTTATGAAGGGAGAATGACAACCACCACACCTAAATACAGGATATTCGTTAGAACTTGTAAAATAGGTAGCATTAGCTGCTTTTAGATTCTTACTTCCACAAGATGGACAAACATTGTCATCCATAAGGATTCCAAGATTAGGATGATTTCTTATGTATGGTCTAAGCTTAAGATATACTTGCTCTAGTCCTATAACGTCTCGTTTGTTATATTTAAGCATCTCAGCTAGTCTTTCTTTATTACCATCCATACAATCTATCCATAACTGAAATTCAGTCTTCAACTTCTCAGACACTCCAAATGTCTTAGTAAGAAAATCTTGCTTATTAGAACTAAAGGCAAATTCTTTTCTTGCTATTTTTAAAGTATCTATTGACTTGTAAGGAGAAGGTGGATTCATACCATTAAGTATAAATCTTGCATTCAGCTTTCTTATGTCAAATCGATCTCCATTATGTGCAACTACAATATCAGCTTCGTCAAGTAGTTTCCATATTGACTCCATTATTCTTTTATCATCCCTTCCAACTGCTTCTTCGGGAGTAAGTACGTCTGATATAGTATTATCGTCATAAAGCCACTTAGCAGCCCAAGATAGAACATACCAGAACCTTTGCAATCCATCGTTATCTTTAAGAATATTAGTATGTGGAACATATTGTTTACCAAAAGACCATACCCATACAGGCATAGGAGTTGTTTCTATATCAAACATTAATATCTTTGGAAGTACTGTAATATCTGTTAAGTCAGTTGGTCTTGTCCAACCCATAGACTCTATTTTTCGTGTTACAGATTTATATGTACGCATAAACCCAGCGTTATCTAATTCGAAACATATATCTTTAATACTCTTTACAGTTCTAGTGTATTGACTCAATATACTTATTTCAGCTTTAGTCCACTTCATTTTGCTTTTCTCCATGTTTAATTAAAAACAAACTTACCTTAAGAACAAACTTCAATAGTAAGGATTCTAAGTAATAAAAGAATGTTGTTATTTTCCCCATAGTCGCTCCGAAACAAGTTGGGCTATAACACCATATACAGATAAATCTTTAAAGGCATCCATATATGTTTCGTCTTTTACAGCATTTTCACCTTTGTGCTTAACAATTATATTCTTAAGTCTGTTTACTTTATCATTCATTCTAATAACAAGCGCAGTTAAAGCAAACATTCTATCTTCATCGTTATCTAAATCACCACCAAGGGTTATGTTGCCACAACCGTAATCATATTGTTTCTCACAGAATAGATTATATTGCTCATCAGTAATAGATTTAAACCTATCCATCATAACAGGATAAGTATCTTCAATACTCTTTACTACTTTGTTGTTTTTCGCCATAGATATTCTCCTACTCCTAATTGATGAAAACCATTTGCAAGACTTTCAATAAGCCCTTCATCGTGTTCACAACCAGTGTTTACAAGTATTACGTGAATTACTTCATGTAAAAATGTTTCATTACGTCTCGAGGTAACAAGTTTCTCGTCTAAGAATATTTCACAAGTTCTAGGATTATTTAATCCAAACAACATCTTACCATCGTTTGAATTTTTATCTCCATCCATTGATCTTACTTTGTACTCATGTCCACCTATCTCTAGTTTTCTCATTATTCTTCTCCTTCTTCTTTTCTCATTGAACCCCAAGAAGGAACTGTAGTAGGCATTACTTCAGCCCTAATAGGTCTTTTCTTCTTTTTAACTTCATCTATAATCTTTTCTAAATACTTTATCTTTTTCGGTGTAACGTCGTTATTAATTCCCATTTTTCTCCATTCCAGGTATTACTATGTTATCAAAATAATCGCATCCATCATCTATAATGCAATCCTTATTAGATTTTTTCTTATCCATGACTACACGCAACTCTCCGTTACTCCTATACATCATAGCTCCTAGACACTTACCAGCGTTCCAGTTAGCACAATGTTGCATAGCATCTCTCTTGTTTGCTTTTTTCATTATAGGAATATAAGAAACTCTTAAATACAAAGCAAGGGAAATAATAAATTAAAATATAACTTGACAAAAAGGCATTTAAGACGTATATTGTTAATACAAGCTCGAGTGGTTATTAATATATATATATTATATATATATATATAAAATAAAGAAAACTATTACTAACGTAATAGTGAAAGAAAGAAAGGGAAATGATGAGCGTTAAAGGAGATAGAAGCCGAGTAACAAATATAACTCAATATACAAAAAATTATACAAAAATTTTTAAAAATTGGATTGAAGATAGAACTCCAGTACCAGATCTTAGAAAAAAGAAATCCGTTCAAAAGACTATAAAATAATACACTAGCTTACATTCCTACCAAGAAGTCATAATAATCGCATTATGATACCAAATTCAGCGTTAAACCGCTATTCCTATATTTAACTTATACCCATATATTATAATCAAACTTATCAGATAGTATTAAACTACAAAAATTAGCCAATATTGTGTGTTGGTCTTTCTCGCCAAATAGCCCATCCCCCATTGTCGAGATTGGAAAATTGGAATCTCGTTGAAAATTCTGTTTTTGGTTTGAAATGTTTCACGTGAAACTTCTCCCAACTAAAGAGCAATTTAATTAATTATTTACTTGCATCTTAAATTCAAGCTATGTATACTGATGTATCATAAAAAGGATATGAAATCCATATTAAAAAAACAGCTTAATTAAAAAGCAAATAACAAAAAAAGAAACGGAGAATTTAACATGAATAAATTCACACCAATCACTCAGGCTCAATGGGATACAATGACCTCAAAAGATCTTGACCCAAAAGAGTTAGGATTTAGAGTTAAAGGTGAAAGAGGAAATAATAACATAGAATCAGCCTCACCTGAAATCCAAAAGCCTTTCAAAGAGCACAAAGCTCATATTGATGCTATACCTGAAGAGATATGTAAAGATAAAAACTCTAAAAACTATGGTCATGTGATGAAGGCAGGAGTATACTATCACAAGGTATCAGGTCAGACAGAGCGAGAAGTCGAGGTAAATATAGAGACCTTGAAGAAACTAGAGAAACTAAATAAGAAATAGGAGAGCAGGAATAGAGGAGAGGAGCCCTGAGAAATTAGGGCTCTTTTCTACACACCTATTATTTAACTCGGAGACAAATAAAAAGATTTTTTTAAGGAGTATTATATGGAATTATCTGATGCTGTTTTTATGGCTCAGAGATTAATGCAACAGAATAAATTAGACGGCTGGAAATTATTTTTTGACGAGAGAAAAACATCGCTTGGCAGATGTAATGAGTCCAGTAAAACAATATATTTATCTTTGCCTTATGTTGAGCTGAATGAAGAGAATATAATAAAAGATGTAGTATTGCATGAGATAGCTCACGCACTTGCAGGATGTGAGAATAATCATAATATTATCTGGAAAGCCTTTGCCAGAAAAATTGGTGCAAATCCAGAACGATGTGCTAGTAAAGAGACTATAATGCCACAGACTACATTCAAACTCGTATGTAATAATTGTAACTGGGAGAGACCTGCACATAGGAGAACTAAGAAAAAAAGAGCTTGCCCTGAATGCTGTAATAAGCATAATAAAGGTTATTACTCAAAAGAATATAGATTAGAGTATAAAAGAACCAGGAAAATAATTTGATTAGAGATATTATGTTGTTGCATCATGTGTAAATTTATTATTAATTTTAGAAAATATTCGAATCGTAAACAAAAAACACTGGAGATTATATGCGAGAGAGAAATAATCCTATAGACAGTTATATATCTGCTAATGCACCCAAAAAAGAGCAATGTATAATCAAAGTAGAGCGTACTATCCACACTTGGCTTATTACATTTCCTGACGGAGATGATATAGAGCTACCTACACTTAAAGCCTGCGAGAAAATTATATGGGCATTTCACAAAAAAGCACAATTCAGAGATATTGACTTTATTCTCATAGATGTTAATACTGGTACAATATACACAGACCACAGAAAGTTTACTGAATACATTACTGCTTGTCAAGAGCGTCAGCGTTTAACAGAAGCAAATAGAAAAACACGAGCTATTATGAAAGCAGTCCGTATTACTAAAACTCGGAAAATAGATACAAGAATATTTGACAGAACTTATTAATAAGGAGATATACAATGTTTAGCAGGATATTTAATGCAATAGATGAATGGCTAGAGATAGATAGATGGTTCGAGACAAGATTATTAGGCATAGTCATAATTACAGGTTTTTTAACTTTTTGCAGAATATTAGTATCTTTATTAGGAATGGTATAAAGTATTTTGATACGATACTCTTATAATGTATGCCCTCATAATTCCAAGCAACAACTCGTTAATTGGTATGTAAAATATTTTAAGACTTCTAAATCAGAAGCAAACTCTAAACACAAAAAACAACTCTATGCTGTTTGGTATAGCGTTAAAAATAAAAAGGAGGCAAAATAAATGCCACCAGATACACATAATATAAATGCTGCTCTTAATACTATTCTCTTAAACAATGGTATTACAAATATTAAAAAAGTAACTTTAAATACGAGAGAGAATAAAATAGAGTTTATGGATCAGTCTAATCGAAGAATTTCTGCTAAATTAACAATAAAAAAAAAAGAATAGGAAAGTAAATTATATAGAGCAATAAATTTATTGGAAAATTGAAAAAAAATTAGTATAATCTATTATGAATTACGACAATTTATATCAAATTAGGAAATTATATGCAGACATTTTTACCATACGAGAGCTTTAAGGAATCAGCTCAAGTTCTTGATTACAGACGTTTAGGCAAACAAAGAGTAGAAGCATTACAGATATTTAATGCACTTACTGGTGTACCTACTAAGTCTGGCAAAGCATACACAGGTTGGCTTAATCATCCTGCTGTTGTTATGTGGAAAGGCTACGAAGAGGCTTTATTGCTATATAAAAACAAGATGATAGAGGAATGGATACTTAGAGGATATAATAATACTATGGAAATGATAGGTGTATCTGATAACGTATCTACTCCTAATTGGTTAGGTGATGAGAAAGTACACGCTTCACACAGAAGTAATTTACTGCGTAAAGATTATAAATTTTATTCTCAATATAAATGGTTAGAGCCAGATAACTTAGAATATTACTGGGTTTATGATGATTGAGGCTATAAAACATTTACTAGGATTTTGTGGTGAGCCTCACGGCTTAGCATATTATTTATTATTCGGAGGTGCATTCGTATCTGGAATAATAACTTACATTAAAACAATAATAACAGGAGATGAAATTGAGCAAATTACAATTAAAAGAATCAAAAAATGATTTCTCTATATATGGTGTATTCAGATTTACTACCTATATAGTAGGTTCATTTGCTTTGTATTTTAATAATCTAGAGATTGCTGGGGTAGCATTTGGATTTGGAGCTAGTCTTGGGTTTCTCAGAAGGTTAGCAAGAATATGGGAGTAAGAAAATCAAGAAGAATCCCTTTTCACATTAGACATAAACTCAAGCCATTTGTACACGAGGGAAATTCTTTTTACGCTAAAGACCAAGAAGAGGCTGATTTATATATAAAGAGATTAAATTCTATTAAAAGAAAATACAATGAGCCTAATACTTGACAGCCAGGATCAGAATCCCTCGTGAAAGGATAAAATATGCCAAGTTATAAATACAATATTGGAGATAAAGTTCTTTTTCTTAGGAATGAATACTCTGCTTTAAATATTGCTAGAGATGCTATTGGAACTATTACTGATTTAATAGATATAGACGAGAGTCCAGATTGCTACTCATGCGTTTTTCCTACTGATATAGCCATAGAAGATGACAATGGTCAAGTTCAATGGGAGAGGAATAATAAACAATATCATTTTAATGAGCGTCAGATTGCTCTTGTTTCTTCTTCAGTGATGAATTCTTATACTATTTTACCTTCAGATTTTCAATCTAATCAGATGGTATTAATATATAATATGAGCGAGTTAACAGATAACTGTTATACGGAAGAACGTACAGAAGATGGAAGTTTGACTGGAAAAGGCACTGTTGCTATAATTTCTGCATATGATGAAACAACATCTTCTGAAATTGTTATAAGAGTTATGACGGCTACGAGAAATATGTTTCTTGACCTCAATGATAGGTTAATAGATAATAATATAAGTCTCTTGCGTGAAAAAGATATTAAAAATTATTCTTCAGAAAATTTTCAAAAAGATTTACAACGCATAGCAAATAAAATGAAAATTCCAGATTGTGAAGAAACTGATTCACTTAAATGTGACAAATGCAATGAGTGGACTTATGTAGGAGAATATTCAAGTTTTACAGGACATGGGATTTTTTGTCTTAAATGTACTGAAACTTTTAGGCTTAATTGTAATGGGTGTTTTAATACTTGGTTTGCATCAGAAGTAACTTTCAGACGTTATAAAGAAAAAGATTACTGTCAGAGTTGTTATGATACTAAAGTTTTTAAATGTATGCAATGTAGAAAAGAGTTTGAATCAATGACTCCTTTGATTTACGACACAAGAAGATATTGCAATGAATGTTTTGAATTAACAGTCTTAGCAGTAATGGCTTCTCCACCAAGAATGCTTTCGAGGAGTTCTATTAGTAGATTGTTATTACCATCAGATAAAATGTATTCTCTTAATAAAAGTAAAACAGCAGTTGCTATTGAGATAGAAGCTGTAAATCCTTTTTTAGATTATGGAGATATAAGAGATAGTTGTGATGAACTGCCTCATGGATGGCATGATACATCTGATAGTTCTATCTCAGGATCTGGTAGAGAATTTATAATGACACCAGAAGTTGGTGACGCAGCTCTTCTTAAGGTAAGCAATTTTTGCGATTGGCTCCAAAAAAGAGATTGGAAAGTTAATAATAGTTGTGGTATACACGTACACACAGATGCATTTTACTTAGGAGTTAATGAACTTAAAGGTATATTGTTGACAGCTAGGGCATTAGAGCCATTTATATATAAAATGTTACCAAAATCCCGAGAAGAATCAACATACTCAAAGCCTATGTATAAAATAGATTCTACCTCTATAACTGATATAAAAACTATATCAGATTTATGTAAGTTATGGTACGAGAAAATGAATGATACTAATGCAAGTAGCGAGAAATATAATTCATCAAGATATAGAGGTTTTAATTTACACTCAAGATTTTTACACGGAACTATAGAATACAGATATCATCATGGAACTATCAGTGATTATTATATTAATAATTGGATACTCTTCTGTATTGGTATATCAGATTTTGGAAAGAATTTCTTTAGCAATAAACATTCAGTAAAAAAGTTATTTATTAGTCAAGAGTCAAAAGACTATACTGATTATTTTGCAGCTATGGGGATATCTAATCTTATCCCCTACGTAGAGGAAATGATAGATAGAAGTAGTTTATCACCTGATAATCTACCCACTGATCACGAGGATTACAACTCACAAACAGTTTAATAAAAAACAAATAAGGAGAAATATATGTGTGGAATATTTGGATTTGCCAAACGTGAAGGATGGCAGTCTGAATCGCAATTAGACAGAATAGAGGATGTTATTAGTAACCTCACCTTTGAATCCGTAGTTAGAGGAAACCATTCTACTGGTTTTGCTATTGCTTCAAAGACTGACAAGCTAGTATATAAAACCTTAAAACCTTCAGATGAACTTGTATGCAGTGAGGAATGGTACAATGTTATTGATAAGGTAGATAAGGATACCACTGTCTTTCTTGGACATGTCAGATTTGCTACTACTGGTGCTAAAACAGAAGAAAATGCTCATCCTTTTGTAAAAGGTGGAGTTATTGGAGCTCATAATGGTATTATTTATAACCATAAAGAGATAGCTAGTAAATTAGGAACAGATATCCAAGTTGATTCAGAAGTTATTTTTGGTTTACTCGATAAAAAGAAAAAGTATCAAGAGGTCTTTGATTTGCTTGAGGGCGACTATGCTCTAAGCTGGATTGATAAAGACTATAAAACAATAAACCTAATGCACGAAGAGGGAAGACCTCTCCATATAGCTTATTGGAAAAAAGCTAGATGTCTTTTCTGGGCATCTACGGCTACTATATTAGGTATAGCATTAAAAGATGCAGGTCTTACTATAGATAAGAGTATTAATTCATTACCAGTTGATAAAGTATATTCTTTTGATACTTCTAATTTTTGGGATACTCCACAACCTTCATTTATAGAGGTTGAAACCAATGCTAATATAACTAGTTACTCTTCATATAATAGACTCGGTTCTTATACCCAGAATTATGGAACATACTGGGGAAGTCCTAGTTATAATGCTAGTAGTTCATGTAAGCATTGTCAGTCATTTACATTTTCAGACGATCAGATATGCCCTAAATGTATAGATACGCAATCAAGCTCCCTTAGCTTAAATAATAATGGTGTATGGACTGCTGATTGTATAGACTGTATGAATACAACAGAATACGATAATCTTATACTCACAGAAAGTGGATATTTGTGTACAACTTGTGAAAGTTCTGTGAATAGGTTTGTTGATAGTTCAAAAGAAAGCTGTAATTTTTGTGGCGATTGGGAGCCTTCTGCAGATTTATACAATCATCTTGGGTATAAGATATGCCAGTATTGTTATGACGCTGATAAACGTACCAAATTAGCCTCAAATCTTCCTGCACCTATACATGGAGGGCTTTAATGAAAAAAGTTAAAAAGAAAGCTGTATTTGTAGGTATAGCCGACAAAATACAGATAAAATCTAAAAGCTATGTAATGAGTATGCTTTATAAACGAGCTAAGAAAAATCCTTTTATGGCAGATAAGTCTTACGAGGAATATCTTAATTACATAAAGACTCAAGTTAAGCTACTTGAGGGTGTGGATATACAAGCTGATAATGAAGAAGAACTTTATAACGCTCTTAAAAGTATTGGTTGGCTTAAAGAGGTTAGTGTTCTTGCAATATATATAATAACTGCTAATTATGGTATAACATAGGAGTCAAAAATGCCAACTACCCCAAGACGAACAGAACAGCCAGATAATACTTATAATTGCAACGCCTGTGAACAAGTTTACAATATCGATGAATCTGATAGTTATACTAATAGTGAAGGTTTAGTATTCTGTTACGATTGTTATTACGATAATTATGGTTGTTGCAATGAATGTGGTGAAGAACATGAAAGAGAGTATCTAATATGGCACGATGGGTCTGAAGAATATTATTGTGAGGATTGCAGTCCGACAACTGGAGACGATGTAGACCTCGAATCATACAATGAATGTAGTGTTATTTCTTTAGAAACCAATAGCTTTTTAGTTAATAAATTTAAAAGAGCTGTTGGTGTAGAAATTGAAACAATAGGAGATCGAGATAGGATACAAGATTTTAACGCTGAAGAATACAATTTTAGGAAAGCAACTGACGGAAGCATATCTACTGATGGTCTTGAAGGAGATTCGGGTGCTGAATTTATATCTAAACCTATGTCTGGAGATTATTTATTTAATCAAATAGACTCTATAACTAATTTTCTCATAGAAAATGATTTCTATGTTAATAAAAGCTGTGGATTCCATGTCCATATAGATGCTAGGGATTTGTATTATAAAGAGTTAAAAGCAATTCTTCTGGTGGCAAAACAATTTGAAAAACATATATATAATATGATGCCATCTTCAAGAAGAGGCTCTAGGTGGTGTAGAAAATTAGGAATGAGTAAAGATATAATTAAATCAATAAACTCTAATTCTGATCTTATAGAAACTTGGTATGAAAGTTCTGATACCTACCCAGAATTAGATAAATATAATGACTCTAGATATCATGGATTAAATTTACACGCAAGAATATATCTCGGTACTATTGAATTTAGATATCACTCTGGTACTAATAATCCAATTAAGATAAAAAACTGGATTACTATATGCCAATCTATTGTAGCTAAGGGAATAGAGCTTAGTAAATCTATTGAAGAAGGCTCAACAGAATATAGTGGTCAATGGATTACCGACATAGATGAGGATGATATTTCTTTAGAAGATTTTATAGAAGTGCTTGGTCTTGAAGAGATACGTAAATACATATTGAAAAGAATACATAAGTTTAATGGTAATAAATTAAGTAATGAAGATACTAGATATATGCAGACTTACTATAGTGAGAATACAGAAATAGTAATAAATGTATAGTATATATATATATATATATATATTATATGTAGCCTAGTCAGAGGAGGTATTAACAATATAAGCCTTAATCAACAGTTTGTCAAGGAAAAAATATTATTTTTAATACTTGTTTAGTCTAACAGTAATGATTATATTTATTAGTAATAAATAGATAAGAAAGGAAAAGATGCCAGCAGTAGGATTTAAATACCCAGATGGGGAACCAATATCTTTTGAAGATATATTTGAGAATGGAAAATTAGAACTTGAAAGAATGGGTATAGTTATGCCAATGCTAAAAGAGTTGGCTAAGCAAAGAGACCCAGATAGAAAACCTTCGGTTACTGAGTGCCTTATAGGTACTTGCGAGGCTTATCTTAAAAGAACAGAGGATTATTATATTGACCCACAAGAGCACGCATTTGCATTAGCAGGAACACTGCATCACTCAATACTTGAAGGTAATGCCGATAAAGAATTATCTGAGATATCTATGGAAGGTATGGATATAACTGGTATAGTTGATCTCTATGATAAAGATACTAATTCACTTATAGACTATAAGAATGTAGGCTCATACAAAGTTGCACAGGTACTTGGATTAGACTTTTACTTAGAGGATGACCCAACTGGAGCCGTATACTTACGTAATGGTAAGTGGGGTAAAAAAGGAGAACCTAAAAAAGTAAAAAGATATTGGGCAAACCCTGAAAAAGCAGACCTTGGTGATTGGGAGTGGCAAATAAATTGCTATAGATATATGTTACAGAGACAAGGTGCTGTAATAGAAAATATGTATGTACAGATAACCGTACGTGATGGTGGAATACAAGCGTCAAGAGATCGCGGTGTTGAGCATAAGATATATCTAATAGATGTGCCATATATACACAATGACCATATCATAGAGAAGTTTACCACTAAAAGAGATGCTTTGCTTGAGGCTATAGAATTTAAAAAGTTACCAGAAATGTGCAATGAAGAAGAAACTTGGGGAGGCAAAAAATGTAAAGACTATTGTGATGCAAGAGATGTCTGTCCATATGTAAAGAATAACTTTAAGGAGACACGATTTGGCTGATAAAAATAATAAGATTGTTAAGGTAAATAAATCTACTGTAGGGCAATCGCTTATAAAAAAACATAAAGATATTTCTCAACGAACTACACCTAAGGCTTACGTAAAAACGAGACCAGATGGTTTTGATTATGTAGAAGAAGCTTATATGCGTAATGAGTTGACAAAAGAATATCCTGGTTGGTCTTGGTCTCCAGCGGGAGATAATCCAGTACAGTTCTTAGGAGCCGAATGGGTTATAGTTACTGGTGTATTAAGACTGGAAGATAATGGAATAATGAGGGAGTTTTTTTCTCCTGGCTCGGCAAGAGTTCAATTCAAAAGGGGTAAGCCACATACGGCAGAACATGTTATTGATATAGATAAAAACTTAGCGAGTGCAAATACTAATGGATTTAAAAGAGCAATAAATAGACTTGGCAATATAGCTGACGATGT
>Ga0075441_10000894_pt1 | contig 14844 bp, 10 predicted proteins | sample CoawatmetaG00DNA_FD_71582 | JGI IMG/M metagenome (GOLD analysis project Ga0075441, IMG submission 71582) | Marine microbial communities from the West Antarctic Peninsula - Coastal water metaG002-DNA | ecosystem: Environmental > Aquatic > Marine > Coastal | place: Atlantic Ocean: West Antarctic...
GCCGCGTTCTTTAGCTCGTAACTTATCCAGTATTAAGGGTTTTTATCAGTACATGGTGCGAGAAAATCGCCTTAACGTTAATCCTGCAGCCTTAATAGAAGCGCCAAAGCAAGGCCGACCTATCCCTAAATCACTCTCAGAAACAGACGTTGAAGCCTTACTGGCAGCTCCAGACGTGTCTACACCTATAGGCTTGCGTGATAAAGCTATGCTAGAACTTTTGTATGCCTGTGGTTTGAGGGTGAGTGAATTGGTTGAACTTGACGTGAGCCAGTTAAACTTGTCTGCAGGTATTGTTAAGGTGTTTGGCAAGGGATCTAAAGAGCGTCTAGTGCCGATCGGTGAAGTCGCCCAAAATTGGCTGCAAACATACCTTAAACAAGGGCGGCCACAGTTACTCAAGGTTGCGGCGAGTGGTGTGCTTTTTCCCAGTAATAGGGGCCAGCACATGACCCGGCAAACTTTTTGGCACCGCATTAAACACCATGGAGTTACCGCCGGAATTCAAAAGCCCTTATCACCGCATGTGCTCAGGCATGCCTTTGCTACCCATCTGTTGAATCACGGGGCTGACTTGCGAGTGATTCAAATGCTCTTAGGTCATAGTGATTTATCGACCACACAGATATATACTCACGTCGCTACCCAGCGTTTACAAAACTTACACTCACAACATCACCCTAGGGGTTGAATTATATTATGCTTTTAATAATAACCAAATTAGCCGCCACCTGTGCTTTAGCACTGGCTTTATTAGCACCCAATGTGGGGGCTGGCGAATACACCGAACTAGAGTCTAGTTTGGCCAGGATTAACCCAGACATGAAGGCGGTCAACATTGCAACCACCCCCATGTTTGGTGTTTATGATGTGTTGTTAAATACGGGTGATCGGCTCTATATGAGCGCCGATGGAGACTTCTTCTTTGCTGGTACCATGTACCAAAACCGCTATGGTGAAGGGTTGGTCAATTTAACTGAGCAAGGCGCCATAAAGTCTAGGCTGGCGGCAATGCAAACTCCCCAAGCGCAGCAAACGTGGGTGTTCCCTGCTGTGGGCGAGAAAAAAGCCACCATTAGTGTGTTCACTGATGTGGACTGCTATTACTGTCAAAAATTACATTTAGAGATAGCTGACATTAACGCACTGGGTATTGAAGTGCGCTATTTAGCCTTTCCAAGAGCGGGTTTAGGGTCGCCGAGTTATCAAGTTTTAGTTGACGCTTGGTGTGCTGAAAATACCAATGAATACTTGACCGAAGCCAAGCTACGGTCGCACAACAAACAAGCCCGACAGAAGTCACCCAAGGCATGTGAAAACCCAGTCATGGCTCACTACAATTTAGGCCAAGAAATTGGTGTTAATGGTACGCCAGCGATCGTGTTTGAATCGGGTGAGCTTTTACCTGGCTATTTGCCAGCCAATGAGTTGGCCAAGCGCTTGGATCTGCTTTAACTAGGGGCAGTTGCTTGTACCTAAAAAGGCTCGAGTCGCCATTGTTTAGGCTTTGCTAAGTAGCTGAGCGACCTCAATAGGGCCTTCAAAGAATGGCTAGATGGGCGGCTTATAAGCTGACAGGCCAAGTCTGTTAAGCTACAATATGCGCCTTGTTTTTACACATTAATTAGATACGCGCATCTGGCGCAATGGGGTTTGCCTTGAAACCGGTAAGAGTTGGTATTTGTGGATTTGGCACCGTCGGTGGCGGTACGTTTAACGTATTAGAGCGCAATTTTGACGAGATTACCCGCCGCACGGGCCGCTCCATTGTGGTTGAACAGATTGCCCAGCGCCGGCCTAACGCCCAGTGCAATACCGGCGATACACCCCTCACAGATGACATTTTTGCCGTAGCCAATAACCCTAACGTGGATGTGTTGGTGGAGCTTATTGGTGGCCATGAACCTGCTAAAGAACTAGTACTTACCGCCATTCGCAATGGCAAACATGTGGTCACTGCTAACAAAGCCTTGATTGCAGTGCACGGTAATGAAATTTTTGCCGCTGCTCGTCAACATAACGTGGTGGTGGCGTATGAAGCCGCTATAGCCGGCGGTATTCCTATTGTTAAGGCGTTGCGTGAAGGTTTGGCGGCCAACAGTATTAATTGGCTAGCCGGTATCATTAATGGCACCGGTAACTTTATCCTTACGGAAATGCGTGACAAAGGCCGTGCCTTTGCTGATGTGCTCACAGAAGCGCAAGAGTTAGGTTACGCAGAAGCAGACCCAACCTTTGATGTTGAAGGTATTGATGCGGCTCATAAGCTAACCATCTTGTCGTCAGTGGCCTTTGGTATTCCTTTGCAGTTTGACCAGTGTTATACCGAAGGTATCAGTAAAGTGTCGGCTGAAGATGTGGCGAATGCAGAATCATTGGGCTACCGCATTAAGCACTTAGGCCTAACCCGCCGCACCGAAGCGGGTATCGAGCTGCGTGTGCATCCCACCTTGATCCCAGAGAAGCGACTACTTGCTAACGTTCATGGCGTTATGAATGCCGTGTTAGTCGAAGGCAATGCGGTAGGCCCAACCTTGTATTACGGTGCGGGTGCGGGAGCAGAACCCACGGCATCTGCGGTAGTGGCCGACTTGGTGGACATTGTGCGTGACATGGGTACAGATCAAAAGGTGCGCATGCCGTCTTTGGCGTTTCAGCAAGACGCCATGTCGGATAGCCCTATTTTGCCAATGGACAAGGTAGTTACAGCGTTTTACATGCGTATGACCGTGTCAGAAAAGCCCGGTGCCCTTGCTCAAATCACCCAAATTCTGGGTGATGCGGGTATTAGCATCGAAGCCATTCGTCAACAAACCCATGTGTCGGCGCAGGTGCCCGTCATTATTCTGACTCGCCCGGTAGAAGAAGGGCATATGAATCAAGCCATTAGGGCCATCGAAGCCTTGGCCGACGTGAACGGTGAAGTGGCTAGAATTCGTGTAGAAAATTTAGACGGCTAGGAATTAATATGCGTTATATCAGTACCCGTGGTCTGGCTCCAAGCCTTAGTTTTGAAGACGTATTGCTCACCGGTTTGGCCAGTGATGGTGGCCTGTACGTGCCCGCAACACTGCCACAATTTAGTCATCAAGAAATGGCCTCTTGGGCGGGCTTGAACTATGCCGATTTGGCCCATAAGATTTTGTTGCCCTTTGTTGAAGAAGACATGAGTAGTAGCGAACTTAAAACCATGGTGGACGAAACCTATGCGGCTTTTAACCATAAGGCGGTAGCGCCATTAATTCAGTTAGATCATAACGAATGGATACTGGAATTATTTCATGGTCCAACCTTAGCGTTTAAAGATTTTGCCTTACAGTTGTTGGGCCGTTTAATGGATCGCGCCCTCATTAAGCGCGACCAACATCTAGTCATTATGGGGGCTACCTCGGGTGATACAGGGTCTGCTGCCATTGAAGGATGCCGGCACAGTGAGCGGGTTAAAATGTTCATTTTACACCCCCATGAAAGAGTCTCAGAAGTGCAGCGTCGACAGATGACCACCTTAATGGGTGACAATATTCACAATATTGCGGTGCGTGGTAACTTTGATGATTGTCAGCAAATGGTTAAAAATAGCTTTGCTGACCAATCCTTCTTGAATGGTGGCCAGTTAGGTGCAGTAAACTCCATTAACTGGGCGCGCATTATGGCGCAAATTGTCTACTATTTTTATGCAGCAGTTGCCTTGGGTGGGCCTCATCGCCCAGTGTCATTTAGTGTGCCTACGGGTAACTTTGGCGACATTTATGCGGGTTATTTGGCCCAAAAGATGGGTTTACCCATTCAGCAACTCATCGTTGCAACTAACGAAAATGATATTTTGCACCGTTGCATCAGTGCTAACCAATACCAGAAAAAGGGACTGGTACAAACCTTATCCCCAAGTATGGATATTATGGTGTCGAGTAACTTTGAACGCCTCTTATTCGACCTATACGATCGTGATGGCACGGCGCTGCGTGAATTAATGACCAGCCTTAACAACGGCACTGCGGACCGGTTAGAGCCACAGCGTTGGCAAAAAGCACGGCAACTGTTTAGCAGTCATTGTGTGGATGATGATAAAACCTGTGAAGTCATTAGCCAAATCGCTTTACAACACAACTACTTGCTTGATCCTCACAGTGCGATTGGTATTGAAGCAGGGCGGGTGTGTAATCAGCACCCTGAAGTACCTATGGTCACCTTAGCCACTGCCCATCCGGTAAAGTTCCCAGATGCAGTGATTAAGGCTAGCCAAGAGGTACCGCCGCTGCCTAATCATCTGACCGGCTTGTTCGAGCGCCCTGAGCGCTGTGAGGTGTTGGATAATAACCTTGCCACCGTGCAGCACTATATGATGAGCCAGCTCTAAGGGCGCGCGCAGATGACCGTTAGCCTGCGTATCGGCAATGCCAGTGCTGCCCTAGACGCCAGTTTTGATCCTTTGGTGGCTCGCGTGCTGGCGCACCGCGGCATTAGCGACCCTGCGCAAGTTAATTACCAACTCAAACAGCTGTTGCCGTATCATCAGCTAAAAGGCATCGACACCGCTGTTGCTTTGTTGGTTGATGCCTTAGAAAGCCAGCAACACATTGTTATTGTTGGCGATTTTGACTGTGATGGAGCCACCAGTACGAGCCTTGCCATTTTAGCCTTGGGCGCCATGGGGGCCAAAAATGTAAGTTACCTGGTGCCGAATCGGTTTGATTTTGGGTATGGCTTGAGCACGGCTTTGGTGGACTATGCGCAAGCCAGTCAACCTGATTTAATTGTCACCGTAGATAACGGTATTGCTAGCCATGCGGGTGTCGAGCGAGCCCATGAGCTGGGTATCAAGGTATTAGTCACCGACCATCACTTAGCGGCAGAAACATTGCCACAAGCTGATGCCATTGTTAACCCCAACCAACCTGGGTGCGAGTTTCCTTTTAAGTCTACGGCTGGGGTGGGGGTGATCTTTTATGTGATGTCAGCCTTGCGCAGGCAATTACATACTCAAGGGTGGTTTGAAGAGCAACAAATAGCGCCACCCAACATGGCGCAGTACCTCGATTTAGTGGCCTTAGGCACCGTGGCAGACCTTGTGCCTATGGAACATAACAACCGTATTTTGGTGGCCCAAGGCGTGGCACGTATTCGTGCAGGCAAGGCTAGACCGGGTTTGTTAGCCTTATTAAACATTGCCAAACGTCAGCATCATAATTTACAAGCCTCTGATTTAGGCTTTAGTGTAGGGCCTCGACTTAATGCTGCGGGTCGGCTCGACGATATGAGTTTGGGTATTGAATGTTTGTTGAGCGACAACGAGCAGATTGCTGCCCAGTTAGCTCAAGAGCTCGATGAACTGAATGCCCAAAGGCGTCATATAGAGGCCGATATGCAACAGCAGGCGGGCAGTATTTTGACGCGCCTAGAGGTGAGTCAAGATGAAGTCATGCCTAAGTGTGTGTGTTTGTATCACCCTGATTGGCATCAAGGCGTGGTGGGTATTGTGGCCTCTCGCATCAAAGAAAAGTGGCATCGACCCGCACTGGTGTTTGCCAAAGGTGATGCAGACACGCTCAAGGGTTCTTGCCGCAGCATTGCGGGCTTTCATTTGCGTGATGCGCTCGCAGCAGTGGACGCTCAGCACCCCGGTCTCATTATTAAGTTTGGTGGCCATGCGATGGCTGCAGGGCTCAGCCTTAAGGCTGAACATCTGGAGGCTTTTAAAGAGGCACTCAATGACTATGCTCAAGAACACCTCCCCGACAGCCTGTTGGCCCAAGAGTGGCGCTCTGATGGTGAGTTAAGTGCGCAGCAGCTGCAGCTTAATCAGGCCTTCCTTTTACAGCAGGCTGGGCCTTGGGGGCAGGGGTTTGAAGAACCCACTTTTCATGGCCGTTTTATGTTGGTGCAACAACGGATTGTGGGCGAAAAACATTTAAAACTGGTATTGGCACATCCCCTAACGGGCGAACTCGTGGATGCCATTCATTTTAATATCGATTTGGCAGTTTGGCCCACCCATTGTGAACAAGCAGACCTAGTGTATCGCTTAGATATCAACGAGTTTCGTGGCCGCCAGAGTCTGCAGCTAATGGTGCAACACATCACGCCAGTATTACAGGCAGGCTGAAACGAGGCTCTCTTTGGGCTGCAAGGTGTGGCTTTATATTAGATCAGTTTGAGGTGATTTTGGTGCAGTAAAGTTTAGCTCTAGATTAACGTCACCGTTAGCCTTGGCCTGCTTGCGCTCTAACATGCGCTGGTAACGGCGAGCACACAGCTTCATCACCTGCAGCTGTTGGCCGGTGTCCATGGTATGCCACCCAAAACGCTCATCGCGTGAGCGCATACATCCTTTGCAGTATCCCTTAGGGCTATTTTCGCAGACGCCAATACAGGGGCTGGGGGCTTCGAATAATTCAGACTGTTGCATGGCGCGCAATATAGCATTTAATGCCAGTAAAGTCCCTATGGGTGCTCACTATGGCATTTGGCAGCCGTGGTATGCTATGCAGTGGGTTCTCGAGCTTGGTAAAATGCTAGGGCTTGATCCCACGGTAAGGCTTCAGAAAAAAAGAAACCTTGCACCATATTAACCCCAGCTTGCACTGCATAATTATACTGAATCTGGGTTTCTACCCCTTCAGCAACAATGGTTAGATCAAGGTTTTTGCACATGGTACACACTTGACTAAATAGGGTTTGGCCCTGTTGAGTATGGAGTTGCAGAATGAGTGAACGGTCTATTTTCACCAAATCGGCAACCCCCATGGCGAGTTGAGAAAGGTTGGAGAAGCCCACACCAAAATCATCAATGGATATATGGATGCCTGAATCGAGCAGGTGGGATATATTGTCTTGGTATTTTTCCACATCTAAAAAGGCCCGCTCGATAATCTCTAACCTTACGGGTAGTCCGGTAAATGTTTTTGCGATGTGCTTAACTGCAGAACTAAAAGCCAGCGTTTGCGGGTTTATGTTGATGGAAATATCAGGGGTAGGCCCTTGATGCATTAGTAAGGTGCTCTTAACATCCTGAGTCACCCACCAATCTATGGCCGGTGCTAAACCCGATTGCTCAAACGATGACATGAATGTTGGAGGTAAAAGTTCACCAGTTTTAGTGCGAATACGAAGTAGGGCTTCCAAGCTGACACAGCGCCCAGAATTGACGCAGATTACCGGTTGATACAAAAGTTCTAACTTATTTTTTTCGATGGTGCGGATGTCCTCAAACAACTGCATTCGATAGTTCCAATAATCATCCTGCTTGGTCTCAAACCCTTTGTATTCAGCGTTATTTAATAGGCCTGCAATATTAAATTGTTGATGGACGCTCATCACCGAGCGTGGCACATCGGTGATTTTCAAAAAGCGTTTAACAAAGGGCCAATATAGACCGACCCCCAACACAATGAGGCCTATTTGTAACCAGACTAAGCTCCAATTGCCGTGACTTGCCCAATAGACATTAAGCAGGGCTGGCGTGGCCCAATGAAGTCCATCTGGATTAATCATCACCTGGCTGTGCTGAAGAATTACGCTAGCAAGACTAAAGTTCACCAGCGGCACCAAGACAAAGGGTATGCATAAAATGCGGTTAAACATAATGGGTAGGCCAAAAATTAATACTTCATTAATATTAAAAATAACCATAGGTAAAGCAATGCGCGTCAGATTTTTAGTATGTTTGTCTTTTTGTAATAATATCAAAGCAATGATTAAGCTAAGGCATGAACCACTGCCACCGTAGACCACAAAAAGATTAAAAAACTGTTCGTGACTGAGTCCGGCTAAATAGGTGTTAGACATAAATTCAGTATTGAAGATGAGGTCAAAGCTATTAGATCCGTGCAACCCCGTAAGCCACATCAAATGCAGTGCTAAGGTTCTACTCATGTTTTTGGTGGTATCAGATACACTATCAACTAAGCCTGTGAGAGCATCAATCACCGGTATTGAGAGCAGGTTTAGAGAGGCTAATAAGAGACTGGCTAACCCAACCCCCAAGAGCATTGGCAGTATACTTCGCACGACGATCAAGGTATTTGAGTCGAGGCTAACCGTGCGCTCATCAAGCCCAAACGGAGTTAATATAAAGCGTAAACAGATAATGACCGCGAGGGGGCTCAAAATAATATTAATGTTGTATAGAGAATCCCATGTGGTCAATGCAACACTAAACCCTTGGTAGATAAAAACTTGTACAAAAGCAAAAGTGACTAACGACCCCACAATGGCATGGGTTACACGCACGCTATACGCCGTGGCATAGTAGGAAGCGATCGTCATGCACACCAGTATGGGGAATATTTTTTCCAGAAAACCATGCATGATAATTAGTTGTTGTAACCACAACCAATGCTGATCGGGTGTAACAAGGTTGATAATGACGCCAAGTAAGGTGATGGACGCCATAATGACAACTAAGGGTAATAAATCTAAAAATGCATCACAAAGTGCGGTATGAGCAATTTTAAAATTGACGGCTAAGGACTGTTTTAGTTTAAAAGCAGAGGCAAGATCCATAAGGGGGTAGTGGGCACAGGCTATTAATTTTTAGTGAGTCGTAATTATATGCTAAAAATCAATAAAATAGTAAAAATAATACCGTATTTTTATAGGTCTGTTTTAAAATCTCCACGCAATCCCTTAAACCGGTAATTAGGGCAAGGTGATCGTCGCGGTCATGGGCAAGTGGTCTGAAATATGCCAAGTATTTTGCTGTATGACTTGAGCTTTATCCACTTGCAGGTGATGGCTATAAACAAGGTAATCAATGGTGCGATCAGGGCCAGACACCTGTTTGCGGTTAGGGAAGTGGGTAAACCACTGGCTAGCATCAGGTCCATTGGCTTGTTCTAGGGTGGGAATCACGTTGAACTGGTCATAAATACTGGAAAACTCACTCTCTGGTTGATAATAAGCCCGAGCTTTAGTGCTCAACTTTTCATATTGACCTGGCGGTAGTAGGTTAAAGTCGCCAGCAATCACCCAGGCTTCACCGTTTTGGTTTTTGTTATTTAATAACTGTTTTAAATAGGCGACTTGCTGCTGCATGGTATCAGAACCTTGGGCAAAGGCATCAAAGTGAGTGTTCATCAGAGTCAGCTTGTTACCGCCAGCGACCGGAAGGCTTACTTCCTGGATGGCACGACGAAAGTTAAATTGGTCAGTAATGGGGTCGGTTTTTATACTGGCTAACTGGTGGCGCAACGCATCCCCCAGTTTGTACTTAGAAATGACGGCTAATTTCATGCCGACTGAGCCCATAATTTGTGGCAGGGGGACAAAACTAGCCTGCCAATAAAAACTCTCGCTGTAGTTGTTGTACTCTGCAGGAAGCATAGCGAGCAAACGCTGCAGTTGGTCTTCATAATCTGTACGCTTTGCATTGTCATGTAGCTCTTGCAGCAAAATAACGTCAGGATTTTGTTCAATAATTAATGCTGCTACTTGGTTAAAGGTCTGTTCAATATCACTTTTTATGGGCCTAATGTCGGCTCCATCACCGTCTATTCGGTCATACCAAAATTCGTAATTTTTACCCGCCATATACTGCACATTCCAACTGAGTAGTTTAACCTGTTGGCCAGATTCCAAAACCGGTGCATGGGCTTGATTAACCACTGCTTCTGCCTGCAATGCGGGTGGATGAAAGGTGATGCTCCAGATTAACAAAGCCAAAGCAACCATTAGAAAAATGAGGCGGATGGCGGTCCATTTAACACTTCTTATTAAAAAGTTGAGCATTTTCATCCTCTTCTATTAGGGGCTGCTTGAGTCCATAACAGTGTACGTGTGTGCATGGCTATTCGTCCAGTTTGACGTTGATTGACTTTGTATACCATTCGCGTAAACTGTTTTATTGAATGAACATTCAATAAAACAAAACACACTCTTTTGGCCCATCTTATGCAACACACTCCGCTCTACATTCATGGTGCTCAGCAACGAGCTACTTCTAATGAAACCTTTACTAGCACCAACCCAGCCACAGGCCAGCCACTGGCCACCATAGACCAAGCTAGCCAAGGCGATGTGGACGCCGCCGTTGCATCTGCTCAAGCAGGTTTTGAAACTTGGTCAAGCATGATGCCTGTTGAGCGTGCCCGTATTTTACAACGGGCTGCCCGACTCTTGCGTGAGCGCAATGATGAACTCGCAGAGCTAGAGGTTTTAGATACAGGCAAACCACTGCAAGAAGCCAATTGTGTGGACATTGTTTCTGGTGCCGACGTGATTGAATATTATGCAGGTTTGATTAGTGGTTTACAGGGCACTCAGCAAGACCTTGGCCAACACGCTTTTTTCATGTCACGCCGCGAACCATTGGGTGTGTGCGCAGGGATTGGGGCGTGGAATTACCCGATTCAAATTGCCTGTTGGAAGTCGGCGCCATGTTTGGCTGCTGGCAATACCATGGTCTTTAAGCCTTCGGAAGAAACCCCTTTAAGCGTCATGAAGTTGGCACAAATCTTTACCGAAGCGGGTGTGCCTGATGGCGTATTTAACGTGGTACAAGGCGATTACCGTGTAGGTCAAATGCTCACTGCCCACAAAGACATTGCTAAAGTATCCTTTACTGGCGAGTCGGGTACGGGCAAAAAGATTATGGCCGATGCTGCATCTAACCTTAAGCAGGTGACCATGGAGTTAGGCGGCAAGTCGCCCATGGTGGTGTTTGACGACGCCAAGTTAGACAATGCTGTAGCTGGGGCTATGTTGGCCAATTTCTACACCCAGGGTGAAGTGTGTACGAATGGCACGCGAGTTTATGTACAGGCAGGCATCTATGATGCATTTGTAGCCCAAGTGGTGGCCCGTGCAAACAGCATTAAGCTTGGCGACCCGCTTGATTTAGACACCCAAATGGGGGCCTTGATTAGCGCGCAACATCTGCAAAAAGTGTTGGGGTACATTGAAGGTGCAAAACAAACGAGTGCACGTTTGGCCTGCGGTGGTCAGCGTCATATCTCCCCAGCCACGGAGAACGGGTACTTTGTTGAACCTACTGTGTTTGTAGATTGTACCGACGATATGGTGCACGTCAAAGAAGAAATCTTTGGCCCCGTCATGTCTATTCTGAAATTTACTGAGGAAGACGAAGTGATTGCGCGCGCCAATGATACCGATTACGGACTGGCGGCTGGTGTGTTTACTCAGGATATTAGCCGTGCCCACCGAGTCATTAATCAAATGCAAGCGGGCATCTGTTGGATCAATAGTTGGGGCGACTCACCCGCAGAAATGCCTGTAGGTGGATACAAGCAATCGGGTATAGGCCGGGAAAATGGCCCTGAAACCCTACACCATTATACCCAAGTGAAAAGTGTGTTTGTGCGCTTAGACGATTTAGAATCTCCCTATTAAAGCAGGTTTGTAAAGCAGGTTTGAAGATGACACAGAAATACGATTACATCATTGTTGGTGCAGGTTCTGCAGGTTGCGTATTGGCTAATAGACTGAGCCAAAGTGGCGAGCATCAGGTGCTCTTACTAGAAACAGGGGGCACTGATAAAAGTATATTTATTCAAATGCCGACGGCCTTGTCTTACCCAATGAACACAGAAAAGTACGCTTGGCAATTTCACAGTCAAGCGGAGGCTGGCCTTGATGGCCGCGCAATGCATTGTCCTCGGGGTAAGGTGTTAGGAGGCTCATCATCCATCAACGGTATGGTTTATGTGCGTGGCCATGCCATGGATTATGAACAGTGGCAAGAGCAAGGCGCCGTAGGCTGGAACTATGCAGCTTGTTTGCCGTATTTTAAACAAGCAGAAACTTGGCAGCATGGAGAAGACGAATACCGCGGTGGTGGTGGCCCAGTTGGCACTTGTGGTGGTAATAACATGCGCCTGAACCCACTCTATAAAGCCTTCATTGATGCTGGTCAAGAAGCCGGTTACCCCTACACTAAAGACTATAATGGTGAGCAGCAAGAAGGTTTTGGAGCCATGCACATGACGGTTAAAAATGGTGTGCGCTCCAGCACCAGCAATGCCCATTTACGCCGCGCCCTTAAACGGCCTAACCTGACCTTGATCAAAAGAGTGACCGCGCAAAAGGTGTTGTTTGATGGTAAGCAAGCCACGGGCATAGAATACCTTGAAGGCACTCAGCTTAAACAAGTGCATGCCAACAAAGAGGTGATACTCAGTGCCGGTTCGATAGGTTCACCCCAATTATTACAGCTGTCTGGTGTGGGCCCTGCCCAAGTACTAGCCGCAGCTAAGGTGCCTCTAGTACACGATTTGCCGGGTGTTGGCGAAAACCTTCAAGATCACTTGGAAGTTTACTTTCAATACCGCTGTAAGCAGCCTATCAGCCTTAACAGTAAACTTGATTATTTTAATATGGGCTTAATAGGTGCGCGCTGGATACTCACCAAAACTGGCCTAGGGGCAACCAACCACTTTGAATCCTGTGGCTTTATTCGCTCGCGAGCGGGACTCAAGTGGCCCAATATTCAATACCATTTTTTGCCAGCAGCCATGCGTTATGATGGTAATGCGGCCTTTGATGGCCATGGTTATCAGGTTCACGTTGGGCCTAATAAACCCAGTAGCCGAGGTCATGTGCGCATTGTGTCTAATCAAGCCAGTGATGCGCCTGAAATAGTGTTTAACTACCTTAGCACAGACCAAGACCAGCAAGATTGGCGCGACTGTATTCGCCTCACCCGAGAACTACTTAATCAGCCAGCACTAGACCCATTTAAAGGGGAAGAAATTCAGCCTGGCGCCAAAGTGCAAACGGATGCTGAAATTGATGCCTGGGTAAAACAAAACGTTGAAAGTGCTTACCACCCATCGTGTACCTGCAAAATGGGGGCAGAAGATGACGCTATGGCGGTGCTCAATAGCGAGTGCCAAGTGCGCGGTGTAGAAGGCCTGAGGGTCGTGGATTCGTCGATTTTCCCCGTCATTACCAATGGTAATTTAAACGCGCCAACCATCATGGTGGCAGAGAAGGCTGCCGACTTAATCTTAGGCAAGGCGCCCCTACAAGCGTCTAATGCTAAGGTGTGGATTGCTGATCAATGGCAGGAAAAACAACGCACGGGCACCCCCTTGCGCACACTAGGACGACCGCAAGATTAGGCGCTTGAGACCGCTAAAATGGAGGGATAAGCCACGACAGGGCGGGGTGATTGTATTACACTAAGCAGCTGTATTTATTGTAAGAGCGAACCAGCGCACTATGTCTGATCGAGACTTATCCATTATCATTCCTGCCAAAGCCAGTGGTGCCTTTATTGTACCCAAGGTGGAAGTGTTGCTGGACTACTTGCAGCAGCATTGGCACGGTCTATTTGAAGTGGTGGTGTGTGTCAACGGTGAGTTAGTAGAGGTTGACAAGACCCATGCCATTTTAGCAGCCAAGTTTGGTGACGATGCACGTGTGGTTGTGCATCAACACTTGGCACCAGCAGGCAAGGGTGCCGCACTTCAATCTGCTTTTTTAATCACACAGTACAACTTAATTGCCTTTATTGATGCAGACTTGCCCTTTAACTTGGCTTTTTTAGGGCAAGCTGAAGCCGTGGTCAGAGATGGCTCCAGTTTGGTGGTGGGTAATCGCCGTTTGCCAAACAGCCGTGTGCATTTACCCATGGAATTACTGCCCTCATTATTTAAACGGCACATTTTTGGCTTATGTTATAACCGAGTCGTTAGGCTGCTATTTGGTATTTCGCAATCAGATACACAGTGCGGCATCAAACTCATGACCCGTGAGTTTGCCTCAAAGCTTTTTTGTCACTTAACGTGCCATGGTTTCTCTTATGATGTAGAAATGTTTTTATTGGCTCAAGGGCACAAGGACAAGGTGTCCTCTATCCCCGTCACTTTACTGCATGATAGTGCCCAAACCACGCTAAGGCTGGGCAGTGAATTGATGCGGTCTATCAAATCCTTAGCGCATCTCAAATACAAAAAAATGCGTGGTGAATACCAACCGCGCGCGCCCTTGAGTAAAGACCAAATGCAATTGCTGCAAATCACCTCTGATGATTGGGGTATTTCACCCGCCGTCAATCAAGGGATGCTCAAACTGGCGCAGTTAGGGGTCATCAAACGGGTGTCTATAATGGCCAATAGCTTACATAAAGACTATTTGCTGGATGAGTTAAAAGCCGTACCTAATATTCAGCTGGGCTTACATTTTAACTTAACCAACGGTGTGCTGTTAGGTCAAGCAACGGGCCACTATCATAAGGATGGACTGGCACAAACCAAACCTTTGTTACATTTGATTAAACAAAGTTGGTTTGGGTGTCGCACTCTTTCTGAGGCGTTACTAAAAGATATTGAGACCGAATTCACCCTACAAGTGAAGTCATTACAGCAGCAGGGAGTGGCTTTAAGTTATTTTGATTCCCACCATCATGTGCATTTATTACCCGGCGTGATTGATCGTATTGCACCACAAGCGAAAAGCTTAGGTGTGGGCCACACTCGGTTGGTGCTCGATTGGGGGTTATTAGGTAAACCTCAAGTTTTACTGTGTTGGTTTTCCCTCAGAGCGAAGGGGGCGATAAAGCGCACAGGACTGTCTTATTTGCCGTTTAAATACCCAGGGCATAAACAGTTTATGCTGCGTAATCAATGGCAACGTCAGTTAGCCAAACTCACTCAGCCTACAGAAATTATCTGCCATCCAGCCACCCATGGTGATCTGCAGCGCTTGCCACATGATTACATAGATCACTATGATGGTGCGCGGGTGCATGAGTTTTGGGCTTTGTATAATTTGAGTCGTTAAACTAGTGCTGCTGGTGCTGCTAGTGGTAGGGGTGAAACGGCACTGCCAGAGCCACCAGAGGGTATTGAATCCTTGGCCGGTGAAGGACTTAATTCATGGCCGGTT
>Ga0075441_10000900_pt1 | contig 14791 bp, 10 predicted proteins | sample CoawatmetaG00DNA_FD_71582 | JGI IMG/M metagenome (GOLD analysis project Ga0075441, IMG submission 71582) | Marine microbial communities from the West Antarctic Peninsula - Coastal water metaG002-DNA | ecosystem: Environmental > Aquatic > Marine > Coastal | place: Atlantic Ocean: West Antarctic...
GAGAAACCCCGCGTCGCTACGCTCCGATGGGTGGCAGCCTTGCTCCGGTCCGGGTGGCAGGCTTCACGTGGAATGGGTGGCAACCTTCAGCGGTTTACGCAATATGAAGAAGATTTTCAGCGAACTTAAAGTAACCAACCGGGTTCAGGCAGTCACTGAAGCTCGACTGCGCGGACTTTTATAGTGCTACAAAAACAAAAGAGGAATCGAGCGAATATGCAAAAAATAGTTATCATTGGCGCTGGAATAGCCAGCCTGACCGCCGCAGAGGCTCTCCGCCAGAATGGATTCGACGGAACGATTACCATTTTGGGCGAGGAAAACACGCTGCCTTACCAGCGTCCCCCGTTGTCCAAAGCCTATTTGACCTCAGATGAGTTGCCCTCGCCAACTCCGATCCGTTCTCCTAATTTCTTTCGGGACAACAAAGTTGAATTTGAACAAGGCGGTAAAGTAATAGCGCTTGAACGATCGGCAAAGCAAGTAGTGATTCAAGGCGGCAGGAAAATTAAATACGACACGCTGATTTTGGCAACAGGAGCGAGGCCACGTCCTATTGATTTACCTGGTGAGAGCGCAAAAAATGTTTTCTATCTCAGGAATCTTGACCACTCCGCCGCATTACGTAATGCCCTGTTAGCCCCGGAATGCGAGAAGGTGGCCATTCTCGGCGCGGGTGTTATCGGGCTTGAAGTCGCCTCCGCTGCCAATCTACAGGGAAAACAAGTCTCTGTGTTTGAGGCCAACAGCCGAGCGATGTGTCGAGTAGCGTCACCATTAACAAGTAATTTTGTCAGAAACCGCATGGCCTCCGCCGGCGTAATGTTCTACTTCAATGCTAGCGTCAACCAGATTCTCACTGAGGGAGACCGAGTTTCCGGTATCCGTTTGTCCGACGGCACTACGAAACCCGCAGACGTCGTTGTTATCGGTATAGGAGCCATCCCCAATGCTGAACTTGCGCAAGACGCAAACCTGGATTGCGACGGTGGTATTATAGTAGACAGCGGCATGCGTAGCTCTGACCCTGACATATTTGCGATCGGAGATTGCGCTAAAGCCGTCAACGTTTCCACCAATACACCCATCCGAATAGAAACTATTCACAATGCCATGCTTCAAGCACAAATTGCGGCGGCTCATATTTGTGGTAAACCGTCTCCGCCTGCCTCTCCTCCTCGTTTTTGGTCAGATCTCAACGGCATGAAAGTCCAGTGTATTGGAATCGCCACTGGATACGACCGAATTCAGCGGCGTCCCACAGAGAGTGACAATGCCTGTGAATTCTGGCTCTTTTCCGGAGACCGGATGATCGCAGCTGAAACGGTCAATCTTCCCACCCGGCAAGCCAAGCTATCTAAAGCTCTCTCCGGGTAAGTGTAAGCGAGATGGGATGCAACTCATTCTCATCTCTGAGATTTCTATGTGTCGAGCCTCGTGACTGAGCATATCCAGCTGCAGGGGGATTCTGGCCCTCCCACAAGCTCTGCTGTAGAGCAGGAGATACAGAATCGCCCAGCCCAGCTGTGATGGCCACAGTGACCAGTCATTCACCCGGGGCTTACCTAACGACCAGGAAAGTGGAGCAATTGCCAAAGCGATTATTCAGATGGGACATAGCCTAGGACTCGATGTACTGGCCGAGGGAATTGAGACCAAAGAGCAAGAAAACCATCTCCGAATCCTTGGCTGTGATGCGGGACAAGGCTATCTATATGCTAAGCCGCTCTCAGTCAAAAGGTGCGAGGAGTACCTACAAGTTACTGACTGGGTTTAATTGGCCCGATGGTGGTCATCGAATCAATTTGGGATCACCGAACGCTTAGTGTGCGCCGGCGTTATCGCACCATCTGAACGTTCGCTTTGCGACCTTTACGAACGATTTTAGGCTTTAGGAAAATTTTCCCCATGCCGATTTCGAACAGCAACCACCCAAGATATGTTTGGCAACCCCCAGCCGTCCTACGATATTTAGCGCGATTCCAGAATCTTGAAGCGTTACAATGAGGACAAAATTACCCGAAAAATAGCAAAAAGTGTCACTTTTACAATTCCACGTGAAAACAGACGCTTAAGCAAAAGTTACATGTTACTATAGGACTAAAGTCATGACGGATCAGAAAAAGTCTGACCAGACCACATCCTCCGAAAAACCCTGGGGTGGCCGCTTCAGCGAGCCTACCGATGCCTTTGTTGAACGCTTCACCGCCTCGGTGGGCTTCGACCAGCGCCTGTATCATCATGATATTACCGGCTCCATCGCCCATGCCACCATGTTGGCGAAGGTGGGTGTGCTGACGGACGCCGAGCGCGACCAGATCATCGACGGCCTGAAGGGCGTGAAGGAAGACATCGAAGCCGGGCGCTTCGAATGGTCCGTCAGCCTGGAAGATGTGCACATGAACATCGAAGCCCGGCTCACCGATCGCATCGGCATCACCGGCAAGAAACTGCATACCGGCCGCAGCCGGAATGATCAGGTGGCCACCGATATCCGGCTGTATCTGCGCGATGAAATCGACGTGATTGCCGAGGAACTGGCGCGCCTGCAGGCTGGCTTGCTGGACCTGGCCGAGCGCGAGGCAGACACCATTATGCCCGGCTTTACCCACCTGCAGACCGCCCAGCCGGTTACCTTTGGCCACCATTTGCTGGCCTGGTACGAAATGCTGGTGCGCGATGCCGATCGTCTGCAGGATTGCCGCAAGCGGGTGAACGTGATGCCTCTGGGGGCCGCTGCCCTGGCCGGCACCACTTACCCGATTGACCGCAATCTGACCGCCGAACTGCTGGGCTTTGACCGGCCCACTGAAAACAGCCTGGATTCGGTCTCCGACCGGGATTTCGCCATTGAATTCTGCGGTTTCGCCGCGCTGCTGATGACCCACCTGTCCCGGTTCAGTGAAGAGCTTGTGCTCTGGACCTCCGCCCAGTTCGATTTCATCGACCTGCCGGACCGGTTCTGCACCGGTTCCTCGATCATGCCCCAGAAGAAAAACCCGGATGTACCCGAGCTGGTGCGTGGCAAGACCGGCCGGGTAAACGGCCATCTGATCAGCCTGCTGACCCTGATGAAGAGCCAGCCGCTGGCCTACAACAAGGACAATCAGGAAGACAAAGAGCCGCTGTTCGACACGGTCGATACCATCAAGGGCTGCCTGAAGGCCTACGCCGACATGATCCCGGCCATCAGGGCCAAGGCCGACAACATGCGGGTAGCCGCCAAGCGGGGCTTCTCCACCGCCACGGATCTGGCTGATTACCTGGTCAAGAAAGGCGTGCCGTTCCGTGATGCCCATGAGATTGTCGGCAAGTCAGTTGCTTTCGGTGTCGCCGAAGGTCGTGACCTGTCAGACATGACGCTGGAGGAACTTCAACAGTTCTCTGACGTGATTGGCGAGGATGTGTTTGACGTGCTGACCCTGGAAGGTTCCGTGCAGGCCCGTGATCATCTGGGTGGCACTGCGCCAAACCAGGTACGTGCAGCGGTGGCCCGCGCTCGGAAAAATCTGGCATAGTCCATTGGCTGTCATGGGCGTGGCAGTTTAGAAAAAAAGTTTATGACAAAACCGTAAAGTGCGGTTTTGTCATAAATACACAATATCGGCTAGGATTGTCCGACTAACTTTACCTGCTTGCTGCCGTCAACAAGGATGCTGACGATGAGCTTTGTGAAACTGGTCAGGCCTTCAGAATTGAAGGCCCTCGACATTCCCTTTGTTGAAACTCCTTTTTTTGCTGCCGACAGGGCCCGCCTCCTGGTTGAGCAGGACAACCATCTTCGTTCAAGCATGCAATCGCTGTTCAGGTATGGCTCTGGTGACCGACGGAACCTAGCGGAAACTGTCCATCGGGCGGTCAGAGACGGCGAGTTGATGTTGGTCTGTTCGGAGTGGAATAAGCCTTTCTCGCCGATGGTGACCTGGCGGCCAGACAACAGTCTGCCTGCCGGTGGCCAGTGGCGGATAGAGGGCAGTTGGCTGAACGTTCCATCTGAGATTGAGTGTGCAGTAGCAGAGCTGAACAACTGTGGCATTACCTGCGAGCAGTTGCGTCAATCCGAATCCTGGGGTGTCGGGTCGCTGGAAGTGAACATGTTCTCAATGAACTACCGGCAGCGTCAGCGCCGGGAGCGGGCGGCTCAAGGTAGCGTGGATGACCATCGGCTGAGCCTGCCCTTAGGGGCTTCCGCACTGGTGGCTCCCGTGTTGATGTCTGCAGCATCCGCAACCGAAGACGCTAAGGCAGACTCCTCTCAGGCACCCGCCCCAAAGATACACCTGGAAGTGGGCCTGTTTACCGATGGCACCATGAACAACGCCGCCAATACCCGGGCCTTCGTTGAGCAGCTGGAGCAGGAGTGCCTGATTCCCTACGAAAATAACACCATCGGCCGGGAAGAGTGTGAGCGGCGGATGGGTCTGATGTTGGGCGACAGTTACGCCAATGCGGCCAGCAATGTGGCGAAGCTGTGGGATTTGTACGTCGAAGACGAAAAAGAGGAGGAGGGTACCAGCACCTACCGGCGTAAAATTTATGCTCCTGGGGCTGGCACCAAGACTGGCGAGGATGATGTGATGTATAGCGCAGCCACCGGCATGGGGGAGGCCGGCGTTATCGCACAGGTGGACTATGCTTTCTCGCAACTGGCCTTGCGGGTGAAAGAAGTCTTGCAGAACCTGCCCGCCGACCGTCTGGACAAACCCATCGACAAACTTACGTTGGACCTGTTCGGCTTCAGCCGGGGCGCGGCGGCTGGCCGCCATACTGCACACGAGATAAATCAGGGGGAGAATGGTCTGCTGGCCCAGATGCTGGCTGACAGCGGTATCCTCTGGCCGAAGACGGTAGAAATTCGCTTCGTGGGGCTGTTCGACTCCGTGGCCGCCATCGTTAACCTCGCTGCTGGTGATGCGTTGGCCCATAACAACCGCAACCACCCGGTGGAGTTGTACCTGGATCCAGGCAAGGTGGGCCAGGCGGTGCACCTGACCGCGGCCCATGAGCACCGCAGGAACTTTGCCCTGAACAGTCTGCGAAGCCGCGACGGCAGCTTGCCGGCCAACTTCCGGGAAATTTCCCTGCCGGGTGTTCATTCCGATATTGGCGGTGGCTACGGCGACAGCCAGCGAGAGGACGTGCTGTTAAGCCTCAGGTTACAGGTGCCTCGCGACCGGCTGAGCAGGCCGGACCAAACCCTCCAATGGGATAACCTGGAGGCCAAGCGGCAACAGATAGAGGCGGCAGGCTGGATTGGCCCATATAATCTGCCGGTACGGCAATCCGAGCAATTGCAGGCATGGCCGAAAGACCAGGGCCCGGAAGGGCCAGCCCGGCTGGACATTGTCACCCTGCGCCACGAGCACCCGGCCCAGGATGGCCGGGTAGAACTGGTGTTGCGGATGCTGCGCCAGGTGCGGGGGGAGTATTCACGGGTGCCTCTTCGGTTGATGCACCGATTGGCGGTAGAACAGGAAGTGCCACTGAGAGAAGTTGATCCCACTGATGAGACCGTGTTGATACAGGGTGAACTTGAACCCATCCTTCAACAAATTCTGGAACAGGTTGTACAAGGGAATGACGCCCCCTCACTGACCACGGAACATGAGAACTTGTTGCTCCAGCGCTATATCCATTACTCGGCGCACTACAACGCTATTGAGACCATGGTGGCGGGCTTGCCTGCGAAGTTGCAGGGGTTTCATCCCAATGCACCAGCACCTTCAGGCGAGCGCCTGGTGTATCCACAGACAGAGGGCGACTAATGATTCAGAAAATACTGGCCATGGGAGTCATGGCCATCGCCCTGTTGGGCAGCGGCTGTTCGGCGTGGTCGAAGGCGGACGACACTCTTTGGATGGTCAGGATAGCGGCGCCACAGCACTACGAAGTGTGGGTGACTGATATGTTCCTGGAGAAGTCGGGTGAGCGGAGCTGGCGCCAGCCGATAGGCACGGTGGGGTGCTGCTGGAAGGGGGCCCGTGGCCCAACCGGGCCTGGGGGCAGAGCTGACCCCTTTCCGGAACTGATTCTGGTCAACTGGTTTTCCTACGCGGAGCAGAAATATTACACCAAGATCATTCAGGTGCCGGAAGACCTGCTGGACCGAATGCGGGAGCCGGCAACCTATGTTACGCAGGTTGATGTGCGCTCAGGCCCCCGGAACCTCCTGACCATTGGCCTGGCGCCCGGCGGTACCGTGGTGGTCTGGATTTCGAACCAGATTGGCAACGAGATCGAGGTGATGCGCATGCAGGCCACGGAGTTGCCGGGTGACCCTTCCCGGTTCACGGAACGCACAAAAGGCTATCTCGAAAGGAACGGCGATTACCTCAGGGAACATGGAATCCCGACGGAGGGCTGGTAAGCAGCCGCGGAAGCGGTTCTGAAGTGATCCAGTGTGAGGTCGGGGTAGAATGAAGCCTGCCCTCAACATAACTTAGCCGCCGATCCAGCCCGTACTCAGCTCAACCCCCACCGGCTTCAGCTCCGCCAGCGGTCGGGGTCTTGATAACCGGTAACCCTGGCCAAAATGGATGCCCAGGGTACGGACCTTTCTCAGGGTCTCGTCGCTCTCGATAAAGGTGGCAACGGTCTCCTTGCCTGCGGCTTCTGCAATACGATGCAGGGCATCCACCATTACTTGCTGAACCGGGTCATCTTCCAGATGATCCATCACCCGTCTGTCCAGTTTGATGATATCCACCGGCAGGTGGGCGGCCAGACTGTAGCTTTCCACCGAGGCGCCAGCGCCCTCCAACGCCACTCGGCAACCGATTCGATGCAGGGCATCGCAGAGCACGGCCACTTCGTCCGGATACTGGGTGGCATGGGCTTCCCGGATCTCCAGGCAGAAGCACTCCGCCCGGAACGGTGAGGGTGCCAGTAGCTGTTCCATGAAATCGGAAAAGGTGTCATCCAGTACCGAGGCCAGAGACAGGTTGAAGCCGCAGTATTTCAGCCTTGGTTCCAGCAGTCGGTGCTGCCCCAGCCAGTCCAGGGTCTGACGAATGACCTGACGGTCCAGCCGTTTGGCCAGGTCAAAGCGCTCGGCCAGGGGCAGGAACTGTCCAGGCAGGAGGGTGGTGTCGTCCGGCTCCTGGCCGGGAATGCGGCACAGTATTTCAATATGGTCGCCCCAGGTCACACTCGCCACCGGCTTCAGGGCCTGGAACTCAAGGATCAGTTGATGCTGGTCCAGAGCCTGGCGCAGCTGTTCCATCTGCTTGTCTGTGCCGGTATCGCCGGCGGCATCCGGTAGCGCATGGGCAGTGTGGATCCGGTTCCGGCCTGAGGTCTTGGCGGTATGGCACAGGTCTGCAGCCTGTGTGAGCAGCGTGTCGGCCCGCTCCGGCAACTCACTGTCCAGAATCAGCAGACCACCGCTGGTGCTGGTCTGCAGCGTTTGCCCCTGCCATTCAAACTTGAACTGGGCAATCTGTTCGCGGATTTCCTCGGCGATCTTTCTCGCTCTGGGTTCCGGGCAATTCTCGATGAACAGCGCAAAGGTATCGCCGGCCAGTCGTGCCAGAGCATCACGCTGTCGTACGCGCAGCCCGAGCATGGCGGCCAGTTCCCGCAGGTAGCGGTCGCAGGTGCCGCTGCCAGCGTCCTCGTTGAACTGTTCGAAGTTGTCCAGGTCCAGAAACAGCAGGCCGTCGGTGCTCTGGCGTTTGTGGCGATGGCCCATGGCCCGTTCCAGGTGTTCGATGAAGGAACGGCGATTCATCAGCCCGGTGACCGGATCGTGTCGCATGCGGTAATCGCTGTTGCTGGTGTGCTGGATCCGGTTGCTGATATCCCGTGCGACATGAACGGCCCCGGTGACCTCACCCCGGTCTCCGCGGATGCTCTGGAAGTGAAACTCGTAAATCGGCAGTCCCTCTCCCTGGCGGTTCAGGGGCATTTCTGCCACAAAATGCTCACGGTCGAAGGCCCGTTGCCATAGCCGTTCGATCAGTCTCCGCTCATTGGGGAAGTCCTTCAGAAGGCTGCGCAGGTTGTCTCCGGTCTTTGGCGTCAGGTCAAAGGCGTGTTGAAACTGCTGGCACCAGGGGGTGTTGAAATGCAGCAGCCTGAACTCGGTGTCGATGGCCACCACAAGATCAGAGGATGCGGCGGTCGTGGCTTGAAGAATCTGCTGAGCCTGTTGTTTTTCCAGATCGTGGACCATCGCCTCGCTGTGGTTGACCATCACGCCGCCGAGTTTTTGCACCCGGCCGCCGTTCTTCAGAGCACGGCCCGCCAGAGTAACCCGTTGTGGCCGTTGCCGGCTGGTGAGAATGGTCAGGTCCATGCTAAACGGCTGGCCGGTGCGGATGCAGCGCCTGAACATCGCTCGTACCCGGTTCTGGCCTGTCTGGCAGTAAAACAGCGCCTGTTCAGGCGTCAGTTCGCTGCCGGGTTTGAGCTCCAACAGGCGATACATGCCCTCGGACCAGCTGATTTCGTTGCTGGGCATGTCCAGTTCCCAGAGACCAAAGCCGGCATTCTGCTCCGCCAGTCGTTGAATCCGGCTATCCATGGCATCGCTGTCCCTGAGGGTAATCGAGGCGGTAGCGGCCTGGTCTGAATCCCGGACCTCCATTCGCAGCCCGAGCAGGGCAGTAAAGAAAAAGCCATCCTTGTGGCGGAACGTCACCAGCACTGTCTGGCCATTGTCGAGCCGGTGTCGGTGGGCGGGGGCGAAGGGATCGTCCTGGCGGGAAGCCAGAATATGCTGGACTTTCTGCCCGGTCAGATCGCTGATGTCGTAGCCAAACATGGTTTCTGCATGGCGATCAGCCTGGATGATCCGGCCATCGTCATCCACCCGAAGCAGGGTGGGCCGGATAACGGGGCCCGTCGGATCGGGCCGGTAGCGTTGAATCAGAAACTCTTTCACAGCTCGGGTGCCTCGCTCGGGCTGGCAGCGTGTTCACTGCCTGTGCTTTTATTTTTTTACAGGTTTTGCCACGATTCATTCATCATACTGACTATCTTGCCGAAAATAACCTCTTGCCGGAGCTCTCTTGACCGTTCACGCCGCGCCCATAGTTCTCGATTTCGAGGATGGAATCGACCGCAAGACGCTCAGGCGCCTGCGGGACCGGTTTCTGCTGGTTAACGAGCAGCGCTGGCGGCGGGCGTGCTCGGCACTGACTTACCGGCAGCAGATGGTGCTGGAGTTGTTGCCGCTGGTTTTTCACCGCAACCATCCGGCCTTGCCTGGCTATCTGGATGGTAACTGCCCGGACGGCTTCAATGGTTACACGCCCGGCCCGGAAGTGCTGGATGCGGCCCGCCGTTACGCCCGTAGCTTTCACTATCGTGATAAGGGCACTCGAAAGCCTGATCTGGACAGTCTGTTCCTGATGGGAAGCCCTGGCACCCTCGGCCACTCGGTGGCCAGTGATCTGGATGTCTGGCTCTGCCACCGTCAGGATTTGCCGGCGTCGGGCATTCGGTGCCTGGAGCGAAAAGCCGAAAAACTGTCGGAATGGGCCGGTGGCCTGGGGGTGGAGCTGCACGTGTTTGTGTTCTCTGCCGCCGATTGGCGGGCCGGGCGACAGCGCGTGGAAGTCACCGGGGAAAACTGCGGCAGCGCCCAGCATTTTCTGTTGCTGGATGAGTTCTACCGCACCAGCATTCACCTCGCCGGCCAATATCCGTTGTGGTGGCTGATCCCGGTAGACCGGGAGGCCGATTACGACCACTGCCGGCGACAGCTGGTGGAGTGTCGGTTTATCCAGGCCAGGGATTACATCGACTTTGGCGCGGTGCCGGACATTCCTCCCGCAGAACTGCCTGGCGCTGGTATCTGGCAGCTCTACAAAGGAATCGATGCGCCCTGGAAAGCCATCCTCAAGCTACTGTTGATTGAATGTTACGCCACCGACCGGGAGCGACCACTGCTCTCGGCCAGCTTCAAGCAGGCGGTTCACAATGGTGTGATCAGCGCCGATGCCCTGGACCCCTACGTGCTTTTATACCAGAGACTGGAGCAGTGGTTGCTGGCCCGTGACGGCGCAGACCGGCTGGAGCTGGTACGCCGAAGCCTGTACCTGAAATCCGGCTTGCCGCTCAGCCGGGCGGGTATGGTGGGTGATCCCTGGCGGGTCCAGTTGTTGCGCAGTCTGGTTGAAACCTGGGGCTGGTCGTCGGAGGATCTGGGCCGGCTGGATGATCGTCAGCGCTGGTGTGCCGAGGAAGTGATGGGACTACGCCGGCGGGTGGTTGCCGAGCTTACCCACAGTTACCGCCTGCTTGCCAGATTGGCCCGGGAACAGGATGCACAGGCGTCGATCAGCGCCAATGACATCAATCTGCTGGGCCGCAAGCTCTATGCCGCCTTCCAGCGCAAGGCCGGTAAGGTCGAGCTGATCAATCCGGGGCTGGTGCCCTCGCTGGCAGAAGAGAACCTGTCGTTTCACCATCGCAGTGAACAGGGGGCAGCCGGAGACGGCTGGCTGTTGTACCGGGATCTTGAAGATCCGTCCGACGCCTTCTGGCAGCCGGTTATTCGCCGCGCCGGCAACCTGGCTGAGTTGCTTGTCTGGTGTTACTGCAACGGTCTGCTCAGTCGCAGTACACGGTTGAATGTGCGAGCGGGCCAGAGCGTGGCGTCGGTCAGCGAGTTGAAGGAAATACTGGATGTGCTGGCTGGTTTCCTGCCGGTGCCTATGCCCCCGGCGCCCCGCCAGGCCCTGTCCCGTGCAGTACGGCCCTTACGCAACCTGTTGTTGCTGAATGTGGCGGTGGACCCACAGGCTCATCTGACTGAGCGGGGGCTGCATAAACTCAGCGCCCGCAACGACTCGCTCGGGTTCAGTGGAGCCCGGGACAACCTGGTGGTGACCATCGACCAGATTACCCTGAACAGCTGGCACGAAGTCAGTCTGCAGCATTACGCGGCCGGGGACACCCTGATCCAGTGTTTGAAGAATGTGCTCGCTCAGGTGGCGATCAACCCTGCGGAATTGCCGGATATCCGAGTGATGGCGCCCAGCCGGGGGCACGGACAGGCCATTGCCCGGCGTGTGAGTGAGTTGTTTGCCGATGTGCTCCGACAGTTTTTTGCAGGCGGCACCGGCCCCCATCCCTTGCGTTATATCATCGAGATGGATCAGCGTTATTTTCTGCTCCAGTTCAATGGCCAGGAGCCGGGGTTTGTTGCCCTGGATAGCCGCGCGGCATTGATGGATGCCTTGTTCCAGCCCCAGGACAGTTTTCTGCCGGTGGTGCCGGATCGCTATGCTTTGCAGGATGCTCCCCTATTGAAAGCGGTATGTGAAGCCTCCGAAGCCGGTAACATCCAGGTATTCTGGCAGCTGCAGGGAGACCAGGGCCAGCTCTGGGTGGTGGATGAGTATGGCAGTCTGTGGCATCGCCAGCTGAAGGCCCAGCAACGCCGTCATCTACTGGCACCGTTATTGCGATTTCTGGACAGTGTTATTGAGCGCCGACAGTTGCGCCAGGCAGATAATCTGGAGCCGGTCGCCGGTATCCGGTGTTACGAACTGGTACGCAGGGATGGCCGATGGCTGGCCGATCCGCGGCCAGAACTGGTCGCCGGAATGCCCTTGTCCGGCCTCGAAGTGCAGGCGGTGGGCGTGCAACAGGGTGACAGCATTCTGCGCTTTGATCTGTATTGCAACGATCAGGAGTTTACCGTGCAGGAATATGGCGACCGGTTGATTCCGGCGGTGGCCCATTACATCCGCTCCCTGCGGCAGAGTCCGGACCCCTATCCGGTGTATCTGACTGACCTGCATCTGCCCCACGATCTCGATCCACAGCTGTATCAGCGCGATATCCAGACCAGCCAGTACCTGTTCTACCGGGCGCAGTTGGAAGATGCCCTAAACCAGCACCTGTCCTGAACATGTGAATCCTCGCGGTGCGGCCCGGGTGTCGGGTATACTTCGGCCATTATTCACTCAGGGGATTGGGTATGCAGCTTGGGCTTGTGCGCCGCCTGGCCGTCGCGCTCTCGGTGTTTGTGGTTTTGATGGTATCCGGTTGTGGCCAGAAAGGGCCGCTGTACCGGAACGCGCCGGTGCCCGACGCCGTACCATCGCAGACTGGTGACACCGAGGTAGCTGCGGAGGCGGGCGAAAATGCCGATGAGGACAATGAACAGCCCTGAGCCAGACCACCCGACCTTAAGCTTTCAGGAACAGCATGGATCACTTCAATTACCGTAACGGCGAACTCTACGCCGAAGACGTTGCCGTTGCCGATATCGCCGAGCGCTTTGGTACGCCAGCCTACATCTATTCCCGGGCGACGCTGGAGCGCCATTACCGTGCTTACGATGAGGCCCTGAAGAATCGCCCTCATCTGGTGTGTTATGCGGTCAAGGCGAACAGCAATCTGGCCGTGCTCAATGTGCTGGCTCGTCTGGGGGCCGGTTTTGACATAGTCTCGGCCGGAGAGCTTGAACGTGTGCTTCGTGCCGGCGGGGATGCCGGTAAAGTGGTTTTTTCCGGCGTTGGCAAGCAGGAATGGGAAATGAAGCGGGCCCTGGAGGCCGGCGTTCGCTGTTTCAATGTCGAATCCGACACCGAGCTTGATCGCCTGAACAAGGTGGCTGGCGAACTGGGAGTGAAAGCGCCCATTTCCCTGCGAGTGAATCCGGACGTGGATGCGGGCACTCATCCTTATATCTCGACCGGCCTGAAGGAAAACAAGTTCGGCATCGATATCGCCGAGGCGCCGGCAGTCTATGCCCGGGCGGCCAGCCTGCCCAACCTGGATATCCACGGGGTGGACTGCCACATCGGCTCACAGCTGACGTCGGTTTCGCCGTTCCTGGATGCCCTGGGCCGGGTGCTTTCCCTGATCGACACCCTGGCAGAGCAGGGTATCCGTATCCGCCATCTGGATATGGGGGGCGGTCTGGGTGTGACCTACAACCAGGAAACCCCGCCGCAACCGGCAGATTATGTGAAAGCCCTTAATGAACGCATGGGTGATCGAGAGCTGGAGCTGGTGCTCGAGCCGGGCCGCTCCATTGCCGCGAATGCGGGCATTCTGGTGACCCGGGTGGAATTCCTGAAGTGCACCGAACACCGGAATTTTGCCATCATCGATGCGGCCATGAATGATCTGATCCGGCCGGCGCTCTACAGTGCGTGGCAGGCCATTATTCCGGTTCAGCCCCATCAGGACAGTGAGGAAAGGCCCTGGGATCTGGTGGGCCCGGTGTGCGAAACCGGCGATTTTCTCGGCAAGGATCGCGCTCTGCGCCTGAAAGCCGGCGATTTGCTGGCGGTACGCTCGGCCGGGGCCTACGGATTTGTTATGGCCTCCAACTACAACACCCGCAACCGGCCCCCGGAGTTGATGGTGGACGGAGATCAGGTGCATGTGGTTCGGCGCCGGGAGACTCTGGACGACCAGCTGGCGCCGGAAAGTTGCCTGCCGGAATGAGCGGGGGGAACGAGATGTCTCAGCAACGACGTGGCCAGGGTCCGGTCCTGCGCTTTACCAAGATGCACGGGCTGGGTAACGACTTCATGGTGGTCGACGCCATCAGCCAGCCATTCCGGCTGGCCCCGGACACGATCCGGGAGCTGGCGGATCGCAATTTCGGGATCGGTTTTGATCAGCTGCTGGTGGTGGAGCCACCGGGGCTTCCGGATGTGGATTTTCGCTACCGCATTTTCAATGCCGATGGCTCGGAGGTGGAACAGTGCGGCAACGGAGCCCGCTGCTTCGCCCGCTTTGTGCGCGATCAGCGCCTGACCAACAAGCGTGTTATCCGGGTCCAGACTGCCAAGGGTGTGATTGAGCTCAAAGTGGGTCGGGATGGCCTGGTAGCGGTCAACATGGGGGTGCCGGAGCTCAACCCCCCCGCGATCCCCTTTGCAGCGGATCAGCGCAAGGATGTTTATACCGTCGACGTGAATGGTCAGACGGTCGAGCTGTCAGCCATCTCCATGGGTAATCCCCACGGAGTGCTGGTGGTGGACAATGTCGATACGGCGCCGGTAGAAAGCCTTGGCCCGCAGTTGGAAAAGCATCCCCGGTTTCCGGCCAGGGCCAACATTGGTTTTCTGCAGGTGATTGATCGCCGCCATGCCCGGTTGCGTGTGTTTGAACGGGGCTCCGGCGAAACACTCGCCTGCGGCAGCGGTGCCTGTGCAGCGGTGGTGGCCGGTTGTCTCCGCGGCTTGCTGGACAGTCGGGTCGAAGTCGAGTTGCGTGGCGGCAGGCTGGTCATTGAATGGCAGGGGGAAGGTACCCCTGTTATGATGGAAGGTCCTGCAACCACGGTATTTGAAGGCCAGTTGCGGCTGCCTGGCGAACCCCAGCCCCGGCGCCGCAGGAGTGCCCGCCCGAACACCCGACCTCATAAAAACGGGGCCTGAACCGATCAGGAGAACACGATGACAGAACAAACGGCCCGCCAGAAGGCCGGCGAACTCACCAGGGAACAGGTCGCAGAATATCTGAGGGCCAATCCGGACTTTTTTATCGATCAGGACGAGCTGCTGCGCAGTTTGACTCTGCCCCATGACAGCGGCCGGGCGATTTCCCTGGTGGAGCGTCAGGTGCACCTGTTCCGGGAACAGCGGGACACGTTACGCCGGGAGCTGGTGGAACTGGTGTCCATAGCCCGCCACAACGACCGGTTGTTCGAGAAAAGCAAACGCCTGCTGATGCAGGTGATTGAAGCCCGTAACCTGCAGGATATGGCGGCTGCCATTGATGACAGTATCCGGGGTGATTTTGGTCTGGATGCCGCGTCGGTACTTCTGTTCAGTGAAACCGGTCAGCTTCAGTCACAGGGTGCCCTGCATATGGT
>Ga0075441_10000903_pt1 | contig 14760 bp, 12 predicted proteins | sample CoawatmetaG00DNA_FD_71582 | JGI IMG/M metagenome (GOLD analysis project Ga0075441, IMG submission 71582) | Marine microbial communities from the West Antarctic Peninsula - Coastal water metaG002-DNA | ecosystem: Environmental > Aquatic > Marine > Coastal | place: Atlantic Ocean: West Antarctic...
ATTGATGGAAAAGAAAATACCACCAAGACTATTCAATATTGTTTAGAGCATCCTGAATGGAAACTAAGCATTCAACAGCATAAGCTTATTGGCATGCCCTAAAATATCTTTTTTTCAATTTCAGCTTGGGCTATAATCTGTTATGGAAAAGATCAAACAAAAAGCATTAACGTTTGATGACGTTTTGCTTCTCCCGCGTTATACAGATTTTCTGCCTGCTGAAGCAGATCTTGCAACCAGAATCTCACGTAACATTACTTTAAAAATACCTTTAATCTCTGCTGCTATGGATACTGTTACTGAGGCTAGAATGGCGATAGCACTTGCTGAGAATGGAGGAATGGGGATTATCCATAAAAATAACTCTATTGAAGAGCAAGCTCAGTTAGTAAAGGCTGTTAAAAAATATGAGAGTGGTGTTGTGCGCGACCCTACAACTATTAAATCAACCAAGACCATAGAAGAGTTAATGCAGTTAACAAAAGAGTTGAGCATCTCTGGAATGCCAGTTGTTGATGATGGTGAATTAATGGGCATAGTTACCAGTAGAGATTTTAGATACGCTGATAATCCTTCAGATCCAGTATCTACAATCATGACTCCTAAAGAAAAATTAATCACTGTTATGGAAGGCACCGATCAGGAAGAAGTTAAGAAGCTGATGTATAACAATAGGATTGAGAAAATCTTAGTTATTGACCCCGATGGATCTCTTACAGGTCTTGTAACTATGAAGGATATTGAAAAATCTGCAGAGCATCCATTTGCAACTAAGGATTTAAGGGGTCAATTACGAGTTGGGGCGGCTCTTGGAACTGGAGATGACACTCTTGATAGAGCTAAAGCATTGGCAATAGCGGGAGTGGATTTATTTGTTGTTGATAGTGCGCATGGCCATTCAAGAAATGTTATTGAAATGATTAAGCTCATTAAGAAAGAATTCAAAGAAATTGATGTTATGGGTGGGAATGTGGCCACACCTGAGGGAGCTATAGCTCTTCGAGATGCCGGAGCTGATGCAATTAAAATTGGAATGGGCCCTGGATCTATTTGTACCACAAGAATAATTGCTGGGATGGGGGTACCTCAAATTACAGCTATTCTTTCAATTAAAGATAAATTTAAATCCAATGAAGTTCCATTGATTGCAGATGGGGGGATAAGGTTTTCTGGCGACGTTTCTAAAGCTCTGGCGGCTGGTGCTGACGCAGTTATGCTGGGTGGAATTTTTGCTGGCACAGAAGAAGCCCCTGGAGAAGTTGAGCTCTACCAAGGAAGAAGCTTCAAGACCTATCGTGGGATGGGTTCCTTGGGTGCCATGTCAGAAAGAAATGATGTTAATCGTTATTCTCAGGATGGGGTCGAGAAAGAAAAAATGGTTCCAGAGGGCGTTGAAGGGCGAGTACCTTTTAAGGGATGGGTTGTAAGCGTTATTGATCAGCTGACAGGAGGCATCAGACAAAGTATGGGCTATGTGGGATGTAAGACAATCTCCCAAATGCAGAAAGACACTCAATTTGTTGAAATTACTAATGCTGGCATGATGGAAAGCCATGTTCATGACGTAATGATTACCAAAGAAGCACCCAATTACCAACGCAGTTAATAATTTGTTATGAGTAACTCTACCAGTTTGGCTATAGATCAAAAAGATCTTGATACGATATTAGTTCTTGATTTTGGTTCGCAATACACTCAACTAATTGCTCGAAGAGTGAGAGAGCTGGATGTATTTTCTGAAATTCTTCCATGGGATATTTCTCTTGAAAAGATTCAAGCACTTAATCCAAATGGCATCATTCTTTCAGGCGGACCAGAGTCAGTTACAGGCTCTAATACCCCCAGAATCCCAGAGATTGTATTTGATTTAGATATTCCTATCTTGGGAATTTGTTATGGCATGCAAACACTGGCTGAGCAGTTTGGTGGGCAAGTTACTTCTTCAAAAACAAAAGAATTTGGGCATGCTGAAATAATTATCGAAGAAACCTCTATACTTTTTGATGGGTTTAGTTCTGGCTCGTCAATAGATGTTTGGATGAGTCATGGTGATCATGTTTCAACATTACCAGATCAATTTAACTTGATTGCTTCAACGGCTTCATCTCCTATTGCGGCAATGCAGCATTCTGAAAAACCTATTTTTGCCATTCAGTTTCATCCAGAGGTTACCCACACTAAACAAGGAAGCAAAGTATTGCAAAATTTTGTTTTCAAGATATGCAGTTGTTCCGCTCAGTGGAAAATGGAAGACCTTATTGAGCAAAGAATAATTGATATTAAAGAGCGAGTGGGGGATCAAAAAGTATTGTTAGGGTTATCCGGTGGGGTTGATTCATCTGTTACAGCTATGTTGCTAGATAGAGCTATTGGAAAAAACCTAATTTGTGTATTTGTTGATAATGGCTTATTGAGAAAAAATGAAGCCGAGGATGTAGAAAATTTATTTAAAGCAAAAATGAATCTAAATTTATTAGTAGTAGATGCAAAAAAAATATTTTATAGACATCTTAAGGGGATCTCTGATCCAGAGCAAAAAAGAAAAGTCATTGGCAGAACATTTATTGATATTTTTGATAATGAGGCGACAAAATTAAAAGATGATATTAACTTTTTTGCACAGGGAACCATTTACCCCGATGTTATAGAATCGTCTGGTTCTGAATCTAAGGAAGCTAGGGTCATAAAATCTCATCATAATGTTGGCGGGCTTCCTGATGATATGAAAATGGAGCTAGTTGAGCCTCTAAGAGATTTATTTAAAGACGAGGTAAGAAAAATGGGAGCTAAGCTTGGATTGCCCTTGGAAATGCTTAATCGACATCCATTTCCAGGCCCTGGATTAGGGGTTAGAATTTTAGGAGAAATTAGTCAAGATAAAGTTAATACTTTGCAAAATGCTGATGCTATATTTATAGAAGAATTAATTAAAGCTAATCTATATGATCAAGTTAGCCAAGCTTTTTGCGCTTATCTCCCAGTAAAATCTGTAGGTGTGGTTGGAGATGAAAGGAGATATGCTGATGTCATTGCAATTCGAGCGGTTGAAACTGTAGACTTTATGACTGCAACTTGGGCAAGGCTACCATATGATTTTCTGGCACATGTCTCGAATAGAATTGTGAATGAAATCGAAGAAATTAGTCGAGTCGTTTATGACATATCAAGCAAACCACCAGCCACCATTGAGTGGGAGTAGTAGTTAGCACTGAAACCCTTATGTTTACTGGCTTTTGCTACTTGTAAACTACTTGTAAAGTCTAGTTTAGTTTTGATTTTTTAACGTTTTTTAAGAAACAAAGGCATAAATGAACCAATAATATATCCAGGAGTTTTTGCTATATCTAAAATTAATCCTATACAACCAACCATGACCCACCTCAAAGGAAGAAGGTAAGTTAATGAAATTCCATTTTTCTTTGGGAAGTAAAGTCCTCTATAAAGAATAGAAGCAGCAAATAGCAGTGATATATATATTTTTGTTATGTGAGGAACATACAGGGAGGACTCTACAAACCAGAATGCTATACTCCTATTCCAGCTAAAAATTGCGTAAATGGAAAATAATAGAATAATCAATCTCAGCATTTTAAGGAATGGCGTCTCCGCAAGCCTGTTTAACAAGAATCTATTAATAATGATATTTAAAAAGAATATTACCACCAGAGCCACCAGATATATCTTTGTTACATTCGGTAAAAAGAAAGTGCTATCCCAGCCAGCAATATAATTCCATCTTGGTATGACTAACGATAACAAAAGAAGTGTAAGAATTAGATATGTTGTCTTTACATTTCTTTGAATATCTAATAATGCTCCATAGAACTGATAAATAAATACTTTCTTTGCGGCAGAAAAAATATTAGTTGCTAGATATGAGTACACAACAAGTGGCTGTGCGGGAAAGGACCAATTATATTTCACTTTCATTCTCGATCGCCATTCTAGATCTCCACCAGATCTCACGCCTTGTATAATTTTATCTGTATCAGAAAAACAAGATTTCTTTATAACTGTCCCTGGAATAGATTCAACAGGTTTTTTTCCAAAGCTAGAAGCAAGCAAAAGCTCTTGAAACCTAGTGTTACCCTTATACTGCGTTGACCCAAAAACCATATCAACACTTTCACTCTTAATAATCTCCCAGCAATCCATTAACCATGATTTTTTTGGAACTGTAGTTGCATCAAGAAAAGCCAGCCAAGAATATTGAGCATGCATTGCTCCAAAATTCGTTGACTCATAGGGATATGCTCTACCTTGTTTATTTATATCCACAGTAGTTTTTCGCATTAAACTTTTTACTTTTAATGTCATCCTATCCAATGGATACGCTTTACCACATCTGGTATAAACAATTGGGACATTCGATTGATAAGAAGAGCAGAGAAAATTAATCTCTTCTGATGCGCTAGAGTCACTAATAATAATTTCTGAAGGTTTTAATGTCTGGGATTGCAGCGCTATTAAAACCTCAAGCAATTGATTGGAGTTATCAAGAGTAGGAATAATTATGCTAATTCTTGGATGAGCTAGCCCATTACTTTTTATTGTTTTTATCAATTGTATTGCAAAGTTCTGAGTTCTTTTATTAAAGAAGTTTACCTTAGATTATTGCTACTGATAAATATCTTGATAATTAAAATTTTATGAAATGAAAAGTTTTTTTATTTGAATTACAATGAATTTAGTAAGCAATTCAAAAGATATTGTATGCATTAGCATCGCGTATTTAAGAATGAAGTCTTCAGCGTATCTACTGAATTAAGATATGGGATATCTTTATGCATTATACTCATAATACCATCACAATGAATCTCGCAGCTACGTTCTTTAAATTATGATCTAAATCATGCTGATATTTCTTCAATCTATAAATTCCATTGTATCTAATAGGGATGCCTCCTTAATTATTCGAATGTCAGTGACGATGCTTGCCATTTCTTTTATTGAATTTTTTGGATTAGCCATGATTTCATTTTTAATCATTAATATTGGCTCAATGGATTCTTTGGCATCAAGGTTTACCATATTAAATTATTTAGGTATCAGACCTGACTTACTTCCATTAGCAATTTCGTTATTTGTCTGTGGGTATGCACTCTTGTCGATATGTATTTCAATGATGTTTCTAAAATTTGTGAGTTTGCAAAGCCAATTAATAGCAGGTCGCATTAAGCTAAGACTAATTAATCACTACTTATCTCTTGGATGGATTGACCATCTCAAGGTATCAAGTGCAGAAAAGATATCTAGAATTTTGAATGATGCTTCTCACGTGGGCCAACAAATTTTATTTTTTATGCATCTCTTTAGTCGACTTGCATTGGCCTCAATTATTTCACTGGCACTTCTGTATTACAATTTTCTTGTTACTGCTATTATGGTTGCGACTTTGATGGGAAGCTATGCAATCATTTATAGAGTTTTTAAGCCTGCGATAGCAAAAAACAGTGTAATCGCAGCTCGGGAGAAGGATAGCGCTCTTAAAACATTGACTAATATGTTTGGATCAATCAAAGAAATTATATTTTATAACACCAAGCATAGGGTTTTGCACGACTTTGATGGAATGAATGCCGCCATAGCTCAAGCAGAAGGAGTGAATATGTATTTAGCTCAAATTCCTAGATTTATAATTGACTCTCTTTTACTAATCGCTTTAGTGTTATTTGCTGCTTTTTATAGTAGTTATGGCCTTACCGCTAGTAGTTTTATTGCCGCTGCCTCAATCTATGGGGTCGCTGGATTAAAGCTTCTGCCAGCCTTTCAAAATGTTTTTTATTTTGGCAGTGAGATTCAGGCAAGGTCAAAGTATCTGAATAATATAATGCAGCTTATTAATAATATAAAGGATCATCCGATCCCTAAGCTCATTGAAGGGAAAGCTTCATCCCATCAATCTATTCAATTTCAAGATGTTAGTTTTTCATATCTTTCTGAATCAAAAAAAGCACTAAAAAATTTAACAATAGAAATTAAAGCTGGAAAAAAAATAGCCCTTGTTGGGCCAAGTGGCTCTGGAAAATCAACTTTTATCGACCTTCTATTAGGATTTATTCATCCTGATGAGGGCGAGATCATTGCAGATGAAATACCTCTGAATCTGAAGAGTGTAGATTCTTATAGAACATGCTTTTCTTACGTGCCTCAAAAGTTATATCTTTTAGAGGCTAGTTTAAAAGAAAATATTATCTTTGGTTCTGCAGAAATAGATAATTCGGAGTCTGCTGTTAAGCAGGCGCTATTTTCTTCCCAGGTTGAGAAATTTTTGCATGACTTGCCCAATGGAATAGATACAGTAATTTCAGATTCTAATTCATCTCTTTCTGGAGGGCAGAAACAGGCTGTAGGTATTGCACGCGCTTTTTATAATGGAGGTGAAATTTTGGTACTGGATGAAGCAACAAGTGCAATGGATTCGACTTTAGAAGAGAATGTAATGAAGCACATTATTGAGTCGAGCTTTAATACAATTATTGCAATTACTCATAAACCTTCAATGTTAAAATATTTCGATGATATATATGTATTTAATAACGGAATGATTGAGTCACATGGATCATATGAGGAACTAATAAAATCAAATATCTTTTTTAAAAAAATGATGGCTTTACCTACCTCAAAAAAAGTTAGCTTATGAAAGTTACAGACGCAGTAATGCAACGTAGTTCGATACGAGCATTTTTACAGAAACCAGTTTCTAATAACTTAATTAGAGACTTACTAATCAAATCATCCAGAGCAGCGTCAGGCGGGAATCTGCAACCATGGAAAATATTTGTTATTAATAATGATGCAATGAATAATTTTCTATCATTTCAAGAAAGATGGGATCAGCCTGAGATTCCAGCATATGACATATATCCTCCTAAGCTGAAGGAACCATACAGAACATCAAGGTTTGAATTAGGCGAGCAAATGTATGATTTATTAGGAATTCCGAGGGAAGATAAAGAAGCTAGAATTAATCAAGTAATGAAAAATTTTAATTTTTTTGGTGCTCCATCTGCATTTTTTTGTTTTGTTGATCGTCAGATGGGACCACCGCAATGGTCTGACTTAGGAATGTTTCTTCAAACATTTATGCTGCTTGCAAAAGAAGTAGGTCTGGATACTTGTGCTCAAGAGGCCTGGTCCTTGAAGCAAGATAGTGTTTCAAAATTTGTTCAAGCTGATGGTGAAGATATGCTATTTTGTGGGATGTCTATTGGGTATCAAGATAAAGATGCCCCAGTTAATTCTCTTAAATCTAATAGAAGAGACATTGATGAATGGGCTAAATTCCTATAATCCTCCAGAAAGATTTTTCTAAAATGCTTGATATAAACTATTTTATGTTGGAAGCCTTAAAAATGGCAGAAATTGCATTTAAAAAAAATGAAGTTCCTGTTGGGGCTGTAATTACCAAAGATGGCAAGATAATAGGAAAAGGCTTCAATCAAGTTGTAACAAATAATTCTGTTTCCTCTCATGCTGAGATTAATGCTATTAATGATGCAAGTCAGAAAATAAAAAATTACAGATTAAATGGCTGTGATATATATGTGACACTAGAGCCTTGTCATATGTGTGCGAAAGCAATAGTAGATGCAAGGCTTGAGTGTTTATATTTTGGAGCCTTAGAACCAAAAACTGGAGCGGTTCAATCAATTGATCAGTTTCTTGATAGAGATGATCTTAATCATCAGGTAAAATTTAGTGGGAGACATATGGCAAAAGAATCCGCAGAGCTGCTAAAATTTTTTTTTCAGTTAAGAAGGTGTTAGCCAGAATATTCACATCCTGAATTGCATGTTTCCATTACCCTGATTGAGGCTAAGCTTGGCAATACTTTAATCAGTTTTCCCCATAACCAAATAGCAATATTCTCACTGGTTGGATTTTCTAGACCATCTATTTCATTTAAATATGCATGATCTAACATTTCAATATAGGGAGCGCATGTGCTCTTTAGCTCAGAAAAATCTATTACCCAGCCCAGTTCATTAAGTGGTCCATCAACCGTAACCCTTACTCTAAAACTATGGCCATGCAAATTTGAGCATTTATGAGTTGATGGAACTAATGGCAGTTTGTGTGCAGCCTCAAAGGTAAATTCTTTAAATATTATCATTTTAGATTGAGCCAGATAGGGCAATGATCAGATGGTTTTTCCATTGACCTTGCTTCATAGTCTATACCAGTATCCTTCATATAAGAGAGTAGATTTTTTGAAATCATAATATGATCTATCCTTAATCCTCTCTTAGGCTCATCATCAAACATTCTTGATCGATAATCAAACCAAGAATAAATTGAATCTTCATTAGGATTTTGCTCTCTCCAAGAGTCAATGAATCCAAGATCTCTAATGCTATTCCACATATCAATTTCTTCAGGTAAAAAAGCAGTTTTTCCATCCTTGAGCCATCTTTTTGCATTAATTTCACCTATGCCAATATCTAACGGAGAGGGTGCAACATTAAAATCACCCATCACCACTATATTATCTTCAGTCTTTTGAGTTTTTTTAATATGTTTCTTAAGATCAGAGTAGTACTTTATTTTTTTTGGGAATTTAGTCTCATGAGTTCTATTTTCACCCTGTGGGAAGTACCCATTCATAATCGTAATACTTTTTTTACCCCACTTAAATTTTGCCTGAATAAACCTTTTTTGATCCTCAGCAGTATCTTTTATAAAGCCCTTTTGAACCTCAATTGGTTTTTTTTTACTTAGAATAGCCACTCCATAATGACCCTTTTGGCCCCAATACTCTGGATGATAGCCAATCTCTTTAATCTCATCTACAGGGAATTCTGGATCATTGACTTTTGTTTCCTGAATTCCAATAATATCTGGATCCAGCGTATCTCTTAGATGAATTAATTGATGCGGTCGAGCCCTGATGCTATTCATATTAAAGGAAACGATTTTCATATTTTATGCTGCCTCTGAAAATAATAAATTAGTATTTAGGTAAAGGTAATCTGAAAGAATAAGCATACCTTCATTTAAAAGATAGTCATTCTGAAGGTCAATATCAATATCAACATTAGTATCTTCTTTATTCTTATTAAATTCTTCAAGACCTTCGAATGTCTTGAATATCTCTAAGTTCTGAGCAGCTCTTCTTTGATTTTCAGTTGCAAGCGCCCAGACTTGTCTGTCTATTTTCTCAGCTCTTCTTGTATCAAGATTAATTGAAATAGATTTCTTTTCTTGCTGTTCATCATATCTTTTTCTTATATCCAAAATATATTGCAGGTCTGGACTCTCAAGCATTCTGCTCTCATGGGCAATTTTTAATCTATCTAGAATAGTTTTATCAAACTGAAATTTCCTAAATGGAGTCGGACTAATTTGATCCCAGGGCAGGGCAGAGTCTAATGAACTTTCGCCACTCTCTTCTATATCCCAGGTTGAAGGAAGAGTTATATCCGGTTCTACCCCTCTATTTTGCATGCCTGAGCCTGTCACTCTATAAAATTTTGATTCTGTTAACTTCAGTTGACCACTAGTTAGATCATCCAATTGTTGAACGGTGCCCTTGCCAAATGTTTTATGCCCGATAATAAGCCCCCTTTGGTAATCTTGAATTGCACCTGCAAAAATCTCAGATGCAGATGCAGAGTATCTATCAACCATTACAGCCATTGGTTTTTTCCATGCTTGATTTGCGCTAGCATCTCCCCATGGCCTAATATCTCCATTGCTTTCTTTGACTTGAAGGGTTGGCCCTGAAGATACAAATAAACTAGTTAATTTATTAGCTTCATACAATGATCCTCCTGAGTTCCCTCTTAGGTCGACTATTACTGCATCAACATTTTCTAATTTAAATTGTTTCAAGATATCTTCTACATCTTTTGAGCTGCTTCGGAAATCAGGATCTCTGTCCCGCCATGCATTGAAGTCAATATAAAATGCAGGTAAATCAATAATACCTATTTTGAAATTATCCTCTCCTTGAGGCGCATCAACGATTAGAAACTTAGCAGCCTGCTCTTCAAGTTTTACTTCTTCGCGAGTTAGTAAAACCCATTTTCTGTCACTCAGGTCTTCGGTCTTAGCAGGAATAATTTCTAGCTCTAGCTGAGTACCGGCCTCACCTCTAATAAGCTGAACAACCTCGTCAATCCTCCATCCCACCACATCAACAGGGTCTACTTCGACTTCTTTGATCTGCTTAACCTTAACTATTCTGTCATCAGGATTGATTTTCCCCGATTTTTCAGCGGGGCCACCAGGAACTACGCTCACAATAATTGGATAATCATCTTCTGTGGTAAGCAATGCGCCTATTCCTTCCAAGTTTAAGCTCATGGTCATTTCAAAATCTTCTGCGGATTTAGGAGACATGTATGAGGAATGTGGATCAAACAATCCAGTTAGATTATTCATTACTATAGAAAAAATATCCTCCTCGTTTCTCTGCGAGATTCTGCGCAGTCTATTTTTATAGCGCTTAGAGATGAGCTCTACAGCCTCATCTTCACTTTTGTCAGTGAGCATAGATGTCAATACATCATTTTTTGCTAGCTTTACCCAGATCTCTCTGAGATCTTGGTTAGTCTCACGAAATTCCTGAAGATCATTGTCAATGAAAATATTTTCAACCTTATTAAAGTCAAAATCTTTTTTTTGAATTAGTTTAATTTGATACCTAGTAGCTTCAATCAATCGGTTAAAATATAAATTAATTAATTCGTAGCTGGTAGCAATTTCCACATCATCAGACGATGATTGAAACTTATTTGTAAAATATAAAATCTCATCTTTAGTAAAATAAATTTTTTGAGAATCTAATTGCTTTATAAGGGCCTTGCCTAATCTTGGATTGATATTTTTTAAAGCTTGATCTTGAAAAAAGTGCTCTTTGCCAATCTTTTTATTGATCTCATTTGCTAAGTTATATTTAGCAATACTAGCCTTGATATTTATTTCAGGCTCAGTGGAGCAGCCAATACAAATACTCAGGATTATTGCTATGATTTGTATGTTTTTTGACAAAATTGTTAATTTAAAATATTTATTATATGAAAAAATCTAATTGTATAGAATTCTACTTTGACTGCTCAAGTCCCTGGACTTACTTAGCATTCGTAGAAATTTTACCATTATCTCAAAGACAAAATGTAGAAATTATTTGGAAGCCAATCCTTGTGGGTGGAGTTTTCAATTTAGTGAATCAAGATGTTTATCAATTTAGAGAAAGCCCAAATACATTAAAGTTAGATTATTCTGGTAATGATTTAAACCTATGGGCAAAACATAGAAATATTAATATTTCTAAGCCACAAATTTTCCCCGTAAATTCAGTTAAGGCTATGCGTGGATGCTTATTTGCCATGCAAAAAAATTGTTTACCATTATTTGCTCAAAAGGTTTTTGACGCCTACTGGGGAAGAGGATTAGACATAAGCGAAGAAGCTATTATTACGAAGATTGCAGAAGAGGCCGGGTTACTCCCTCAAGATTTCAAGCAATACATTTATTCTCAAGAGGCAAAAGATTTGCTTATGAGCAACTCATCACAGCTCATAGAAAAAAAAGGATTTGGTTCCCCAACTTTTTTTTATCGGGATCAAATGTTCTTTGGTAATGATCGCTTGCATCTTTTGGAGGAAGTTATTCGCAAAGAGCTAATTTAGAGTTGAGACTGCATGGCTTCTTCTCGCACCAGCTCAGGTGATCCAAGTATTTGACGATTCACACCTATTCTCTTGAACCAGTAATGTAATCCAAGCAGATCGGTGAATCCCATGCCGCCATGAACTTCGGTTGCTTTTTTTGCTATACCTTTGCCCATTTCTGAAACATGTGCCTTGGCATGACAAGCCATAAGCTTAGATTCATCGGGAGAACTATCGTGACAATGAGCTGCATGCCATACCAATGCATAGCAAGGCTCTAGGTCAGCAACCATTTCAGCACACATATGTTTAACTGCTTGAAATGATCCAATGGCTCTTCCAAACTGCTTTCTTTCCTTCGCATAATCAACCGCCTGATCGATCATGGCTTGAGAGGCTCCCAAGGTATCAGCTGCCAACATTATTCTTCCGGCATCAATACTTTTTGATATGGGATCGATAGATAAGCAAGAAAGCTCTAGCAAGTCCGCAGGAACATCCTTGCATATAATCTCAGCATATTGCCTTGTTTTATCAACTGTTGTCAGAGTAACAATTTTAACGCCAGAATCTTTGGCATCCACAATAAACATTTGACCTAAGTTGTCTGCAAGTAGAAAATGCGTCGCAACTTGAGCATCCATAACAAACATAGCACGTCCTTTTAGCGCGCCATCAGCAAAAGTTAAACCAGCATCATTTCTACTACCAATAAATTCTGAAAAACCCACTCCCATTAGAATCTCATTTGATGCGATCTTTGTCAGATAGTTTTCTTTTTGTACTTGGCTCCCTGCTGCCATAATAGCAGTAGGCGCCATGACATAAGGAGCTATATATGGCACTGGCCCAACACAGGCTCCTAAGCTTTCCGAAACTACCGCAGCAAATAACAGATCTAAGCCAAGGCCACCAAATTCTTCTGGAACAAGCAATCCATTGACTCCAAGGTTTAGAAAGCCCTGATGAATTTCTTTGCCGATATTTGACTCATTGCCACTTGCAATCTTCCTGATTTGATCAAGAGAAGCATTATCCTCAAGATATTTTTTTACGTTGTCTTTAAAAAAAGACTGTTCTTCTGATAATCCGAAATACATTTTATGCTCCTTGAATTTTAGGTTCTTTTGGCAAGCCAAGACCACGTTCGGCGATGATATTTTTCTGAATTTGACTGGTTCCTCCGCCAATAATAAGCCCCAGAAAGTACATATAAATAAATTGCCATGTACCATCATTTTTTATGTGAGGACTCTGTTCATAAAGGGTGCCAATTTCGCCCATTACATCAATGGCTAGACCTTCGAGCTCATGCCTTAACTCTGTGCCAGTTAGTTTTTGAATCATTTTTCCAATTTTGACATCCGTACCAGGATTTAATTTCGCTGATAAAAGTCTCAATCCATGAGATTGCTGGGCTAAAACTTTTCCCTGAATTTGCATCAAACGATCCCTGTATATTGGATGTTCAATTAAAGGCTTGCCATTAAGAGTTTCTTTTTTCATTAAATGTATAAGCATATTTACTCTATTCATGGTTGCATCTGGTGGAGCAAGAGAGCCTCTCTCATGACCCAATGTTGCATTTGCAACAGCCCAGCCTTCACCTCTTTTTCCAATAATATTACCTTCAGGGATTTTAACGTCTGTAAAAAATACTTCATTGAAGCCTGGCTTTAAAGTCATATCGACTAATGGCCTAATCTCAATCCCAGAGGCATCCATTGGGATTAATAAATAACTAATGCCAGCATGTTTTGGAGCGTCTGGCTCTGTTCTTACAAGGCAAAAGCACATTTGAGAAAACTGAGCGGTGCTTGTCCAAATTTTCTGACCATTAATTATCCATTCACCGTTAATTAGTTCACCCTTGGTTTGAAGACTTGCAAGATCACTCCCAGCGCCTGGTTCTGAATAGCCTTGGCACCAGATCATTTCTCCGTGAAGAGTGGGTTTAATGTATGCTTGTTTTTGTTCCTCAGTACCCATTTCTAGAAGAGTAGGAACCAACATATCTATTCCTTGGCCGCCCATTGCTGCAGGAGTCTTAAATTTTGAGAATTCTGCTGCAATAATTCTGCTTTTCAACATATCAGCTTCACCGCCATAACCCCCATATTCCTTTGGTACCGCTCTAGCAAAATACCCATGATCTATTAAAATCTTTTGCCACTCTGTTCTCAGCATCTTTGGGCCATCAGAAGATACTTCAGGATTTGTGAGCACTGTCAGGGCAGTCTCTCTTGATGAAAGAAATGAAAGTCCAGAGTATTTTTTACAGAATAACTCAACCTCCTTCGTAAATTCTTGATATTCAGGTCCGTATTCTAAATCCATATTTTTTTCTCTTTTATTTCCAATTAGGTTTTCGTTTTTCTAAAAATGCTGCAATACCCTCTTTTGCGTCATCACCCTGAAAGCATTGTGCAATTTGCTCTTGCAGATATGGCAGAGCATCATCAAATGCTAAGGCGTCTTGTTTTTCAAAGGCTTCCAAACCAAGCTGCATTGTTTCGGGCGCTAGACTTGCTAACTCGTTTGCTAAATCTGCAACTATTTTCTCTAAATCAGAGGCAGCTACATACTGATTTATCAAACCCCATTGCTCAGCTTTAGCAGCATCAATTGGCTGACCACGCATGATAAAGTCTAATCCAGCTCTTTTTGGCATTACTCTAAATAAACCTGCCATGACCATGAAAGGCCAAAGACCTCTGTGGATCTCAGGAGCTGAAAATTTCGCCTCTTTAACAGCAATTGCATGGGTCGAATTAGTTACTATTAATAGAGCGCCGGCTAATACTGAGCCTTGAATTTTACAGATTACAGGTTTATGTAAGCGTCTTAATGAGAAGCTAACATCATCAGCATTTTCTAGTTTTGGAACATTAGACTCTTCCTTAGCCCTTCTAAGGTCAGCGCCTGCACAAAAAATATCTCCCTCAGCACCAATAACCACAACCCTGATTTCTCTTTGTTGCTTTGCATATGCAAGCGCATAATTTAGTTCATTCATCATTACATTGTTTAAGGCATTTTTTTTCTCAGGCCTATTTAAGGTAATGCTTAGAATATTATTAGAAATATCTATTTTAGTTGCTTGAAAATTTAAGCCTTCTAGGGATAATTTTTGATTGCTCAT
>Ga0075441_10000908_pt1 | contig 14716 bp, 12 predicted proteins | sample CoawatmetaG00DNA_FD_71582 | JGI IMG/M metagenome (GOLD analysis project Ga0075441, IMG submission 71582) | Marine microbial communities from the West Antarctic Peninsula - Coastal water metaG002-DNA | ecosystem: Environmental > Aquatic > Marine > Coastal | place: Atlantic Ocean: West Antarctic...
TTAGAAGCTTTTAAAAGGTGCGTCAAATTGAGAATATTAGGCTTATATCTAAAAGCTTTTAAAAGCTGCTTTCTTATAACTTTTAAATGCTATCAGATTGAGAATCTGTCCGAAGCTTGCCAAGGGCCGGGCAGGAGGCCACCCCACCCCCACCCACACATAATACATGCACGAACATTTTACAGCTTTTTCAAGTTGTCAAAATAAAGGGGGAATACGGGGCTGCTTTGGGGGAAAACAAAAAGGGGATGTTGGGGAAAGCCTTTAAAAGCTGTAGAAAGTTGCGCTCTCTATTTAAAAGCTTTTAAAAGCTTCTACATTCTTTATTATTTCTTTATTATAGTTGCAGTATATCGTTAGAAGCTTTTAACTATGTAATAGAGTATACAGTTATATTTGTTATTTGTCAAGGACAATTACAACATTGTTTAATAAAAAAGCATAATTCCGTAGGAATTGCATAAAAGACTTGACAACATCCTAATACAGCCCTATAATAGGATTCCATGAGTACACACATATCTAAATACTTACCTCGTAATACACAAAAGCAAGGTGAGCGTGAATATACAGAACGTCAGTTAAGTTTCTTAGCAAACCTACTAAAGACGGGAGGTGATCCAAAACAAGCAGCAGAATTAGCGGGTTATTCCGAAGGAAGCTATCCTCAAGTCATTAAAGCACTTAAACAGGAGATGATAGATCTAGCCTCTGATGTACTAGCTCAGTCTGCACCTAAAGCAGCTTTTAAGCTGGTAGAAGTAATGGAAGCGGAACACTCTATTCCACAGTCGAATGTTAAGATACAAGCTGCTCAAACAATTCTAGATAGGATTGGTTTGGGTAAAGCAGAAAGAATTGATGTAAACCATAAGGTAGATGACTCACAAGGGTCTTTATTTATACTACCTGCTAAAACCCCGGTAACTGTAGATGACGCAGAATACGCTGTATCCAAGGACTAGACCAAAAGGAAGAGGCATTGTACCTTTTGGATATACTCTCAACAAAGAAACAAACATGTTGGAGGCTATACCCGGACACTTAGAAGTCCTAGAAGAAACCATTGATGGTCTTTTAGATGAAAGTATCCCTTCATTACGCGAAGGGTTAGTACACATTAAGAGTAAGCTAGGAGAAGACGTAAAGATCTCTCATCAGACTCTTAGTAACTACATGGAGAAAGCTGGTAAAGCTCCTAGACAGTACAACTACCACTCTGAAGTGAAAGCTAAGATGAGTGCGAAGAAGTCAGTCAAGCAAAACAAAGACACCGTAGAATCTTTAGAAAAAAGATTACAGACAGCTAGAACAAAACTAAAAAAGAAGCAAACAACTTTTAAAAAGCTGGACGAACCTGAAGACGCTGTAACAAACGAAGGTAAGATTGTTGACTTAGAAAGTATGCCTGAGTCGGTTAAAGAAGAAGCACAGCAAAAAAATGTAATCTTTGCTCCAAATGAAGGGCCTCAGACAGAGTTCCTTGCAGCGTCAGAAACAGATGTACTGTACGGTGGAGCAGCAGGGGGTGGTAAGAGCTATGCAATGCTCGTAGATCCTCTCAGATACGCTCATAGAGCCGCACACAGGGCATTAATCATTAGACGCTCAATGCCAGAGCTTAGAGAGCTAATAGATAAGTCAAGGGAATTATATCCCAGAGCTTTTCCCGGTTGTAAATATAGGGAAGTAGAGAAGCTTTGGAACTTTCCTTCAGGAGCTAAAGTAGAGTTCGGCTTCCTTGAGCGTGATGCAGACGTATACCGTTATCAGGGACAAGCATATAGTTGGATAGGTTTTGATGAGATTACTCACCTACCCACAGAGTTTAGCTGGAACTACCTAGCTTCACGGCTAAGAACAACAGACAGTGAGATAACGCCGTACATGCGTTGCACTGCTAACCCCGGTGGCGTAGGTGCTCATTGGGTAAAAAATAGGTATATACTACCGTCAGATCCTGATACAAGTTTTTTAGGTAAAGATGGTCTTACAAGAAAGTTTATACCAGCTCGTTTAGAAGACAATCCTTATTTAGCAACGGATGGTCGCTATGAGCACATGCTTAAAGCTTTGCCCCCTACGCAGCGCAAACAGCTATTAGAAGGTAATTGGGACGTAAACGAGGGGGCGGCTTTTACCGAGTTTAATATAGAGGAACATGTAATACCACCATTTCAAATCCCGATACACTGGGATAGAGTTAAAGGAGTGGATTATGGTTACGCCAGTGAGTCAGCCTGTATATGGGCTACAATAGATCCAAGTGACGGTACTCTTATTGTTTATAGAGAACTATACAAAAAGGGTTTAACAGGCGAAGACTTAGGGTACAAGATTACAGAAATGGAAGTAGAAGACCCTTTCTCAGTTCAAGGTGTACTAGATACAGCAGCTTGGGCTAGAACAGGAACGACAGGGCCTACAGTCGGTGAAACATTGGTAAGACAGGGCCATAAGCTGCGTAGAGCAGATAAAAACAGAATACAGGGTAAAATTCAAATCCACGAATACTTGAGGCTTCAGCCAAGCGGACGACCAAGATTACAGATTTTCAGTAGCTGTCCTAGCCTGATACGCGAGCTTCAAAGTATTCCTCTGGATAAGATTAATCCTGAAGATGTTAACACACATGCTCCTGACCACGCATACGATGCCTTACGGTATCTTATTATGTCAAGGCCAAGAGTAAATGACCCACTAGCACAGATGCGGCACTTACGTATGGAACAAGCATACACACCCGCAGATGCAGATTTCGGATATTAAAATAAAGGAAAACGACTATGGCAGCAGTAAATATTAGAGACACCGGACGAAACTCTTCTAAAACAGGTGATGTACGAGACTTAGCAGATCGTGTAGAAACAACCAACCCTGATCAAGAAGTTACTACTACTAACGAAGTAAAAGTAACTACAGGCACTATTGCGGTAACAGACGATACTAATACCATTGTCACTATCGCACAGCCAGCAGGGACAGTTCTTATGAACTTAATTGCTTATCCACAGGGTAACCTTGTTACTGCTGGTTCAAGTGGTAACGATTTAGACATTTCTATTGGTACTGCTTCTGCTGGTGCTCAGTTACTTGCGGCTACGGCTATCCTAGATGACGGCGGTGCTGCTGTAACTTGGACGGCTAACGTACCTCTCTATGTAATTGAAAATGCACACGGTAAAGCAGCTAACCAGTTTGCTACTACCGGAGTTGGCCCTAAAGGCGGTCCAGCTACTTCAGAAGCAGTTGTAATTGCAGGTGCTTTGTACAGCGCAGGAGCACGAAACATCTTTGTAACGCTACGACCTATCGGTGCTGACCTTGCAACTGCTGCAACAACTGTTACGTTTATTGCTCAGTTCCAAGAACTCTAATACATAGATGGATAACGAAAACAGCCTAACTGCTAACGGTCTATACTTTGAACAAGTAGAAGACGAACAGGGACTCCAGCTTACACTAGAGGAGTCCTTGCGTAATAACTTTGTCGGTCTTCTTATGGATCGTTACGAACAGGCTGAAAGTGCTAGAGACATGGATGAACAGCGTTGGTTAACTGCATACCACAACTATCGTGGATTGTATGATAAGAATGTACGCTTTAGAGAATCAGAAAAATCTAGAATTTTTGTTAAAGTAACTAAAACAAAGGTTCTCGCGGCCTTTGGTCAGCTTGTAGATGTAATATTCGGAGCTAACAAGTTCCCTATTGGCATCTCAGAGACTAAAATACCAGAAGGTATTAGCGAGTATGCCCATTTAGATCCTCAAAACCCTCTCCCCGGTATTGAAACTTCAGAAGAAAAACCTGCTGAAGACGAAAAAGGAGAAAAAGAAAACCCATTTGATGTAGGTTTTGATGGTGATGGTCGTGTATTAAAGCCCGGAGCTACTTTTGGCTCAGGCAACTTTGATGAAACTCCTATTGAGGTACAGGGAGCCGATAAACTTGTAGATGGGCCTAGTCCTAATCCACAAGCCATTCAAGTTAGTCCAGCAAAAGAAGCTGCAAGACGTTTAGAGAAACTAATTCATGATCAAATTGAAGAATCTAACGGTGCTAGTGAAATACGTAACGCTCTTTTTGAGTCTGCTCTATTTGGAACAGGCATCGTAAAGGGACCATTTAACTTTAATAAGACATTAAGTCGCTGGGAAGAAGATGAAGAAGGATCTAGGAGATATTCTCCAATTGATGTGCGCGTTCCTCGTATTGAGTTTGTCAGCATTTGGGATTTTTTCCCTGATCCAAACGCTACAACCATAAACGAAGCAGAATATGTATTCCATCGCCACCGTATGAACCGCACTAAGCTGCGTTCGTTGGCTAAGATGCCATATTTTAACAAAGACGCTATTCGTGAAGCCTTAATGGTAGGGCCTAACTACGAAGAAAAAGATTATGAACAAGAATTAAAAGATGATCACCGTTCTGACGACACTGGTTCAGGACAGTTTGAAGTTTTGGAATACTGGGGAGTTATTGATGCTGAGTATGCTCGCCAAGTTGGTATGGATATTCCAGATGAAGTAGATGACCTAGATGAAGTACAAGTTAATGCTTGGATCTGCAATGGTCAAATGTTACGAGCAGTAATAAACCCCTTTACGCCTTTCAGATTGCCTTATCATGCCTTCCCATACGAGAGAAACCCCTATAGTTTCTTTGGTATCGGCGTTGCAGAGAACATGGATGACTCTCAAAAGATCATGAATGGTCATGCACGTATGGCAATTGACAATCTAGCGTTGTCAGGGTCATTAGTCTTTGATGTAGACGAAACTGCTCTTGTGGGCGGTCAAAGTATGGAGATTTATCCGGGCAAAGTATTCCGAAGACAAGCAGGAGTACCCGGACAGGCTATTAATGGCTTAAAGTTTCCCAACACCTCACAAGAAAACATGATGATGTTTGATAAATTCAGGCAGCTTGCAGATGAACAGACAGGTATCCCAAGCTATTCTCATGGTCAAACAGGTGTCCAGAGTATGACGCGAACTGCTTCAGGAATGTCCATGCTACTTGGCGCAGCATCTCTTAACATCAAGACTGTTATTAAAAACCTTGATGATTTCTTGTTGAAGCCAATGGGCGAATCATATTTTCAGTGGAACATGCAGTTTTTAGAGTCTAAGTTAGACGTTACAGGCGACTTAGAAGTAAAAGCCACGGGTACTAATAGCTTAATGCAGAAGGAAGTACGTAGCCAACGCTTGACTATGTTCCTACAGACTGCTCAAAACCCTGCTATTGCACCATTCATTAAAATGAACAAGCTAATTAGCGAGCTTGCTTACAGTCTTGACCTTGATCCAGATGAATTGATCAACGATCCAGAAGAAGCAGCACTAATGGCTCAAATTATAGGGATGCAAAATAATGTTGGACAGGCAACTGGCCCGGAAGCTGGCCCCACTGGTGAACAACCCGGAGGTATGGCTCCCCCTGAAGGAGCACCTGAGCAGCCTCAAGAGCTTGGAGCTACAGGTACTGGCGGTGGCAACATCGGAACTGGAGCTGTACCGCAGTCAGGGGAGGCTGAGTTCTCTGGCTAAGTTAGAGAGCCTGAAGGACATCGTTAAAGAAGCAATGGAGAGAAAAGATGGATAAAAGTATGCTGAATAAAAAAACAACAGACGATATGGCTACAAGTGACGAAGATTCTTTTCGAATGATGTATAGCTCTTTTAAACAAGAAATGAAATCGGCTGAGTCACCTGAAGAGCAGCAACGTATCCAGAAAAACTTTCAAAAACAAACACAAAACGTAGATCAAGAAGTAAAAATGTCTGTGTTTAAAGAAGAAGATAGAACTATGAAAGCTGAGGGTGGTTCACTGCTTGTACCCCTTGAAATGGGTATGGAATCTGAAATGCCTGTAGATACTTTTACACCTGAAGAACAAGCAATGGCTGGAGAATCACAGGTTCCAGACGCTCAAATGGAAGGTGACTACATGGGCTTTATGCTTAATGAGTCTTTAGATGAAACAGAACAAGAATATTTAATGGGAGCTTTGGAGTCAGATCCAAGGCTTAGTGAAATCTTTGATAAAGTCGTAACGACTGCATCAGAGTTTTCGGGAGCTGGAGAAGTCGAAGGCCCCGGAGATGGTGTATCAGATTCTATTCCTGCGCGATTAAGCGACGGAGAATTTGTAGTCACCGAAGAAGCCACCAGTGAAATCGGAGCAGACAACCTTCAAACAATGATGGACGATGCAGAACGAAAAGCTAGTGGAGGTAAAGTCGGATACGCAGAAGGCGGTTTATTAAGTAATCCTTATGGAATGCCTAATAAACAAATGGAGGAAGAGGAAGACCCTATAGAGCAATCTATGTTGGGTGCTAATCAAATGCCAAGCCTGATGGGAGGAAGACGCTAAAAAAACAACAGTACGGCTACCTTGTATTAACAAGCCCCAGATTTTAAAGACGTTTTAAATTGGCTACCTTGCAAGAAAACAAGCCCCGTAGAAAAGGAGAGTAACATGTCCGAACAGGCATACGAAGAGGAAGAAGTATCAAACCCGTATAATGCGCGTAAACCTTGGCATAAACAAGATAAGAAAAAAACTCTTAACGCTGCTGAAAGTTTGTATTATGCAGACGATGATGACGAAGAACCTCAACAGCAGAAGGCCACCCGAAAAAAGGCCCCTTCTTCTGAGGATGAACCCAATACTAATTATAAAAAACGCTATGATGATTTAAAGAAACATTACGATCAGAAGCTTTCTGAATTTAAACGTAAAGAGCAAGACATGTTGGATCAAGCTAGAGTAGCTGAACCCCAATACCAAGCTCCTAAGTCTCAAGAGGACTTAGACCGTTTTAGAGAAGAATATCCTGATCTATATGATACGGTAGAAACTGTAGCTCACATGAGGAGCCAACACGAAGTAGAAGCACTACGGTCTAAGCTTTCTGTTATTGAACAACGGGAATCAGAGATTGCAGCGCGAGAAGCTGAGTCAGCTCTACAGGAACGTCATCCTGACTTTGATAAGATCAGAGGAGATGATAGCTTTCACGAATGGGCGCAGGAACAACCGGATCAAATACAAGATTGGATCTATAACAATCCTAATAATGTTACTTTAGCTGTTAAAGCGTTAGACCTTTATAAGTTAGAAACTGGGAAAGGACAGGTTACTCAAAAAAGACGTTCAAATCGTAGGCAGCCACAAAACTCTGCTGCTGATATGGTATCTACTAAAACAACTAATATAGATGCTAAGGAAGCTAAGATTTGGACAGAGAGTGAAATTGCGAAAATGTCCCTCGACCAATTTGATAGAGTTGAAGAAGAAATCAAAATTGCAATGACTGAGGGAAGGGTTCGTAGAGGATAATCTTTTCTACTTAGGAGTAATATAATATGGCTTATAACGCATCAGACGCTCTATTTGAGCAAGGTACAGACACTAACGGTAACTTTGGTAATTCAGTAGCAGGTCAAACAAACTCGTTTTTCCTACCCAAAGTATATTCCAAACAGGTACTCAACTTCTTTCGGAAGTCTTCAGTAGCGGAAGCTATTACGAACACCGATTATGCTGGTGAGATCTCTGGTTTTGGTGACACTGTACGAATCATCAAGGAACCTGTCATCACTGTTTATCAGTATGAGCGTGGCGCAGATGTAACTAAAACAGCTTTGACTGACCAAGAAGTTAGTCTTGTTGTTGACACTGCTAACGCATTCAAGTTCATTGTTGATGATATTGAAACTAACATGTCGCATGTAAACTTCCGCGAAGTAGCAACCTCTTCAGCAGCTTACGCTTTGCGTGATGCTTTTGACGAAGGCGTAATTGCTACGATGTTCGCTGGCGTTTCTGCTTCAAGTCCTAACCACATCCTTGGTTCTGACAACGCAACTGACCTTGCTGCTGGTACGTTTGACGGTACTGGTAACTTGGACATTGGCTTTGGCTCATCTGAGCACGATCCTATTGACGTTCTTTCTCGTATGGCCCGTCTCCTTGACGAGCAAAACATTCCTGAAGAAGGTCGTTGGTTCTTGGCTTCACCTGAGTTCTACGAGATCCTCGTACAAAGCTCATCTAAGCTCTTGTCAGTAGACTACAACGCCGGTCAAGGCTCCATCCGTAATGGTTTGGTAAGCTCTGGCAAGCTGCGTGGCTTTGATATGTACAAGACTAATAACATTGCTGCTGCATCTAATGCTGCTGGTAAGGTTATTGCTGGTCACATGTCTGCTACTGCTACGGCTCAGACCATCACTAGCACTGAAGTCATTCGTGACCCAGATAGCTTTGGCGACATTGTACGTGGTCTTCACGTATATGGTGCTAAGGTGCTGCGAGCAGATGCTATGGTTTCAGCGTTTTATGGTATCGACTAAACTGAACGGGGGCCGTAAAAAGCCCCCAATCTTTTTTTACACAGGATTTATGTATGCCACAAATAGGAAGTAATGATAAGCCAGTAATGTTTAGGAAAGCGATTGTTTCTCAAGAAAGTCGTTTTCGTAAGGGTTTTGACAAAGATAAATATCAAAACAACTATGATCGTATTTTTGGTAATAAAACTGAATTTGAAATAGCTAGAGAAACTTCTAAAACTTTTAGCATGGAGCAAGAATAATGAAAGATAAATATATGCGTGGCGGTTATATGGGTGGAAGTATGGTAGAAACCATGCAAGGTCAAATGAAAAAGAAAATGGCTGAACCTCGTGGTGGCTATGCTAAAGGTGGAAAATCTATGAAGGGTAAAGCCGATATTTTTTCTATGGAAAAAGCTTGTAGTTCAATGGCTGGTAAAAATAAAAGCGTAACTTACTAATGAAAGGTGTTCCCCACTACAAAAAAGATGGTACTGAATATAAAGGAGGCACTCACAAAATGCCTGACGGTTCTTTACATACAGGAAAGTCACATGGAAAAACAAGTGTAGAGCTGTTTCACAAAAAAAACTTATCTAAAAAAGCAAAATTAAAAGCAGGGAAGTAAACAATGGCAACATTTCTTACGTTAACAAATGAACTGCTACGAGAGCTGAATGAGGTTGCTTTAACTTCATCTACTTTTGCAAACGCTATTGGTGTTCAGCAACATGCTAAAGATTGTATTAACAGAGGCTACTTAGACATTGTTAACGAAGAACCTCAGTGGCCTTTTCTAGCTACTGATGAAAGCGGTGAAACAGATCACATGTACGGAAATGCGTATGTAGAAACAGTAGCTGGTACTCGTTGGTACGAGCTAAAGCCTTCTTCTAGTAGCATAACAACTGATTATGGTTACATTGACTGGGATAATTTCTTGTTAACAACTGTTGGCGTTTCTGGAGAAGTAGCTCCACATACTATCCGTAACATAAAGTTTACAACTACTGAAGAGTGGAAAGACTTTTTTAGAGTCTCTCAGAACAAAGATGCCTCAGACACTCAACAGTACGGTGTTCCTTCTCGCGTAATACGCAGCCCAGACAGCCGTAAGTTTGGTCTAAGCGCCATCCCTGATAAAGTATATCGTATTTGGTTTTATGCCTATGACCTTCCTACAGAGCTTGATGCCTTTGGAGATGCTATTGTATTTGCAGATACTTATAAGCCTGTGCTGTTAGCAAGGGCTAGGTACTACATGCACCAGTTTAAAGAAAACTCACAAGCTGCTGCTTTTGCTTTAGAAGATTACAAGCGTGGTTTAAAACTCATGCGCCTTCATCTTATGGAACCAGCTCCCGGCTATTTCAAAGATGACAGAATGAGATTTGTTTAGTGTCTCAGCCTTGGGGATATTCTTGTAAAGGCGGTCTAAACGTCAACCTAAACCAGCTTGAAATGCTTCAGCAGCCGGGACAAGCTACTAAGCTTCGTAACTTTGAAGTAGATCCTGACGGTGGTTATAGGCGTATTGACGGCTATTCTTTATTTGGAGACACACGGCCTAATGGCGGTGAAGTTATTTTAGGAATGGCAGTATACGCTGACGGTGTTATTGTCTGTTCAGGAACTGGTATATTCTTTAGTATTGATGGGGAAACAACATGGCTACAGCTTAATAAAGCTTCTGTAGCTTCTGGCGGTGATAACTATAGTGCCTTTACAGGTCGTTCAGTTGCTGCTAGAACTGGCCAAGGCCGTTGTACTTTTGCAACCTACGAAGGTACTTCAGATTACGGAGAGATTGTAATCTGTGATGGGGTCAATGAGCCGTTTTTATTTCAGATGACAGGCACTGGTGGCTTAGAAACACGTACTTTTTTTGCTAAAGAAATTACTGTAAGCAGTACCGTAGGCCCAGCAATAGCAGTTATACACGATAAACACCTTGTGGTTGCTGGTGATTCGTCATCTAAAAATACTGTGTACTATAGTGGTACAAATGACATTGATAGCTTTAGCAGTACAGGATCAGGAAGTATAGTAATTTCTGATGCTGTTGTAGGACTAGCAAGTTTTCGTGGTGACTTAATTATTTTTGGTAATAACAGTATACAAAAACTTTCTAATATAAATAATTCCAGCACTGTTGCAGTAACACCTATTACAACTAACGTGGGTTGTTTATCTCACGGAAGCATTCAAGAAATTGGTGGTGATATTTTATTCTTAGCTCCAGACGGTGTACGTACTGTAGCAGGTACAGCAAGAATTGGTGACGTAGAGTTAAGCTCTGTTAGTAGGCAAATACAAGACATTATTAAAGACATATCAATAAACGCTGCTAATATTATTACAAGTGCAGTTTTAAGAAGCAAGTCTCAGTATAGATTATTTTATAGTACAGAAGGGACAAGTCCTAATATAGCTAAAGGTATTATAGGAACTTTAACATCTAACGGTTTTGCGTGGTCAGAGACAGTAGGTATTCAAGCACTGGGACTAGCTTCTGATTTAGATTCAGACAACGTAGAAAAAATATATCACGGCGATAAAGACGGTTACGTTTATAACCACATAAGTGGTAATTCTTTTCATAATGCTGGTTCAGCAGTAGATATTTCTGCTATATATGAAACACCTAATTTTGACTTTGGTGATATAGGAACTAGAAAAACTTTAAAGTATGCAAGAGTTTCTTTTAGTCCTGAAGGAGAAATTCTTCCTAGCTTTAGAGTGCGTTATGACTATGAAGATCCTGATATACCTCAACCAGAACCATTTGCTGTATCTACAATTTCACTACCTGCTATTTTTGGAACAGCAGTATTAAACGCTGTAACCTTTGGAGCAACTACTGATCCTATGGAAAGAATTACTTTAGAAGGTTCTGGCAATACATGTAGCTTTAGAATTTCAAGCGACGACCAAAAACCATCATACGCTGTAAACGGTATTTATATAGATTATATGCCTTCAGGCAGGAGATAAATTAATGGCTCAGAATTATACAAGACAAAGTTCGTTTGCTGATGGCGATACAATTACAGCGGCTTTATTTAATAATGAATTTAACCAAGTAGTAAACGCTTTTACATACTCTTCAAGCAGTGCCAGTTCTACCGGACACAGACACGATGGAAGTGCTGGTCAAGGTGGTAACGTTACACAGATCGGTGATTTAAATTTTAATAATAAAATTGTAGTAGATACTACAAATAATAGATGGGGAGTATTCGTTGAAGTTAGTGGATCGCCTGTTGAGCAAATTAGAATCCAAGATGGTGCTATTGTTCCTGTTACTGATAATGACATTGATCTGGGTACAGCCTCACTGGAGTTTAAAGATTTATTTTTGGATGGAACAGCTCACATCGACACTTTGGACGTTGATGTCAATGCCACGGTTGCTGGAACTCTAGGAGTCACAGGCGTTATTACAGGTTCTAGTAACGCTACTATTGGTGGCACTCTAGGGGTCACAGGAGCCATTACAGGCTCTAGTACCTTACAGGCAACTACTATTACAGCTACTACAGCCTTTGTGCCTGATGCCTCTGATGGCGCTTCACTAGGTACAACATCTTTAGAGTTCAGTGATCTTTTCCTTGCTGACGGTGCTCTTATCGCTTTTGGAGACGATCAAGATGTAACGCTTACTCACTTAGCAGATGCTGGTCTTCTTTTAAATGGTGCAAGAGGTTTATTCTTTAATGATACTACACAGTACATTAATGCTCCTTCTGGTACTGTATTAGATATTGCAGCAACAGACGAGATTGAACTTAATGCTACGCTTGTAGATGTTAATGCTAATCTAGATGTTTCAGGTACTGTAACAGCTACAGGTACTTCAGTATTTGCAAGCCTTGATATCTCTGGAGACATTGATGTAGATGGTACTACTAACCTAGACGTGGTAGACATTGATGGTGCAGTAAACATTGCAGCCGCTACAACTATTGCTACCGATAATAAAATACAATTTAGAGATACTGCAATCTATGTAAACTCTAGCACTGATGGACAGCTTGATATTGTTGCTGATACTGAAGTACAGGTTGTTGCACCTACTATTGATATTAATGGTGCTGTAGATATTTCAGGCAACTTAGATGTAGGTGGTAACTTAGTAGTAACAGGTACAACTACATTTAACGGCGGTACACTTACTTTAGGTGATGCAGCTTCAGATAATGTTGTATTTGGTGCAGATGTAAACAGCAATATTATTCCGAATACTGATAGTGCATTTGACCTTGGAAGCTCTTCACAAGAGTGGCGAGATCTTTACCTAGATGGTACAGCTCATATTGACACGCTTGATGTAGATGTTAATGCAACGATTGCTGGTACTCTTGGCGTTACTGGAGTCTTAACAGGTTCTTCTTTAGATATTTCTGGAGACATTGATATTGATGGAACAGCTAATCTTGATGTAGTAGATATTGATGGCGCAGTTGATATGGCTTCTACACTTACCGTAGCCGGAGTCTTAACAGGTGCTTCTCTTGATATCTCAGGCGATATAGATGTAGATGGAACAGCTAACCTTGATGTTGTAGATATTGACGGTGCTGTTGACATGGCTACAACGCTTCAAGTTGATGGTGTAGCTACTTTTACTGGTAGAGATATTCATAGTGGCGGTATTACGATTGCAAACGCTGGACAAATTGGTTCAGTTGGAGATGCAGATGCAATTGCGATTGCAAGTGATGGTGTAGTAACTCTTACACAAAAATTAATAGGTACTGAATTAGATATATCAGGAAACATAGACGTAGACGGTACTACTAATTTAGACGTAGTGGATATAGATGGCGCAGTAGACATGGCCTCTACGCTTACCGTTGCAGGAGTCCTAACAGGCGCTTCCTTGGATATATCAGGAGATATAGATGTAGACGGCACTTCAAACCTAGACATTGTTGACATTGATGGCGCTGTTGACATGGCTACAACACTTACAGTCGCAGGTAACGTAGACTTTAATGGTGATCTAGATGTAGATGGTACAACTAACTTAGACGTAGTAGATATTGATGGCGCTGTAAATATGGCGACCACTGCCCTTGTTACAGGCGTACTGACTACAACTGCCGCTACTGTGTTTAACGGTGGCTTTGCTTCTAACGCTGATTCTACTCTTGGTACTGATAAGAAGGTTCAGTTTAGAGACTCAGCGATCTACATTAACTCAAGTACTGATGGTCAACTAGACATTGTAGCTGACACTGAAATTCAAATTGCGGCAACTACGATTGACATTAACGGAGCTATCAACGCAAGCGGCGAGATCATTGCGGCTTCTTTAGATATCTCAGGTAACGTAGACATTGACGGCACGACTAACCTAGACATAGTAGACGTAGATGGTGCAGTTAACTTTGCAGCAGACGTAACCTTTGCAAATGGAGCAGACATAATTACTGCTTCAGCAGGCACAAGCAACTTCCGCGCAGGTGTCGACGCAGGTAACAGCATTCAAAGCGGTGGTAATTTTAATACTGTCGTGGGCGATCAAGCAGGTACGGCGATTACTACTGGTGATTCTAACGTTATAGTTGGGATGGTTGCTGGTGACGCATTAACTGAGGCTAGTGACAATATAGCTATTGGACAAGGCGCTTTAACTGATGACACAAAAGGTAGTAAATCTGTAGCAATAGGTAGGCAAGCATTAACTGCTCAAAACTTTACTTCAGCTACTGCTACTCACAACACAGCAGTAGGTCATAACGCAGGTGTAGCAGTAACCACAGGCATCAGCAACACCCTCATTGGAGCTTTGGCAGGTGATGCGCTAACGGATGCTGACTTAAATGTAGCTGTAGGTTATCAGGCATTAACTGCCGATACGCTAGGTAGTAAGTCTGTTGCGCTAGGTACAGCAACATTAATGACGCAAAACTTTACAAGTGCTACAGATGCGTTTAACACAGCAGTAGGGCATGGTGCTGGTACAGCAGTAACCACAGGCACAGCTAACACCCTCATAGGTGCTCTTGCAGGAGATTCTCTTACAACTGGAAGTGGTAACACCGCCGTTGGTAAAGATTGTATGGGTGCCGCAGCTGTCACTGGTGACAATAACACAACTCTGGGCCAAGCGGCAGGTAATGCTCTTACTAGCGGTAGTAACAATATGTTCTTAGGTACAGACTCAGGACGCTCAGGTAGCCCGGGCGGTAATATAACAACAGCCAGTAACCTTATCGTTCTTGGCGATGAAAACATTGCGACATTTAATTGCCAACAAGACGTTACTGCTGCTTCTGATGCAAGAGACAAGACAGACTTCACTGCCCTAGACCTTGGCTTAGACTTTGTAAAAGCTCTAGCACCTGTTACTTAC
>Ga0075441_10000910_pt1 | contig 14710 bp, 14 predicted proteins | sample CoawatmetaG00DNA_FD_71582 | JGI IMG/M metagenome (GOLD analysis project Ga0075441, IMG submission 71582) | Marine microbial communities from the West Antarctic Peninsula - Coastal water metaG002-DNA | ecosystem: Environmental > Aquatic > Marine > Coastal | place: Atlantic Ocean: West Antarctic...
ACCTCTTTGATCGCACTTGATAAAGAGGCAACATTACCTAAGCCATAGTCAATAATGACAACATTCATATTTCAAACTCAACATCTACTGCAAAGTTTGGTTTCCATTCGGAGATAGAGTTACTGTTCTTCTCTTTTCGAAATAAGTCTTTGTTAGCATACTTATCCAAAACACCATTAAATTCTGTTATATCCATTTGATAATATTCAAGATACTCCTCAATAAACTCTTCTGGATAGTGCCCATCAAATAGTCTCACTAGATTGAGAGCTTGATCCCTAGACATGGCGCCTCTTCTTATCTCTATACCAGCATCTGAGGTCGTTCTTCCAAAACCAAATTTTAAATACATAAGATAGAAATGAAGTGAGCATAGCTTTTGATCATTTTGAGCAAAATTAGTAAATGTACCCGAATTATTCTCTTCTTTTTCTTCAAGACCACAATGCTCCTTAGCGACAACATAATTTCTGTATGAGTCCCAAGGTTCGAAATAAGACCAATGAGTAAAAGCTAGATCATGGGTTTTAACCTCTTCATCGCTAGGAAATTGCCAAAAAGCCAAGTCTCCCTCAGAGACTCCAGGGTCCTCTAAAACCTTAGAAAATACTTTTTCATAGCCGCCTTCAAAATAAACTCTCTTCATATAGTCTATCGAATATAAAGCTTTATTCTTATTCTCTGTTGAGCCACCATATTCAACCTCCCCATCCTCACCATAAAAAATTAGAGGAATTTTAAAGTTCATGGCAGTTTGGATCACTGCGGTTTTGATTGCAATTAGCCAGCCATAGTAGGGAAAACCCTTCTCAATAAAGCCTAGTCTATTTAATTTCTGCATAACTGTTGCACTAGGAGATACATGCACGTGGTTAAAACCAGCCTCAATAAAAGCGCTGAGATTTCTATTTCCGATATTGCTGCTTAAAGCCGGCCGAACAGTTACCGTGAGTGGATTCATGCCGTATCTTGTTTTTAGTACATGTGCTACATAAGAGCCATCTTTTCCCCCGCTTACAGGCACAACACAGTCAAATGACTTTTGATCTTTTGCTCTATACTTTTCAAGTAAGTTTTGAAGCTCTTCTTCTCGCTTAGTCCAGTCAAAAACTGATTTCTCTTTAGACCACTGGCACGCATTGCATATTTGCTCACCATTAAACTCAATTCTTGGTCTGGTTGACATGTTTAAGCAGGATTGGCACCAAAATATTTTAGTAGACATATTTTTCCTTGGTAGTTGAAGACCAAATTATCATCGTTAGGAAGTAATTATAGTCATTTTTTTTGTGAATAGTTACAGGCTAAGAACAAAACATTATTCGAAGAAGCAAGGTGTCTCATAAGAGACATGATCAAGCGTCAAAAAAGTAAAAGTATCGTCTGGGTATAAAAAATCTATTATAACAATCATGGGTCTGAGCTATAATATTTTAAACTTTTGTAATTAGACTTTAAATTTAAAATGCGAATCTCTCAGCGAACAGTATGGATTTTCTCAAAGTCATATATATTGAGAGAGAACTCTTTTTTTCTCAATAAACCAAAATTTTTATTTGAGGGCCCAATAATTTTTATTTTTGGCTTCTTTAGAATAGTGCAACTCTACTTTCTACAGAAATCTAAGGAACACAATATTACAAATATTCCTAATCACATAGTGGTTAAATCTGCTGCGCCTCACATGCACATGAATTATTTTAAGCTTTTTAATCCCAATGATGACTATAGTAAGTATATTTATATTGAATGTTTTGATAAAAGTAAGTTTACACAGTTAAGAAGATTGCATTTTTGGGACATCTTTTTTGAGTTTTATTTAGCCTTTAAAGAGATGATTCCAGTACTCTCTAAACTAAAAGCCGAGCAAGGGAAAAAAAATTTAATCAAGCAGGCAATGGTATCTTTGCCAATATTTGCGTATTTTACATGTCTGTTTAGAGATTTAAAGAATGAAAATTCTAATATTAAAATTTTTTCAGGTGGCGTTCATTTGATATCAGCTTCAGCAATTACCGCTGAAATACCAGCCTATTGGCTAAGTCATGGGTTGCTAGAGCAAGCAAAACTCAATGAAACGGACATTAAGCCTAATCCTTCGAAGTACTTTATTGCTTTCCCTGAGTATGAATATATTTACTTATTTTCTAAAGATGAGCAAAACTACTTAATTGAACACAATGTAAGTAGTTGCATCAAGTTATATAACTTTGTGAAGATTGAAGACTTGAAAAATAAGATTTTAATTTTTCTGATTGATTTTAATCACTTAATGGATGTTCAGGCGTTAAAAGTAACTATAGATTTCTTTCAAAAAAATAACTATGAGGTAGTTTTAAAATTTCATCCATCTTATAAAGGTGAGTTGCACTTAGAGTTTTTAGATAAAAAGAATATTAGAATTGATGAAAGCCTTAGAGCCTCTGCTTCTGAGTTAATGAGGATTGAAAAGCCAAAATTTGTAGCTAGCTGGGCATCAACAACACTTTGCGAAGCCTTGAGACAAGGTATTGCTCCAATCTGTCTATGCAGCAATGGAGAGGAGAAATTTGAACCTTACCCTTATAGAAAAAGATCAATTTGGTGGCATGAAGAGCAGGATATGCTGGTAAAATTACTTGATGATAAGGAAGGAAATTCCTTGAAAAATTTTATAAATGAAATAAGTAGATTTTAAATGCTGGATTTATTTATTTTCTATCATCAGGTAATAAAAAATATATCTAAAGGCTAAAACCATCATCTACAATAATATCCTGGCCATTAATGTAACAAGATGAGCTAGATAAAAGAAAAAATATAGAACCAGTAACATCTGCAGGCAGAATCATCCCATGGCCTAAAGTTTTCTTTTTGTATGCATTAATAAATTCACTAGGCTGATTGGACATAAGCCCACCTGGACTTATGCTATTAACCCTGAATTCTGAATTAGATACATAGCTAGCCACGTATTTATTCATATGAATTATTGCAGATTTTATTGCTGCGTACTCAACAGGAGTTGTCATCTCCGTGCCATCATAAATTGAAAAGTCTGGTGCGCAGGAGCCATAAATTGATGCAATATTAACTAGAGAAAAGGGATGCTTATTTCTATGAAAATAACTTGCACACTCTCGCATGATTAAAAAAGCTGATCCTAAATGTAATGAAACATTATTATTGAAGTCTTCTTGTGAGACATTAAAAAATGAAGCTCCATAATTCTTACCTCTAGGGTAAGAGCAATTCACAGCTCCATCCAAGTGACCAATTTCATTAAAAAATTTTATGGTCTCAGGTTCATTTGTAATATCCACAGCCTTGAGATGCAATTGAGATGAATCAAGGGCAACATCCAAAAGAGATAAAGCTTTTTTCATATTTTCAAGATCTTTATCAATAGCTAGCACCGTAGCACCAGAGAGTAAGATTTCACAGATAAGATTACTACCGAGTAGCCCTCCTCCTCCTATAACTAAATATCTATTCTTATTTGACATGATTTAACTTTTTATATAAAAATTCTGCAAATTCAAAGTCTAGAATATCATCAATATCAACTGCACGTTCGCGCGGTACCTCTAGACCTATAACAGAGCCAGAAAAAATACCCTCCTCTTCCTTGACGAAATCTGTCTTGGCAACATAAACAACTGTCGTTATGTCAAAAATAGCAGGGGCATCTTGACGCCTAGTAATTGGCAAATGAGTTTGAGCAGCAAGTTCAAGAAAGTTTTTATTACCTCGAGCCACCATATTAAAAAAAGGATTCCTTGAAGATTCAGAAATACTTAAACATAAGTCTGCATTTGGAGTAATATTTAAAAGATCTATTGCATTCAATATATCGCTTGTGTTTCTAAGAGGGCTCGTAGGTGGTAGTGAGACGAATTGCTCAAAAGCTCCAAATTTTTTTTCAACGAATGTAATAGCATGCTGCCATGACAGCCATTCTGGTGAGTCATCCTTTGCTAGTGAGGCAGGTCTAGCAATTATATCTGCACCTTGTAAGGATGATATTTTTGCAATATCTTGATCGTCAGTAGATACAAATACTCTATCAAAGATCTTGCAATCAAAAGCTTGAGAAATACTATGAGCGATCAGCGGCTTGCCGCAGAATGATTTAATATTTTTTTTCTCTAACCCTTTTGAGCCGCCCCTAGCAAATATAAATGCAAATTTATTCATTGGTATCCTTATTTGATAATTGTTTCGCTTGTTCAATGTATTCTAAAACATGAAAGGCCTCTAAGGGTGTGCAAAGATCATTCTGCTGATTTTCTATAAAGTGATTTGCGAAATCTTTAATCATTTGAATATACATCTCATTTGAATTCCAGTTCTCTACACTTCTATTTTTTTCATGGCCAGAAACTGATGTATCAAGATTATTATTTTGCAGATCCCATAAAATTTTTCCCTCACTACCATGGAAGTGCGCATGCCTAATTGCAGACTTTTGTAAAAAGTCTAAGTGAACTGCAAGGGTTCCACCCGCTGATAACTTAAAAATTAAATCAGCAGTATCCTCAACATCGATGTTCAAAGTTCCAGAGTTGCTGATAACAGCGGATTCTAAATGCATCTTCTTCAAAAGGAAGTTTGCATAATCTAATTCATGGCTAAGCTCTAACATAACGCCCCCTCCAAGACTCGCAGAGGCAGAAACTGAATCTAAATAATCCTTAGAAGGCCTCCAATCTGGAAGATACGAGCCGCAGGTAATATCTACTTTTAAGATTTTACCAATTCTTTCATGGTCCAAAAGGTCCTGCACTTCTTTGAGAAATGGTTTGTAGCGAAGGCAATATCCAATAGCAACTGGAGTTTTATATTGCTTGATAGAGTTAATAATTTTCCTTGCGTCCTCCTTGCTTGCAGCAATTGGTTTCTCAATGAGTACTGGAATATTATTTTCTATAAATGGAATAGCATGCTCAGCATGAAAAGTTGCAGGGGAAGCTATAATTGCAAATGAAGGACTCAATAAAATTAGTTCATCCAAAGAACTAGCCAAAATATCACATGCAATAGGTAAATGATTGAGATATCTTCCAGAGGAAGAAAGACACGCAATTTGACTGGATGGAAAAATAGATTTTAAGTTAGTTCGATGTCGATCAGAAATATTTCCTAAGCCAACAACAGCATAAGTACTGTTTTTTTTTTCAATCACGATCCATTACTTCCTTATTTGCATTCGACAAATCAATTGGGCGCCCAACATCAGCCCAAGTTTCATGAATGGGATATGCAGTAATTAAATGTTTGTTGAGTTTCAATCTTTCAAAGAAATCAGGCATATCACAAGGTTCATTCAATTTTAAATACTTTAAACTTGCAGGATTTATTGCATAGATTCCTGCATTCACATAAGAAATTTGAATAGGCTTCTCTTCAAAAGAAATAATCTCAAGACCCTTAGTATTCACTACACCATATGGATTCTGCAACTCATATTTCTTGATCGTCATTGTTGCCTCGGATTGGTTTGATTCATGAAAATGCAGGAGATTAGAGTAGTTAACATCAGTCATGATATCTCCATTAGTAACAATAAATGGTAATTGAGGCTGGGGATCTATCAAAGATAAAGCTCCGGCTGTTCCCAAAGGCTCCTTCTCATGAATATATTGAATAGATATATCAAAATTAGAACCATCACCAAAATGATCAGTGATGACATTGCCTAAATGATGAATTGCAATGACAAACTTTCTAAAGCCCTGAGATTTTGCATTAAGAATAATATGCTCAAGAATAGGTTTACCAGCGACTTCTAACATAGGCTTAGGAAGATTCTCCGTTAAAGGCATCATCCTCTTGCCGAAGCCTCCTGCCATAATTAAAATCTGATTATCTTTAGGTGCAAGATTTAAAATTTGGTCCATTAAATATAAGCCAATCAGTTGATTTTCCTTATTAATAACGGGTAATTGCTTAATTTGATTGGCTGTCATTATTATCTGAGCCTCTCTCTCGCTTTGAGTGCTAAGAATTGAAATGGGATTAGAGTTCATGATTTGGGATGCATTGCTATCAATCGAATGACCCTCTATTAAACCTCTTCTAATATCTCCATCAGTAATTGAGCCAATTAAGGAATCGCTATCATCAACAATAAAGCAAATTTGGTACTCGCTATCCTCGATATTATTAATAACATCTAAGACAGAGTTCGAAGCTTTTAAGTAAAAATGTTGCCCTTCAATCATGGTGAGACCTCGTAATTGTTAAAGGGTGCTGGCTTATAGATCATAAAACTTTTTTTTGATAATGCCTTCTAACGGAAAATTTTTAATAGTTTCAAGAATTTTTTTACTTGCTCCTGGTCTTCCATATGGATTAACTACATTTAATAGATTTTTCTGGAAAACTTTGGAATATAAAATTTTAATTGACTTAGAAATATTCTTCTTATCAAAAGCAGAATCTATAACGCTTTTAGCTTTAAGTCGACCTGCCTGTCTTACACCCAAATTGATAGTACCAATCTTAAAGCTAGGTGCCTCTAAAAGCCCGCTAGAGGAATTGCCAACTACTCCATCAATAAATCTTAAGGCAGACAGATATCTTACTTGCCCTAAAGATGCAAAGACTTTAGTTGACTTGGAATGAGCTTTATAAAACTTTTCGATCGCCCTTCTGATCTGAAGATTATTACTATCTGAATTTGGTAAAGTAAAAATAAAATTAGTATGTTCAACCTCGTCAAGGGCCGCTAGCAACTCATTGATGTGATCTTTTGATATTTTATTGCTCTCTAATGTCTCAGGATGCATTGTGATCAAAAGATTTCTTTTGCCAAATTTGAAATTTAAAGATTTCTCTAGTGCCACTTTACTCATTAAGCGCACGCTATGTATTGCATCGACCCCAAGACCACCTACTAGAAAAATATTTTGCAAATTCTCTCCCAGTTGGTGCACTCTTTTTTTATAAGCGCGAGCTGCAACAAAATGAAGGTGAGACATCTTGGTAATTGAGTGCCTCATGGCCTCGTCATATGCACCCTCCGTTATTTCACCGCCATGAATATGAGCGATTGGTATATTTAGGATCATCGCTGCAGATGCAGCAGAAAAAATTTCGTACCTATCTCCAAGAAGAACAACCAGATCTGGTTTTAAGGCAGTAAAAGCTTTCGAGAAACCTTTCAATCCCTCGCTCATAGAAGCAATAACTTCTTGGGATGTATCACCTTTTATTTTAAGATTAATTTTGCATGAAATTACCAGACCATCTGCCTCAATTTCTTTGAAAGTTAAGCCATGTGACCTTGAGAGATGGGTGCCAGTTACAAGAAGTTGAGAATTGATTAATTTTTCGTTGCTTGCAAGAAGAATTAATTGACGCAATAAGCCGTATTCAGCCCTCGTTCCAGTAATAAAACAAATTTTTCTTTTCATACTTTAATTAAATCATTCATTTCAAATGCAAATGCAGCTTGTGTACCCAAAACTTCTTTAATTCTCATTGGTGAAATTCCATTACCTGGTCGCTTCACTGTCAAGTTCTCTAGTGTAAAAAGCTCTCCAATTTCAATATTTTTACTTGCTACCAAGGATTTTCTTGCAACAATTCTCATCTCAAGCTCCTTTTTAGTCGGCGCTTTTACTCCATCTCCTAAGCCTGCTTCAATATTACGTATTGCAGAAATCATCGCCTGAAAGTCATTAGGCTCCATGCTTGCTTTATGATCTGGGCCAGTCATGCTGCAATCCAATGTAATGTGCTTTTCGATAATTGTGGCGCCCAGGGAAACGGCTGCAATAGCAGCTTCTGAGCCTATGGTGTGATCTGAGTAGCCTATATCTAAATCAAATTTCTTTCTCATAGATGGAATAGCTAGTAAATTGATATCCTTCATATCTGCAGGATACTGAGATGTGCAATGAAGAATAGAAATATTCTCTCTAGTAAGCCTATTATGAGACAAAGCATCTATTGCGCTTTCAATATCACTTAAGTCTGCCATGCCAGTTGACATAATTACAGGCATATCAAATTGAGAAATGAACTCTAGCAATGGTTTATTTGTAATTTCACCGGACGGAATTTTAATTTTAGACATTCCCAAATCCAATAAAAAACTTAGGCTTTCCTCGTCAAATGCAGTGGAAAAAAATTCAATGTTATGATTTTGGCACTCTTTCACAAGCTCTAAATAATCATCATTAGATAATTCCAAGTTTTCTAGCATTTGATAGCTTGAGGCCATAGGTTCATCCTTATCTATCTGATAATCAGCTTTTGGAGCCTCGGGAGTTGCAAGCTTAGCTGCAGTGAATGTTTGAAATTTTACTATGTCTGCTCCAGCCTTCGCCGCTTGACGGATCAGCTCTTTGGCAATTTTTAGATCGCCATTATGATTAACGCCAGCCTCAGCAATAATGAGTGTTTTAGGATGATTTTGATTTAGTTTCATATGATTTGAGGTGGGGGGCTGCTAGGAATATTAACAATTCTTTCTGCGAGCCATGATGTGTTTTTTAAACCATCTTTGATGGCATTTTTAAACATTGGGAGTTTATTCATGGGAGTCCATACGGGACGAGCCATAATATCTTTTGCAGTCATGGATGATAATAAAATGTCTCGCTGGTTAAGGTCATCGCAAATAACAGTATTGAGCCAATAATTAGAGCGACAGTTTTTTGGCTCTGTGAAAAACTCTAAATTAGAATTATGAAAGAGCTCGGCATACTCATGCGCTAGGTCTCTTTTTTGAGCAACAAATGCATCAATGGACTCTAGTTGAGCGCATCCTAATGCTGCATTAATATTTGGTAGCCTATAATTGAAACCTACCTCATCATGAAAAAAATGAATGTTATTAGGTATTTTTGCAGTTGTGCTGAGATGCTTGCCTTTAGAATAAAGGTTTTCATTGCAAAGAATTGCTCCACCTCCTCCAGTAGTGATAATCTTATTGCCATTGAAACTAAGAGTTCCCATAAGACCAAATGTTCCAGTATGAGTATTCTTGTAAAGGCTGCCCAGTGACTCTGCCGCATCCTCAATTAAAGCTAGGTTCCAGGCATTGCAAATGATTTCCAAGGTATCAATTTCAACTGGATGACCAAATGTATGCATAGGAATGCATGCTTTGATTGTTCTATTGGAGTTTTTAAGTTTACATACTTGATCACTATCTAAATAAGCATTGTCATCGAGCCAAGACTCTAAAGCTACTGGTGACAAGCCTAGAGTATGTTTATCAACATCGATCAAAATAGGCTCTGCTTGACAATAACTAATGGCATTGCAAGTTGCTACAAAAGTTAAAGCCTGAGTAATCACATAATCTCCCGGCTTGATATCAGCCATTAACATTGACAAATGTAAGGCAGAAGTTCCATTGACGATAGCTATTGCCTTTTTACTTCCAGTATATTTTGCTAAGTCATCCTCAAACTGATCTACATACTTGCCCACGCTTGAAACAAATGTTGAATCTATTGTGCTTGAAACAAAGTCTTTCTCTCTCCCAATGAACCTGGGTTCATGGAGAGGAATAAATGAACTAGTATTATATTTATCTTGAATAAATTGGGCTAAGTAATCAAACATCGATTTGCTATACGTTATATATATCTGATTTATACTTAGCTAAATTTTCTGAACTCTTAAACCACTTAATGGTCTCCCTTAGACCAGAAGTAATGTCATACTTAGGATTAAAGCCTGTCAGCTTTTTAATTTTTTTATTATCGCACCACAGGCGGGTGACTTCTGATTTTTCAGGGCGTATTCTTTGTTTATCAACAATAATTTCAATATCGCTATCCATTTCTAACTTAATTAAGGAGGCTACCTCGCCGACCGAAATTTCAAAGTTAGACCCGATATTGACAGTCTCACCAATTGCTTTATCTGAATTAGCCAGTTCAATAAAGCCCTGGCATGTATCTAAAACAAAATTGAGGTCTCTTGTGGGCGATGTATCACCAAGACTAAGCTGAGGTTCATTGTTTGCAATTTGAGAGATGATAGTTGGTATGAATGCTCTAGCAGACTGTCTCGGACCATAGGTATTAAATGGTCTCGCAATTATTAATGGCAATTCAAATGAATTAAAGAAACTCATTGCCATGGCATCTGCCCCAATTTTTGATGCGCTATATGGTGACTGGGCTTGCAGAGGATGGCTTTCATCAATGGGGACATAATTAGCTGTGCCGTAAACTTCACTGGTGGACGTATGAACAATTCTGCTGACCTTGTGATTTAAAGCTGCTTTGCAGATATTAAGAGTACCTGTAATGTTTGTTTCTACATAGCTCTGAGGTGCAATATATGAATATGGAATAGCAATTAAAGCCGCAAGGTGAAAAATAATATTAACTCCCTTACAAATTTCATCACAAAAAAATGGATCTCTAATATCCCCTGTTAATATCTCAATTTCCTCTTTGCAATCAACGTCTTCTAACCAGCCCCAATTATTAAAAGAATTATATTGAGCTAAGGCCTTGACCTTGTAACCTTGAGAATGAAGCATTTCAACAAGATGAGATCCTATAAAGCCATCAGCTCCTGTTACCAGCACTATTTGATCTGAATTATTCATATCACCTACTCATTATTTAGAAAAAAGCTTTACCTTTGATATATTGATTATACCTTAAAGATTAATCTCTAAAGGTTGCTTGTGTATAAGTGATGCTTGTCTGCAAGGCCATCAACATCGAAGAAAAAAGGAAAAAATTACTAATAAAAATAATTAAGGTATTATTTAGGTAGATTCCTAAAAGAAAGCTACCGAATGTAATAAATTGCATTGAGGTCTTTAACTTTGCAAGCAAAGTAACCTTTGTAGCATGAGATTTATCGTTTCTTGCATTCAACTCTCTTAAGGCAGCAACCCAAAGCTCTCTTGTTAAGATGACAGCCCCAAAAAATCCTATAAAAGCACTTTGAAAATAAAGGGTTAAGGTAACAATTAAAAAGAGCACCAAAACCTTATCCGCAATAGGGTCAAGAACCTCGCCAAGCACAGACTCTAATTGATACTTTCGTGCTAATAAGCCATCGAAATAATCTGATAGGCTTGCTGCCATGAATAAAGTTAAAGCAAGCCCATATTGATCAGCAAATAGCACTAAGCCAAAAATTAATGGGCCAATTAATAACCGGAAAAATGTTAAAAAGTGAATAAAGTATTTCATATGTCTTTTCTCAAAGTGCTTTGAATTTTTTTTGCCAGTTCAATGCTAATGCCTTCAATCTGACAAAGATCATTTATTGTAGCGTTTTTAATAGCTTTAAGAGATTTCAAAGAGCTCAAAAGACTTTGTTTTTTTGTTGGGCCCAATCCCTTAATTGCATTAAGTGCTGAAAATTTTATGGCCTTATTTTTCTTATTTCTATTGCTAGTAATAGCAAATCTATGAGATTCGTCTCTAATTTGCTGAAGCAAAAGAAACCCTGGGCTTTCTTTGGACATCTCAAGAATCCCATCTTTAGAAAGGATAGTTTCCGTTGCACGAATTCGGTTAGAGCCTTTAACGATACTTAAAATAATTGGTGACTTAGGATAAAAAGCTAAAAAAACTTTTAGTGCAGCATTTAGCTGAAGTTTTCCTCCATCAATTAATAATATATCTGGCAATGAGTTCTCTTCATAGCGCTTTAATCTGCGCTCTAAAACATGTGCAAGAGAGCCTACATCATTTCCAGAAAGTTCTTTGGGGATGTTATAAAGTTTATAAGATTTTTTTTCGGCCCCTTGAGTAGAAAATTTAACAATTGAAGCCACTGCATGGCTTCCTGAGTGATGACTAACGTCTATACCTTCGACTGTTATATCAGCAGAAGGAAGTCCAACATAGGAAGCTAAACTGCTCATAGCATGACTGTACTTCTCTGACTGTTTGACCTTATTTTCAATGACTTGATTCGCATTGAGTATGGCCAATTTTGCGATTGACTTAGATCCTGAAGGAAGTCGATTTAATACCTGAACAGACTGCTGAAACTTTAGGATAATTCCTTCTTGAATAAGTTCTAGGTGATTAGACTTCATTGTGAAAACAATTTTTTCTGGCAATGAGAATTTATTTTGATAATAAGTGAAGATGAGGCTCTCTAGCAATAGATCTATTTCATCAAGAAGATCATCTTTAAAATAATAAGTTTTAGTGCCTCTAATTTTTCCATCCCTTATTGATAAAATGCATGCACCTGTCTTGCCATAACGAGAGGTGCATGCAAAAATATCGACACTTGAAAGCCTGCTGTTAATTGATTGCTCCTGCTGGAGTAGCTCAAGAGAAGCTATCCTGCGCTTAATAATATTTGCTTGCTCAAAATCCTGTTTTTGAGCCAATCTTTCCATCTGATCCGTCATTAAGCTTTTGGTCTTTTTCCCTGATGATGAGAGGTAGCTTTGAGCAGACTCAATATCTAATGCATAGTCAATCGCTTTAACGTGATGAACACATGGAGCAGAGCATCGTCCCATTTGATGCTCTATACAGGGTCGAGATCTATTTCTAAAAGTGCTGTCACTGCAGTTTCGTATTTGATATATCTTTTGCAAATCCTTAATAGTTGCTTTTACAGCATGCATACTAATAAATGGTCCAAAAAAATCCCTTGTAACTGAATGCTTGGATCTTTTCATGCTGATACCGGGAAACTTATGACTCATTGAAAAATGTATATATGGATAAGTTTTATCATCTCGTAATAAGATATTAAATCGAGGTAAATTTTCCTTTATAAGAGTCTGCTCTAGGAGCAAGGCCTCTGCTTCAGTTTTAGTTGAAAAAGTCTCAATGGCATCTGTTAAGGTTTTTATTTGTTGAGTCTTTCTATCTTTTAAGGAATTACCAAAGTAAGAAGAGACTCTTTTCTTTAAATTTATAGCTTTCCCAATATAGATAATTTCATTCTTTGAAAAGAATTTATAAATACCAGGAGTTATAGGGATTTGATTTAACTGATCTTTCAACTTAAAAGCGGCTAGAAAACTTTTTTCATATGTGATTTCTGTAATTAAAAAGGCCAGCCTTCTCTCTTAGAAAATCTTGAGAACCAGCAACATTTTGAAATGTATCTTGGATGCCAATCCTATGGACTTTAGGAAGATAGCTGTTATCTGAAGCTGAGAAATGATCATATAGAATGCCTTGAATGGCTGATCCTAACCCGCCTATCAATTGATGCTCCTCGACAACTATGATTTCATTGTATTGAAATAATTTATTGACGATGCTGCTTTCCTCCAAAGGCTTTATCAGAGGGAGCGAGAACAGATCGTCTGCTGACTTGGCATCAAGCAAATCTTTGTAAACCTCGTAGCATATAGCTCCATTGGAGACAAAAGCCTTATTCTTTGTTTCTGCTGATCCCTTGTAAGCTAAGTGGAGATCACCTGGAATAAAAGGCTCATGATAATTAATAATTTCCTCACCTGAGCGATTCAATCTCATATAACTAGGAGAAGGGTTTGTTGATGTTACGCGCATAATCTCTTTTACCTCCGAAGGGTCTGAGGGAGCGCTCACCATAATATTAGGGATGGTTCGCAACATTCCAATTTCCTCTGTTGCATGATGTGATGTGCTCAATGAGCCATAAGCATAACCTCCGCCAACAGCAACAATATTCACATTTGCATTGTGATATGCAATGTCATATCTAATTTGTTCCATGCATCTTAAAGTGGGAAAATTTCCAATTGAATAAAAGTAAACTGTATATCCTTCCCTTGATAGCCCAGAGCAAAGGCCTGCTATATTTTGCTCGCTGATACCTCCATTTAGGAATCTATCAGGAAACGAATCACGAAATCCCTCAAGGACATTGAAGCCGAGGTCTCCACATACTAGAAAGATTTTTTTATCTTGTTCGGCTAACTCAATTAAGTTATTTACAAATGTGTCTCTCATAATGCTCTTGTATATCTTTTAAACCTTCTATTAACTGATCCTCTGTTGGAGGGTAGTAATGTGATTCCAATGTATTCATCGCATATTTTAATGGATGTGCTTTAATTGTATTTAATATGATGACTCTTGGGCTGTTGTTAGGAGAGCTCAAGGCCTCAAATATCTCTGAATGATTATGGCCATCCACTACAATACACTCCAAATTAAATGCTTCAAATTTCTTACTTAAAGGCTCAAGGTCTAGAACTTCATTCGTCTTACCAAAACTTTGGAGTTTATTGTAGTCAATAACTATTGTGCAGGGAAGTTGATGATGGGCAATAAACAATAAGGCCTCCCAATTTGAGCCCTCATTTAATTCTCCATCACTGAGAATTATGCAAGATACATGGTTAGACTTAGCAATTTTTTTTGCGTATGAAACTCCACTCGCTACAGGCAAAGCGTGACCAAGACTTCCAGTTGAGAGCTCAACACCTGGAACATGATGGCTCACATGAGACGTGAAAATAGATCCATTCTCTGAATAAGATTCAAGCTCCTTGGAATCAAAAAAATTAAAATGTGCAAGAGCGGCATATAAAGATGTGCAAGCATGACCTTTACTATAATAAAGGCTAGTTACAATATCATCATAGAAGAATGAGTAATACACGCTTAAAAAATCTGTAATAGATAGTGCGCCCCCCATATGAGCTGCTTTTTTTTCAGAGCACATTTGTATAACTTTCGACGAAATATTTAAGGCTGCATTTGCAGAAAGAGGGTGAAAAAATTTAGTTTGGGGCTTCATAAAACGAGTTATTTTTTAATTATTATAGATT
>Ga0075441_10000914_pt1 | contig 14684 bp, 16 predicted proteins | sample CoawatmetaG00DNA_FD_71582 | JGI IMG/M metagenome (GOLD analysis project Ga0075441, IMG submission 71582) | Marine microbial communities from the West Antarctic Peninsula - Coastal water metaG002-DNA | ecosystem: Environmental > Aquatic > Marine > Coastal | place: Atlantic Ocean: West Antarctic...
TTTCAAACGGTGAATTTACAATCGCCGGCTCTCTGTTGAGAACACCAATATGGGAACAAAGAAATTATCCACATGATGTTTTTAATGAATATCAAATACCGTTGCTTTATAATGTTACAGCAGATCTGACCCCGCGCGCCCTTGTTAATGAGCGCCTAACGTGTGATTATCTGCCATATGATACGAGACACTTTAAGAACCACTCTTGTTTACAGATTCTTAAAAAATTCAGAGATTATTATATAGAAAATGAGAATTTTGAATTTGATTTCTATGGAAACAATTCACAAATGTGGAAAAGGCCAGATGTTTCTGGTTTTCCTGATTGGATAAAGAATCTCCACGGCAGCGTTGGTTCCGGTTGGGATGTTAAGGGGAAATGTTGTCCAAGCGCACTTCCATTGACGCTGCAAGAAAAACTAATGGAGTTTACGGGACACGATCAGCACGCCGGCCCAGGACAAACTGTGGGTCTTTTTTGTGTTATGATTGCAATATTGATGGGGTGTAATCCCATATATGTGGGAGGACTTGATTTAGATTGTACATTGGGATATGGTAAAAATGCTAACCCGAAAGCGACATTTAATCAAGGACACATCGGTCATTGGAAAAAGATATATAGAAAATTTTTAATTGACGATATGAGAATTATAAACGAAAGCGCGAAATTGGTTGGTGCTGATATAATCAATCTTAATAAAAATTCTTGGCATAATGAATTTACCAAAGATAATTTCAAGTTTTAGCTTGACATTGCGGTGGTTCGTGTTATATTATAATAAAGGAAGCAATAATTATGTTGGTTAACGATCTTGTTAAGGATATTACGCCTTCCGAGCTTGAAGGCTTGAAGGTGACATTCATTAATATGCCCCTTCGAGAAAGCGCCCTTCCAAATACGCCACCCGAGGGCCCCTTAATTCTTGCAGCAATTTTACGAAAATTCGGAGCGGAGACTCATTTAATTGATCTGAATGCTTATAGAATAACAGATGATAATGCATCCCGAAGGGGCCTACCAAACGGCAGACATTTAAGCTATAGCGAAGCAGAACAGATGTTTCTAAAACATCTAAACAATGTAGGCGATCAAGATATTGTTGCTTTTTCCGGTAAGATAACCACTTTAAGATGGCAAGAGGAGATGGCGCAGATTGTTCGTAAACATCAGCCAGATACTTTTATTGTCAGTGGAAACGGTCTCGCCACGGAAATAAGAATGGGCCTGTTCAACTGGATCCCAGAACTTGACGGAATTGCGAGGTCAGAAGGTGACGACGCCATTTTGATTATTGCCCGAGATGCTAAATTAATCAAAGAAAGAGGTTGGGCTGGCGCAATAAATTCCGGCAAACTAAGTCCATTTTATAAAGGCGAAGTAAACGGCCGCCACCGCTTTATGTATGAAGGAAACCGTCCCTCAAATTTGGATGAAATACCATACGGGGCCCTTGATCTTCTTGAAAGCGATCCATATGGACATAATGTTCTGGAAGACTATATTAATGTCCCAGTGTGGGGCATCGCTGCGAATAATAGTTCCGCTACTCCCTTCACGATGAAGCGAAGCTTGACGACGGTAAGCAGCCGCGGATGCCCCTATGCTTGTGCCTTTTGTTACAGAGGCGCCCAAGGTGAAAGAAACTATGGAATGCGCTCACCTGAACATATAGCAAAGCAAGTCAGAGGATACGTTGACAAGTATGGTTTAGATTTTATTGGATTTCCAGATGATAACTTTGCAGTAGACAAGAGAAGAATTAAGAAGCTAACTCCTGTATTTAAGGAATATGGCTTGGATAGTGTTCGATGGGGAACCCATACGCGAATGGACGAAGCAGATGCTCGTTTATATGATATGGCGGAATCTGGATGTGTTTATATTGGCTTTGGCGCGGAGTCCGCAGCGGAGAACACTTTAATAAACATGAAGAAAGGCGGCTTCATTCTGAAGAATGGTCTTACGTCCACACAAGTCAATGGACGCACATATCATTTCCCAACGACGATGGTTAATGCTGTTAAGAATTGTAGATCTGCAAATGTCCACGGTAATTGTACTTGGATTATGGCCTATCCTGGTGAAACTTTAAAAGATTTACAAACCAGTGTTGCGTTTATTACTTGGCAGCAGGATTTTTGGACCAAGGGAACCACCCGCGGCAGTTCCGAATACGAAAGAATGAGAAGCGGCGTTAATAGGAAAATGTTCACCGCGACGGCATATCCTGGCACTGAAATGTGGAAGGTTGTAAAACCACAATTACAGGAACATTTCGACATTTCCTTTAATACTTTTGGGCAGCCCGAATGTGATGAAAATTTTCATCATTATGTATCAGAATTGGACGATGCCACTAAAATTTTAAATGATAAGAATGGCAATCCGGTTAACTTTGGTGAATTGTCATTGGATACATTTTTACAAGCTAGAGAACATATTGACAACGATGAGATAGAAAAAATTCTTGATATTTAAGGAGAGATATAATGAATAATGAAGTTTTTGTAATTGCGGAGATTGGTATTAACCATAATGGAAGTTTGGATATTACCAAGAAGTTAATTGATGCAGCAGTTGATGCTGGTTGTAATGCAGTGAAGTTCCAGAAGAGAACTTTAGATACTGTATATTCAAAGGAAGAACTTGATCGCCCACGAGAGAGCCCATGGGGCACAACAAACCGACAGCAAAAAGAAGGTTTGGAATTTGGGAAGGAAGAATATGATGAAATTAATCAATACTGTAAGGAAAGTGGAATCGAATGGTTTGCCTCAGCTTGGGATATAGAAAGCCAGCACTTTATGAGAAGTTATGATTTGAAGTACAATAAGGTCGCGTCCGCTATGTTGACGCATCGTAAGTTGCTTGAGGCGGTTGCGGAAGAAAAGAAGTATACCTTTATTTCTACTGGAATGAGCACAATGGAACAAATCAGGGCAGCAACCAAGATTTTTGAAAATGCCGATTGTCCTTATGAATTAATGCACTGTAATAGTTCTTATCCGATGAATCCGGAGGATGCAAACTTGCTAATGATCCGCACCCTTCGTAGAGAGTTTGGTAAAAGAATTGGTTATAGTGGCCACGAAGTTGGAATTATTGTAACCTGTGCCGCCGCGGCTATGGGGGCAACTTCGGTTGAACGCCACATTACGTTAGATCGCTCAATGTATGGTTCAGACCAGGCAGCCTCTTTGGAAATTGGTGGTCTTAAGAGACTTGTTCCATATATTCGTGAAATTGAAAAGTCGATTGGGGATGGCGTTAAGAAGGTTACCGACACCGAAAAGAACATCGCATCTAAGTTGCGTAAGGTTGATACACTTTAATGAAAATTGCTGTGTTAATACCAGCAAGGGGCGGCAGCAAGGGTGTTCCTCGTAAAAATATAAGAATAGTGGGCCACGCGCCTCTTATTGCTTATTCTATTGTTGCTTGTAGAATGTCAAATAATATTGGAGAGATCTATGTTTCTACTGACGATCCTGAAATTGCGGAAGTGGCAAGGAAATATGGGGCAATAGTTCCATTTATAAGACCAGAAAAATATGCAACAGATTCTTCGGGGGATCAAGAAGTAATTAAGCATTTTTTTGACAACATTGATGTTGATTGTGTCGCTTATATGCGCCCAACAACACCAATGCGCGATCCCAAAAAGATTGATGAATATATTGATTATTTCTACTCCAATAAAGATAAAATGTCCGGATTGCGTTCTGTGCAGGAACTTGCAGAGCCGCCCTATAAGATGATTAAAATAGAGGAAGGATACTGCACAGGATTCTTTGAGGATTTTGAGGGCATAAAGGATTATACAAATTTGCCTAGGCAAACTTTTCCAAAAGCCTATCTTCCAAATGGTTATATAGATATCGCTAAAAGAGAAACTGTTACAAATTCATCGAGCGCATTTGGAATGAAAATAATGCCGGTGATAACACCACACATAGTGGAGATAGACACCGAAGAAGATGTTAATATGTTAAAGTGCCAGATTAATAGCAATCAGCACATAAACCTTATAATGAATTGTTCACGTTATAGGAAGTTATAAATGATTAGCACGAAGAACAGAACGATACATGATACATTCAAAATAAGTGATGATCTGACTGGATTACATCCCAGCGAATTTGAGTCGAACAAGATTCGTTCTCAATTACCTATGGTTTGGCACAGAGCAAAAAATTTTAATGTTTATGATGAAGAGGGAAATAAATGGATTGATTTGACTTCGGGTATCTTTACGATGAATACGGGGCATTCAAATCCGGTCATTAATCAGGCAATAAAAAACCAACTCGATAGTGATATGGTGTTTTCTTTTTTGTACCCAACAGAGATAAGGAGAACGCTCGCAAAGCGCATCCTTGATATGTCTCCGTCGCACTTTGAGAAGGTGGTTTTGCTGAATACGGGTTCAGAGGCAACCGACATAGCATATAAACTTATCAAGCGCTGGGCTACAAAAAACGATAGAAAATATATTGTGTCATTTAGGGGCAGTTATCACGGCAGAGTTTTAAGCACGGATCTGATGAGTTCCGGTGAAGGCAACAGCAAGTGGTCAAATGTCGTAGATGATGATATTCTGTTTTTAGATTTTCCATACGACAAAGAGGCGAAGTTTGATCCTTCAGTATTGGGCGATCCAAAAAATATAGCAGCCTTTATGTTGGAAACATATCAAGGATGGAGTTCACAATTTTATCCTAGTCAATATATGAAAGATTTATATAACTTTGCAAAACAAAACGGTTGCTTGGTTTGTTTTGATGAAATTCAAGCCGGCCTCTATAGAATGGGCGAGATCTACGGATATCTTACATATGGAGAATATATCAAACCAGATATTATTTGTTTAGCAAAGGCATTGGGCGCACCTCTTCCAACATCTGTTGTTTTGAGCACCAAAGAATTGATTGATGGCGGCACTAAATTGGGAGGCACAAACGCCGGTAATCCATTGTGTTGTGCTGCCGCAATTGCCAACATTGATTTTTTGACTAATGAAGCATTTCAAGCACAATTGAAGAAAAAGGTCGAAGTATTCGAAAATCGTTTAAAGAGATTGGAAAAATATGAGATAATAAACTATGTTAATGCTCGCGGAATGGTAGGGGCAATTATCTTTAATAATAAAGAAGACGCCAATGCTGTTGTTGTGAATTGTGTTAGGCACGGTGTTATGCCTGTTAATACTTGGTCAACCTCTGTGAAGGTTGGACCCCCTTTAACAATTTCTATTGATGCTATAAATGAGGCGTTCGATGTAATCGAGGGCTGTATAGAGAGGGAAAATGAGTAAAATAAAATCTGTTTTACAAGATTCAAAATATTTGGAACACACATATTCGAATGAAATAGCGCCCCCGAGCGTCTATCCAAATTTACTTTCAATGTGGCTATTACAAAACGCATATGGAAAGACCGGAAAGATTGTTGATTTTGGATGTGGTCGCGGAGACTATTTGCATGCCTTCCGTGGTTTGGGCTTTGAGCCCACCGGCTTAGATATATCTCCCTCTATTGAACATCTATCTGATTATGCAGTAGAAAAAATGAATTTTGAAGAAGATGAGTTTCCATTTCCAAAGGAAAGCTTTGATTTTGCATTTAGTAAATCCGTAATTGAACACTTGCGGGATCCACATTGCTATTTTAAAGGTATTCACGATTCATTAAAGAACGGAGGGAAAGCCGTAATAATGACACCTAGTTGGTCACACACTTATTGGGGCCCGTTTTATATTGATCAGACACACATCAGTCCATATACTTTATTTTCTCTCAAGACCGCATTGGAAATAGCGGGATTTAAGAATGTAAGAGTAAAATACTTTTATCAGCTTCCGTTTCTGTGGAGATTTCCGTGGCTAAAGCCCCTTGTAAAGCTTTTTGCAAAACTTCCATTGCCATACAGTCCTTATGATGAAGTACCATGGGCAACATCTAATCAATTCAATAAGTTAATAAGATTTTCAAAAGAAGCAATGTTGCTCGCCGTGGTGGAAAAATAATGCCAAGCATTAGACATACCGGGATTGTTGTGACAGACATAGAGAAATCTATCGATTTTTACAGGCAGTATTTTGGTTTTGAAGTTCAGAAAGATATGATTGAGAGTGGGGAATATATTGATAACTTTTGTTCTCTTGAGGGTGTAAAAGTGAGAACTGTCAAAATGGCTTTGGAAAACGGCGATATGATAGAGCTTTTGGACTTTATATCACACCCAGAAGAGAATAACGAGAAGCGCATTAACAACATTGGCTGCACTCACTTTGCTTTAACGATTGAAAATTTGGATGAATTATACAGTGCAATGACGAATAACGGCGTTTTTTTTAACTGCTGTCCACAATTTTCACCGGACGGCCGAGCGAAAGCAACATTTTGTACCGACCCAGATGGAACGTTTATAGAATTAGTGGAGATATTAAATTGAATTTAGGAATTATACAAGGACGACTCTCTGAACCGGTCAATGGACATATTCAAGAATTTCCTAATGACTGGAGAAAGGAATTTGATTCTTTAGAAGAGTGCGGATTGACGCATATTGAGTGGCTTATTACTAAAGGAACCGCAAAGACAAATCCCGCTTTTGATGAAGGTGTATCTTTGGCCGGATTACCTATTAGTTCATTGTGTGCCGATACATTAGTAGATTCGCGAATTACCAACAGAAATTACCTTGAAGAACACCTAACGCCCATTTGTGAGTCGGCTATTCGCAACAAGATAGATGTTATTACTATTCCACTTTTGGAAGATAGTAGTGTAGAAGAAGTACCCGCAAGACACAGATTTATAAATCTTATTATAGAATTTGCAAAAACATACCCAAATTTGAAATTTTCTTTTGAATGTGAGTTGACAATCGACGGATTACGTGATATATTGATGGTGTCAGATAACTTTTATGTTACATATGATACTGGAAACATTACATCATATGGCATAGATCACGCTGAATACATTGATACATTTCATAAAAAGATAAATAATGTGCATTTAAAGGATAGAACCTTCGATGCAAAAACTGTTTATCCGAACACTGGAGATACAAATTTTAAATCTATTTTTAGTAAGCTTGTTTCTTCGGGATATAATGGACCATACACAATGCAAACGGTGCGCGGCGAAACCGGCCGCGAGATTAACACCACACTGGAACACAAACAAATTTTAGAAGGATTATATAATGCTAAATAACGTTTTTGACTTAACTGGCAAGGTTGCCGTAATTACAGGCGCCGGCGGAATTCTTGGCCCAAAGCACGCTGAGGCCCTTATTGAATTTGGTGCAACCGTGGTTTTAACAGATCACAACGAAGATAAAGTAATAGAAAAGGCCGAAATTTTAAATAAGAAATACGGGGAGGGCTCTGCGATTCCACTCTATATGGATGTTGTTAAGAGGGATACTATTATTGCTGTTGCAGAACAGCTTGATAAAGTTGATATTTTGGTTAACAACGCCGCGAAGGATCCAAAGGTTGAAGATTCGAAAGGAATGACGCCGAGTTCAAGATTCGAAACGATGACAGAGGAGTTTTGGGAGGAGGGCATTAGCGCCACTCTCCACGGCACATTCTTGTGCTCTCAGGTTTTTGCCAATAAGATGCTTGAAAATGGAGGCGGTACAATTGTAAACATCGCCTCTTGCTTGGCCAACATCGCGCCTGATCAAAGGATTTACAGACAGGATGGTCTTGAAGAGGATATGCAGAATGTCAAACCAATCACATATGTTGCTTCGAAGTGGGCAGTTGTTGGTATGACAAAGTATTTGGCAACTTATTTTGCCGAGCGAGGCATCCGTGTAAATTGTTTGAGCCCAACAGGTGTTTGGAATGAGAGAATTCCAGAACATATGGTTCAGAGAATTTCTAGTCTAAATCCAATGAACAGAATGGCACACATTGATGAATACAAGGGCGCGATTGTTTTTCTGGCATCGGATGCGAGTTCATATATGACCGGCACAAACTTGGTTATTGATGGCGGTAAGACGTCATGGTAGAAAACAATACCAGCTTGCAGATGACATATGTTTCCAAGGGCTGGGGTTTTGAAAGGTGGATTGTAAATTGTGAACAGTATTGTGGAAAGCTTCTTTTCTTTGAAAAGGGAAAGCGCTGCTCTTGGCATTTTCATAAGATAAAGGACGAAGTGTTTTATCTACAGTCAGGAAAGATGATTGTTAAATATGGTGACGACGACGATCTAGAAAATGCAGAAGAACTGGTTCTTAATGCTGGTGATAATTTCCATATTTATACCGGATTGCGGCACCAGATGATTGCCTTAGAAGATTCTGAGTTATTTGAGTTTTCAACACAACATTTTGATAGTGACAGTCATAGGATTGCCAAGGGGGACTAATGAAAACACCCCAGCAAAGAATTTTTAGCAGAAATATGAGGAGAAAGATTGATGCAAAAAGATAATATAACAAAGAATGCCGGTGAATTAATAGGATATTTTGCCGGAACAATAGAATCTGAAATGTTTTGGAGGCAGCCTCATGAATTTGGGGCTCATTGGATTGGCAGAAGACATTATAGGCAAAGATTGGAAAAAGCAGCCGAATGGTCGGCACAAAATTATGATGGCGATTTTGTGGAAATTGGAGCATTTCATGGGAAAACAACAGTTGTGTTGGCAAAAATAGCAAAGAAATATAATAGAAGGGTAATTGTGATTGATCCTTGGTCAAGCGCAAATGAAGACTTTGATGGCTCTTTGGATTACATTCAAGGAGATGAATATGATATTTGGTGTAATACAACAAAAGAATATTCAGACATAATTGATGTTTATCGGGTTTCTTCTCACGATGCAAGCTTGCCAGATAAGTTGGATGATCGTGTGCTTAGTTTTGCTTGGGTTGATGGCTCTCATACAGCAAAGGCGTTGGAAAATGATCTAAATTTAGTTAAACACTGTCAAGGTGTTATTGGCGTAGATGATATTAGCTATTGGCTGTGGTGTGATGCGTGTAGACAAAAATATAATTTACTTAGCGCCTTTAATAGTTTTGTTAATGAAAATTCTTTTATGAGGATAAAGTTCGATTGGTTATCTGAGGGTTATATTTTTTGTGGATATAAAGGTGGAGATAAAAGTGGAGAATCAGCTTCAAATTTTTTGGGTGATAATTGGCAAAAGATTTCCCAGTTCATTCAACAATTTTCTTCAATTGCTGTGGCAACATTTGATGATAAACAAAAAAAGTTTGCATGGTTTCCTTGTATTATTTTTCAAACTGATGTGGGTCCCGTGTTGGCGTTATCGGACGATATTCCAGAGAAACACTCTCAAAGATGGGGACCCCCAACGGCTGCGTGTTCTGGAATTTTGGAGGATTAATGCGTTATATTGTTGATATTGATGGAACGATTTGCACAAATACATATGGAAAATATGAAGAAGCCACTCCTCTGCCAGAAAACATTAAAAAGATAAACTGCTTATACGAGGATGGCTATCAGATTATATATTGGACCGCCAGGGGCTCGACTACTGGCATAGATTGGACAGAGCTAACCACCCAACAACTTAAAGAGTGGGGAGTAAAATATACAGAATTGCGAATGAGAAAGCCTGATTACGATTTGTTTATTTGTGACAAGGCCGTAAATTCAGAGGTATATTTTAGAGATTAATATGAAAAAATTAAAAGTAAATTATTATGATAGTTTGATGACAAAGGAAAACAACTTTGACCCCCATCAGGCGTGGACAATGAGCAGGGCTTGGAACCCCAAGCAAATGCATTGGATTTATGGCGGTGGAATGGGTACCTGCGCAGCCGAACCGATGAGAGATTTGCCAGTCGATGATGTAGAAGTCACCCTTTTCACAGATAAAGATTTACTATCTCCAATGGTTGACAGAATAAAGACAAGATATAAGGTTGCGTACATCTCAGAATGTAGGTCGATCCATCCGTTTGCTTATCATCATGCGCTAGTGGTACGTGACAAGTTTGATTTTATCTTCACGCACGATAAGGATCTATTGGTACAGGATCCTAAATTTATAAAAAACGTTCTAGGAACTTCGTGGGTTGATGATGACCACGCAAAAATATATGAGAAGACCAAAATGTTGTCTCATATTGCATCAAGCAATAAGTGGTCCCGTGGCCATAACTTAAGACATATAATTGGTGATGCGATTAAAGGCCGCTACGAAGCTGATTATTGGGGCTCTGCATATAAGAGATTCGATCTTAAGACAGAACCGTTGGCTGATTACAGGTTTAGTATTACAGTAATGAACGCGGAACACGACAACTATTTTACTGAGACTTTGGTTGACACTTTCAGATGCGGAACTGTTCCTATTTTCTGGGGATGCAGTAACATCGGAGATTTTTTTAATACGAAAGGAATATTAAAATTTAATACGGGCCCCGAATTATTTGAGATTCTTGATAACCTATCTGAAGAACAATATCTTGATATGTTACCATATATTGAAGAAAATTACGAAATTGCTAAAAAGTATGTGTGTGTTGATGATATAATAGCGGAAAACATTATAAAAACTTTAGGTTTGGAAGGCTATGAATAGAAAATATTTGCCCACACTATCGGAACTTGTTGATAGATTGTCGATTGCACAACTTAAAGAAGTGTTCATTCCGGAACACAAAGAGGAATATGCTCTAGAGATTTCTGATATTTGTCATGACATTCAATTGATTCTTGATAAAAGTGAAGACGTTACGGCCGATATCGTTCGTGCCATTGTAGTACTCTCACAGATGAATTTACACATTTGGCACAATGAATCAAACTATCGCAAGGGCATTGATGATGGCAATAATTTAGAATTAACACACGGCCTGAACGGCATCCGCAACACAGCAAAGAACAAGATTCAAGAAGTTGTGGGCGGAAGGAAAGATTATAAGATTGATTGTCTTGCAGCAGAGTTTAAAGATTGGGAGATTAGTTGGGAATGAATATTTTAATTACTGGAGGAGCGGGTTATATTGGGTCTGTGCTTTCGGAAAAACTTCTGTCTTTAGAACATTCCGTAACAGTAATAGATACCCAGATGTATAACAAAACCAGCCTTCTTCCTTGTGTAAAGTATGGGGAAAGATTTAATTTTGTCAGAGGGGATGTTAGGAACGAACCAATTTTAAAGAAGTTGGTCTCAAAGCACGATATTTTAATTCCCTTGGCTGCTATGGTTGGGGCCCCATTGTGCGATAGAAATCCGACCGATGCTGAATTGATCAACTTTAAGCATATTAAAAATATGTGTGATTGGAAAAGTGCCGAACAGTGGATACTTTATCCAAATTCTAATTCTGGTTATGGGGTAACAGATGGCACTTTTGAGTGTACCGAAGAGAGCCCCATGAACCCAATTTCTATTTACGGTAAAACAAAGCTTAGAGCGGAACTTTCTTGTCAAGAAGTTGAGAATCACTTAACATTAAGATTGGCGACAGTGTTTGGGGTTTCTCCGAGGCCGCGATTTGATTTACTTGTAAACAACTTGGTTATGAGAGCAGTAAAGGAAAAGATTATTGTTCTTTATGAAAATCAGTCAATGAGAAATTATATTCACGTCCAAGATATCGTAGGTGCCTTTGTACATTCTATCCATAATTGGCCATCGTGTAAAAACAACACCTACAATGTCGGCAATGACTCGGTTAATTGTAACAAATTACAGCTAGTACAAAAAATTAAGAACCACGTTCCGGTAGAAATTATCAAAGCCGAATACACCAAAGATCCTGATGGCAGAAATTATATTGTATCAAGTAAGAAGCTTTATAATACTGGATATAGATGTGTGTATGATTTAGATTATGGCATAAAAGAGCTTGTCAAGGTTGTGGATTTGATTGACGAGCCGGTTAATGCAAATTATTAAGGGAGAGAAAATATGAGTTTAGATGTTTTGTTTGTAAATCCGGGTAATCACAAGAAGATATATCAAGATCTTTCAAAAGATTATTCAGCGATAGAGACACCAACTTGGTCTCTTTTACTAGCAGAATCTTGTCGTTCTGTTGGCTACAGTGTTGCCATTTTGGATGCTTGTGCTGAAAGGTTAACTGACGAGCAGTGTGTAGAGAGAATCAAAGAGGCAAATCCTCGCTTGATTTGTTTTGTAGTATACGGACAAAATCCTAATTCTGGCACTGTCAATATGAGTGGCACAGTTGTAATGGCTTCTGCTATTAAAAAAGCCAATATTGATATTCCGATTGCGATTGTTGGCTCACATGTTCAGGCGCTTCCGTTTGAGACGCTAGAAAATGAAAAAGATATTGATATTGTGTTTACAAATGAGGGTGTTTATGCGCTTAGAAACTTGCTTAAGCATGAGAACCTAACTGATGTTTCGGTTTTACAAAGTGTAAAAGGAATCGGCTTTCGACAAAGTGGGAAAGTTATTCTTACGACCCCTGAATCAATTGTTCCCCAAAATAGGATGGATATAGATCTTCCTGGTTATGCTTGGGACTTGCTGCCATATAATGAGAGGCCGCTGGATCTATATCGTGCCCCGATGTGGCACGCTGAGTACATTGAGGAAAATAGAACTCCATATGCCGCGCTTTATACGTCTTTGGGATGTATGTTCAAGTGCTCTTTCTGTATGATTAACATTTTAAATAGAAATGACAATGAACCAATCGGGGTTGCTTCAAATTATGCTGGTATGAGGTTTTGGTCTCCGGAATTTATTATTAGGGAATTCGACAAACTTGTTGATATGGGAGTTAGAACTCTAAGAATAAGTGATGAGATGTTTTTACTCAATAGGAAGTATTATGCCCCACTGTGTGAACTATTAAAAGAGCGTTCCTACGGTGATAAATTAAATATGTGGGCGTACTCTCGCATCGATACGGTTAAGCGCCCAGAAAATCTTAAACTTATTAGAGAAGCTGGTATCAAGTGGTTGTGTTTAGGTATTGAAAGTGGTGATAAAAATGTGCGCTTAGAAGTTACAAAGGGTAAATTTGAAGATGTTGATATTCGCGAAGTTGTGAAAATGGTTCACGATGCCGATATTGAAATCATTGGAAACTATTTGTTTGGACTTCCTGGCGATACATATGAAACAATGCACACCACAATGGAATTAAGTAAGGAATTATGCACGTTGGCCTGGAATGCATATGCGGCGATGGCCCTTCCCGGAAGCCTGTTATATAAAATGGCTTTGCAGCAGGGGCACAAAATGCCAGATACTTATGAAGGGTATTCTTTTCATTCATATAATACGCAGCCATTGCCAACAGAAGCGCTAAGTCCAGCGCAAATCTTAGAGTTTAGGGATAATGCGTGGTTAGAATATCACACTCATCCTCCATTCTTAGATAAAGTGGAAGTAAAATACGGATTAGATGCTAGAAAAAACATTGAAGATATGACAAAAATTAAATTACGTCGCAAGATATTGGGAGATTGAATGAATAACGACAAGCTGGAAGAACTCGCCAAATCGGTGAGAAAGAGAATATTTGAATTTAAAACAAATTCTGGTTATGGACACTTGGCCAGTTGTTTATCTTGTGTTGACATTCTGGCCTCTTTATATTATGACGAAGAGACAACTTATGATCATACCAAAGATTCTATAATTTTTAGTAAGGGCCACGGTTCCCCCTCTATCTATCCAATTCTTGTTGACTTGGGATATGTTGAGCCCGGAGAGCTAGAAAAATATTGCACCCCAGACGGTATTCTTAGATTGCATGCCGACAAGTCAATTCCAGGTTGTAGCTTTGTCGGTGGCTCTCTTGGGAATGGTATCGGATATGCTGCGGGCGTTGCTTATGCTTCCGAAAATAATGTTGTTGTTATGTTGGGTGATGCCGAATTATATGAGGGTTCTGTTTGGGAGAGTATTATTTTCATCGCTCACCATAATATTAAAAATTTAACATTGGTTGTCGACAGAAACGCAATGGGCATTCTTGGAAAAACCGAAGAGCTTTTGAAACTGGAACCGCTAAGAGACAAGTTTGATAGTTTTGGCTTAGATGTTATTACGATTGATGGCCACAATTTTGACGAACTAAGAGCCGCACTTTCCACAGAGAGCGAAAGACCAAAAGTTGTTATTGCAAATACAATCAAAGGTAAGGGCGTGAGCTATATGGAAGATGTTTGGCAGTATCATACGATTATACCAAAAGAAGAAGAAGATATCAGAATTGGACTGGAGGAGTTAACATGAGTTCACAAAGAGATATATTTCTAACTCACCTGCTGGAAAGGGCTAAGGTTGACAAGGATATATATTTGATATCTGTGGATATGGGCGCCCCATCTCTTGATAGATGGCGAGAGGAACTACCAGATCAATTCTTTGCTGCCGGCATTTCCGAACAAAACGCGATCAATTTTGCCGCTGGATTGTCAGCAACTGGCAAGAAAGTTTATGTTTATTTTATGGCTTGCTGGGCAGCCCGCTGCTTTGAACAAATTAGATATTCCTGCGCCATGGCGAACAACCCAATTACGATTCTTGGGAATGGCGTTGGACTTGGTTATGCGCCCGCCGGCCCTGCTCACGAACCGACTGAAGATTTGGCATATATGCGTTCTTTATGTGGTATTAAAATCTATTCTCCAACAAATGCTTGTATGGCAGAAAAACTAGTTGATTTAACTTGTGA
>Ga0075441_10000925_pt1 | contig 14576 bp, 12 predicted proteins | sample CoawatmetaG00DNA_FD_71582 | JGI IMG/M metagenome (GOLD analysis project Ga0075441, IMG submission 71582) | Marine microbial communities from the West Antarctic Peninsula - Coastal water metaG002-DNA | ecosystem: Environmental > Aquatic > Marine > Coastal | place: Atlantic Ocean: West Antarctic...
GCCAGCATCGCACATTTCGGAGTCAGTTCACAGACATGGAACCAAACACATGGACTCAAATCCTTGCATCGACTCAGTTTTCCATCCGCGCCGATTCACCGAACACGGCACACCGACAGCGGTCAGCGGGCGAATGTCGGTTTCCCCAAATGTGTGGACTGGGGGCCGAAAATGATTGATCGGCTCCTTAAATCGTCGACTGGTGTTCCTTTAATTGTAAACTGGTGCAACGGTCAGCTTCCTCCTTGCGAGAACCTTGCGTCGCCTCCAAGGACCGTGCATGCGCAACAGTCGATCCGCGACATAGATCGTGATCTCGACTCCAAAGCGCCGCAGCGTTTCGTTTTGCACGCGATTTGTCCGCCAGCGCGGTCCGGCCGACGGCGCATTAGCGATCCACTCAGCAAGCTGAGCAGCTTGCGGTCCCGAAAGTTGCCCGCTCGGTCGTTCGAGCGCAACTTCAAGTCCGCCCTGCGCACCACGCTTTATCCAGCGATACAGAGTTCGCGGTCGCACGTCGGCAACTTCGGCAGCAGCCTCGACGGACAAACCATCGCGCACGTCGGCGATTGCCATGAGCCTGGCGCGACGATGTGGCAGACGCTCCTGGCGCGCTTGCGCGCGCAACTCCTCTCCAGTTTGCGGCAAGTTGTCGATCCAGGCCCGCCACGAGCCGCGTTCGTCGTTGTCCCGTTCGTCTGGCCACGCTGTGAGGAACAAGGCCTCCACTTGACCGCGTATCGCAGCATCCAGGGTTGGCCAACGCTGCATCTGCCGGCGCGGGCGTACGGCTCGCAGCATTGCGAGTGCAGCTTGTGTTCGTTTCGGCCACGCTTCGAACATCCACGCCAGGATCACCAGACCTTGATAGCCATCGGCCAGCTCTCCCAGCCGGGCGGTGCCGAAATCACGAGCGATCCGCGCAAACAGCACGTCGCGAGCGGTCGGCTTGGTATCGATCCACACAGCGCCCAACAACATGTCGAACAGAGCCACGGCCACAGACCAGCCGATTTTGCCGATCTGCGGCAAATCGACGATGCCTGCTGGCCGGCCGTCGAGTATACGCCGCTGAAATTCCAATACAGGCTCCGCCGCGATCATGCTCGCGACGCGGGCCAAGCGATGCGCGCAGCGCCGACATCGGTCGGGCGCGAAATACGTTGCATCCGACAATCGGGGCAAGCGCAGCTTTACCCCGCACTCGGGACAGGTTCGTATCAATACCGTGCCATGTGTTGGACAGGCTGTCAGCCAGCCAATCGTCCACGTCCGCCGTACATAAGGCACTTCATCCTCGGCGAGGCAGTCAGGACAGATGCCTATTCGTCGCGATTGATGCGACGGCCGTTCGGCCGTGTAGCGCTGCCGACCGAACCGGTCGGGCAGGGCATCAATAATCCCATCATCAGGCCAGTTGGCGAAGCTCAGCAAGCGGATGCGGTCGCTCGATACGCCCGTCCCGCGCGCAAGCGCCGCGACGACGAGCGGATCAGGCTTGCGCCACCAGTCGGGATGGGTTGCGAAGCCCATCTCGCCGTCGCCGAGCAGCAAGGCTTCCGGCCAGACCCCGAACGGTTCGGCGAAACGAAGCAACCAGGATGCCAGCGCCTCATCCGGCAGTGGCGCAACGCGTGCCGGCAGCGACCGCGGTGCGCCGACGATCTCCGCATTGAAAAACTCAACCTTGTAGATCTCATCCGGCGACACGTCGGCGCTCCGTAGGAGGAATGAAACCGATGTCGTCAATTCTTTCGATGAGGATGCGCTCTTCGCCGGCGGCAACGGCCGCCACCGCGGCAGTCGTGACCAGGCTGACCACCTCACCGAGGATGCCCTCCGCCGCGCTTAGCAGCTTTTGCGCGAAGGCCGGCTCCTCCATGCCCGATCGCTCGCGCAGTGGAAGCATCGCCTCCAGTGTGTTGAGGAGCCGCAGATACTCCGCATCGTACCTCCATGGCGGCAAGCCGAACGGCGTGAACCGGTTGGCAAGCTGGTCATCGCTCTGGATTGCGCGCAACGCCTCCGCGGTTCCGACGGCTACCAGCGGAATTTGTAGCTCGTTGCCGAGCCAGCGCAGCAGGTTGAGGAAGCGACGTTGTTGCGCCCGCGAGCCCGACAGGATGTTGTGGACCTCGTCGATGACGAGCAGCCGCACATCCGTCGCGCGCAGTATCCGCATCGCCATATCCTGCTTGACCGCCAGCCGATCATGGTTGCGATCGGGTGCCCCTAGCGCTTCCAGCACGGCAGCAAAGAACAGCCGCTCGTCCGGCGCCGGCGGCATCTGGACCTTTAAGACGGGCACCGAGATAGCACCCTCCGAGGCATCGACGGTATCGCCCAAATGCGCGCGCTTGAACTTCTCGACGATCATGGTCTTGCCGTTGTTGCTGGGGCCGACCAGCAGCAAGTTCGGCATACGGGTGCGCTTCGGGAACGTCAGAAGATCGTCCATCGCCGCCAGGGCGGCTTCCGCTCGTGCATAGCCGATCCACCGATCTGCGCGGATGCGCTGGATGCGAATCTCGCCAGGCGCATCGGCGAGCGCGCGAATCTGCGGCAGCAGATGCGGGTAGGAGGGATTGCTCATGTCCATTCCTCCACGTTCTTGAACAACCGCTGATCGGCGGGCAGGGGCTCGATCGTTGGAGCGGATTCAGCCGCGATGGCGGCTGGACGCCGTTCTGTCACCACGCCATCAAGGCGAAGCCGCCGCTCTCGTTGACGACGCGCAGTCTTGGTCTCCGCGCTAGCGCGCTGCGCAATACCGCGCATTGCGTCAATTGCTGTGAAGATAGCGTCCTCGTTGATCTCGGCACGGCCTTCGTCCCGCAACCGCGTCAGTGCCAGTCGATGCTCCCACAGGCTGATCGCCGGCCGACGCAGATCGCGATAGCTGAGGTCATAGTAGCGTCCGTCCGGTGCGAGCAGATGGACCCGGCTGAGATCGCGTGGATCGTACCGAACGATCATCCGCTCTCGCTCGCCGATCCAGGTGCGCAGCACATCGGCCCAATAGCCGATCGAATGCAGGAACACGCCTTCGCGGCGAACAAGCCGCCGCTCCATCGGCAGAAAGTCGATCAGGAAGCGGCGCGGATCGTCGATTGCGGTTGGCATGCCCCGTCCGGAGATCTGTCCATCGCCCAGGATTCCGCGCTCCCAGGCCGCGACCGGCGTCGTGCCGATCCCGCGATGCAAATCGTGGTGATAAACACCGACGATTGCGTGGGCGAGCCAGCGTTCGATCTCGTCAAGCGTCAATGCCGCCGTGTCTTCCGGCTTCCAATCTCCCTTGGCACGAACATCCGAGAAAGTGGTGCCAGGCAAGAGATGAACCTTGCCCATCATCGTCCCGATCAGCCGTTCGATATGGCCGCCATAGTGCGGCGTCCTCACCGGACGATAGTCGACGGCGATCCCATACTGCTCGCAGCCGCGCTTCAGCGCCTCGGAATGGAACTCCTTGGCGTTGTCGAGGTGCAACCGCTCGATCAATCCCTGGACAGGCCAATCACCGGCGACACCACGCGCCATCAGCCAGCCGGCCTTCGGCAGAACGGCATGGGCGATGCACAGCGCGACCGACGTGGCGGATGGCGGTTCGAGCGCCAAATGGAACCCCGCGACACAGCGCGAGTGGACATCGATTGCAATGGTCAACCACGGCCGCTGGATCGGCTGTCGTGTGACACTGTCGACCGCGATCACGTCTACCAGCGTGTGGTCGATCTGAACAAGTGCGAGTGGCCAAGGCGCCGTCAGAGAACCCGTCGCTGGTCCGAAGCGATCACGTGCGGCCTTGCGGCCGGATCGCTTTGCCAACACCTCGACCGACGCACGTTGTCCAATCCGCAAGTTGATTGCCGTGCGGCTTGGCTTCGGCAGTCCCAGCGTCCGGCAGCGCCGTTGCACCTCGGTCACCAGATCGCTGACGCGCGGTCGTTGCCGGGTCAGATAGAACTCGTCGATCGTGGCCTGCACCACCTCATCGACCTCTGCAGGCAGAAAAAGCTGACCGTGTCGCCGTCCGCGGCGCCCCGGCAGGAGGCTCGTTACGCGCGGATCGGCAAGATAGCGCGACAGCAGCCGATAAACGACCGTGGCACTGCAGCCAAGCGCCTCGGCAGCCGCCTCGGCATCGCCTCGCGTCCGCTCCGGCGCCTTCGCCAGAACACTGATCACCTCAAAGCGACGACGCGCCTTATGCCAATCAGCAACGGGTACGTCTGCAAGATCGGGTGTGTCAGCCGCGGGGCTCATGCCAATCCCACCGGTGAATTGGGGTGTATCGGCGCGGCGAGGTCGACTCTGAAAGCGCCCCGCGCGATGAGCCGCCAAACCACACCCAGCGCCATCGCGCGGTCGCAGGACATCGCGTCGACGATGCGCTCGAAAGTCGGTTCGCAGAGTGTTCGCGCTGCTCCCAAAGCGCGTTCGGATATTGCCGGATCAAGCGGTGCTTTGCGTAGCGGTAGCAGCCGTCTGGCATTGTCGAGCAACGGTCCCCGGATGCCGCGTTCGGTCGCGATGCGGAAACGTCCGCCGTTCTTCCTCGCCATCGCCCGAGCCGCAACAAAGCCTGGCCGTAGTCGCGCCCACTGGGCGCGCAGATCGACGCGGTACTTTACCTCGACCAGCTCTGAGCGTCCGTTGCTCCACATCACGCGGAAATCCGGCGTGTATCTGCGCTGCCGCGCGCCATCCTCGAACTCGATTGTGATCGGCTGCGAGGTAATCGCGGCGCCGGCGTCGAGAAAGTTCACCAGCAGCACGAAATCCCGTTCGAGCGAGCTCTCGTGCTCGACCGCCTCTCCATCGACTGGCCGAAAGCCTGTGATGTGCGAACGCCGACTGAGCGGGATGCGTCTCATCGATCCCTCCGACTCACCATCGTGCAAGGTGAGTCTACGCCCAGCCGCTGCAGGCAGTCCACGATTTAAGGAGCCAGTTAATGATTCAAGGGAAATCACATCATGCGGAAAGTCGTGCAAAGACTCGAAAAGCCAGCGCCGCCCAGAATCGGATTCAAGGGAAAACGACAATGAGCGACCTCACTCACGTCGAACTCCTTTGGCTGGAGAAGCGCATCGAGAACTGGATTCGCTTTGGGCATGCGGCCGAGGAACAGATGCTCGATAGGCGACGGCGAATCCTTTCGTTTGCGCCCGGCAGCAGTTTTGCGTTCGTGCGCTGGGCCTCCAACGACTTCGGCACCGTTATCTCGCGCATCGATATCTTGCGGGCTGTCGCGCCCGGCCAACGCTGCGCCACTGTGCCTTATGTGCGACCAGGCGGCGAACACATGTTGCGCCTGTCAGGCTGGCCCAAGGTCGAACGCGTGTTGCAGATTGTCGACGCCATCGAGGCGCTCGGCATCGACCCGGCCGACGCTGCACCCGATTATTGGCACCACGTCCACAACCGTCTGTCGGTCAATGAAGTGCCGCGGTCGTACACACGCTCGCGCCATCAGGCTTGGCTGCATCAGCGAAGGATCGCCCCATGAAGTGCCGTGTCACGACGCTTCTGACGACGCTTGCAGCCACGACCGTCGTGCTGTTAACGATCTGGACGAAACCGGCGATACATTATGTATGGAACGTCTCCGAAAGCGCGCCCATAGGTCTCTACGTAATACAGCCGACCGGCCGACTCTTCGTCACCAAACTAGTCGCGGTCGAACCGCCCGAACCCCTCGCAACATTCCTCGCAGATGGCCGCTATCTACCGCGCGGCATTCCGATGCTGAAGCGTGTCCTGGCGCTTCCGAGGCAGACGGTTTGCCGGAACCATCTCACCATCACCGTCGACGCGGTTAAGGTAGGTGAGGCGCACGAACGCGATAGCCGGGGCCGACCGCTTCCCATCTGGCAGGGCTGTCGTGCCGTCGCCGATGGCGAAGTCTTCCTCATGAATTGGCAGTCAGCGGATTCCCTTGATGGACGATATTTCGGGGTGCTGCCAACGAGCGCGATTATCGGACGGGCGGAGCCTCTCTGGATCGACGAGGAGGACTGACCTTGTCGCCAAATCGCACAACTCCTGTCGTTCCTTTGTTCGACCTGTACACAAGCCATTCCTTCGTCCCAATCAAAGTTCGTGCCACCGGTGCAGGCAGCGGTGGCCCAGGGCGGTCGTCAGACCGGCGCGCCAGCGCTTCACCCTTGACGGCCGCGAGCACGATGGCAGCGTTGCGATCTCTCGGGACGATCATGTGCTTCGTCGCGATGTCAGCATCATCGATGCTGTTAAGCGGTGCAGCGCACGCCGAACGAGCGTTATCGATCACCCAGCAAGCAACTACTCATCCAGCTAATCCCTTCGCGGCTTTTGTCGCCGAAGCGTCTAAACGTTTTGCGGTACCAGAACATTGGATACATGCAGTGATGCGCGTTGAGAGTGGCGTAAAGGTCCGAGCGCGGTCTGGAAAGGGCGCCATGGGGCTGATGCAGATCATGCCGCCGACGTGGACCGAATTGCGCGCTCGATATGGTCTCGGCGCCGATCCTTATGATCCGCGTGACAACATTCTGGCCGGTGCCGCATACATCCGCGAGCTCCATGATCGGTACGGCGCGCCAGGTTTCCTGGCTGCGTATAACGCAGGGCCTCGACGCTACGAGAACCATCTGGCGACGGGACGACCGCTGCCGGACGAGACAAAAGCCTACGTCGCGGCGCTTGCGCCGATGATCGGTGGTGAACAGGCTGGCCGGAAGACTGTCGCAGTCGCGAAGTCACTTACTTCGGCTCGTTCACCGCTATTCGTCGTGCGCACCGCGAGCAGCTCCTCGGACGACCGCCCGTCACCCGGTATGCGGCCAGACCGCCCACCAAGGGTCCGTGCCGTTGTCGATCTATCGGCCCTCGTGCCCCAGTCAGGCAACCTGTTCGTTCGTCGTGGCAGCGAGGTCCGATCGCAATGATCCCGATCGCGCTTCATCGCAGTCTGTCGTGGGTTATCGCGTGTTCTGACGTGAGGCAGTGTGAGCGGGGAGATACGAGCCACGGATGGCGAGATAAAAGCGCCGACTGCCGTCGCGCTGATATGGCTGGGGGAGTGGGAGATGTAGGGCCTCGCATGAAATCGCCAGCTGGCGCTTTCTCCGAAACACGAAGGCAATCAACGCTCATGGCGCCATCGCTTCTTCCGAGCCTTTGGAGGACACGATGAAACCGCGCGACGATGAGCTGCGAATCCGTCCCGGCCGCATCCGAGACAAAGGGCGCGGAGCGGCGAAACCAAGGAGCTTCGTTGGCCAGGTCATGCGGGCCGCCAGGAAAGCCGGGCACACGGGTAGGGGGTTTGGCCGGAAGGAGGGAGGTAGCGGTTCGCGCTTTGGAAGAGGCCGTTCCGCAGCGTTGGCCCTGTCGCTCCGGTCGCCGTCGCGTCGGGTAGTGATCAAGGCGCGCGTGGTTCGGCATCGCGGAAGCCGATTCCGCTCAGCGCCGCTCGCGAAGCACGTCAACTATCTGAAGCGGGATGGCGTTACCCGCGATGGCGCGGATGCTCGTATGTTCGATGCACGATCCGACCAAGCCGACAGGCACGCCTTTACTGAGCGGTGTGAAGAAGATCGTCATCACTTCCGCTTCATCGTTTCGCCGGAGGATGCGGCTGAGATGACCGACCTGCGTGCGTTCACGCGGGAGCTGATGGTGGACGCGGAGCGGGATCTTGGTACGAAACTCGACTGGATCGCTGTCGATCACTGGAACACCGACAATCCTCATGTCCATGTCCTGATCCGAGGGCTGGCCGACGACGGCCGGGACCTCGTCATCAGCCGTGATTACATCAGCCGGGGGTTTCGGGCGCGTGCTGAAGAGCGGGTTACCCTCGAACTTGGACCGCGCAGCGAGCAGGAGATCCGGTCCACGCTGGAGAAAGAAGTCGAGGCCGAGCGCTGGACCAACCTCGACCGGGCGCTACGGAACACCGCGGACGAGGGCGCAGGGATGGTCGACCTGCGGCCAGGCGGTCCGGACGGCGATCCCGAGCTGAGGCGGTTGATGATTGGCCGAGCGGCCAAACTGGAGCGCCTTGGTCTCGCCGAGCAGGTTGAACCGGGCTGTTGGACGCTGAAGCCTGGGCTTGAAGAGACCTTGCGCGATCTTGGGGTTCGAGGAGATATCATCAAGACCATGCATCGGACGTTGTTGGGAGGTGGGCGTGAACCTGATGTTTCCCGCTTTGCCCTGCATGGCGATGACCCCGGTGATCCCGTACTCGGACGGCTGGTAGCGAGGGGGCTGCATGATGAGCTGAAGGGGTCAGCTTATGCCATGGTCGAAGGGATCGACGGCAGGACACATCATCTTCAGTTCTCTGACCTTGAGTTGACCGGCGATGCTGCGCCCGGTGCGGTCGTCGAGGCGCGCAGTTATGAGGATGCCAACGGCCGGAAGAGGCTCTCGTTGGCGGTCCGGTCGGACCTCACCTTACACCAGCAGATCACAGCGCCAGGAGCGACTTGGTTGGATCGCCAACTTCTCGCGCGCGAGCCTGTTGTGACGGGAGGCGGTTTCGGGACGGAAGTGCGGGATGCCATGGATCGGCGGGTTGAACATCTCGCCGGCGAAGGGCTGGCCCGCCGGCAGGCGCAACGGGCCATCTTCGCCCGCGATCTACTCGATACGCTGCGAAAGCGAGAGCTGAACGACGTGGTGGGGAAGATTGCCGCGGAAGCCAGGCTCGCCTACCGCCCATCGGCGGAAGGTGAGTACGTCCAGGGTATATACCGCCAAAGGATCACCTTGAGTTCAGGCCGGTTCGCTATGATCGATGATGGCTTGGGCTTCCAGCTCGTGCCCTGGCGTCCAGCCCTTGAACAACAGCTCGGTCGCCAGATCTCCGGCGTCATGCTGCCAAGCGGCGGAGTCGACTGGAGCTTCGGTCGAAAGCGCGGGCTTGGAATCTGACGTGTCCCGTGAGGTCGACAACGATCGAGCTCTGCAAGCAGCGATTACTCCGTGCGCATCGGTGATTCCACGCCATGTTACGCAAAGACACGATGCCAGGGACCGCGTGATTGCAACCAGATCTGTTTTTCTGTCTCTGCACCCGACCGCGCAAATTGGGGATGGGGGCGAGAAGCGATGCCGTATGTCGAAGCCGACGGAACCAAGCTTTACTTCGAGGAAAGCGGTTACGGATATCCGATCATCTTCATCCATGAATTCGCTTCCGACCTCCGCGGATGGGAAGCCCAGCTTCGCCATTTCTCGCGCGGCTACCGTTGCGTTGCCTATAACGCCAGGGGCTATCCGCCAAGCGATGTCCCCGAAGATGCCCTCTTGTATGGTTGGGAATGCGCGGTCGGCGATATCGCCGCCGTGATGCGCGATCTTTCGATCGAACGCGCCCATCTCGTCGGCCTGAGTATGGGCGGGTATGCCGCTCTGCAGTTCGGGCTGCGCTATCCAGAGAAAGTCGGCGTCATCGTCGCGGCCGGCGTGGGCTCCGGCTCCCATCCCTCCCAGCGTGACGGCTGGTTGAGGGAATCCTCTGTTCTCGCGCGCATCTTCATCGAGCACGGGATGGTCTCGATGGCGGAGAGGATGGCGCGCGGACCGGCCCGCGTCCAGCTCAAGTGCAAGGATCCGAAGGGCTGGCGGGAATTCGTGGTCCGTTTGCGGCAGCATTCGCCGCAGGGAATGTCGAACACGATGGCGCGCGGCCAGGCCTTGCGGCCATCACTGCATGATCTGCGCGATCAGTTCTCGGGGATGGTGGTTCCGGTATTGCTCGCGGTGGGTGACGAGGATGTCCGCTGCCTCGAGACCAATCTGATGCTCAAGTCCACTCTCCCCAACGCGGGCCTGTGGATCTGCCCCAATACCGGTCACGCGATCAATCTGGAAGAACCGGCCGCTTTCAATGCACAAATCGAAAGCTTCCTGGGCGCCGCCGAACGCGGGAGCTGGCGCCGCGGATTTCCAAGGACCGAACCCCGGCCTGTCCTGCAATTGCATCGGCGCGCACCCACCGCGGGGCTTGGTCTCTGACGTCAGTCAGGAACGGGCCGGTGCCGAATTGTTTCGCCTGGACCGGAAGTGATCACGACCGGGTGCATTTAAGCGGAATCTTCTCATGAAACCCAGAATTGGTGTTTATCTCTCCGAAGGCACGGCCGCGCGATTGACTGATGCGGCCAGGCGTCCCGGCGCTACTAAATCGGCGCTTGTCGAAGTAGCCCTCGATCGTTTGCTCGGCTCCGACGAAGATTTAAGCGATACCGCGACATTGGCTCGCCAGCTCGCGGCCATGAGCCGTCAGCTCGAGCAGCTCGATCGGAATCTCAGGGTCGTGAATGAGACGGTAGCGCTTCACGCGCGATTCCATTTGGCTGTGACACCGATATTGCCGGCGACCGCCCAGGGAGCGGCTTGCGCGCTCGGAGCCGAACGTTTCGAAGAGTTCGCGGCGCAGGTGGAAAGGCGTGTCGATCGGGGAGTTCCCCTTATTCAGGAAACGATCGACGGGACCAGCGCGGCGAGGGCCGCTGCTCCTACAAACGACCTCGCGGAGGCACGCTTCACCGAGCGCACGACCCGCCGTAGCAACAAAGAAGATAACAATGGAGATGATGCGGCGGTTATTCCCAAACAATCCGCGCAGGCGTCGCGCATCACCACGCGACAGCTAGTGGCAGACCTCGCCGTAAAAGGGTCGTTAATTCTGCGCGTGTTCCTGCCGTTCGTTACCGGCTATTACCTCGCTTTCCTCTTTCGGACGATCAATGCGGTGATGGCATCGCATCTCGCCACAGAGCTAGGGCTGGGCGCCGGCGATCTTGGCTTGCTGACGTCGGTCTACTTCCTGACCTTCGCCGCCGCCCAGATCCCGATCGGCATGCTGCTGGACCGATACGGGCCAAGGCGGGTGCAAAGCACATTGATGGTGGTGGCGGCGCTCGGCTCGGCGCTGTTCGCGGCCTCAGAGAATTTCTCCATGCTGCTCCTTGGCCGCGCCTTGATCGGTCTCGGCGTCGCCGCCGCCTTGACCGCGGGCATGCAAGCGCTCGTGCTCTGGTTTCCCAGGGAGAGGGTGCCGCTCCTGAATGGCTTGATGGTTATGCTTGGCGCGCTCGGCGCGGTTACCGCGACATGGCCGGCCGAGCTGTTGCTCGCATCTATTGGCTGGCGTGAACTCTTTGGTCTGTTGGCCGCATTGACGGCGGTCTGTGCGATCATGGTCCACATCGTGGTGCCCGAGGCTGCGCCAGCAAGTAAAGCGATCTCGGCCGGCTTGAAGAAGGTCTATACCGATCCGCGCTTCTGGCGGCTTGCGCCGCTCTCCGCAAGCTGCATCGGAACGGCCTGGGCACTGCAGGGTTTGTGGGCGGCGCAGTGGCTTGCCGATGTCGATGGCCTCGACCGGGCAGCAGTGGTGCAACATCTCTTCATCATGGCGGTCGCACTCAGTGTCGGCGCCATCGGGCTGGGCATCGCGGCCGATCGGCTCCGCCGGCGCGGCGTCGGACCGGAACCTCTGTTGGGGGGAGTTGCGACCATCTTTATCACGATTCAATTGGCATTGATCCTACGGCTGCCATTGCCCTCCTATGTGCTGTGGAGCGGTGTAGCGGCGACTGGTGCTGCAACCGTGCTCAGTTACGCGATTCTGGCCGACTATTTCCCGAAGGAGTTGACCGGTCGAGCCAATGGGGCTTTGAACCTGTTTCACGTCGCCGCCGCGTTCGCCGTACAATATGCGACCGGCCTCGTGGTGCAGCAATGGATCCCGGACACCGGACATTATCCCGACGTGGCATACCAGACCGCCTTTGCTCTCATTGTTGTCTTCCAGATCGCGGCATGGATCTGGTTCATGATGCCGCGTGCTTTTCTGCGGCCAAAGGTAATATGGCAGCCACGGCCATCCGAAACGTAGCCGGTCGCCGCGATTGGTACACCGCACGATGCGAGGTCTGTCGATTGCGAGCGGCTGCATTTGAAATTTGATCACCATGTCCGCGACACGAATCCTTTGGGGCCAGATCCTCGTCGTCCTTTCGATCGTGCTCGTCACGACGTGGGTGGCCACCCAGTGGGTAGCCTGGAAGCTCGGTTACCAGCCGCAGCTTGGGCATCCCTGGTTCGAGCTGGCCTCTGGGCTTCCCATTTATCTGCCGCCCTCATTCTTCTGGTGGTGGTACGCCTATGATGCCTATGCGCCGCATGTCTTCGTCGAGGGCGCTTACATCGCCGCATCAGGAGGATTTATCTCCATTGGGGTTGCCATCGGTATGTCGGTGTGGCGGGCGCGCGAAGCCAGGACCGCGGCGACCTACGGCTCAGCCCGCTGGGCTACACCAAAGGAGATTCGTGCCGCCGGTCTTACCGCGCCTGACGGTGTCGTGCTCGGCAAGTTTGAGCGCGACTATCTGCGTCATGACGGGCCGGAACATGTGCTCTGCTTTGCGCCAACCCGATCCGGTAAAGGTGTCGGGCTGGTGGTGCCGACGCTTTTGACCTGGCCGGGCAGCTGCATCGTTCACGACATCAAGGGGGAAAATTGGACCCTGACGTCTGGCTTCCGCGCGAGACACGGCCGCGTGTTGCTGTTCGATCCGACCAACACGAGATCGGCGGCCTACAATCCGCTGCTGGAAGTTCGCCGCGGCGAATGGGAGGTGCGCGATGTCCAGAATGTCGCCGACGTCCTGGTCGATCCCGAAGGATCGCTTGAACGTCGCAATCACTGGGAAAAGACCAGTCACGCCCTTCTGGTTGGCGCCATTCTTCACGTTCTGTACGCCGAACCGGACAAAACGCTTGCCGGTGTCGCCGGCTTCTTGTCCGACCCAAAACGCCCGATCGAGGTGACGCTCCGCGCCATGATGACGACCGCGCACCTCGGTGAAGCCGGACCACACCCGGTCATTGCCTCCGCAGCGCGAGAATTGCTCAACAAGAGCGAGAATGAACGTTCTGGCGTGCTTTCCACGGCGATGTCGTTCCTGGGGCTCTATCGCGACCCGGTGGTGGCGAAGGTCACCCATCATTGCGACTGGCGTATCCGTGATCTCGTCGAAGGTGAGCGGCCCGCGACTCTTTATCTGGTCGTGCCGCCGTCCGACATCAGTAGGACCAAGCCATTGGTGCGGTTGATCCTCAACCAGATCGGCCGGAGGTTGACGGAGGATCTGCAGGCGAAGGGGAGGCGGTATCGGCTGTTACTGATGCTCGATGAATTTCCCGCACTTGGTCGTCTAGACTTCTTCGAGTCGGCGCTGGCGTTTATGGCCGGTTACGGCCTCAAGAGCTTTCTGATCGCGCAATCGCTTAATCAGATCGAGAAGGCCTATGGAGCCAACAATTCTATCCTCGACAATTGCCATGTGCGTGTTTCCTTTGCCACCAATGACGAGCGCACGGCGAAGCGTGTTTCGGACGCGCTGGGGACCGCGACCGAGATGCGGGCGATGAAGAACTATGCCGGCCACAGGCTCAGTCCCTGGCTCGGTCATTTGATGGTCTCGCGGCAGGAGACGGCGCGGCCGCTGCTCACGCCAGGTGAAGTGATGCAGCTACCGCCCGGCGATGAATTGGTCCTCGTCTCCGGCGTTCCGCCGATCCGGGCGAAGAAGGCGCGTTATTATGAAGATATCAGGTTGACGGAGCGGGTGCTCTCACCGCCACAGTCGGTAAGCAATCGACCCGGTCTCCCGCCATCAGACGATTGGAGCCGGTCGCCAGCACCGGTTCTCAACCCTGGCCAGGAATTATGCTCGTCAGGCGGGGCGCTCATCGCTGATCCCGCGAATGGCGGGATCCGCCGCGAGCCGGAGCTGCCCCAACACGAAGAGATCGTGCCGGAGCACGCAAAGGCGATGCCAGAGTTCACCTTTGCCGAGGAGGATCCAGATGGTGATGCCGTGCGCGCCCGCGCGTTGCGGCAGCAAGCCCGCGGTCTCGCGCGCCAGGCTGCGCTGGATCCCGGCGATGGCATGAAACTCTCGGAGTAGCCGATGCGGACCAAGCACACCTTTCGCCTTCCGCCGGATCTCGCCGGTCAACTCGCCGATTACGCCGGCCGCAAGCGCGTCCCACAGGCGCTTGTCGTCGAAACCGCACTGTCGTCATATCTGTCGCCGGATAATTCCGAGCGGATGGAAGCAGCACTCGGCCGTCGGCTCGATCGATTGACACGACAGGTCGAGCGGCTGGAACGTCATACTACGATTTCGAACGAAGCGCTGGCGTTGTTTGTGCGGTTTTGGTTGACGGTCACACCGCCGCTGCCCGACACGGCGCAACCCGCTGCCCAAGCGAAAGGGCGCGAACGCTATGAGGGATTTGTCGAGGCGCTCGGCCGACGGCTGGCGAAGGGGCAAAGCCTGGCCCAAGAAGTTTCTCAAGATGTGATTCCAAAGGAGAGGACGACGGATCATATCGACGGCTCGTCATGAACGGCTTCGCCGTTGGCAGGTCTTTCTACGCCAGAGCGCTACGCCCGATCTGATCTTGTTGCATGATCGTATGTCCTGCCTTTTCTAATCGTCCCCGACATCACGGCAGCAATTGGCCGTCGTCGAGCGGGGGGACGGAAGTGGCAATCCACC
>Ga0075441_10000926_pt1 | contig 14554 bp, 4 predicted proteins | sample CoawatmetaG00DNA_FD_71582 | JGI IMG/M metagenome (GOLD analysis project Ga0075441, IMG submission 71582) | Marine microbial communities from the West Antarctic Peninsula - Coastal water metaG002-DNA | ecosystem: Environmental > Aquatic > Marine > Coastal | place: Atlantic Ocean: West Antarctic...
ATAGATTTAATATTGATGTAGTGTCGTCATTAAGAAAATTTCTTTCTATAACATAACCATTGCGTTCTAACAACGAGTTCATATCAATGACTTAGGAATACGTGATTGCCGTTATGTCTTGTTTTAATTCTTGGATCTACTATTATGTTATAACCCAATCCTCGCAACGTCTGGCATACGTGATAATCCTCGGATAGATAAATTCCATCATCGTCTATAGACGTTTTGAACACATCATAGTATTCTCCTTCTTCTGCTTGTATTCTGGAGTCATCACTTGATAGAATTCCCTTCTTATACACATCTCCACAACTTATTGCATTATCGACTAGATCAGTTACTGCTCTTCTTGATAACATCAATGCTGCAGTACCTACGTATTTTACTTGTTGGTAACCTCCAGATGTGTCTTTTGGTTCTGCTACATTGTGATGTGGTTTTCCCTCTGGTGTCATACCCTTGAGGGCCACTGGTGCTGCAATAACATCATAGCGTGTATTCATCATGGATTTTACATCTTGACCTGTGATCCCGCAATCGGCATCTAAGAAAAATAACTTATCTATACCGGTCATCTGTTTGTAAAAAATTCTCAAGAGAGTGTTACGAGCTCGTGTTATCAAGGATTCGTTACCTAAACAGATCGTGGTCACCTCTATACCAGCTTGCCACATAGACATGATGGAATCGTGCCAGTCCATATGAACCATCCCTCCATAAGCCGGTGTGGCTATACATAACCTTTTGTTCATTAAGTATTAAGCGTGTTCGGTCTTATACAGCCAATCGTTCTTAATAATACCTTTGACTCCTATACGACGAATAACTGCCAAGTGTGCTTCTCTAAATTGTTCGCACATTGTATCCAAGAAATTGTACAGATTATCTACTGTTGGTGCTTTTCCGTTTCCAATACTCTCATCGTTATCACTTATGTATTGAGATACTAATCTGAAAGCGGTTTGTGGATGTACTCCATACTGCTCCATATACTCAAGAGTACCCATACCAAGTCTACCATGGGCCATCACGTCTCTAATAGCGTGTCTAAAAGCCATCTTGAGGTGTGCGTCAATCTCTTCCTTCTCTGAGTCTTCCTCATCCCAATTTTTTGGAATGTTATGAGAAGCCATGATCTCATTGTATATCTCTTGGAAGAAACCTATTTCTTTCAAGGCTTGTTCAATACCACGAGTTGATTGTTGAATACCATACTCAATACGTTCAGCTTTGGCTTCCGAGAGTTCATCTCCTCGCTCTCTTAGTTGCTTAGCTTTAATTTTATCCTCTTTGAGTCGAAAATATGAATCCTCTACAGCTCCTCTCTTCCTGGATATCTGAGCTAATACCTGACGCAATCTCCGGTATGGAGAATCATTTAACATCGTGAGTGACATTAGGGTTGAGGTCGTCTGAGTGTTCTTTCTATCAACGGCTTGTGTAGCCCTGATGATTTCCGGCATGTTTCTTTGTATCGTAGCTAGCTTTTCATCAGTGATGGTCGTGAGACCGCCTGGTTGATTTAAGATCTCGGTGATTGCCGAGTGTTGGATTTGTTCTGGATCTACTAGTGTAGAATTATTTTTTTTAACAAGTGTGTCTGATTTAGACATTAAGATAACCTCCGATAATTTATATATCTATATATATCGAGCTCTCTGATTAAACAGTTAGATTTTTACAAAGCTGAATCAGTACCGCCTGATCCTCCAAATTGATTTGATGTTCCTATTGCGGCTAATTGATCACCAAACGCAACAGCATTGCTTGGTGTAGATATTGTTATGTAATTTATAACTAGGGTACCTGTTTCATATACTATACCTCGTTGATTAATTCCATTACTCACACCCACACAAGAGCCTCCATTACCCGTATTGTCGCCAAAATCTACAGCATTCATTGGAGTTGATATCGTGATGTAATCCATAATATTACTATTTTGGTGATGAAATACTGCTCGATCATCTACGTCATTACTCACAGCTCCACAAAAATTAGGAGCAGCGGTAAGAGTACCAAATGTTTCTGAGTCACCTCCTGAGAGAATTGACATATAAAACATTGTATGGACAGCGGATGTTCCTCCATTTAATTGACTGGTCCATACCGCTCTACCGTTTCTCCCATTAGACGTTGCTCCACCTTGATCTACTCCCTTAGTAGACTTAGAAGGTGTGAATATAGACGTATCAAATCCACTCAATAGAGAGTTCCCTAAAGTTGAAATGGTCAAGAATTCAACATTCTCATTATTTCTTGTGGCACAGACTACCAAGCGTTGATCCGTTCCATTAGTGGCTGCTACGTTAAATTTTCGATCATGAGTAGCGTAACCAAAGTGAACTGCATTACCACACGTACTTATTGTGAAAAATTCATTGCTTAAATTTCCATCTCCACTATTACTTCCAATTCCCTTAACAAATCTACCTCCAGTTCCGTTTGAACCTCCGGGTTTGAGAACGGCTGCTACAGAAATCTCTCCAAAGAGAGCTGCATTTCCAAGCGTACTAATTGTTATAAAGCCAATAGTATCGTTGGCTGGACTGGCTGATGATACCAGTAAACCTCGTTCACCCGGTAGCGTCTTGGGTGAAAAGTCTATGAGCGCTCCTGCACTTATAGATGCTGAAACCTGTGTTGAGCCCGTTGTGTTCATAATCCGAGACGTCAGTGCTATCGAAGACCCAGTGGCAAAGTTAGACTGAGAAAGCTGTCCAGTAAATCCATTTATATCAAGTGATGAAGACGCATTGAATATAGTTGATCCGGATCCAAAAGCTATCGAACTAGATGTGAATGTTCTTTCCACGGATAGTGTTGAGCCTGGTTCCGCAGGATGTGTTGCTCCATTTGATAGAGCGAACTTACCATCATCGTTCGTAGAGTTGAGATCACCAAAGTTTGTTGAGTTACCCGCTGTGTTGATAGTGATGAATGCTATTTCATTTACATCATCGGCTCCCACAAGAGCTCTCTCTCCTACACCATTGGTTGCCATCCAGTTGTAGCTGTCGTCACCATCCATAGCCAGATCGCCAAAATCTATAGCGTTACCTATACTGGTCAGCGTTATAAAGTCTATCGTGACGTTATCAGAGCCACCAGCAAAGATTCCTCTGTTGTTCTGATCATTAGATCCTCCACCATCATGTTGATCTGCACGTGCAACCGTAGTATCTCCAAAGGTTGTAGCGTCACCTATCGATGATATCGTGACGAACTCTATACCGGTCTGTGCAGCTGGACCGCCTCCCGTATATGCTCCTCTGTTCCCTACTCCGTTGGACATATGTTGGAATTCATCTCTGACTCCATGTACCATATTTCCAAAATCACTAGCGTCGCCTGGTGAGACCAAGGATAAAAATTCTATCTTACCGGTTGCTGTTTCATTACTGAACAACAACCCACGATCATCTGGTCCGTTTGATAGAGAACCACCTTTAGACCCATCACCGTGTTGAATATCACCATACCCAGCTATAGCATTTGCTGGAGTATTAATTGTTATGAAGTCTATAGTGGTTCTATCAGCTCCTCCCGTGATCTTACCACCAGCGATCAAACCTCTATCTCGGACACCATTGGATAGACCTCTGCTGTAATCCAGAGAAGCCACTCCATCTCCAAAATCTATTGCGTTTCCAAGTGTACTTATCGTGGCGTAATCAATACTAATGCTTCCACCATTACCAACAACAGCTCTCTGTCCCGGTACGATAGAACCTGAAGTGATAGTCTTCCATTCACCTGTATAAATCGTGTTTGTGCCAAATACTTGCAATGCAGCAACTGTTGATGCTGATACCGCACTTCCACTTGTGAATGATGCCGATACATTAAACGTAGAGGCTATTGACATTGAGGCGTTCAGTGCACTAGAGCCAGATCTAGCTTGGAATGATATAAATTGTGGTGATGAACCTGATGGTATATTTACCCTCTGTGGGACTAGTCCGGTCCATGCCTCAAAGACACCAGACCTACCGGTTGCTCCTTCGGCTCCCCTCACAAAAGAATTGGAACCACTCTGAGCCGTACTGGCTGAAGTGATGATCGGTATCGTGAATAATCCTCCGGATTGAAAATTAGCACTTCCGGACGCATTTGCTTTCATGTGAGCTAAATCTACAGAAAATCTCATGGATGGGTATGCAGCTTGAGGATAAAAGGTTGCTCCATCACTCACTGCTGAACTTAGACTGGGTGTAGTGTCGACACAATTCCCAAACGTCACAGCGTCACTTGGTCTATCGATCGTAATGGTTTCAATGAGCGGAAGGTGTCCTACTGGGTTAGATGTCCTCATATCAAATGCTATTCCGCGTTCACCACGACCATTAGATGCACCGGTGCCTCCATCATTTGCTCCGGTTTGTAAATGTCCAAACTCTGCTGTGTCGCCTAATGTTGATATCGAGATGTGCTCAATGGTATTTATGACACCTGAATTGAGACCTCCACCACTAGCCAGGATACCCCTACCGTTGGTGTCGTTTGAAAAGGCTGCGGGTTTGTTCATCTGTATATCTCGCATATTGCCAAAAATACTTGCATTCGATGGAGTTGAAATTGTAATAAAATCCATTTGACCAGAAACAAAAGGTTTATCTCCCGCGAAGACTCCTCTGTCGTGGACACCATTGGAAAGACCTGATACTAATGTTCTTTCCATCGTTTGGTCCCCAAAGTCAAAACCATTTCCTAGCGTGGATATCGTGAGATATTCAAGACCGTTAGATTGACCGGGGTTCAGTGTTCTCGTGTATACACCTCGTTGTCCTGGACCATTAGATAAGCCACCAGCTGAATTCACGGGACCTCCTGCTTCACCAAATGAGTTTGCATTACCTGGAGTAGAAATTGTTATGTATTGTATCTGTTTATTGGTATCGTCGTCATTAAACATTCCACCAACAAATATTCCTCGTTGCAGAATACCATTGCTGAGACCAGCATTTTGATATCCACGGTGTAGTTGAACACCACCAAAGTCTGTAGCATCACCCGGAGTATTTATCCTCACGGTTTCTATCGAGGTATTGTTGGTACCACTTCCCATGAAATGAACACTAGTGTTTCCAGGAGGTGTGTTTGAGGAAACTGTCAGTGAACCAGATTCAATGGTTTCCAAAAGAGTTGCCGATGAGCCACTGTAGACTCCACCAGATTGTCCCTGCGTTGATGCTGATATGTGGAGATATGAACCCGTGATGCTTGAGTAAGAGCTTGCTGATCCTGACGTGAACAACGTGATACTATCCAGGCTGTTCTCATAAGGCCAATTTTGTGTTGGTGAATTACTATATCCGTACCCAGCCGCGGTAGCGCTCAACATGTTCCCAAAGTCTATAGCGTTTCCTGGTGTCGAGATCGTCACGTAATCAATTGTATCGTTGAGAGGAGCCACTGTACCTCCAGCGAACATTCCTCTCTCATCAGTTCCGTTTGAGAACCCTGATGGTAGCTTTGCTGCAACCGTACGGTCGCCAAAATCTAAAGTGTTTCCTTCATGTGATATAGCTAAGAATTCTATCGTGGCTGCATTGTTGAAGACTGCGCGGTCGTTGAGATCATTAGAACTCCCTCGAGGACCATCAAAATTAGCCGTAGTGTCTCCAAACTTTGCTGCATTACCAGTTGTGGATATTGTCACAAATTCTATATCGGTACTGACGGGTGAATTCCCTACGTATACCGCTCTATCGTTGACTCCATTGCTAGTTGCTCCGACTAAGTGTCTTGGATCAACCGTATCACCAAAATCATTAGCATTACCGGTGGTTGAAATTGTGACAAACTCTATAGTGTTCTTTTGTCCTTGGCCATTACCACCAATCAATAAGGCTCTCTCATTGGGTCCGTTAGAAGTTCCTCCCACTCCATGGAGAAACTCAAACATATTTCCAAAATCTATGGCATCAGAAGGAGTACTGATCGTATTAAATTCTATTACATCTGTTATCGCTAAACCACCAAAAGTTATCCCTCTGTCGTTTACTCCGTTTGATGCAGCTCCCTGATCTTTCTTCTCAGCTGATAGATTACCAAAGTCTGTTGCGTTTGAGGGAGTACTGATTGTAACAAATTGTATCTGGTCACTAACGTTGGATGGACCTTGATCGCCTCCAACCATAATACCACGCTGACCAGGAGGTTGTGTTGGTCTAGAACCCGTAGGCAGCTGTAATGCAGATGTTGTATCCTCAAAGACATCTACAGGAACATGATCTGCATTATCAATTTTGGCATTGGTAAGAGATGTTCCCTTACCCTCAAAGTATTCTGCAGACATACTGTAGTGAGTAGATCCTGATAGATCCATAAGCGTTTGAACTTCTAGAGAACCTGAGACGCTGAAAGATCCAGTTACAGAATGAACGTCATCGATAGTGTCTCCAAACACAGACAAACCATTTCCTATACTGGATGAGTAGTTGGGTTGTCCAGTGGCATCCACGATGATAGATCCAGCATTCAACTGGTTAGTTACCGTCATGTTGGCAAAAGTGGGATTTCCCGTAGTGCCTACATTTTGTCCCCCCACACTAGCGTGAGTGTGTTTGATGTTTCCCTGGAGTGATCTCTCGTATAAATCTTCATGCTCAGCTGGAGCATCTACCCGTCTGGATGATTCCAAGAAATCTGATGCAGATACCGTTGCTGGAACTGAAGATGATAATTCATTTCCTGTGTTTCCAGGTGATTTATCTTTAAATACCCAAGCCATTAAGAGCCTCCATTGAATGAACCACTAGTCATGGAAAAATAAGTCACAAGACTTGAAGTGGCATTGTAATTTGTTGTTGTTTTGGTACCAAGATCAAATGGTCCCTTTGCTAAGTCTGCAATAGCATCTGCGGATAAACTCGAAGTCCATATCGCTACCTCGTGGATACTTCCCAACCATGCTGATCCAGAGTGTCTGGTTTTCCTACCTATGTTCAAGATTCCTGTACCTGCTGTGTTAGCAAACTTAAAGGATCCAGTATCAAAACTCAAACTAGCGGTTGCAGTGCCATTTCTCGTGAGCGCTGATCCAGAACCCTGAACGTATCCCGTTAGTGCTCCATCCCCATCATATGTGAGAGCATAATGGGCAAATCCACTTGATGTTCCCTCAGAGTTATTGTCGGGGATTGCATGGTGTGTTTCAAAACTTGAAGTGGCATTAGCAGACGAACCGGTCAAGACCGCAAACCTAAAGTTTGCATCATCTCCACCCTTACGTATTTCAAATCCCTGTTCTGCTGCATTACCTATTAGGTACTCTACCTTTTTACCAGTAGTACCGGTTCTTGCCCAGAAAGCTATCGTGGCATCTTGCGATCCTGATAGTGCTACTGGATACCTCGCGGTCAAAAATCTATCATTCTTGGGTGGTGCATCAAAGTCAATTCTATTTGCTGGAGATGCCTGGTGGAAAGAAGCGGAAGCCCATGTGTTCACGTATCCATTACCACTACCACTAGCTAGGTTACCAAAGTGCCAAGCGTTTCCTTCAAGAGATGCAGATACTCCATTTTGTGTATCGCCGTATCGGTAGTGTCCAACAAGATTAGCTGATGAGTTGTACGGTGATGAATTCACGAGCGGATCTGCTGCCATACCGGAATTCCATAGATATCTGAGTGCTGATTCCGAAACAGCTGTGTCCCAAAAGGTCGAGTGGTTGAAGTATCCTTGCCAGTTGGCTCCAACTGGAGATCTCTCTCCTATACGTATAGGTCCTTCTCGGGCTGGGTCAAAAGATATATCACTGGCGGAAATTGCCATGGGGTTTCTATATTCAGTCGCTACGGACCTAGTTGTCATCATGTTACCATTTAGGAACAATGAATACAAATGAGGTGTAGATCCCGATACAGCATCGACAACCTTACTGGATGATTGTTCGTATGTTAACACGTGGTTATTCCAAGTATAACCAAATGTTCTCAGGAAAGTTTTTTCATCGGTAAAATCTAATGAAACTGTGGTTGATCCATCACCATCTTCATTTGGCACTATTACACTGCACAAATGAGAGTTACCTCTGAGCCTCCATATTAAATTATGTATACCCCCACCTCCTGCATGATTGTGATTGTATTCCATGACGATGTTATCAGTGCCATTTTCATGTGAACCTTTTGTCTGTCTCAACCAATGAGACCAAGTCCACGTCTGAGATTCACTCATTGGAGCTATCAGACTACCCGTGATCCCTATTCCACCATTGTTGTCAAAACGAACCGATTGTTCGTTCTTCATTGCGGCCGAGGCCGTGAATGGCATGTTGGTAGATCCGGTTGCTGTTCCCTGATACGTCTCAACACTATATGGAGAGTACGTGGATTCAAACCTTCCTACTGATCCCGTTATTTCTGAGGCTAATTGTGCTGATGAGGTAACGAGGTTAGCTGGAACGTGATTTGTTATCGCGGTACCAACACCAGATACTCTATCCGCTGTGATCTCAGAAAATGAACTGTTGATTGTTCTCATGGGTGTTGCGTTGGATGTCGCAGCGGTTGCCTCTCTGGCTTCTGCAAGCGATCCAAAAACTAATGCATTGCTTGGTGTTGAGATCGTTATGTTTTCAATTGAGTGAGCGGTAGTCGTCGATGCTACCATGATTCCTCTTTCATTTATTGCATTTGAGGAACCAGCCGTTTGATCCTCTGAGGTCTTTAGTTGTGTCATGTCTCCAAAATCAACAGAGTTGCCCAGTACGTTCATCGTCACGAACTCAATTGTATTCGTGGTTCCTCCCGCAAAGACTGCTCGTTCATTTTGTTTGTTAGAGTGACCCTTAGCTCCTGTGGTGTTTTGTGAGAGATCACCAAACTGTGATCCTCCACCCAATGTGGATATCGTGATAAATTCTATGACGTCCTGAGCAGGTGTTCCTCCCGCAATGATACCTCGTTGATTTGTAGCATTGTCTGTGGCTCCAGCTGTTCTGGCTGCAGATGATAAAGTGTTACCAAAAGCTACTGCATTACCTGCCGTGCTTATCGTGACAAAATCTAAAGCGTCTCCGTTGGCTTCACCGACAATAATGACCCCGCGGTCATCTGGACCGTTAGACATGCCATCACCGGCATATCCTGCAGCCGTTAGGTCTCCAAAATCCGTTGCGTTTCCAGTCGTGTCAATTGTGACAAAATCTATTACATTGGATCCATCCGATCCATCAAACCCACCAGCAAATAATCCTCTCTGTCTGAGACCGTTGGAAAGTGCTGTGATGTTATACTTGCCCTCTGTGCGATTTCCAAAATCTACAGCATTACCTGGTGTGCTCACAGTTATGTGTTCTATTGTGTCAGTATCAGTATCTGAAGAATTTGTTCCTCCGGCTATCAACACTCTATCTCCTCCAGCAGAAGATGATAATGAGTTATTGAAGCTGTATCCTGTCGTTACACCGCCACCAACAAACATTTCCGTTTGTACAGAGTCCATATGAGAACTCGAGATAGCGTTGGGATGACTACCGGTACCGTAGTTATACAGGGTTGTAATCTCTTCTAGAGATAATACTTTATCGTAGATCATGATGTCATCAAAACTTCCAGTTACAAGTTTGCTCAGGTTTGCATTTGCACCTATCCTAAAAGGACTAGCTGCTCTCCCGTAGAATGGTGTGGGATCGTCGTTATGACTCCAATAATAGCTGTCAGAAAATGTTGATCCGCTTTGATTTGTACCGTGATAGTATTTGCTCGTAGGTGCTTGACCTTCAATGGACGCGGAAGCAACATTACCATTATTATTAGCATGGAGGTTAATTTGACGCTTGTCCCTATCACATGTGATTACGTAGTTTTGCCACTTGGGATGCTTGATACCGACTACGTGTTGAGCTTGTAGGCTTATTCCATGGACTTGTGTGTTGAAATATTGGGCGTATGCATTTACATCCAGTACACCGTTTTGAAAAAATACTTGTTGTTGCGTGTATCCACTAAGATCACCATTGAACCAAAACGATAATGTGAATTGTGGTCTCAAGAAGACATCAAAAGGTTTTTCTGTTTGTAGAAACTGATCGGTTCGATCAAACTGAAGAGCTCTGTATGAGCCCGTATAGTTGTTATGATAGGTACTACCAGATGGCGTATAACCAGTTATTATATTGGATCCCGAGATTGATCCTGAAGCTATGAGGTGATTACCATTTCCTGAACTATCAAACACTCTGATCACTTTTGCCTGCGGATCTCCTACGGTCCCAGAGATCTCTATGTTTTCTCCCATTTCCCACCAGGCCACCAAATTGTTCACAGCTACACCCATTGGAGCGTGTAACGAGTTAGATACGTGATGTCCAATATCTCTGCTGGAGGAAACAGCTCCAAGTGGTAGATCAAATGTCAGACCCGCTCCATCTCCAACAAAAGTACTTGATGTGATCTCCGAGAGTTCACTAACATGTTGAGTTGCACCGGCATTTGAGGCTGCCATGGCACCCCCATAGCCAGCTTCAAAGTTACCAAAATCTAAAGCGTTTCCTAACGTATTGATCGTAAGATAATTCATTGTATCTGTTGAATCGCCTTGAGTAAAAAGTCCTCTTTGATCCGTAGAGTTAGAGGTTCCGGTGTTTCCCTTACCAAAACTTTCAGTGAAATCTCCAAAATCTAAACTATCACTGTTAGTTGACAAGGTGTGAAATGCTATAGTAGTTGAGGCTGTACCTCCACGGACTGCCCTGTTATCGGTACCGTTGGATGTGTGTCCTATGCGACCAAATCCACCTGTGGTTCCATCTTCTAAATGGTTCCCAAAAAAAGCAGAGTCTCCCAACGTAGATATCGTGATGTATTCCATCACCTGTCTGACATCTATGATTCCTCTCTCGCCTGTTTCATTTGAGGTTCCATGGGCCCCTATATTGAACATTGTGGTTTCTAAATTACCAAAAAGTTTTCCATTACCTAAAGTGGATATCGTTATGAACTGATGGATATCGGCCCCATAGTTGGGATAAACTCCACCGGTGAATATACCCCGCTCGTTTGTACCATTCGAGATAGAATTCTTTGCACCGTGTCTACTATCACTATGGAAATTACTCAAATCACCAAAATCTTCAGCATTTGCATTTATTGATATCGTGACGTAATTAATTGTTTTTGTGCTTGGGTAATCTCCAGCTATTATACCCCTATCATTTGATCCGTTGGATATAACACCACCATACCTCAAAGTTTCGGTAAGATCACCAAAATCTGCAGTATTACCTAATGTGCTGATCGTAACGTGTTGAATTTCGTTATTATTAAAACCGGAAAAGATTGCTTTCTGACCACCAGGACCTGCATTTGAACCACTGACTCCTCCCGATCCCGCAGCCTTCAAGCCCTTATTCAGCTCTATGACTGACCCTGAAACAAATAGACCAACATAAGATCCAGAAACATCTGGTAGTTGAGCGGAGCTACTTATTAATCCGTGAGGTAAATCCAAACCCGTGAGTTGTGAAGCATCTCCTTCAAAGGAAGCTACAACTGAATGGAGTGAACTGCTGGAGTTCAGAGAAGCTGATACTCCTCCTCCAATAAATGTTTGTGCCGGTGCAGTTCCACTGAGTTGACCCAGAAAACTACCCGAAGTGTCTTGACCTATCTGTGTGGAACTCGATACTATTCCATTGAACGGGACATTTGATAATTGTGTTCCTTCTCCAGCAAATGTATCCACGGCTATAAATCTTCCAAACGAACCCGTAGAAACACCCGAGCCTGATATACCTCCATCGACAAAGACTAGATCTGAACTAGAGAGTTCAGTTTGCCATGATCCCGAGATTACGTCAGATAGCTGCAACGAACTACTCACGGTATCAGGAGTGATTATTCCAGTGAGTTCTGATCCATCTCCCGTGAAGACTGCCGCTTTAGCATGACCCATAGATGCGGTGGGTAAACTACCCGACATGTCTCCTGACATCGTTACTGGTCCTCCCATCACGACTTCACTTCCAGAACTATTGACTTTTAGTACTGAAACTTCATCATCGGATACTACATCCAAAACCGTTCTGGACGTACCTTTAATCCGAGCAGTATCTGTGCCCTGTTGAGCTTCCAGTTTGGAATCTGTTTCGTTTAATACTATGAGATCTTTAATTGCCATGTAGGTCTTCCTATTGAATAATTATCTTAAAGTTTACTTTTTTTGTTATTTTGCACCATTGGACATTGGTTGGAATGAACCCAAGTTTGAATTCTCTCCATACACGATTGCGTTACCTGGAGTGGATATCGTGACGAATTCAATAGCAGCTGCTGAAATGCTACGCTTGCCAGGTTCTCCTTTTCCCATCACAACTCCTCTATCGTTGGTTCCGTTGGACGTTGCAGCTCCTTCAACGTTGTTACCAGCCAGATCTCCAAAATCCGTAGCGTTTGCTATCGTACTCACATCAACATAGTCTATTGTGCTGATTGTTGCTCCTCCCACAAACAAAGCTCTGTTGTTGGTGTCATTGGATAATGCAGTTCGCTGAGTATTAGCTACCGTCATGTCTGCAAAGTCTAATGCATTACTTAGAGTGTGCATTGTTAGGAACTCTATACCCTTTCTATCAACACCACTTGTTGCAGCTCCGGCACTCTGTAGAGCCCTGCCGTTTGTACCATTAGAGGCCATTGCACCCACAGTACCTGCTTGAAAAGAATCTCCAAAGGCAGCTGCATTACCGGTTGTTGATATCGTGACGTACTGGTATGGTTGAGCTGTTGACTTTTCCTTTCCACTAAAGATTCCTCGATCATTTGTACCACTGCTAGCAGCTTGATACAGTTTGTTAAAGGCCAATAGTCCAAAATCTGTTGCGTTGGATGGAGTACTGATCGTAATAAATTCTATTCCCTTGTTGTTTGGAGATGTTGGTTGTGTTGTCGTGACACCTCTTTCATTTACACCATTTGACATTGCTCCAAGATTATTTAATCCTGCATTACCGGAGATCTCTCCAAAATCTACCGTAGTACCTCCATGAGATATTGTGAGATAGGTCATGCCCTTAGCGTTATACACTTGGTATCCACTTACCGTAACTGCTCTCTCACCAACCTGTACAGAACCCGTGATAAACGGTCTGTAGTTGAGACCATCCCACATTTCAAAAAATTGATGTGTGAGACTACCATACGGTGATGGTGGACTATACGAAGATGCTGATATAGGATCGTATCCCGTGAGACCAGAACCCGTTGCATCAGTGGTATGTGTTGAACCTGATTGGTAGGCTGTTGCACTCCCTGATGTCGCAAAGTATTGAAAATTTGTATTCTCGGCTATAATGTTATGTCTCAGTAGAGCTTCACCAGTATCTGCATCTCTCCTACCCCTATTCACCAAGAGACTTCCGGAATGAACAGAATAGTTTCCCGTGACCCCACTTGGTATTGTAAAGGAACCCGTTTGGGCACCTTCAGAGTCTTGAGCTCTTAGGGCATCAAGAGGATCTACAAAACTAGCAGTTGGTGTAGTTCCAGTGAATATTAGTCCAGTAGCATCACCTGCAAATTCAGCAAATGAGGCTGTTGATGTACTACTTACGTTTCCAAACAGATCAGCATGAGCTCCTGACAAAAATAGTGATCCAGTAAATGAGTGGATATCATCCGTTGAGTTACCCATATTGGTTGAACCAGAAGCTTTAGATGATGTGTAGAAGGTAGCAGAGCTACTGAGTATCATGGTTGCTGCTTTTATGGATCCACTCACCTGAACGGTGTTAAAAGTTGGTGAACCTCCTGACGATACATCTTGATTAAATTGAGTAAGTATGGTGGTCATTGAAGCTGTTGATACGTGACCCCAATGAGATGATCCGGTCAACCCTGCTTGTATCTGCGTGGATGATGATATTTCACCACTGGTAAAGATTCCCTTGAGTGCTGATCCATCTCCAACCAAGGTGTTTGCCTCGACTTTAGAAAAACTTGATGCTCTAGCAGCTGAGCTCGATACTCCTCCGGAGATCAATAATTGTTCGGAACTCGATAGCATTCCCTGCCATGCACCCGTGACTTCACTGGCCCATTGCTTTGAGCTGCTAAGCATTCCAAGTGGCAACACATCAGTTAATGCGGTTCCATCTCCCGTAAATGTATTTGCGACAACCGTCTCAAACCTGTTAGCGGAGTGAGGCACGTTACCCAATCCAGCTACTGATGAGGTGAGTGACATGTTGTGTGAAGAAGCGGTTACGTAACTAGCACTTGCTATGTTGGGTATAAACCATCTAGATCCATTGTACTCTGGTACCGTCTGACCACCTGATGTTTCCTCAGGATCACCCATTCTGTAGTAGAGGTGTAGACTGGCGGTGTGATGTGCCGTATAGGTTCCTCGTGGAACCATAGCGTCCGCTCCATTACCTGCATTGTACAGCTCTTCAATCATACTACTCGATAGTGCTGTGTCCCAGACTGCAAACTCTGTTATGAATCCATCCATAACTGTATCACCAGTGTAAGCGCCCTTATGACCTAACTGATCAATTTCAAATGGTTGATCAGTTGTTGAAGGACCTAACTCGCCAGTA
>Ga0075441_10000931_pt1 | contig 14532 bp, 10 predicted proteins | sample CoawatmetaG00DNA_FD_71582 | JGI IMG/M metagenome (GOLD analysis project Ga0075441, IMG submission 71582) | Marine microbial communities from the West Antarctic Peninsula - Coastal water metaG002-DNA | ecosystem: Environmental > Aquatic > Marine > Coastal | place: Atlantic Ocean: West Antarctic...
AATCTTTATTACACACATATTGCAAATCATATTGGAAGAGATTTCTTTGAGATTTTAAATGATAAGTCAACCAAAAATCCTAAAACAATTCTTTACAATTTAGAAGAAGTAAAGACTATGGCAAATATTAACGCTGGTGGTGCTTATATCTATGGATTTTCTTTTGATTCAGAAGCTGCAATTTTGAAAAATCTGATAATTAAAAGTAATATAACTTATACCAACGGAGGGAGCGTTCAGCGCCCAAATCCTTTGCCATCAATATCCCCACTGTTTGGTTCTCTTTATTTAAAATGGATTCATTTCAATCTAAAAACGCAATTATCTTATAAATTTTCAAGATCTAAAAGTCCAAATGATTATAGTTTAGGAGGGGAAGATGGTCTAGAAGAAACTCCTTTGCTAGGTTTCAATAATAAAATCCCTAATTACTATGGAATGCCTTCTTGGGGGGTTTTTAAAATATCCTCATCGTATAAATTATCAGACAACTTAAAGACAACTTTAATATTAGACAATCTGTTTGATATTCATTATCGGGAGTTTGCTTCAGGAATATCATCTCCTGGAAGAAACTTAAATCTTGTTTTAGAGCATAAGTTTTAAAAAATTTCATCTAAAATGGTTACTTTCGCTTTTTATAAAAATCTCATTTTACTAAAATGGCTTTTAAAGAATATAAAGGACTAGATCTTTCAAAAATTGCTAAAGAAATTCTTAAAGATTGGGATTCTAATCAGTCTTTTGAAAAGAGCATTAGCTTAAGAGAAGGTGCTACCAAATATGTTTTTTATGAAGGTCCTCCATCTGCTAATGGGATGCCTGGTATCCACCATGTAATGGCTAGAAGTATTAAGGATATTTTTTGTAGATATAAAACGCTCAAAGGCTACCAAGTAAACCGAAAAGCTGGATGGGATACTCACGGACTTCCCATCGAACTAAGCGTTGAAAAAGAGCTTGGAATTACTAAAGAAAATATTGGAAAATCAATTACAATAGAGGACTACAACAAAGCGTGTAAAAAGGCTGTCATGCGTTACACAGATGTTTGGAATGACTTAACAAAAAAAATGGGCTATTGGGTAGATATGAAAAATCCTTATGTTACTTACAAGCCCAAATATATAGAATCTGTTTGGTGGCTTCTAAAACAACTCTATGATAAAGGATTGATCTACAAAGGGTATACTATTCAACCTTATTCGCCAAAAGCTGGAACTGGATTAAGCTCTCACGAATTAAATCAACCAGGCACTTACCAAGATGTTACTGATACAACTGTTACAGCTCAATTTAAGGCTATAAAAAGTACTTTACCAGAAACAATAAAACATTACGAATCTGTTTTTTTTTTAGCATGGACCACTACTCCTTGGACACTTCCATCTAATACGGCTTTAACTGTAGGTTCTAAAATCAAGTATGTCCTTGTTTCCACTTTTAATCAGTATACCTATAGTCCAATTCATGTAATTTTAGCAGAAGATTTAGTTTCAAAAGTTTTTGCAGGATCGTTTATTAAAGTTGAAAATGAACAAATACTGAAGTTCGATTCTGGCACAAAAAATAAAATACCTTATTTGATTAGAAATTCCTTTACTGGAAGTGAATTGATAGGAGTTAAATATGAACAATTGTGGAGTGATGCTCCAATGCCATATAAAAATGCAGAAAATGCTTTTAGAGTTATTGATGGAGATTTTGTTACAACGGAAGATGGAACTGGAATTGTACATACTGCTCCCACTTTTGGAGCTGACGATGCTAAAGTAGCAAAAGAGGCTAAGCCTGAAATTCCTCCGATGTTAATATATGATGAAAATCAACAACTTGTTCCTCTGGTTGATTTACAGGGGAAATTTAGATCTGAGTTAGGTGATTTAGGCGGTAAATATGTTAAAAACGAATATTATAGTAATGCCGATGATGTTCCTAAAAGATCTGTTGATGTAGAAATTGCAATACGATTAAAAGAAGAAAATAAAGCGTTTAAAGTAGAAAAATATTTACACAGTTACCCTAATTGCTGGAGGACTGATAAACCTATACTTTACTATCCTTTAGATTCTTGGTTTATTAAAGTAACTGAAAAAAAAGATGTCTTAACAAAACTCAATAAATCCATTAATTGGAAGCCTAAGTCAACAGGTGAAGGAAGATTTGGTAATTGGCTTTCTAATGCAAACGACTGGAATCTTTCCAGGTCTAGGTTTTGGGGGATTCCCCTACCTATTTGGAGAACTGAAGATTCAAAAGAAACAATTATGATTGGTTCTATGGAAGAACTAAAAAACGAAATTTCAAAATCTATTTCCTTGGGTTTTATGAAAACAGATCCTTTTGATTCTTTTAAAGTAAATAACATGGAAGAATCTAATTATGATAAAATTGATCTCCATAAAAATATTGTAGACCAGATAATATTATCTTCTAAAGATGGTCAAAAAATGCATAGAGAATCGGATTTGATTGATGTTTGGTTTGATTCAGGCGCTATGCCATATGCACAATGGCATTATCCGTTTGAAAACAAGAAAATGATAGATGAAAACATTGCCTTTCCAGCTGATTATATTGCGGAAGGAGTTGATCAAACAAGGGGGTGGTTTTATACTCTACACGCTATAAGTGCAATGGTTTTTAATTCTATTTCCTATAAAAATGTGATTTCTAATGGTCTTGTTTTAGATAAAAATGGTCAAAAAATGTCTAAGAGATTAGGAAACGCTGCAGATCCTTTCAAAACGATCGAAAAATACGGTCCGGACGCCACAAGATGGTATATGATAAGCAATGCTAACCCATGGGATAATCTAAAATTTGATTTAGAAGGAATTGAAGAAAGTAAACGTAAATTCTTTGGAACATTATACAATGTATACTCCTTTTTTACGCTTTATGCCAACATAGATGATTTTAATTTTAGCGAAAACGAAATTAAAAATAATGATAAACCTGAGTTAGACCGTTGGATAATTTCTGAACTTAATTCCTTAATAAATGAAGTTGATGATCATTATTCTAAATACGAACCTACTAAAGCCGCCAGATCTATTTCTAAATTTGTTCAATTATATTTAAGCAATTGGTATGTTCGACTTTCAAGAAGAAGATTTTGGAAAGGATCTTATGAAAAGGATAAAATTAGTGCCTATCAAACTTTGTTTACTTGCCTAATAGAGATTGCTAAGATATCTTCTCCGATCGCGCCTTTTTTTATGGATCGTTTGTATTGTGATTTAATTTCAAACACTAGTTTTGAATCCTTTAGTTCTGTTCATCATTCAAATTTTCCAATTTCTAAAAACGAATTAATTGATCTCACACTACAAAAAAAGATAAGAAAAGCACAAATAATTTGCTCCTTAGTTCTGTCTCTTAGAAAAAAAGAAAAAATTAAGGTACGACAGCCTCTTTTTAAAATTATGATTCCCTATTCCAATTTAAATGAAAAATCAGAATTTGAAGAAATCTCTGATCTTATAAAGTCAGAAGTTAACGTAAAGGAGATTGAATTAATTAGTAATTCTTCTGGAATCTTAGTTAAAAAAGTTAAACCAAACTTTAAAAGTTTAGGTCCTAAATTAGGAAAATTACTTTCTTTGGCAACACAACAAATAAAAGACTTTGGAATTAGTCAAATTAAAAAAATAGAGAAAGGAGAGCCTATTTCAATTGATCTAAATGGAAAGAAAATCTTTCTTCACCCTGAAGATTTAGAAGTGCTTTCAGAAGATATCCAAGGATGGTTAGTTGCTTCCGAAAACAACATTACGGTTGCTTTAGATATTCAATTAAATGAGGAACTAATAAACGAAGGGATCGCTAGAGAGCTGGTAAACAGGATTCAAAACCACAGAAAAGAAATTGGTTTATTGGTGACAGATAAAATTATTTTAAAAATTCAGAAGGATAATATCCTTGAAAAAGCTATTTTTGAGAATAGAGATTATATAGTCAATGAAACTTTATCTGTTAACCTGATATTAGAAGATTCTATAACTAATGGAATCGAAGTTAAATTTGATAATATAGATACAAAATTAAGCATACATAAAAACAATTAATCATGGGAACCACACGTTATTCTGATATAGATTTAAAACACTTTAAAGCTTTAATTGAAGAAAAAATAAAAAAAGCCCAAAAAGACCTTGCTTTAATAAAAAGCGCTTATATGAATGATGGTAATAATGGAACAGAGGACACTTCCCCTACTTTCAAAGCTTTTGAAGAAGGATCAGAAACAATGTCTAAAGAAGCAAACACTCAACTTGCAATTCGACAAGAAAAATTTATTAGAGATTTAAAAAGTGCCCTTATTAGAATTGAAAACAAAACTTATGGAATTTGTAGAGAAAATGGAAATTTAATCAATAGAAAAAGATTAGAACTAGTCCCTCACGCAACTTTAAGTATAGCGGCTAAGAACAAAATGTCTTAAACTAAATATTTATTCTCATTCAATTTCATGTTTTTATGAGCCTTAATAAGTCTATTTTACTAATATTTTCCATCCTATTAATTGATCAGCTATCCAAAGTTTATATTAAACTTCATTTTCCGCTAACTCTTTATGGGTCTGACGCAATTATGGATTGGGGATGGTTTAAAATCTTATTTATTGAAAATAAAGGAATGGCATGGGGGGCAAAAATAAGTGACTTCGTCCCTTTTATTAGCGAAAGAGTTGGAAAGCTAATTTTAACCCTAGTAAGAATTATGGCGGTGCCATTAATTTTTTACTGGCTCAATGACTGTATTAGAAAAAGAGAAAATAAACTTTTAATAATTAGTGTTTCTTTAATTCTAGCTGGAGCTATTGGTAATTTAATTGATTCTATTTTTTATGGTTATCTTTTTACTGACAGTTATCTTAATATCGCTTTGTTTAACCCAGGAAGCGGTTACGAGTCTTTATTGTATGGACATGTAGTTGACATGCTTCAATTTCCTATGTTCACCTGGGAATGGCCAAATTGGCTTCCCTTTATTGGAGGCGAAAGCTTTACTTTTTTTGAACCAGTATTTAACATTGCAGATACTGCAATTAGTACTGGAGTTGGAATAATGATTGTATTTAATAAAAGAATTTTTCCTTAAAACTTATATGTTGTTTTTGGACTTATGCAATAATCCATTCTGATGTCGCTTTGCAGTGTATCTTTAATTTTTTCAATGGGATCAAAAAATGACAATCCAATTTTAATTGTATTGGAGGAACACTTTTTTAAAAGCATGTCGTAATATCCCCCACCATATCCGACTCTATGACCATTTTTATCAAAACAAAGTAAAGGAATAAACACTACTTCTAATTGATTTTCACTAATCTCAATTCCTGATTTTGGCTCTGAAATCCCATATTTATTGATCGTCATCAAAGTTGCATCAGTAAGAAGAAAACTAGTAATTGTCTTGTTTTCAAAGTTTGTTTTAGGCAGAACTACATTTTTGTCTTTTCCTTGAATAATCTGTATGATTAACTTGGTGTCTATTTCATTGTTGTTTTCGATAGGGAAAAAAATATGATAATTACTGTAATCCCAAATATTCAATAGAAGAGATCTATTGGCAATCTCCAAACTTAAGTCTTCACTTTTTTTTTGATCTAAAGAATTTCTCTTTTTTCGGTATATAATTCTTAAGGCTTTCTTTTTCACTGTTTTTTGATCTTGAATTTCTTGCCCTTATATATCATATAAGGTAATGGGATAAGTATTGAAAAAAAGTATATCATAGAGGCTGTAGACTCTTCAAAAACCATATAAGATGTTATATATATTAACGAAGAGTAAATCGCAAGATTTATAAAAAACTTTTTAAAAAAAATAAGATAGTTTTTAAGGTCAAAAGATTCTTTTTCATCTTTTGACATAGTATTGTAACCCGACAATAAATGCTCTGCATTCTCTTCGTTTGTCACAAAGGCAACTCCTACAAAACATATATTTGTAATAATTAAGGCTAAAAACATTTCCATTTATAATTTGTTAAAAAACTAAAAGATAAATTTAAAAAGAATTATTTTAGTGGAGTGAGTAAGCAGACATTAAATCCTGAATTTTCTACCCTTCCTGATCTGCCAGGCGTTTACCAGTTTTTTAATGAATCCAACAAAATAATATATATAGGAAAGGCAAAAAACTTAAAAAAAAGAGTTTCCTCTTATTTTCAAAAAAACTTAGGGTCTCAAAAGACAAAAAATCTAGTAAAAAATATTGCGGAAATTAAACATGTTGTTGTTTCCTCTGAATCCGATGCGCTACTATTAGAAAATTCTCTTATTAAAAAATACCAACCTAAATACAATATATTACTAAGAGATGACAAAACTTATCCATGGATTTGTATAAAAAAAGAAAGGTTTCCAAGAGTTTTGTTTACAAGAAAATTAATAAAAGACGGATCTGAATATTATGGTCCTTACACAAATTATAAAACTATTAATATTTTACTGGATTTAATTAATAATCTCTATCCGCTTAGAATTAGCAACTACAATCTTTCCGACAGACAAATTAATTCCAAAAACGAAAAACTCTCTCTTAGAATTTTAAAAAAAGCTGGTAACACCCTAATTCTTGGTTTTCAAACAGGAGAGTCCATTGATGTAAATGAAAGCTTAATTTCTGAGAAAGAATACAGCGATAGCATTAATTCTGTTAAGCAAATTCTCAAGGGTAAATTTAACCCCTCTAAAGAGCTGTTAAAAGAGAAAATGTACAGTTATTCCAAGAACATGAAGTTCGAATATGCTCAAAAAATTAAAGAAAAATTGGAGCTATTAGTTAACTATCAATTTAAGTCTACCGTAGTAAGCTCCAAGCTTAATAACATTGATGTATTTAGTATACTTTCTGATCCAACTCATGCCTATGTGAATTATCTGCAAGTTGCATATGGGCGTATAGTGAGGTTTCATAATCTAGAAATTAAAAAAAAATTAGATGAAACGGACAAAGATCTTTTATTGATGTGTATAGTCGATCTAAGAACTAAATTTGAATCAAATAACACAACAATTATAAGTCCGTTTAATTACGAAAAGTTAATTCCTGCAAAATTTATTATTCCAAAAGTAGGAGACAATAAAAAACTCTTAGAGCTTTCTAAAAAAAATATTGCTTATTTCAAAATAGAAAAATTAAAAAAAATTAAAATCGTTGATCCCGAAAGGCATGCTAAAAGAATTATGGATCAAATGAAAAATGATTTAAGATTAAAGGCAAACCCAGTACATATTGAATGTTTTGATAATTCCAATATTCAAGGATCAAACCCTGTTGCAGCATGCGTTGTGTTTATAGATGGCAAACCAGCTAAAAAAGAATATAGACATTACAATATTAAAACTGTAGAGGGACCAGATGATTACGCCTCTATGGAAGAGGTTGTTTATAGAAGGTATAAAAGAATGTTGGATGAAGATAAAAAATTGCCATCACTTATTGTTATTGATGGAGGAAAAGGTCAACTTAGTTCAAGTGTCGCTGCTTTAAAAAAATTAAAGTTAGAGAATACCATTGTTGCCCTAGGTATAGCCAAAAGATTAGAAGAGATTTTTTATCCTTCAGATCCCATTCCTCTTTATCTTGATAAAAGATCGGAAACATTAAAGGTAATACAACACATGAGAAATGAAGCCCACCGCTTTGCAATAACATTTCATAGAAACAAAAGAAGTATTGAAGCTCTAAATTCATCAATAGATTCTATTGTGGGTATTGGAGAAAAAACAAAAATTGCACTTTTAAAAAAATACAAATCATTAAAAAAGATAAAAGAAACTCCAGAAAAAATGATAGCGGCAGATATAGGGGCTTCTAAAGCAAAAAAATTAATGTCATTTTTAAATTCATCCAAATAGTATTTTATATTTTTGCCAGTATGAGATTAAGCTTCATGTTTTTTTGTTTTGTTTTTTTTCTTTCAAACTTTTTATCTGCTCAAGATTCTGTTGGCAATAGTGCTCCATTTGTAAGCTCATCATACGACTCCTATAAAAAGGGCGAGTTCATGAAATATAGAATCCATTATGGAGTTTTCAATGCTAGTTATGCAACCTTAGGTTTACAAGAAGCTTCAATAGATTCAATAAAAGTTTATAAAGCCATTGCCATAGGAAGAACAACTGGACTTGCTAGGCTTTTTTTTAAAGTAGAAGACGTTTATGAAACTTACTTTAGCAAAAGTCTTGTTCAGCCAATAAAATCAACTCGAAATGTGTATGAGGGAGGGTATACTAAAGACATTGAAATTCAATATGACTATATAAATAGTCAAGCTATTGTAAAAGATCTTGAAAAAAATGAAACAAATAAAGTTTCTATTTCTAATAATATTCAAGATTTAGTTTCTACTTTTTATTACTTAAGAAATCATTTTGACGTTAAAAAACTAAAAATTAATGACTTTATAAGAATAACTATGTTTTTTGATGCTGAAAACTATAATTTTCGAATGAAATTTTTAGGTCTTCAAGACATTAAAACAAAATTTGGAGTGGTTAATTGTTTAAAGTTTAGGCCTACAATCGAATCTGGAAGAGTTTTTAAAGATAATGAAAGTCTAACGCTTTGGATTAGTAACGATGAAAATAAAATTCCAATAAAAATAAAAGCGGGATTAAAAATCGGTTCAATTGAAGCAGATTTAGAACAGTTTAAGGGACTTAAACATCCCTTTAAAATTAAAATTAAATGAATAGACTTTACATAGTTTTTGTATTTGTAATTTTTTTCAGTTTTTCTTGTAAAAAAAATCAAAAAGAGGATGTCCCAAAAATAATTCAAGAAAAAATTATAAAACAATTTGGATATACTCTTAATGATTTTCATGTTGTAAAAGATACCGTGAAAAATGGGGATTCATTTGGAACCATTCTTGAAAAAAATAATCTGTTTTATCCTCAAATTTATAATATTGTTCAAAAAGCCAAACAAGTATATGACGTAAGAAAAATAAATATTGGCAAGCCCTATACTATTTTGTTTTCTAAAGATAGCCTAAGGTCTCCCCAATTATTTGTATACCAACCAAACTTGATTGATTATGTCCTAGTTTCTTTAACAGATTCTCTTTGGGCAGAAAAAAAATCTAAAGCAGTTAAGTTAATGGATTTTAAAGCCGAAGGAACAATCAATAGCTCTCTTTCAGAAACTATGGAAGAAAAAAAATTGTCTCCCCTATTGTCAAACGAGCTTTCAGAAATCTATGCTTGGACAATTGACTTTTTTAGACTTGAAAAGGGAGACAATTTCAAAATCATGTATTCAGCAAAGTATGTAGATGACTCTATATATGTAGGAATTAATAGAATTCATTCCGCTTATTTTGAACACAGAAAAAAAGCTTTTTATGCTATCGAATTTGAAACTGATTCTAAAAGAGGAGTGTACGAGTATTTTGATGAAAAAGGTAAAAATTTGCGTAGAGCATTTTTGAGATCCCCCGTACAATTTAGTCGAATTTCTTCCAGATACAACCTTAAAAGAAAAATAGCATATTACGGTAGAGTTCGTCCTCACTTAGGAACCGACTTTGCTGCTCCAATTGGCACAGAAATTAGAGCTACAGCCAGCGGAACTGTTGTTAAGGCGGGGTATACTCGGGGAAACGGAAATTACATCACTATTAAGCACAATGGCACTTACTCTACTCAATATTTACACATGAAAAAAAGAGGGGTGAAAAGAGGTCAGTTTGTTAGGCAAGGAGATTATATAGGAAATGTAGGAATGACGGGGAATACTTCTGGCCCTCACGTATGTTATAGATTTTGGAAAAATGGCAGGCAAGTTGACCCCCTGCGTCAAAAGCTACCTGAAGCAAAACCCATTTCTAAAAATTTAAAAGATAAATACTTAACTTACATGAGGCCAGTTAAACAAGAGCTTGATTCGATAAAATCGAATATTAGCTTTGTAAAAAATGCAATAGTAAAGAACTAAAACATGTCTTTAAAAAAAATAAACCCCACCCAAACATCCGCCTGGAAAGCTCTTACATCACATTTTAATAAAATCAAAAATATTGAGATGAAAGAAATGTTCTCAAGCCAGAATAGAGTAAAGGACCTTACCATAAACTGGGATGATTTTACTGTTGACTTTTCAAAAAATAGACTTAATGATGAAACATTAGAACTCTTATTAGATTTAGCTTCTCAATGCCATTTAAAAGATTCTATAGACAAACAATACATTGGAGAAAAAATAAATCAAACAGAGAAAAGATCCGTTTTGCATACTGCTGTTCGAACTGATGGAAATGAAAAAATAATTATAGAGAACAAGAATATTGTTCCTTCTATTTTGGAGTCTCGACAAAAAATCAAAAACTTTACCAATGATATTCTTTCTGGTAAAATTACCGGTGTAACCAACAAAGAATTTACCGATGTTGTTAATATAGGTATTGGAGGTTCTGATTTAGGTCCAGATATGGTTGTGGAGGGTTTAAAGTATTATTCTTCTAAACTTAAGCCTCATTTTATTTCTAACGTAGATGGAGACCATGTTTTGGAAATATTAAAAGAACTAAACCCAGAAACCACTCTTTTTATAGTTGTTTCAAAGACTTTTACAACTCTGGAAACCCTCACAAATGCAAATACTGTAAAAAACTGGCTTATTAAAAGTTTAGGTGAAAAAAGTATTCAAAATCACTTTGCAGCTGTATCGACAAACGCTGAAGAAATTAAAAATTTTGGAATAAACTCTAAATATGTTTTTTCAATGAATGAATGGGTTGGGGGTAGATTTTCCCTGTGGAGCTCCGTGGGACTTTCGATCAGCTTATCCATTGGATCAGAAAATTTTGAGAATCTACTTAAAGGAGCCAATAAAATGGATCTTCATTTTAAATCCACTCCTTTCGAAAAAAATATTCCTGTTGTTTTGGCAATGATAAGCATCTGGTATAACAACTTTTTTAAGTGTGAAACCGAAGCGATTATTCCCTACACTCAATACCTAAATAAGTTACCTGCATACCTCCAGCAAGCAATTATGGAGAGTAACGGGAAAAGTGTAGATAGAAATGGAGAAAAAATTACTTATCAAACTGGCAATATCATTTGGGGAAATACTGGGACCAATTCACAGCATGCTTTTTTTCAATTAATTCATCAGGGAACTAAATTAATCCCATGTGATTTTATCGGTTTTCAAAAACCACTTTTTAAAGAAAACAGTCAACATAATAAATTAATGTCTAATTTTTTTGCTCAAACTAAAGCTCTAATGCTGGGTAAAAACTCCGAAAAGGTCAATAGCGAATTACAAAATAACATAAGTGATGAAAGTCAAATTAACTTTCTATCTCCCTTTAAAGTTTTTGAAGGAAACAAGCCTAGCAATACTATTTTAATTAAAAAATTAACCCCAGAATCTCTTGGAAGTCTAATAGCTATGTATGAGCACAAGATTTTTGTACAAGGAATTGTTTGGAATATCTTTAGTTATGACCAATGGGGAGTTGAGCTTGGGAAGCAATTAGCCTCTTCTATTTTGAATGAAATAACTACAAAAAATCCTAAAAACCACGACAATTCCACTAATGCCCTTCTTAACAAGTATCTAAAAGGCTAATGCAGTTATTCACAAAAAATATTTAAAAATTAAATTATTTTTTAACGATTTTTTAACAAAAAATCCTCAAATTTGTTAGAATTATAAATTAACTAGTATTATGAAAAATATAACTTTATTGTTAACAGCACTACTTGTTTCAGGGTTCTGTTATTCTCAAAGCATTTTAACTGGAACAATTGTCGACTCTGAAATGGAGAAAGGATTGCCTGGAGCCAGTGTTGTGGTTAAAGGAACTTCCATGGGAGTTGTAGCTGATTTTGATGGAAACTTTAGTATTCAAGCTCCTGAATCTGGAACTTTAGTAGTTTCTTTTGTAGGATACGAAACACAAGAAATTGCTTTTGACAAGTCTACAACATTTAAAGTTCAGTTAAAAGTTTCTGGTTTATCTGGAGTGACCGTTTTTGGAACAGCAGATTTTGCAATTGACAGAGAGACTGCAGTAACGGTAACCACGTTAACTGCTGCCGATATTCAAGAAAGAATAGGAAATTTAGAACTTCCTGAAATGCTTAATGCAACTCCTGGAGTTTACGCAACAAAAGGTGGTGGTGCTTACGGAGATTCAAGAGTAAATATAAGAGGTTTTGACTCTCAAAATACAGCAGTGATGATAAATGGAATCCCTGTCAATGACATGGAAAATGGAAGAGTATATTGGTCTAACTGGGCTGGACTTTCTGATGTTGTTTCTGCTATGCAGGTTCAAAGAGGTCTTGGAGCTTCTAAGCTAGCTGTATCCTCTGTAGGAGGAACTATCAATATTTTGACTAAATCTACTGAGCTTACGCAAGGAGGTAAAATAGTTGGAACAATTGGAAACGACGGATACATGAAAACAGTAACGTCTTACAACACAGGAGAAATGAGTGGAGGACATGCTCTTTCTGTACTGTTTTCAAGAACTGCAGGTGATGGTTATGTTAACGGAACGATGTTTGAAGGTTACAACTATTTCCTAGGTTATGGTTGGAGAGATAAAGCTAACAAGCATAATATACAATTTATATTGACGGGTTCTCCACAAACACATAACCAAAGAACGGGTAGTTATTATAACATGTCTAAATTATCTGATTACAAAAAATATGGTATTAAATATAATTACAATCACGGTTATTTGAATGGTTCGGAGTTTAATCAGAGAAAAAACTTTTATCACAAGCCTTTAGCTTCCATTAATTGGGAGTACAACATAAACTCTACGACTGATTTATCTGCATCTTTTTACTACTCTGTCGGAAGAGGTGGTGGAACAGGAGATATTGGTAGATTAGATGGTTCTTATGCTAGTGATAGTAAATTTAGAAATCCTCTAAACGGTGAAGTAGATTGGGACAAAATCGTTGCATCTAACTCCGGTCAAGCAACTACCTTTTTTAACGGAACTAGTTATAATACTGCTGCAGATCCAACAACTGGACTTTTTATTGTAAACGATCAGGACGAAACGGTAAATGGAGTCAGAAGAAATGGAATAGTAAGAAGAGCTTCTATAAACTCTCATAATTTCTTAGGAAGTCTTATTAATGTGAAAAAAACATTGACCGATAATCTAACTATTGATTTTGGAGTGGACTTAAGATCTTATAAGGGAATTCACTACAGAAGACTAGATCACTTACTTGGAGCAGATGGATATAGGGATTTTGATAATAAAAATTATACTGATGACACGTTTAGATCTACAGTTGGTGCTGTCACTCCAGTTCTTAACAGAAATAAAAGTGTAGTAAGAAGAAAAACTTACAGCTCTATGCTTGGACAGCAATGGAATGTATTTAATGATACAGATGATGAAGAAAAAATTGATTACCACAATGATGGTTTAGTTAAATGGACTGGATTTTTTGGACAATTACAGTACAAAAAAAATAATATTGCTGCATTTATTCAAGGTGCCGTCTCTCAACAAGGGTTTCAAAGGGTAGAGTATTTTAACCAAGTTGGAACAGAAACAACGGATTGGGTAAATATTAAAGGTGGAAATATAAAGGCAGGACTGAACATAAACTTAAATGAAAAAAGTAATATTTACGTAAATGGAGGGTACTATTTAAAACCCCCCAACTTTGATGCAGTTTTTATTGATTACGGAAATAATTTAAATCCAGATTTAAAAAAAGAAAAGGTTACTGGATTTGAAGCTGGTTATGGATTTAAATCTAATAACGCAAGACTTAATGTTAATGTTTATAAAACTAGTTGGAAAGATAGATTTTTATCTGACGGAGTTCGTCTTGCGAATGGAGACCGAGGGACTGCTAATTACTACGGGATTGAGCAAATTCACTCGGGTATTGAGTTTGATGGAGAGCTTGAGCTTAGTTCTTTTGTAAGTGTTCAAGGGATGTTATCTATTGGAAACTACGAATATGGAAGTGATGTGACAGCTGCTCTTTTTGATGACAATAGACAGCCGCTCAAGGACAGCAAGAATAATAATGTAACATCTACTCTATACTTAGATGGAGTTAAAGTAGGAGATGCGGCTCAAACAACTTCTAGGCTAAACCTAAAAGTTAGTCCAACAGACTTATTTAAATTCAATATTAGCATGTTCGCAGCAAATGACTTATATGCAAACTTCAACCCTGAAGATTTTAATGAGGATGGAGACCAGGCAATGAAATTACCCTCTTATGAGTTGTTTGATTTTGGAGCATCCTATAAGCTAAGGGTGGGTAACGATGAAATGGTGTATTTAAGACTGAACATAAATAATCTATTTGACAATTATTACATAGCGGAATCTTCCGATAATATTTTAAATAAAGTTGGAGATCCTACTTTTTTAGGAGTTAACGCTAAGAATAGAGCTTTTCCAGGATGGGGAAGAAGCTGGAATTTAGGGTTTACTTATAGATTCTAGATTTTTAATCTTTTATAAAACAAAAAAGCCTCTTTTTAATAAAGGGGCTTTTTTATTTAA